>Ga0137309_100196_pt1 | contig 43532 bp, 39 predicted proteins | sample NAcewiD2O_June_FD_97179 | JGI IMG/M metagenome (GOLD analysis project Ga0137309, IMG submission 97179) | Mouse cecal microbial communities from Vienna, Austria - N-Acetylneuraminic amended D2O_June | ecosystem: Host-associated > Mammals > Digestive system > Large intestine > Cecum | place... | reverse complement strand
TTCCCGGTGATAAACTCCGCCAGCTCCGGGTTGCAGTGCATGAGCCACCGGCGGAAGGTGACGCCGTTGGTCTTGTTGTTGAACTTCTCCGGGTAGGCGGCGGCAAAGTCCTTAAGCTCCGCGTCCTTTAAAATGTCTGTGTGCAGGGCCGCCACGCCGTTGACGGAGAAGCCGTAGTGAATGTCCATGTTGGCCATATGCACCAGGTTGTGCTTGTCGATGATGTGCAGCTCCTCCTGGTCCGGGAACTTTTTGTGCACCCGGGCGTCCAGCTCCTTGATAATGGGCACCAGGTCCGGCACGGCCTGCTCCAGGTAGTGGAGGGGCCACTTCTCCAGGGCCTCGGCCAAAATGGTGTGGTTGGTGTAGGCGCAGGTTTTGGAGACAATGGCAATGGCCTCGTCCATATGGATGCCATCCTTCCGCATGAGCCGGATGAGCTCGGGGATGATCATGGAGGGATGGGTGTCGTTGATCTGCACCACCGCGTGCTTCCAGAGGTCCCGCAGGGCATAGCCCTTGGCGGAGAGCTCCTTGATCATCAGCTGGGCGGCGTTGCTGACCATAAAGTACTGCTGGTAGACCCGCAGCAGCCGGCCCGCATCGTCGCTGTCGTCCGGGTAGAGGAAGAGGGTCAGGTTGTGGGCAATGTCTTTTTTGTCAAAGTTTATGCCATCCTTTACCAGGGACTCGTCTACGGTTTCCAGGTCGAACAGGTGCAGCCGGTTGGCGCCGCCCTCAAAGCCGGAGACCACCACGTCGTACATCACGGACTTGACCGCGCCCCCGGGGAAGGGCACCGTGAAGCTCACATCCGTCTTCTCCGCCCAGCACTCCGGGTCCCCTTCCGCGGGGAGCCAGGCGTCGGGCTTTTCGTACTGCTTGTGCTCCCAAAAGCTCTGGCGGAACAGGCCGAAGTGATACAGCAGCCCTACGCCGTCCGCGGGCAGGTTCAGGGTGGCGGCGGAGTCCAGGTAGCAGGCGGCCAGGCGGCCCAGCCCGCCGTTGCCCAGAGAGGGCTCGGGCTCACACTCCTCAATTTCGGCCAGGGACTTCCCGGCCTCCTCCAAAGCGGTCCGGGCCTCTTCAAAAAGCCCCAGGTTGATCAGGTTGTTGGAGAGAAGCTTTCCCACCAAAAACTCGGCGGACACGTAATAGAGCTTCTTATCTCCGGTAATGCGGGGGGCCTGGGCCAGTTTTTCCTTGGTCACGGCCAAAAGCGCCCGGTAGATATCCGGGTTCTCCGCCTCACTTAGACTTTTTCCGTTTAGCTTTTTTTCCAGTGCTTCCTTTATCGTCATTGGTTTCCTCCGTTCTCGCCCGGGCGGTAATCTCCGTCAGGCGGGCAATTTTTTTAGCAAGTTCTTGGCTGGCCGCGCCTTTTTCCATGCGCCAGCTCCAGTTTAGGGGGCTTACGGTAGAGGGGGTGTTCATGCGGGCCTCCGAGCCCAGCTCCAGGTAGTCCTGCATGGGGATAATGGCCAAATCGCCCACGCTGGAAAGGGCCGCCCGGATGAAGCACCACACGCCCTGCTTTTCATCGGTGAAGCCCAGATAATCCTGGGCCATTTCCAGGTCCCCCTCCGGGGCGTGGCGGATCCAGCCCAAAGTGGTGTCGTTGTCGTGGGTGCCGGTATAGACTACGCAGTGGTTTTGGTAATTATGAGGCAGATAGCTGCTGTCCTCCCAAGAGGTGAAGGCAAAGTGCAGCACCTTCATGCCCGGGTAGCCGCTGCGCTTTTGCAGGGTTTTCACGGCGGGGGTCAGGTAGCCCAGGTCCTCGGCGATGATGGGCGCGCCGGGCACGGCCTGGTTGATGGCGGAAATAAAGGCATAGCCCGGGCCCTTTACCCACTTGCCGCCCCGGGCGGTTTTGTCGCCATAGGGGATGGACCAGTAGCTCTCAAAGCCCCGGAAGTGGTCGATGCGCAGCACGTCGAACATGCTGAGTTTGGCCTTGACGCAGGCAATCCACCAGGAGAAGCCCTCCTCCTCCATTTTGTCCCAGCGGTAGATGGGGTTGCCCCAAAGCTGGCCGTCGGCGGAGAAAGCGTCCGGCGGGCACCCGGCCACCTTAATGGGCACATTGTTCTCGTCCAGCTGGAACTGGGCCGGGTTGGCCCACACATCGGCGCTGTCGCCGGAGACATAGATGGGCATGTCGCCAATGATGGAGACACCTTTTTTGTTGGCGTACTTTTTCAGTTTTCCCCATTGCTGGAAAAATAAATACTGGGTGAACACATAGTAGTCAATCTCTTTGGCCAGCTCTTTGCGGGCCTTTTTCATGGCGGCGGGCTCCCGCAGGCGCACCCCTTCGTCCCATTGGGACCAGGGCCGGCCCTGGTGGGCGGACTTGAGGGCCATGAACAGGGCGTAGTCCTCCAGCCAGGCGGCGTTTTCCTTGCGGAAGCGGGCAAGGGCCCTTTGCTTTTTAAAGTTTTCAAAGGCCTTGCGCAAAATGGGCTCCCGCTCTTGGCGGACCGTGTCGTAATCCACCCGGCCGGGGTCCTCGCCCCACTGGGCCTTTTTCAGACGCTTTTCGCTGATGAGGCCGTCTTCGGCCAAAATGTCCAAGTCGATATAAAGGGGTTCTCCCGCAAAGGCGGAGAAGCTTTGGTAAGGGCTGTTGCCAAAGCCCGTGGGGCCCATGGGCAGCACCTGCCAGAAGCCCTGGCGGGCGGCGGCAAGAAAGTCCACCCAGTCCTTGGCGGCTTTGCCCAGCGAGCCCATGCCGTATTTGGAGGGCAGGCTGCTGACCGGCAGTAAGATGCCGGCCTGGCGGGTGATCCAGGAATGTTTGGTTGGCATGATGGTTCCTCCCTGTTGGAGATGGTGTTATAGTAAACGCACTTGAAAATCAGTGTTTCCTGATTTTCAAGCAGGGCGGCGCGGGCGTGCCTGTGCCGCTGCGTTAACCATGGAGCGTTTACAGGGTAAGTATACCATATTATTCCGAAATTTTCCATATATTTTCGGGACTTTCGAAAAAATTGCCCGCAAAGAGGGAAAAGCCCCCGGCTTTTTCCCCAGGCCGGAGGCTTTTTTGCGCGGCGGACTGCCGTTTTTTATAGGAAACGCACTTGAAAATCGGCATTTACCGATTTTCAAGCAGGGCGGCGCGGGCGTGCCCGTCCCTCAGCTTTTTTGCGCGAACCCCAAAGAGGCCTCCGCTTCCCGGCGGGCCTCTTCCAGGGGGATGCCCCGCTCCCGGGCCAGCCGGGCCAGGTCTTCGTATTCCGGCTTCTTCCGTTCTACCCCCCAGCCCTGGGCGCGCTTGACCCGCACGTCCCCATACTTTGTGTGCACCGTTTCCTGACTCCGGTCCAGCACATAGCGGGCGCACAAGGTCTCCCGCACCCCCAAAGTGGTGGTGTGGGCGAAGAGCAGCCGGATGAGCCGCTCCTTGTCCCGCGGCCGCGCCAGACAGGTGAGCATCCACCCGGGCCGGCCTTTTTTCATCCCGATGGCCGTGGTGAACACGTCCAGAGCGCCAGCCTCCAACAGGATTCCGGCGGCAAAGGCCAGGCTCTCGGGGGTCATGTCATCCAGGTTGCAGCGCAGCTCGGCCACAGAGGAGGCTTGGTCCTCTGTTTCGCCCAGCATGGCCCGTACAGCGTTCATGGCCTCAAAATCCTTTGTGCCCATGCCATAGCCGGTTTTTTCCACCCGCATGGCCGGGGCCGGACCAAAGCCCTGGACAAAATGCCGCAGCAGGGCCGCGCCGGTGGGGGTGCACAGCTCGCCCAGCACCTGGCCGCCATAGGTAGGCGCGCCTTGGAGGATGAAAGCTGTAGCCGGGGCCGGAACCGGCAGAATGCCGTGGGCGCAGCGCACCTGCCCACTGCCTACGTGAATAGGGGAGCAAAGCACCTGGTCCGGGGCCAGTTCGTGGATGAGCAGGCACACGGCGGCCACGTCCGCCACCGCGTCCAGGGCGCCCACCTCGTGAAAGTGAATCTCCGAGACCGGCACACCGTGGGCATGGCTTTCCGCCAGGGCGATGCGCTCATAGACCGCCAGGGCGTCCTCCCGGACGGGTTCGGGCAGGTCCAGGTGGGAGAGGATATGCTGGATATCCCGCATTCCGGCATGGTGGTGCCCATGGTCGTGGGGATGCTCATGGTTGTGGAGATGCTCATGATCGTGGGGATGCTCGTGGTCGTGGTGATGCTCATGGCTGTGGCCCAGAGGCACATCGTGGCTGTGCTCCTCCCCGCCGTGGACCGTAACGCGGACATGGGTGCCGCGCACACCGCATTTTACCGAGGTTTCCGCCTGAAACGCCACCCCAGGCAGCCCCAGGGCGTTCAGCCGGGCCAAAAATCCCGCTGGGTCCGGGTGGAGCTCCAGCAGGGCCCCGGCCAGCATATCTCCGGCCGCGCCCATGTTGCATTCCAAATATAATGTTTTCATAGGATCGTTCCTCCCTTAGTCTAATGGTAGGCTTGTCCGGCTCTTCAGCGGTTCCAGCGCGGCTTTGCCGGGTGGAGCTCATGAGCCAGCGAGACGGCTTTCGGAGAGGCCAGGGCCTCTTCCAGCCCCAGCTCCTGGCAGGCGGAGGCGTTTCCATCCCCCAGCATTTTGCGCAGCTTTGTCATGGCTTTGGCCTCCTCTATTGGATGTGGTTGATCATGCTGGCCAGATACCCGGCCCCGAAGCCGTTGTCAATGTTCACCACGCTGACCCCGCTGGCACAGGAGTTCAGCATGGAGAGCAGGGCGGAAAGCCCCCCGAAGGAGGCCCCATAGCCCACGCTGGTGGGCACGGCGATAACCGGGCAGTCCGCCAGGCCCCCGATGACGCTGGCCAGCGCCCCCTCCATGCCCGCTATGGCGATGATGGCCCGGGCGCTCATAATGTCCTCCAAATGGGCCAGGGTGCGGTGCAGGCCGGCCACGCCCACATCATAGAGCCGGGTAACCTGATTGCCCAGAACCTGGGCGGTGATGGCCGCCTCCTCGGCCACAGGCATGTCGCTGGTGCCGCCGGTGGCCACCAGAATGGTCCCGGCCCCATCCGGCTCCGGCATATGGCCCACCACGCCGGTCCGGCCCAGCTGGTTGTAGGTGAGGGGCAGGGTTTGCCCTACCAGCTCCGCGGCCTCGGGGCTCATGCGGGTGATGAGCACGGCGGGCTGGCCCTGGGCCCACATGGCGGCGGCAATGTCCCGAATCTGCTCTGGGGTTTTGCCCGCGCCGTAAATCACCTCGGCGGCACCCTGGCGCAGGCCCCGGTGCCGGTCTATTTTGGCCACGCCAATGTCCTGGAAGGGCTCCATTTTCAGCGCCAGCACGGCTTGGTCCACCGTGCACTGGCCAGACTGAAGGCGCTCCAAAATCTCTCGCACGTTCTGCTGGTTCAAGGGGAACACTCCTTTCGCGGGGGAAGATTTTCAGGACCATTATACCGGATTTGCAGCCAGGATGCAAGCGCCTGGCGATGGAGGGGGAACACGAAAAGCTCTCCGAAACGGACACTCCCGCGACAGAGCGCGCCCTTGACGCGCCCCCCTGCAGGTGTTATACTGAATCCCGGCAAAAAATCCCCCTAAGGAGGTTTCCTATGACCTATCAAGACGCGTTGGAGAAAATCAACTCCCGCCTGCTTTTCGGCATGCAGCCCGGCCTGGAGCGAATCGAGGCCCTGCTCCACCGGCTGGGCGATCCCCATAAAGCCCTGCGCTGCGTGCATGTGTGCGGCACCAACGGCAAGGGCACCACCTGCACCCTGACCGCCAGTGTGTTGCGGGAATGCGGCTATAAGGTGGGCAAAAACACTTCGCCCTATGTGCTGGACTTCCGGGAGCGCTTCCAGATCAACGGCGAGATGATCCCCCCCATGGAGCTGGCCCGGGTTATGGACCAAATCTGGCCCGTGGTGGAGGAGCTGGACCAGGAGGGCTGCCGGGTTTCGGAGTTCGAGCTGGTGACCGCCGTGGCCTTTGTGTGGTTTGCCGCCCAGCGCTGCGACGTGGCTGTGATGGAGGTGGGCATGGGCGGGGCCTATGACGCCACCAACGTGATCCCCACCCCCGAGGCTGTGGCCATTACCTCCATCTCCCTGGACCACACCGCTTGGCTGGGGGACACGGTGGAGCAGATCGCCCGGGAGAAGTCCGGGGTCATTAAACCCGGCGGCCGGGTGGTCCTCTACCCGGAGCAGCAGCCCGGGGTGCGGGAGATTATGGAAAGCGCCTGCCAAAGCCAGGGGGCCCAGCTGCGCCTGCCGGACCTCTCCCAGCTCCAGGTGCTGGAAGAGAGCATTGAGGGCACGGACTTTACGGCGGATGGGCTCAGGCTCCACACGCCCTTTTTGGGGGCCCATCAGGTGAAAAACGCCGCCGTGGTTCTGGAAGTCCTAAAGGTTCTGCGGGAGCGGGGCTTTGCCATTCCGGACCAGGCCATACAGGCGGGCTTTGCCAAGGCCTTTCTTCCGGCGCGGATGGAGATTCTCTCCCGCCGCCCCCTGTGCCTGCTGGACGGGGGCCACAACCCCGGCTGTGCCCAGGCTCTGCGGGAGGCTCTGGAACGGTATGTGCCCGGCCGCAAGGTGGCGGTGGTGGGCATGATGGCGGACAAGGACAGCGCCGCCGCGCTGGAAACGGTGGGGCCGCTGTTCGCCAAAGTGGTGGCCGTACGGCCGGACAACCCCCGGGCCCTGGACGCGGAGGCCCTGGCCCAAACCGCCGCCCGGTTCTGTCCAAGGGCCATGGCCGCCGCCAGCTGTGCCCAAGCTTTGGACCTGGCCCTGGAAGACTTGGGGCCGGATGACGCGCTGATCGTCTGCGGTTCCTTCTACCTGGCGGGAGAGATGCGGGACCTGCTGCGGGAGCGCCTGGAGGGCTGAGGCTCAGTCTGAACCGGGCCTCCACAGAAGAGCCTCATAATTTTCCACGTAATATTTTATATTCTTTCTGCCCCGGCGCAGGATGGTGTGGCCCTCCGCTTCCAGCTTTTCCCGCTGGGCCTCCACTCCGCCGGGGTATTTTGGGTTTAGCTGGCCCCCAGCCTTGAGGGTGCGCCAATAGGGGGTCTCACCGGCCTCCCGCTGAAAGCTGGCCCAGGCCGCGATGGACACAAAGACGCCGGCGGTGATGGGCTCGGTGAAATCCGCGCCGTTTTGGCGGGCCAGGTATTCCAGCAGGGCGCCCACAGTGGTCACCCGGCCGGGAGGAACCTGGCGCATGAGCCGGTCGTAGTCAATGGGCGGCGCGAAAAACATGCGGCTGCCGCCGTATTTGGCAATGGTACGGGGGTCGGAGACGGTCTGGATCTTAGGCATATCCTTGCTGTCGTGGAGCATAGAATTAAAATCCTTGTTTGCTTCGTTTGCCATGGTTAAGCACCTCCTGGCCTAAGTTTACGCTGGTTGGAGGCGAAATGCAATGAGGCGGTTTAAATTGGCAGAGCCCAAAACCAGAGGTCGGCGGGACCGGGCCCCGCTCTTTCCGGTTCCCGTTATAGACACAAAAAAGCGCCGCGGGCTTTCCTCTGGCAAAACCGGAAAATCCGCGGCGCGAAAACGCGTTTATCAATATAAACTATGCTGAAACTTATTTTACTTCCACAGTCCAGCCGTGGGTATCCTCCAGCTTCCCGGTCTGGATGCCTGTGACAGTGTCGTACAGCCTCTGGCTCACCGGGCCGATGCCTCCGCCGGAAATCTCCATCACATCGTTTTCATAGCGCAGGGTGCCCACTGGGGAGATGACCGCGGCGGTGCCGCTGCCCCAGCATTCCTCCAGAGAACCGTCCCGGGCGGCGGCCACCAGCTCCTCCACGCTGACCCGGCGCTCCTCCACCTCCATGCCCCAGGACCGGCACAGGTCCAGGCAGGTGGCCCGGGTGACGCCGGGAAGAATGCTGCCGTTAAGCTGGGGCGTGACCACTTTTCCGGCGATTTTGAAGAAGATGTTCATGGAGCCCACTTCCTCAATGTACTTGCGCTCCACACCGTCCAGCCAGAGCACCTGGGCATAGCCCTCGGCCTCGCCCTTGACCTGGGCCTTGAGGCTGGCCGCGTAGTTGCCGCCGGCCTTGGCCTCGCCAATGCCGCCCCGAACCGCCCGGACATAGTCGTCCTCAATCCAGATCTTCACCGGGTTCAGGCCGCTGGCGTAGTACGCGCCGGAGGGGGAGAGGATGATGATGAATTTGTAGCTGTGAGAGGGGTGCACGCCCAGGCTCTCGTCGGTGGCGATGATGAAGGGCCGGATGTAGAGAGAGGTGCCGGGGGTGGTGGGAATCCAGTCCTTTTCCACCCGGACCAAGGTTTTGAGCGCGTTGAGAAAGTCATCCTGGGGAACAGGGGGGATGCACAGCCGCTTGCAGGAGTTTTCCGCCCGCTGAATGTTCCGGTCCGGGCGGAACAGCAGCACCCGCCCGTCTTGGGTGTGGTAGGCCTTGAGGCCCTCGAACATTTCCTGGGCATAGTGAAACACCATGGCGGAGGGCTCCAGGGAGATGGGCTGGTAGGGGATGATCTTGGGGTCGTGCCAGCCCTGGCCCTCGTGGTAGTCCATAACATACATATGATCGGTAAAAATGCGGCCAAAGCCCAGTTTGCTCTGGTCGGCGGGTTTTTCTTTGGGGTTCTTTGTCAGTTCGAGTTTGATCTCCTGCATGATAAAACCTTCCCTCGTTTGAGTGATGCCGGAAGACCGGCTTTGAGTTATTATAATACGCATGGGGGAAAAATGCAAGGCGATGGGAGGGGCTCTTGCAAAAAGGGGAGATTCCACAGTTTTTTTTCACTTTAGGGGCAGGGGTAAGGCGAACGCGGCGGGCGGGGCTTCCCGCAACTCAGGCTTGACGCGGGCCGCCCCGAGGGGTATAATTTCCAAAGCGCCCCCCCAACCATCGTTAGGAGGAATTTACATGAGCATTTTCGAGCTTTTTCTTGTGGCCGTCGGCCTCTCAATGGACGCCTTCGCGGTCTCCATCTGCAAGGGCTTGGCCCTGCGGCGGGCCACCCTGAAAAGCATGGCCCTGGCAGGCCTGTGGTTCGGCGGCTTCCAGGCCCTGATGCCTGTGGCCGGGTACCTGCTGGGAGCTCAGTTTAAAGACGCCATCACCGCCGTGGACCACTGGATCGCCTTTGGCCTTTTGGCGGTGATCGGCGGGAACATGATTCGGGAAGCCCTCTCCGGCGGGGAGAAAGAGGCGGACCCCTCCCTGGGGGCGAAGGCCATGCTGGTTCTGGCCCTGGCCACCAGCATCGACGCTTTGGCGGTGGGGGTTGGCTTCGCCTTTTTGAATGTGAACATCGCGGCCGCCGCCGGATTCATCGGGGCGGTGACATTTACCCTGTCCGCCGCCGGGGTCAAGGCCGGGGCGGTGTTTGGAGCCCGGTATAAGAGCCGGGCGGAGATCACCGGCGGGGTAATTCTGATTTTGCTGGGTGGCAAGATTTTGCTGGAGCATCTGGGAATCATTCATTTTTAGGAGGACGCTATGAAAGAGCTGTGGGATTTATACGGGGCGGACCGCGCCCCCTTGGGCCGCGCCCATGTGCGGGGCGAGGCCCTGCCCGAGGGCTGCTTCCACCTGGTGGTCCATGTGTGGATACGGAACAGCCGGGGCCAGTATTTAATCAGCCAGCGGGCGGCTGGCAGGTCCGCCTTTCCGCTGATGTGGGAGACCACCGGAGGTTCGGTGCTGGCGGGGGAGGACAGCCTGGCGGGCGCTTTGCGGGAGGCCCGGGAGGAGCTGGGGGTCACCCTGGAACCAGACCAGGGACGGCTGGCGTTCAGCCGGGTCCGGGACTGGGTGAAGGGCGTGCGCTTTGGGGATATTCTGGACGTGTGGGAATTTCGGTTTGACGGAGAGGCGGACCTGTCCGCCGCGGACGGGGAGGTAGCCCAGGCCCGGTGGGTGGAGCGCGGGGAGATTGCGCGCCTGCTGTCGGAGGGCCAAATGGTGGAGACGCTGGAGTACTTTTTGGAGGGAATTTAAGCGGCAAAGCGGCGGGGCTTGCCCGGCTGTTCCCCGTTCCGGAGAGCTTTTCAGGTTCCCCCGCCCTACGGGCGGGGGAACACAGAGATAATCCCTGTCCCGGGGGCCGGTTGACTGCTTTTCCGCTTTGTGCTATAATCATTCCATACGCCCCAAGCAAGGAGAGATATCATGGGCCTTTTAGATCATAAAAAGCATCTGCTCGTCCTCTTCGCCTCCCCCCACGCCCACGGCAGCACCCGAATGCTGCTGGAGAGCTTTTTGGACGTTTTTAAGGAAAAAAAGGACTGGGACATAAAAGAGGTGGATCTTTACGAGCAGCCTCCCCACCCCTGCGTGGGCTGCGGCCTCTGCGCCAAAAAGGAGGCCTGCCAGTTCGACGACCTGGACGCGTTCGACAAGGAGCTGCGCCGCTCGGACCTGCTGGTGGTGGCGTCCCCGGTGTACAACTCCGCGTTCCCCGCCCCCATGAAGGCCCTGCTGGACCGGACCCAGCGGTATTTTGAGGCCCGGTTCTCTTTGGGCGTGCGGCATCCCATTAAAAAGCGCCGCCAGGCCGTGCTGCTGCTGGCGATGGGGCAGCAGGAGGACTTCGCTTTGGAGGTGACCGCCTATCAGCTGCAGCGGGCGTTCAGCGTGATGAACACGGAGCTCTCCGGCTGCGCCGTGTGGGACGGCACCGACCGGGGCCGGCAGAACCAGGGCCCCGCCCAGCAAAAAGCCCGGGCCCTCGCTCTTGAAATCCTGGCGGGAATATGATAGAATAAGCGTATAAAATAGGGCGGAAGCTTTTCCGGCTCCGGCTTTTAAGGCGGCTTTGGCGCTTCCCGTCCGTTTCCCTTTCGCGGCAAGCAAAGAATTATATTACGAACAGTAAGGCGGTTTTAACATGTCTGGACATTCAAAATGGAACAACATCAAACGGAAAAAGGAAAAGGCCGATGGCGCGAAGGCCAAAATTTTCACCAAGATCGGCCGTGAGCTGGCGGTGGCCGTGAAAGAGGGCGGCAGCCCGGACCCGGCGGCCAACTCCCGGCTGAAGGACTGCATTGCCAAAGCCAAAGCGGCCAATGTGCCCAACGACAACATCGAGCGCATCATCAAGCGCGCGGCGGGCGAGGGCAACGCGGACAGCTATGAGAACATTACCTACGAAGGCTACGGCCCCTGCGGCGTGGCGGTGATTGTGGAAACCCTGACCGACAACCGGAACCGCACCGCCGCCGATGTGCGCCACGCCTTTGATAAATTTGGCGGCAACCTGGGCACTACGGGCTGCGTCAGCTTTATGTTCAAGGAGAAAGGCGTCATCGTCATCGAGCGGGAGGACCTGGATGAGGACGCGGTTATGTCCGACGCCCTGGAGGCGGGCGCTTCCGATTTCGCGGCGGACGGGGATGTGTTTGAAATCAGCACCGAGCCCAGCGACTTCAGCGGGGTCCGGGAGGACCTGGAGCAGAAGGGCTACCAGTTTGTCTCCGCCGAGGTGGAGATGGTGCCGGACACCTACACGGCTATTTCCGACGGGGATACCATCATCAAGATGCAGAAGATGCTGGACCTTTTGGAGGATAACGACGACGTGCAGAACGTGTGGCACAACTGGGACGCGCCGGAGGAGGACGAAGAGGAGTAAGAGGCCGAAAGGAGGCCTGGGATGTTTGGGTTTTTGTTTGGCCTGGCTGCTCTGGTAGCCTACCGCGCCCTGTTTGGCGCGGCGGTGGACCGGGTCATCACGGGCAAAGGCTATGAGGAAAACTGGTTTTGGTGGGGCTTCTTCTTTGGGTTTTTAGCTCTGCTGGTGGCTTTGGCAAAGGCGGACGCCAGCGGCGGAGCCCGGCCCCCGGAAGACCGGAAAGAGGCGCTTTTGCAGGAAGGTGGCTGGATCTGCCAGCGGTGCGGACAGGTGAACCCGGCATACACGGGAACCTGCGGTTGCGGCGCGGCCAAACGGGACCGCGGGGCCCCGGAGGCGGAGGCGCAGCGGGAGGCCCGGGAGCTGGCCCATGCCCAGAGCCTGAAAGCGTACAAAGAACTGTTGGACGCGGGGGCCCTGACTCAGGAGGAATTTGACCGGAAAAAGGCGGAGCTGCTGGGCCTGTGACCCCAGGGGCAGGAGGGCGCAAGGCTTCGCCAAGTATGACGTTGGCTTCGTCAAGTCATGGAACTTTCTCGTTAGCGCCCCGGAAGCTTTCGGGATTGCCTCAACCACAGAGATAATCATCTGTGTTCCCCCGCCCGTAGGGCGGGGGAACACGAAAAACTCTCCAAAATGGACACTCCCGAAGCGTTCCTTATCATTGACTTCTTCTCCAAAATCCGATATAATATTTTGCAAGAGCAAAGCCGCGGGTCAGGTTGCCCGCGGCTTTTTGGCAGAAACTTTTTGAAAAGGCGGCGGTACTATGCGTCATTTAATCGACCCCCTGGACCTGTCCCGTCAGGAGACCGGGCGGCTTTTGGACCTGGCGGAGAAAATTTTGGACAAGCCCCAGGAATTTGCCCATTGCTGTGATGGGAAAATTTTGGCCACCTTGTTTTTTGAGCCCAGCACCCGCACCCGGCTCAGCTTCGAGTCGGCCATGCTGCGGCTGGGGGGGCAGGTGCTGGGGTTTTCCAACGCCCAAAGCAGCTCCGCCGCCAAAGGAGAGAGCGTGGCGGACACCATCCGCATGATCTCCGGCTATGCGGACATTGCGGCCATGCGCCACTTTAAGGAGGGCGCGCCCTTTGTGGCGGCCCGGTACGCGAAAATCCCGGTGGTCAACGCTGGAGACGGGGGCCACCAGCACCCCACCCAGACCCTCACCGATCTGTTTATGATCCAGCGCCGCCGGGGGCGCATGGGGGGGCTGACCATCGGCCTGTGCGGCGATTTGAAATTCGGCCGTACGGTCCATTCGCTGATTAAGTCTCTGGTGCGGTATGAGGACGTGCGCTTTGTTTTCATCTCTCCAGAGGAGCTGCGCACGCCTGGGTACATCCTCAAAGAAGTGGTGGAGCCCTCGGGCCACCCCTGGCGGGAGGTGCGCAAAATGGAGGAGGTTATGCCCGAGCTGGACGTGCTGTACATGACCCGAGTCCAGCGGGAGCGGTTTTTTAATGAAGAGGACTATGTGCGGCTGAAGGATTCTTACATCCTGACGCCGGAAAAGCTGCGCCTGGGCAAGCCGGAGCTGACCGTGCTGCATCCCCTGCCGCGGGTGAACGAAATTGACCAGCGGGTGGATGAGGACCCCCGGGCGCTGTACTTCGAGCAGGCCCGGGGCGGAGTCTATGTGCGCATGGCGCTGATTTTGACGCTGCTGGGCCTGGCTCCCGGCATTTTAGAGGAGGACTGAGCTTATGCTGAACATTGACAGCATCGAAAACGGCATTGTCATTGACCACATTACCGCTGGGCGGGGGATGCGGGTCTATGAGCTGTTGGAGCTGGACCAGCTGGACACCTGCGTGGCCATCATCAAGAACGCCCGCAGCAGCAAGTTTGGGCGGAAGGACATCATCAAGATTGAGGGCATGACGGACATAGACCTGGACGTACTGGGTTTTATTGACGATCACGCCACGGTGTGCGTTATCCGGGAGGGAAAGCTGGCGGAAAAGAAACGCCCTCAGCTGCCCCAAAAGCTGGTGAACATCGTCAGCTGCAAAAACCCCCGGTGCATTACCAGCGCGGAGGATGTGGACCAGGTGTTTCTTCTCTGCGCTGGAGAGGAGCACCGCTACCGCTGCCAGTACTGCGAACAGGTGCTGGCCGAGTGAGAGCCGCTTTTTAACGCCCTTTTACCAGCCCTGGTTTCCCCCCAAGCCCCCAAACCGGGGGAGCAAGCCAGGGGTTCGCCAACCCCAGCCATCGTGTAAAAAGTTTCGTCCACCTTTTCAAAGGTGGCAGGGTGTGGGACAGAGTCCCACGGCCTTAACCAGCCCTGGTTTCCCCCCTAAGCCCCAAACCGGGGGAACAGGCCGGTGGTTCGCCAACCCCCGCCATCGTGCAAAAAGTTTCGTCCACCTTTTCAAAGGTGGCAGGGTGTGGGACAGAGTCCCACGGCCTTAAGGAGGTTACCCCATGCAATGGACTCAAAGCCAGCAGGACGCCATAGAGGCAAGGCGGGGCACGGTGCTGGTAGCGGCGGCGGCGGGGTCGGGTAAGACCGCTGTGCTGGTACAGCGGGCCATTGAGCGGCTGACCAACCGGGAGGCCCCCACCATGGCCAACAAGATGCTGATTGTTACCTTTACCAAAGCCGCCGCCGCTGAGATGCGCGCCCGCCTGGAGCAGCGCCTGGACCAGCTGACCCGGGAAAACCCGGGGGACTCCCTGCTGCGCAGGCAGAGCATTTTGCTTCACCAAGCCCACATCGGCACGGTGGACAGCTTTTGCGCGGAGATGGTGCGGGAGTTCTTCCACCTTTTGGAGCTGCCCCCGGACTTTAAGATTCTCTCGGACAAGCGGGAGGAGGAGCTGACCGCTCAGGCCTTGGACGAAGCCTTGGCCGCCGCTTACGATGGAGGGGCCATTGCTCCTTTGGCCGACGCTTTTGCCGCGGAACGGGACGACCGCCGTTTGGCCCGGATGGTGTTGAGCCTGTACCGCTTTATGCAAAGCCATCCCTTTCCGGAGCGCTGGCTGGACGCCAAGGTGGCCATGTATTTTGCCGGAGACCCCACCCCCTGGGAGCGGGTGGTTTTGAGCTATGCCGCCGAGGCTGGGATCTATTGCGCCGCTTTGCTGGAAGGGCTGCTCCGGCTGGCTGGGGAGGACCCAGCCCTGGACAAGGCCTTTGCCCCCGCTTTGACCGGGGACCGGGAGGCCTGCCGGGCATTGGCGGAAGCCGCCCAGGCCGGGGACTGGGACCGGGCGGCGGCTTGTCAAAAAAGCTTTGCCCCCCAGCGCCGGGGAGCCCTGCGGGGCTGGGATAAGGAAGATCCCCTGCTCCAGCGCTTGGAGGCCGGAAGGGCCCAGGTCAAAAAGACCATGGGGGACCTGGGCAAGTGCCTGGGGGGCTCTCGGGCGGGGAACCGGCGGGAGCTGGAAGGGGCTGGGCCTCTGCTGAAATATTTGGCGGAGCTGACCTTGGACTTCGCCCAGCGCTACCGGGAGAAAAAGCTGGAGAAGAATTTTTTGGACTACAGCGACCTGGAACACCAGGCCATCCGGCTCTTTTGCAAGGAGGATGGCGCGCCCACAGCCGCCGCCCGGGAAGTCTCCCAGCGCTTTGACGAGATTATGATCGATGAGTACCAGGACATCAACGAGGTGCAGGATTCCATCTTCCAGGCGGTGAGCAAAAAAGGGGAGAACCTGTTTATGGTGGGCGATGTGAAGCAGAGCATCTATGGCTTCCGCCGGGCCATGCCGGAGATTTTCCTGCGCCGCCGGGCGGGGTATCAAAAATATGACCGGTCCTTGGACCGCTACCCCGCCGCCCTGGTGTTGGAGCGGAATTTCCGCTCCCGGCCCCAGGTGGTGGACTCGGTGAACTATGTGTTTTCCCTGCTTATGAGCCGGGAGGCTGGCGACATTGATTACACGGGTGAGGAGCGGCTGGTGTACGGCGCGGATTTTCCGGAGAAATCCGGCTGTGAAACCGAGCTCTGGTTCCTCCGGCGGGAGGGAGCTCCGGCGGAGCTGGCCGAGGCCGCCCTGATCGCCCAGCGGATACGGGAGCTGGTGGAGGGCGGTTTTACCGTTACCAGCGGCGGCGGGGAACGGCCCGCCCGGTATGGGGATTTCTGCATTCTGCTGCGCAGCGCCAACAAGTACGCCCATGCCTATGCCCAGGAGCTCAAGCGCCTGGGGGTTCCGGCCCGGGCCACGGTGAGCGGCGGCTTTTTCGCGGCGGCGGAGGTCCAGGTGGTGCTGTCCCTGCTGCGGGTCATTGACAACCCGAACCAGGACATTCCCCTGCTGGCGGTGCTTATGAGTCCGCTGTATGGGTTTTCCGCCGGAGACGCGGCCCGCCTGCGGGCGGAGAGCCGGGAGGCTTCGGTGTATGTCTCCCTCACCCGCGCCGGCGCCGCCGGGGAGCCCGCCTGCGCCAGAGTCCTGAAAGACCTGGCCCAGCTGCGGAGCTTGTCCGCCACCATGCCCGCCGACGCCTTTTTGACCCTGCTCTACGGCCGCACGGGCTACCTGGACATGGCCCAGGCCATGGAGGACGGTTCCGGGCGGGTAGCCAACCTGCGGCTGCTTCATCAGTATGCCAAGGAGTACGAGGGCTCCGGCTACCACGGGCTTTCCGGCTTTGTGCGCTTTTTGGACCGGCTACAGGCTGGAGGCTCGGACTTGCAGGCAGCGGAGGTTCAGCCAGGGGGCGCGGACGCGGTGGGCGTGATGAGCATTCACAAGTCCAAGGGCTTGCAGTTCCCGGTGTGCATTGTGGCGGGCTGCGGGCGGAATTTTGCCGGGGACCGGACCCAGGAGGTGCTGCTGCATCCAGAGCTGGGCCTTGGCGTAAAGTTAAAAGACTTAACAGGATTGGGCCGGACCACCACCACCGCCCGGGAGGCCATTGCACTGGAAGCCGCCCGCTCGGCGGGGGCGGAAGAGCTGCGGGTGCTGTACGTGGCCATGACCCGGGCTCAGGAGAAGCTGATTTTGGTCACCTCCAGCCGGGACTTGGAGGGGGAGCTGGAAAAGGCGGTTATGGAGCCGGGTGAAAAGCCATCTGCCTTTACAGTGCGCCGGGCCAAAAGCGCGGGCCAGTGGCTGATGCTTTGCGCCTTGCGCCATCCGGATGGCGGGGCTCTGCGGCAGGCGGCGGGAGTTCCGGAAGGACCGGTGGTCCGGGGAGATTACGCTCCCTGGCAGATTCAAGTGACTGGCTGCGCCCCTCCCCAGGCCCTGCCCGAGCCGGAAACCCAGGAGCCCCCCGCGCCAGATCCGGAGCTGTACGCGGCCTTGGAGGCCCAGGTGGATTTTGAATACCCCTACCTAGGGAGCTTAGACATCCCCGCGAAAGTGGCGGCCTCCAAGCTGGCGGCGGAACAGGAGGGGAGCGAGGGGACTTTGACCCGGCCCGCCTGGATGGGCCAGCAGGGCATGACTCCGGCGCAAAGGGGAATCGCTTTACATGAGTTTATGCAGTTTGCCGATTTCCCCGCCGCGGCCGCTGACCCGGCCGGGGAGCTGGCCCGGCTGGAACGGATGGCTTTTCTGAGCCCGGAACAGGCTGGGGCGGTGGAGCTGAAGCGGGTGCGGGCGTTCTTTTGCAGTTCTCTAGGGCGGCGGGTGCTGGCCTCGGAGAACATTGTGAAGGAAAAACGCTTTACAGCGGTTATTCCAGCGGGCATGGCCCAGCCGGGGCTGACGGACCCCATGGGCCGGGCGGAGCCAGTGGTGCTCCAGGGCTCGGTGGACTGCACCTTTCTGGAAAGGGGAAAGCTTCACATCATCGACTTTAAAACCGACCGGGTGCCGGATATGGAAGAGCTGTGGCGGCGCTATGGGGTACAGCTGCGGCTGTACGCGTATGCCATGGAAGAGGTGACGGGGTATCAGGTGGGGGAGATGTTCCTGTACTCTACCTGGCTGAACCAGGGTAGCGGAAGGCCCTATGAAGGGGAAACCGGTCAGCTTACGCTGTTCGGCGGGCCGGGTTGAGGACGGAAGGAACCGGCCCGGGAAATGAAACAGGAAAGGGGAGCTTGCGGTGAGGACGCAAATGCTAGAAAGCGGATGGACTTTACAGGCGGAGAGCTGGGGGGAGGCGGTTCCAGCTTCGGTTCCCGGCTCGGTCTGTGGGGACTTGCGGAAAGCCGGGCGGCTGCGGGACCCTTACTGGCGGGAAAATCAGGCGGAGGCCCTAGCTGTTATGGAAGAGGACTTTACATACCGCTGCCGGTTCCAGCCTGACCCGGCGGTGTTCTGCTGTCCCCGGCAGGCGCTGCGCTTTGAGGGGGTGGACACCCTGGCGGATGTGGCGCTCAACGGCTCGCCTCTGGGCCGGGTGGAGAATATGCACCGGACCTATGAGTTCGATGTGACCTACCTGTTGCTGGAAGGGGACAACCTCCTGACCGTAACCCTGCGCTCCCCAGTCAGGTTTCTGCGGGAGGAGTCCGCCAAAGGGATACCGGGCCTTCGCAAAGCCCGGTGCATGTTCGGCTGGGAGGGCGGACCGCCTCTGCCGGACGGAGGACTGTGGCGGCCTGTGAAGCTTCTGGGCCTGGACGGTCCCCGGATTTTGGACGTGCTGGTGAGCCAGACCCACCAGCCGGGCCGGGTGGAATTGGAGGTGGAGGTGCGCTGGGCGGAGCCTGTCAAGGGAGTGGGCTTTACCGCTTCCCTGACCACTCCGGCCGGCGAGACTTTGGATTTTCCCCCGAGCTCCCGGCGGCTGGCGGTGGAAAATCCCCAGCTCTGGTGGCCCCGGGGCTACGGAGAGCAGCCTCTCTACACAGTAAAGGTAGAGGCTTTGCGGGATGGCCAGCCGGTGGACCATTGGGAACAGAGAATCGGTTTGCGCACGGTTTCCCTAAAACGGCAGCAGGATAGCTTTGGCGAAAGCTTTGCCCATGTGGTCAACGGGGTGGAGGTTTTTGCTATGGGGGCCGGGTATGTGCCGGAAGACTGCCTGCTCTCCCAGCGGAGCCAGGACCGGACCCGGCGGCTTTTGGAAGACTGCGCCGCCGCCCACTTCAATTTGGTGCGGGTCTGGGGGGGAGGGCATTACCCTGAGGATTATTTTTATGATATCTGCGATGAGCTGGGGCTGCTGGTTTGGCAGGACCTGATGTTCGCCGGGGCGGGCTATGAGCTGGCCCCAGCTTTTGGGGCGAATGTCCGGGAAGAGATTCGGGACAATGTGCGGCGGCTGCGAAACCACCCCTGCATTGTTCTGTGGTGCGGGGGCGGCCAGGTGGAGCTGGCCGCGGCGGAGGCCGGCCTCCAGGCCCGGGCCAGCCACATCCGGCTGTTTGAGTATTTGATTCCGGAGGCGTTGGCTGATGTGGACCCCTCCCGCCCCTACTGGCCCGCCAGCCCTTCCAGCGGAGGCGGCTTCGATGCCCCCAACAGCCCGGACCGGGGAGACGCCCAGGACAGCCGCCTGTGGAGGGAAAGCCCCCTGGAAACGCCGGAGCGGCCTTTGGGGCGCTATGCCTCCCGCTTTGGATTTGTAAGCTGGCCCTGCCTGCGGACAGTGGAGACCTTCACCGAGCCCCGGGACCGGAACTTGTCCTCCCGGGTGATGGACCGGCACATGTGCCGCCCCCAGGGCGGGGCGGCTCTGGCCGCCGGGCTGCAAAGCTGCTTTCTTGCCCCCTCGGATTTTGACACGGCTCTGTACGCCAGCCAGCTGCTTCAGGCGCAGGAGGCGGCTGGACAGGTCCAGGCCCTCCGGCGGGAGCGGGGACGCTGCATGGGGGCGGTCTATTGGCAGCTTAACGACTGCTGGCCGGGAGCCTCCTTCTCCTCCATCGACTACACAGGAAGGTGGAAGGCGCTGCACTATTTTGCCAAACGCTTCTTCGCACCGGTGGCCCTGTTCTGCCGGTTGGAGGGCCAAAGCGCCGGGGAGCCCCAGGCGGCCTTCTGCGTGTGCAACGAGACGGGGCAGAAGCGTCAGGTGCAGGTCAAGTGGGCCCTGCGGGACCGGTGGAGCCGGATAAAGCGGGAGGAAATCATCTCCCTCAGCGTGCCGCCCTGGGCCAGCGCGGCCCTGGAACCAGCGGCCCTGCCGGAGGCGGAGCCCTTTACCGACTACCTGAGCTTCGAGCTGCTGGAGCGGGGCGTTCGGACCAGCTTGGCCGCGGCCCTTTTGGTTCCGCCGAAGCATTATGAATTCCTGGACCCGGAGCCGCGCTGCTGGGTGGAAGGAGACCAGGTGGTGCTGGAGGTCAAGGCCTTTGCCCGGTGGGTCGAGGTGCAAAACGGCGGGCAGGACCTGCTGCTGGAGGATAATTATTTCGACATGCTTCCCGGCCGGCGGCGGCTGAAGATTTTGCGGGGTAAGCCCCAGGGCCTGCGGGTCCGCTGCGTGTACCACATCCGGTAAAGGGCTTGGGGCGCAGAGAAAGGGAGTGTCCGTTTCGGAGAGCTTTTTGTGTTCCCCCGCCCGTAGGGCGGGGGAACACAAATGATTATCTCTGTGGTTGGGACACACCCCAGAGAAAATATCCCTTGACAAAGAGCACGGAAGAGGGTATAATAACTAAGAAAACAAAGCGGGGCCCCTGTTTGGGCCGCCCCCACCCGTGCGGTCCGGCCGCCACAGGTCAATAGTTCCAAGAGGCCTAAAACGGTCTCTGTTTGGCGCGATTGAACTGCGGGCGGACCATATCCGCCCGCTTTTTTTCGCAAGGTTTTGAGGATATCGTTTGATGGAGGTGCTGACAATTAGCAGCAAGGAACTACAGATCAACGAGCAGATCCGCGATAAGGAAGTTCGGGTCATCGACTCCGACGGCTCCCAGCTGGGCGTAATGCCCGGAAAAAAAGCCCTGGAATTGGCCGAGCAGAAGAACCTGGATCTGGTAAAGATCGCCCCCCAGGCCACTCCTCCCGTGTGTAAGATCATCGACTACGGCAAGTACCGTTTCGAGCAGTCCAAACGGGAGAAGGAGCAGCGGAAAAACCAAAGGGTGGTGGAGGTCAAAGAGGTGCGCCTTTCTTTGAACATCGACACCCACGATTTTGAGACCAAGAAGAACCACGCCGCCCGGTTCATTGCCGAGGGCAACAAGGTGAAGGCTTCCATCCGCTTCCGGGGCCGGGAAATGGGCCACCCGGAGCTGGGTATGGAGATTATGCGCCGCTTTGCCGAGGCCATGGCCGAGGTAGCCAATGTGGAGCGGCAGCCAAAGCTGGAGGGCAGGACCATGCTCATGTTCCTTGCGCCCAAGCCTGCCAAATAAGCCCCCGGCTCCGCGCCGGAGGCAGGAGCCAGAATAACATTATCAAGGAGGACAAAAATATGCCGAAGCTCAAAACACACAGCGGCGCAAAAAAGCGCTTTAAGCTTTCGAAAAACGGAAAAGTGATCCGCGCCCACGCATTTACCAGCCATCTGTTCAACGGCCATGGCAAGACCCCCAAGGTCAAGCGCCACGCCCGTGGCACCACCGTGACCGACAAGACCAACGCCGCCGCTGTCAAGCGGATGCTGCCCTATAAATAAGGGCGCGCTCCTTTGGGGCTGTCCGGCGCTTTTTGGCGCGGGCCCAAAGGAGAGCATGGGGACGAAAGAAAGATAACTAAGCGTCCGGCAGATAGGGCCGGGCCCCAGAAAGCCGGCGGGAGCCGGGAAAGGAATGGATCAATATGGCTAGAGTAAAGGGCGCGATGATGACGCGCAAGAGAAGAAAAAAGGTACTGAAGCTGGCAAAGGGCTATTGGGGCTCCAAGAGCCGCCACTTTAAAATGGCCAAACAGGCCGTGATGAAGTCCGGAAACTATGCGTACATCGGCCGCAAGCAGCGCAAGCGGGACTTCCGCCGCCTGTGGATTACCCGCATCTCCGCCGGATGCCACATGAACGGCGTGAACTACTCCACCTTTATGAACGGCCTGAAGAAGGCCGGCGTGACCTTGAACCGCAAGATGCTCTCCGAGATTGCCATTGCGGATCCCCAGGCTTTCGCCGCGCTGGTGGAAAAGGCTAAGGCCGCGCTGTAAGGGGAAGGAAAAACTCTTTGCGGCAGACCGGAGCGGAAGGCCTCCGCACCCGGCGTTTGGGCCGGAACAGCAAGCAAAAACGCGCCTGAGGCAGTTTGCCTTGGGCGTTTCCGTTGTGATAGGGCCCCGCGCGGGCCTGTAGAAAGGAGGGAGCAGCTTTGGAGTATCCACGGTTGACCAGCCGCCGGAACCCGGTGGTAAAAGAGGCGGCGGCGCTGGCGGGATCCGCCCGGGCGCGCCGGGAGCAGGGGGCTTTTTTGTGCGAGGGCGCCCGCCTGTGCCGGGACGCGGCCTTGTCGGATGTGAAGATTCGGACCTGCTTTTTTACCCAAGAGGCGGCGGAAAAGTATGGGGCCTATTTGGAGCCTGTTTGGAAGCTGTGCGGCCAAGCCTGGGTGGTGGATCCGCCGGTGGCCCAGCTGCTCTCCTCCACCAAAAGCTCCCAGGGGGTTTTTTGTGTGTGCGAGAGTAAAGGCGTCCTGGGAGAGGGCCTTTGCGGTTTTGCGCCCCAGGGGCCCTGCCTGATTTTGGAGAACATCCAGGACCCGGGCAATTTAGGCACGGTCCTGCGCACGGCCGAGGCCTTGGGCGGCTTCCAGGTTTTTTTGCTGGGGGACTGCTGCGACCCCTTGTCCCCCAAAGCCCTGCGGGCTTCCATGGGGGCGGTGTTCCGCGTGGGCCTGGCGGTGGAACCCTCCGCCCGCCGACTGTTTGCCATGCTGGCCGGGGCGGGCTATGCCTGCCATGGGGCGGTGCCGGACCGGGAGGCCCGGCCTGTGGCCTCCGTGGATTTTTGTACAGGGTGGCACGCGGTATGCATCGGCAACGAGGGCAGTGGGCTGACCCAGGAGGCCCTGGCCCTGTGCGCGGACCGAATCACCATCCCAATGGGCGGGCGGGCCGAGTCGCTGAACGCGGCGGCGGCCTCCACCATTTTGCTGTGGGAGATGGCCCGGAAAGGAGGGCGCGGCCATGATTGACCCCAACCTGTACTGGGTGTGGCTGCAGCACGCCTTTGGCGAGGGCAGCCCGGCCCCCTACCGCATCTACCGGGAATTCCCCGGCGGACCGGAGGGCTTTTATCAGGCCGGGCCCGTGTGCTGGAACACCCTGGACTATGTAAGCGAGCAGCACGCGGTGGCCCTGGCGGGCTTTCCCCTGGCCGCGGCCCAGTCCCGGCTGGAATATGCCGCGGGCATGGGCTGGGAGGTGCTGACGCCGGAGTGTGAGAAATATCCCGATGCCCTAAGGAATATTTCTGACCCTCCTGCGGTACTGTATATCAAAGGCAGGCTTCCGGACCTGAACCGGCTGCCGGCCATTGGCGTGGCAGGGGCCCGAGAGGCCATGCCCGCCAGCGAAGACGCCGCCAAGCAGCTGGGCTACCAGCTGGCGGCAGGCGGAGCGGTGGTGGTCAGCGGCGGCGCTCTGGGCGTGGACAGCTGCGCCATTTCCGGGGCCTTAAGCGCCATGGGCCGGGTGGTCAGCGTTTTGCCGGTGGATCTTTCCAGCCCATATTTGGCCCAAAACGCCGGGCTGCGCCAGAGAATTCTGGACCAGGGCGGAGCGCTGGCAACCGAGTATTTTTCCCAGCGGAATCCAGGCCGGGGGAGCTTCCAGGTGCGCAACCGGCTGATTCCCGGCATGAGCCAGGGAGTGGTGCTGGTGCAGGTTTCCCAGAAAAGCGGGTCCATGCTCTACGCCCGCCACGCGGCGGACCAGGGGCGGAGCCTGTATGTGTACCCAGGCCCAGAGGGCGCGGCGGAATACGCGGGCAGCCGCCTGCTGCTGGACCAGGGGGCTCTGCCTGTGTGGGACGGCGGCGCGGTGCTGGAGGACCGGGGCCGCTGGACCGGCTACCGGCCTGCTCCAGCTAAGACCAGGGCCAAAGGCCCCCGGCGGGTTCCGTCCCCGCCCCAGCCTGTGCTGGAAGCGGTTCCCATGCCTCAGCCGGCCCGGGCTTTGGCGGACCGGGGCGCGGACCTGCCGCCGGAACAGAAGAGGCTGCTGGAATGCCTGGCGGCGGGGGAGCGGTCCATTGGCCAGCTGGAGGAGGCCCTGGGCCTGCCCGCTGGGAAGCTGATGGCCCAAATGACCCTGCTGGAGCTGGACGGACTGGTGGAGTCCCTGCCGGGCAAGCGCTTTAAGCTATCTGGGTGAGGGGGCGGGAGGACCCAGCCCCCCTGGGGATGTTCTTATATAGAAAGGAAAGGAATCGACAATGTCAAAACTGGTGATTGTGGAGTCGCCTTCCAAGGCGAAGACCATACAGAAATATTTAGGCCCAGGCTACAAGGTGGTGGCCTCCATGGGCCATGTGCGGGACCTGCCCAAGGCCCGGCTGTGCGTGGACGTGAAGGACAATTTTAAGCCCAAATACACAGTGATTAAGGGCAAGGAGCAGCTGGTGAAGGAACTGAAGGCCGAGGCCGCCAAGGCCGATGGCGTGCTGCTGGCCACGGACCCGGACCGGGAGGGAGAGGCGATCTCCTGGCACCTAGCCTATCTGCTGAAGCTGGACGAGGACGCCCCGGACCGGGTAACCTTCAACGAGATTACCAAAACCGGGGTAGCCGAGGGCATGGCCCATCCCCGGACCATTGATATGGATCTGGTGAACGCCCAGCAGGCCCGGCGCATTCTGGACCGGCTGGTGGGCTATACCCTCAGCCCCTTTTTGGTCAAGACCATCCGCAAAGGGCTGTCCGCCGGGCGGGTGCAGTCCGTGGCCGTGCGGATGATTGTGGACCGGGAGGAGGAGATTCGGGCCTTTGTGCCCAAAGAGTACTGGACCCTGGACGCCAAGCTCACCGCGCCCCCTTCCCGCAGCCAATTTCTGGCGGCTTTTTATGGGGACGAAAACGGGGAGATTCAAATTGGCAGCCAGGCGGAGGCGGACAAAATTCTGGCCGAGCTGGAGGGCCAGGACTTTGTGGTGGGCCCGGTGAAAAAAGGGAAGCGCAGCCGCCAGCCCGCGCCGCCCTTTATTACCTCCACCCTGCAGCAGGAGGCCTCCCGGAAGCTGGGCTTCCAGGCCTACCGGACCATGCGGGCCGCCCAGGAGCTTTACGAAGGCGTGGACGTGGAGGGCCATGGAGCCGTGGGCCTGATTACCTACATGCGTACCGACTCTCTGCGCGTCTCAGAGGACGCTGTGCGGGACGCGGCCCAGTATATCGAGACCCGCTGGGGTGGGAAATACCTGCCGCCCAAGCCCCGGAAGTTCAAGTCTCGGGCCGGGGCTCAGGATGGCCACGAGGCCATCCGCCCCTCTACCATTGAGCTGACCCCGGAGCTGGTGAAGCCCTCCCTGACCGCGGACCAGTATAAGCTCTACAAGCTCATCTGGGAGCGGTTTCTCTCCAGCCAGATGGCCAACTGCGTGCTGAACACCACCCAGGCCAATATTTTGGCGGGGCGCTACCTGTTTAAGGCCAGCGGCTTTAACGTGGCCTTTGATGGCTTTACCGCCCTCTATGAGGAGAGCAAGGACGAAAAGGAAGAGGCCGGCAAGGACCTGCCCCTCTTGGAGGAGGGCACAAAGCTGAAGCTGCGGGAACTGGGGGGCAACCAGCACTTTACCCAGCCCCCTCCGCGCTTTACCGAGGCCTCTCTGATCAAGGGTCTGGAAGAGAACGGCATCGGCCGCCCCTCTACCTACGCGGCCACCATCTCCACCATCACCATGCGGGAGTATGTGACCCGGGAGGGCAAGGCCTTTAAGCCCACGGAGCTGGGAGAGGTTATCACCAAGCTGATGAAGGAGCAGTTCCCCAAGATCGTCAACGTGAAGTTCACCGCCCAGGTGGAGGACGACCTGGATGCGGTGCAGCGGGGCGACGAGGAGTGGGTGGACGCCCTGCGGACCTTTTACGACGACTTCGACAAGACGGTCCAAAAGGCCAAAAAGGCCATGGATGGGGTGAAGATCCACCTCAAAGAGGACGAGACCGACGAGATCTGCGACAAGTGCGGCAGGCCCATGGTGGTCAAGCACGGCCGCTTCGGCAAGTTCATCGCCTGTTCGGGCTACCCGGAGTGCCAGAACATCAAGAAGATCGTCAAGCACACCGGGGCCGAGTGCCCCAAGTGCGGGGGAAATATCATTGAGCGCAAGTCCAAGAAGGGCCGGGTGTTCTATGGCTGCGACCGGTACCCGGAATGCGGCTTCGTCAGCTGGGACCCGCCCACCAAGGAAAAATGCCCGGTGTGCGGCAAAACCCTGATGCAGAAGAAGACGAAAGACAAGCGCATCTACTGCGTAACCGAGGGATGCACCTTCCCGGGCAAGACGCCCAAGGAGTAAGGCCGGAAGGAGGCCAAATGGAAAAAATCACAGTAATAGGCGCGGGGCTGGCCGGGTGCGAGGCGGCGTGGCAGATTGCCCGGGCGGGGGTGGCGGTAGAGCTTGTGGAGATGAAGCCCCAAAAATTTTCTCCCGCCCACAAAAGCGCCGGGTTCGCGGAGCTGATCTGCTCCAACTCCCTAAAAGCCGCCCGCCTGGAGAGCGCCGCCGGGCTGTTAAAAGAGGAAATGCGCCGGCTGGGCTCTTTGCTGACGGACTGCGCGGAGCGGTCCAAGGTCCCGGCGGGGGGCGCGCTGGCGGTGGACCGGGAGGAATTTTCCCGGCTGGCCACCCAGGCCCTGGAGAGCTGCCCGCTGGTTACCATTCGAAGAGAAGAGCGGACGGAGCTGCCAGAGGGCTTCGCTGTCATTGCCACAGGGCCCCTGACCGCGGAGGCGCTTTCGGAGGACATCCAGCGGCTGTGCGGGGGCGGCCTCAACTTTTTTGACGCGGCCGCGCCCATTGTCAGCCGGGAGAGCCTGGATATGGAGCGCTGCTTTACCGCCGACCGCTACGGCCGGGGCGAGGGAGATGGGGATTACATCAACTGCCCCATGAACAAGGCGGAGTACGAGGCCTTTGTGGAAGCCCTGCTGGGAGCCGGGCGGGCGCCCCGGCACGATGTGGACGTGGGGAACCCAAAGGTCTATGAGGGCTGCATGCCCATTGAGGTGCTGGCCTCCCGGGGCCGGGACGCCATCCGCTATGGCCCTATGAAGCCGGTGGGCCTGGTGGACCCCCGCACGGGCCACCGCCCCTGGGCGGTGGTGCAGCTGCGCACGGAGAACCGGGCGAACAGCCTCTACAACCTGGTGGGCTTTCAGACCAACTTGAAATTCGGGGAGCAGAAGCGGGTGTTCGGGATGATACCGGGCCTGGAAGACGCGGAGTTCGTCCGCTATGGGGTGATGCACCGGAACACTTTCCTCAATTCCCCCCAACTTCTGGACGCGGACTACTCCCTGCGCCAGCGGCCCCAGCTGTTTTTCGCGGGGCAGATTACCGGCGTGGAGGGCTATATGGAGTCGGCCTCTTCGGGCATTTTGGCGGGACGCAACGCAGTGCGGCGGCTGCGGGGCCAGGAGCCCCTGGTGCTGCCGGAGACCACCATGCTGGGCGCTTTAAGCCGGTATATCTCCGGCTACACAGGCAAGGACTTCCAGCCCATGGGCGCAAACTTCGGCATCCTTCCGCCCCTGCCCAACCGCGTCCGCGACAAACGCCAGCGCTATCTGGCCCTGGCGGAGAGGGCGCTGGCGGACTTTCAGAAGTTTTCGGAAGAGAATTTTATGTCCTGAGGAGCCCTCCCCGGCTCAAACGCCGGAGGCAGGATGACAGCATAGAAAGGGAGACGATGGGATGAGAATTATTGTAGATGGTTTTGGCGGAGACAACGCGCCGGGGGAGATTCTATTGGGCTGCGCTCAGGCGGTGGAAGAGCTGGGCGTGGACATTACCGTGGCCGGAGACAAGGACAAGCTGCTGGCCTGCGCCAAGGAGAAGGGGGTGGAAGCCGCCTTTCACAAGATGGAGGTGCTCCACTGCCCGGACGTGCTGGCCATGGAGGACGAGCCCGGGAGCGTGCTGAAGGAGAAATCCGAGAGCTCTATGGCGGCGGGCCTGCGGGCCGTGGCCCAGGGCCAGGGGGAGGCCTTTGCCAGCGCGGGGAACAGCGGGGCCCTGACCGTGGGCGCTACTATGATTGTCAAGCGCATTAAGGGGGTCAAACGGGTGGCCTTCGCGCCGGTGCTGCCCAGCGCCCAGGGCTTCTTTATGATCTCCGACGCGGGGGCCAATGTGGAGTGCCGGCCGGAGATGCTGTTACAGTTTGGGCTCATGGGCTCCATCTATATGGAGCAGGTGATGGGGGTAAAATCGCCCCGGGTGGGGCTGGTGAACGTAGGTACCGAGTCCCACAAGGGCGACCCCCTGCGCCAGAACGCCTACGGCCTTTTAAAGGACTGCCCTGGCCTGAACTTTGTGGGGAACATTGAGCCCCGGGATATTCCTTACGGCCACTGCGATGTGGTAGTGGCGGACGGCTTCACGGGGAACACGGTGCTAAAGCTCTATGAGGGCACGGCCTTGGCCATAGTGGGCATGGTGAAGGATATTTTCAAGAAGTCGGCCAAAAATAAGCTGGCGGCGGCTATGATTTATGGAGACCTGCAAGGCCTTAAGAAAACCATGGATTACAACACCTATGGCGGCGCAGCCATTTTAGGCGCGGCGAAGCCGGTTTTTAAGATGCACGGCAACGCCAAGGCCCCGGCAGTGAAAAACGCCCTGCGCCTAGTCCGGGACTGCACCCAGTCCCGCTATGTGGATAAAATGCGGGACGCCCTGGCTGGCGGCAGCGCGGGAGAGAAGAATGAGCAGGAATAAGGCGGCAGCAACAAGCCCCAAACCGAGCGCCCAGCAGCCTCTCCCCACCCGCAACAGACGTGTAAAAGTTTTTGAAGGTTCTTAGGGAACTTTTTTCAAAAAGTTCCCTAAGGGCGGGAGAGAAGAATGAGCAGAAATAAAGCGGCGGGAGCAAGCCATACAATGAGCACACTGTGCGCGTTCCAGGTCCAGCGTCACGACATAAAGTTTTTTGAAGATTGTTAAGGAGCTTTTTTCCAAAGAGTTCCTTAACCCGGAGGCAAACTATGAGACCCATTGAGGAATATGAGAAGAAGATCGGCTATACCTTTCAAAACAAGCAGCTTTTGGAGACAGCGCTGACCCACTCCTCTTATGCCAACGAGCACAAATGCGGCAGCTATGAGCGGCTGGAATTTTTGGGCGACTCGGTGCTGGGCTTTGTAACGGCGGAGTATCTGTTCACCCATTACTCCGACCTGCCGGAGGGCCAGCTGACCAAGACCCGGGCGGCGCTGGTGTGTGAAAAATCCCTGTGCGGGTTTTCCAAGAGCCTGGAGGCAGGTACTTTTTTGCGCCTGAGCCACGGGGAGATGCACTCTGGAGGCCGGGAGCGGGCCAGCATTTTGGCGGATGTGTTTGAATCCACCACGGCGGCCATTTACCTGGACAGCGGGGACTTGGGCCAGGCCAAGGCCTTTATTCTGCGGTTTGTGGCCCCTGCCGCCAAGACCCGGGGCAGCAAGGCCTTTAAAGATTATAAAACCACCTTGCAGGAGATCATCCAGCAGAACCCGGAGGAACGGCTGGAGTATGTGCTCACCGGGGAGAGCGGACCGGACCACCAGAAGCATTTTACGGTGGAGGTGCACCTAAACAGCAATGTCATCGGCAAAGGGGGCGGGCGCAGTAAGAAAGAGGCCGAGCAGCAAGCCGCCCGGGAGGCCCTGGAGCTGATGGGCTATTGAAGCACGCCAATATCGCCATCTTTGTGCCCCATTTGGGGTGCCCCCAGCAGTGCAGCTTCTGCGAGCAGCGGGCCATCACCGGCCGGGTCCAGGCCCCGCCGCCCCGGGCCGCTGATGTGGAGGAAGCCGCCCGGGCCGCCTCCGCCTCTCTGGGAGAGCGGCGGAGGGAAACGGAGATTGCCTTTTTTGGGGGAAGCTTTACCGCCATCCAGCAGGAGTATATGCTGGAGCTGCTGGAAGCCGGAGCCCAGGCGGTGGCCCGGTATGGCTTTCGGGGCATTCGGTGCTCCACCCGGCCGGATGCGGTGGGCCGGGAGGTGCTGGACATTTTGAAAGCCTACCCGGTAACCGCTGTGGAGTTGGGGGCGCAGTCCATGGACAACGGGGTGCTTGCGGCCAACCGGCGGGGGCATACCGCCCAAGACACGGCGCGGGCGGCGGAGCGCCTCCATGAGGCGGGCATTGAGCTGGGCTTGCAGATGATGACCGGGCTCTACAAAGACACGCCGGAGAAAACCTTGCGAACGGCGGAGGCGTTAATTGGGCTGGAGCCCAAAACCGTGCGGATTTATCCCACCCTGGTGCTTCCGGGGACAGAGCTGGCCCGGCTGTATGAGGCTGGGCTTTACCGGCCCCAGAGCCTGGAAGAGGCGGTGGAACTGTGCGCCCGTTTGTTGGAGCGGTTCCAGAAAGCCGGGGCGGCGGTGATCCGCATGGGACTGCACCCAGGTCCGGAGCTGGAGCAAAGGCTGCTGGCAGGGCCCTATCACCCGGCCTTCCGGCAGCTGGTGGAGAGCCGGCTTTTTTTGTACCGGCTGAAAAAGGCCCTGGGCGGTCCAGGGCGCTACCGGGTGGAGGTGAACCCCCGGGAGTTCTCCACCGCGCTGGGGCAGAAGCGGGAGAACCTGAAGCGGCTGGCCGGGGCTGGGTACCAGGTGGCGCTGGCGCAGGCGGAGGCGGTCCCGGCAGGGGAGTTTCGGGTGGCAGCCGGGCCGGGCATCCAAAAAGGGGCTCCTTAAATCAGGAGCCCCCGCCCTACGGGCGGGGGAACACAAATGGTTCTCTCTGTGGTTTGGACAATCCCGTTTGCAGCTAAGGCTTGAAAAAAAGCGCTCTTTCGGTTATGATTAGGAAAAAGGACCTGGAGGCCAACCATGAAAAAGCAAAAACGGATCATCCTTTCCGGTTCCCCCTGCGTGGGAAAATCGGCGGCGGGGGACCTGCTCTTTCAAATGTACGAGAACGCCGCTTACCTGGATGGAGACTGGTGCTGGTGCGTCAATCCCTTCCGGCTGGACGACCCCCGCCTGCGGGAGGGGGACAAGGCCATGTCCGCCGTGCTGTCCAACTACCTGCGGCTGGGCTTTGACTATGTGGTGTTTTCTTCGGTGGTGCTTATGTATGAGAACATCCGCCAGGGCATTTTGAAAAATATCCCCGAAACCGGCTATGAGGCCATTGGCTTTACCCTCACCTGTACAGAGGAGAACCTGCGCCAGCGCCATAAAAAGCGGGGCGACCAGAACGAGTGCTCCTTGGAGTGGCTGCGCCTGCCCCACTACCCTGGGGATTATGTCATCCACACCGACGGCAAAACGCCCCGGCAGGTGGCGGCGGAGATGAAAGGGATTATCGATGGGCGGGAGGATTAAAATGCGGCTTACCACAGAGGACTTGATTTTGCGAACAGCCGAACCGGAAGACGGGGAGGAAGTAGCCCGCCTATGGGACATGGAGCAGGGCCCCATCCCCCGGCAGGAGGCGGAAAAAGTCCTGGAGCGGATGGAGGAAAACCATCAAAAAAACCGCCCGGGGCAGATTTACCACCTGTGCCTGGCGGTGACGGAGCGGGAGGACCCCAAGACCTTCATTGGCTGGTGCGGCCTGGACGGAACCTCTGGAGACCAGCTGCACCTGTTTTACTCCATTGTACCGGAGCGCCGGGGACGGGGCTTTGCCACCCAGGCGGCCCGGGCCCTGTTGGACTACGCTTTTCAAAGGGCCGGGGTCCCTTTTGTCAACGGCGGCTGCTGCCGGGACAACCGGGCCTCGTACCGGGTCATGGAAAAGGCCGGCATGGCCCGGGCCGGAGAGGACGAAACCGGCGGTCCGCTTTTTTATCTGGACCGGGAAACCTATCTGGCCCAAACCCGGGGCCTGTTTATTCGAGAGGCCCTGCCAGAGGATGTGGAAGACGTCTACCGGTTGATCTGCTTGCTGGAGGAGGTCCGCTTTCCCTATGAGGACTTCCAGGAAATCTTCCGGCGGCAGCGGGAGGGCGGCAGCTGCACCGGCCTGATCTGTCAGACGGAAGGGGAAACCGTTGGCTTTTTAAACCTGCGGATGGAGGAACAGCTCCACCACTGCGGGGCGGTGGCCGAGGTTTTGGAGCTCTCTGTGGACCCGGCATGCCGGAGCCAGGGCATTGGCAAGGCCCTGCTGGACCGTGCCAGAAGCCTGGCCGTGGAGCGGGGCTGTCTGGTGCTGGAGGTTTCCAGCAGCCACCGCCGGGCCGGGGCTCACCGCTTTTACCTGCGGGAGGGCATGGCGGACACCCACAAGACGTTCACCCAGAGGCTGGCTGGGGAGTAATGCCGGCAGCGAAGGCACACGCCCCCGCGCCGCCGGAGGCCGGAACATACGAAACTAGAGTCTGTTTTGAAACCAGAGAAAAGCCAGTATTTTTGTTCAGGGCGGAGGGTTTCAAGGCGAAAACCGCAAGAAATACTTTCGTATTTCGAGGATTTTTAACACAGAAACCGTTTGTCACTGGACAAAAAGACGGTTTTCGGAGTTTTAAGACAGACTCTAGGGCCGAAGTCCAAGCGGCTGTTTGGACCGTAAGCGCTCCGGCCGGTGGACCGCGGAACCGCCTCACCATCAAGACATGGAATAGGAAAACAGGAGTTTGAACGGATGATTCTAAAATCACTGGAACTGCAAGGCTTTAAGACCTTTCCGGATAAGACCACGTTAAGCTTCGAGCGGGGCATCACCTCGGTGGTGGGGCCCAATGGCAGCGGAAAAAGCAACATCAGCGATGCCATGCGCTGGGTGATGGGGGAGCAGTCCCTGCGGACCCTGCGCTGCTCCAAGATGGAGGACGTGATCTTTGGCGGCACCCCCCAGCGCAAGGCCCTGGGCTTCGCGGAGGTCACTCTCACCATCGACAACGCTGACCGGGCCCTGCCCTTTGACAACGATCAGGTGGCCATCACCCGGCGGTACTACCGGTCCGGGGAGAGCGAGTATCTGATTAACAAAAGCACCGTGCGCCTGCGGGACGTGAACGAGCTCTTTATGGATACGGGCCTGGGCCGGGACGGCTATTCCATCATCGGCCAGGGCAAAATCGACAGCATTGTGGGGGCTAAATCCGAGGACCGGCGGGAGATTTTTGAAGAGGCGGCGGGCATCTCCCGGTTCCGCTACCGGAAGGAGGAGTCTGAGCGGCGGCTTTTGAAGGCCGAGGAGAATCTGGTGCGCCTGCGGGACATTCTCGCGGAGCTGGAAAGCCGGGTGGGCCCTTTGAAGGAGCAGGCGGAAAAAGCCGAAAAGTTCATCCGGTACGATGGGGAGAAAAAGGGGCTGGAAATCGGCATCTGGCTGGAAACCCTGGAGCGCTCCGGCCGGGCCCTGCGGGAGCAGGAGGAGAAGATTGGGACCATTCGGGCCCAGCACCAGGAGATTGAGGAGGAGCTGGAGGCCCTGGCCCAGCGGGCCGAGGAAAACTACCGGGAGACCAACAACTGCACCGCCGCCATGGACCGGCTGCGGGGCGAGGCGGCGGGCCTGGACGAGCAGGCTCTGCGGGTGGAGGGCGAGACCGGCGTTTTGCAAAATGAGATTGCCCACAACGCCCAGGACGCCCAGCGGCTGGAGGGGCAGATTCAGGCGGCCCAGCAGAGCCACGAAGAGGCCCAGAAGGACATGGACCAGAAACGGGAGGACATGGCCCGGCAGGAGGCCCGCATGCAGCGGAGCCGCAAGGAGCTGGTAGACTATGCCGCCCGCCTGGAAGAGCTGCGCCGGGACGCGGACCAGGCCACCCGGGAGATTGAAAAAGCGGCCCTGGAGCTGGCCGGGGTCAATGCCAGCCTCTCGGAGGAGCGGGTGAAGCTGAGCTCGGCCCAGTCCTCCCGGGGGGAGATTGAGCTGCGGGCCCAGGCCCTGGAAGAGAGCGCGGAACAAACCGCCCAGCGGGAGGCCGCGGCCCGCCAGGAGGCCGAAGAGCTGCGGCAGATGCTGGAAGAGACCCAGCGGGAGCTGGAAGCCCAGGAAAACGCGGTCCGGGGCTATCAGCTCCGGCTGGAGGGCCGGAAAAAGCGGGCCCAGACCGCCCAGGAGGAGCTGGACCGGCTGACTTTGGATGCCAACGAACAGCTGCGCCGGGCCAAGCTGCTGGAAGACCTGGAACGGAACCTGGAAGGCTTCGCCCAAAGCGTCAAGGCCGTCATGCGGGAGGCTGGCCGGGGGATGCTCCGGGGAATCTGCGGGCCGGTGACCCGGCTGCTCACCGTGCCGCGGGAGTATGCCGTGGCCCTGGAGACCGCTTTGGGCGCGGCCATGCAGAACATTGTGGTGGAGACCGAGCAGGACGCGAAAGGGGCCATTCAGTTCCTCAAGCAGCGGGAGATCGGCCGGGCCACCTTTCTGCCCCTGACCACCATTAAGGGCCATGTGCTGGACCCCCGGGAGATGGAGGGGATGCCCGGCTTTGTGGGCGTGGCCTCCCGGCTGTGCGGCTGCGACCCCAAGTATGGGGGCGTTCGGGACTCTCTGCTGGGCCGGGTGGCCGTGGCCGAGGACCTGGATAGCGCCGTAGCCATTGCCAAGCGCACGGGCTACCGCTTCCGGGTGGTGAGCCTGGACGGTCAGGTGGTAAACGCCGGAGGCTCTTTGACCGGCGGCGCGCGGGCCAAGAACTCCGGACTGTTAAGCCGCTCGGCGGAGATTGAGCGCATTCGGGAGAAAGCGGCGGGGCTGCGGGCCCAGGCAGACCAGGCGGCCCAGGCCCGCAAGCAGGCCCAGGAGGAACTTTCCGCCTGCGAGGCCCAGCTGAACGCGGCCTTTGGGGAGCTGAACGCCCGCCAGGAAGAGCGGGCCCAGCTGTCCGCCCAAAGCGCCCAGTGCCAGCGGGAGCTGGAGAGCATCCGGGAGAGCGGGCTGGCCTTGGAGCAGGAACAGGCTGGAGCCAGAAGCCGCTTAGAGGAACTGGCCCAGGCCGAAGCCGCCAGCCAGGAGGCTCTGACCGGCCTGGAGGCCCAAGCTGCCGCCTGGGACAAAAAGAGCCGGGAGCTGACCGGCAACCGCCAGGAGCGGCTGGACCGCTGCGAGGAGATTAACGAGACGGTCCAAGGGCTGCGGATGGAGGAGTTTTCCGCCCAAAAGGACCGGGACGCTTTGGCCGCCGCCCTGGCCGAGCTGGAAGCCCGCCAGCGGGACTCCCAAGGGGTGCAGGCCCGGCTGCGGGAGGAAATTGCCGCGCTGGCGGAACGTACCGGGGAGCTGGAACGGGAGATTGGAGAGAATCAGGAGAGAATAAACGGCATGCGCCAGGAGGCCCAGGCCAAGCGGGAAGAAGTGGAGCGCGGCGCCCAGCGGCGGGCGGAGCTGGAACAGGAAGCCGCCAGCCTGCGGGACCGGGAGCGGGAGGCCGCCAGCCGCCGGGAAAACGCGGGCCGGGAGCTGGCACGGCTGCAAGAGCGCTCGGACGGGCTGCAAAAGGAGTACGACGGAGTCATCACCCGGCTGTGGGAGGAATATGAGCTCACCCGCCGGGAGGCCGAGGAACAGGGCGCCAGCATTGAGGACCTGCCCGCCGCCCAGCGCAGGCTGGCGGAGCTGAAAAACAAGATCAAAGCCCTGGGGGCCGTGAACGTGGGGGCCGTGGTGGAGTATCAGGAGGTCTCGGAGCGGTACGGGTTTTTAAACCAGCAGGTGGGGGACGCGGAGAAGTCCAAGGGGGAGCTGCTGTCCCTGATCACGGACCTGACCAGCCACATGAAGGAGCAGTTTGAGGAGAAGTTTGCCCAGATCAACCAGAATTTCGGCTCCATCTTCCGGGAGCTCTTCGGCGGGGGCGGGGCGGAGCTGAGCTTCACGGACCCCGGCGACCCGCTGGCCTCGGGCATCGACATCAAGGTCCACCCCCCGGGGAAGATCGTCACCCACATCGAGTCCCTTTCCGGCGGGGAAAAGGCCCTGGTGGCCATCTCCATCTACTTTGCCATTATGCGGGTGAACCCGCCGCCCTTCTGCGTTTTGGACGAGATCGAGGCCGCCTTGGACGACGTAAACGTGGCCCGCTTTGCCCAGTACTTACGCCGGATGACCGGCAAGAGCCAGTTTATCACCATCACCCACCGCCGGGGCACCATGGAGGGCAGCGACATGCTCTATGGCGTGACCATGCAGGACCAGGGCATCTCCAAGCTCCTGGCCCTAAAGACCGACGAGGCGGCGGAGTTTAGCTCGTAAACTTTTCGGCTGCATGGAGGAATTCTCAGTGATTTCCAGAAAAAAGCAAATTTTAATAAATTGCTTGCTATATAGCGTGCTGGCTTTCTATATTGTGCTCTTAATATGTATCTTATTCCGGCAAAGACATGCGGCCCGGTCAGCAAACGTGATCCCCCTGCGGGGCATCCTCGCCTTTTTAACGGGGACAGATTTAACCACCGGAAGCACAGCCCAAGCTGTGTTTATAAAGGGGCTTGCCCTGAGCAACCTGCTGGGGAACATCGTTATCTTTGTGCCGATGGGTGTATATGCCCATTTGCTGAGCAAGAAGAAAGCGGTATGGAGAAGCGTTTTGCTTGTGGTGGCAATCAGCATGGCTGTAGAGGTTGTACAGTATGTTTTCATGCTGGGGATAGGGGATATAGACGACGTCATTCTGAATGGCATAGGCGGTTTGGCAGGCGTCCTTGTGTATCAGGGAATTTACAGGCTATGTAGGGCAGATGACTGGAAGGCCCGCTGCATTACGGCAGCTGCGGCGCCCATTGCAGGGGTTTTGAGCTTTTTGATATTGATTGGGCTGAACTGACACAGGATAAAGGAGAATTCATATGGGACTGTTTGACAAAATACGCCAGGGCCTGAAAAAGACCCGGGAGAGCATCAGCGGACAGATCAGCCTGATGGTGAATTCGTTCACAAAAATTGACGAGGAGCTGTTTGAGGAGCTGACCGAGCTGCTGGTTATGGGCGATGTGGGCATGGACACCGCAGAGTTTATTACCGGGGAGCTGCGGCGGCACATCAAGGAAAAGGGCATCACAGACCCGGGCCTGATTATGGGGGAGCTAAAGGCCATTGTGGCGGAGATTTTGCAGGGAGACTGCCAGCTACACATTGGCACAAAGCCCTCGGTGGTGCTGGTTATTGGGGTCAACGGCGTGGGCAAAACCACGGCCATTGGCAAAATGGCGGCCATGCTCAAGGCCCAGGGCAAGTCGGTGATTCTGGCTGCGGCGGACACTTTCCGGGCCGCGGCCATTGAACAGCTGGAGGTTTGGGCAGGCCGGGCGGACGTGCCTATGATCAAGCACGGGGAAGGGGCCGACCCGGCGGCGGTGGTGTTCGACGCCATCGCGGCGGCCAAAGCCCGGCACTGCGATGTGATTATCTGCGACACGGCGGGCCGGCTGCACAACAAAAAGAACCTGATGGACGAGCTGGCCAAGATCTCCCGCATCATCGACCGGGAACTGCCTGGCTGCGACCGGGAAAACCTGCTGGTGCTGGATGCGGCCACAGGCCAGAACGGGGTCAACCAGGCCCGGGAGTTTATGGGCGCGGCGGGCATTACGGGCATTGTGCTTACCAAGCTGGACGGCACCCCCAAGGGCGGGGTGGTGCTGCCCATTAAGCGGGAGCTGGGCCTGCCGGTGAAGTTCATCGGCGTAGGGGAGCAGATTGACGACCTACAGCCCTTTGAGCCCGAGGCTTTTGCCGCCGCCCTGTTCAATTTGGAGGAGGCCCAGACTATGGAGGCCCCAGCGGAAGAGGCTCCGGCGGCAGAAGAGCAGAAGCCCGCCGCGCCCAGCGCGCCGCCGGTCAACCTGTTTGTGGCCGCGCCCGCCGCGCCGCCGGTGGAAGAAGCCTCCGGGGAGGCCCCAGAGGACAAGCACGCCCGGTTCCGGTGCTTTGCCGGGGAGCTGATGGAGCGGCTGGACCGGGACGAAAGCGTTCAGGAGCTGGTGCCCGAGCTGATCCGCTGGCGGGACGACCGGGAGCTGGACCGGGACGACCAGCGGCTGGTGCGCAACCTGATGCTGACCGTACAAAACAGACCATAAGGGGGAGTGCTGTTTATGAAATTCGTGATCGCGACCCATAATAAAGGCAAGCTGGTGGAATTCCAGCGCCTGCTGGAGCCCATGGGCATAGAGGCGGTGACTATGGATATCTCCGAGCCCGAGGAGGACGGGGCCAGCTTTGCGGAAAACGCCTACATCAAAGCGGCGGCCGCCTGCAAGGAGACCGGCCTGCCCGCTGTGGCCGACGACTCCGGCCTGTGCGTGGATTATCTGGACGGTGCGCCGGGCATTTACTCCGCCCGGTTTGCCCAGCCGGGCAAGCGGCGGCTTACCGTGCTGGAAAAGCTCCAGGGCGTGCCCTTGGAGCAGCGGGGGGCCCACTTTGTCAGCGCGGTGTGCTGTGTGTTCCCCAATGGGGACCGGGTAGAGGCCGAGGGAAAATGCTTTGGCAGCATCGGCTTTGAGAGCCGGGGCGAAAACGGCTTTGGCTATGACTCCATCTTCGAGCAGGATGGGGTCACTTTCGGTGAGCTGACCGCCGCCGAAAAGGACGCCCGCAGCCACCGGGGCCATGCCTTCGCGGCCTTTGAAAAGAAGCTGCGGGACTATTTAGAGCGGAAAGGGGCGGAACTATGACAAGCAAACAGAGGGCCTACCTGCGGGGCTTGGCCGTGAATGTTGACACCATCCTCACAGTGGGCAAGGCCGGGCTGGGCCCGGAGGTGGTGAAGGAGGCGGACGAGGCCCTGCGCAAGCGGGAGCTCATTAAGGGCCGGGTGCTGCCCGAGACCTGCCCGGCCTCCCCCCGCGAGGCCGCGGAGGAAATTGCCGCCGCCACCCACAGCCAGGTGGTGCAGGTGATTGGGTCCCGGTTTGTGCTCTACCGGCGCAACCCCAAGCAGCCCAAAATCACCCTGCCCCGGTAAGGCCATGCGGACGGGCGTTTATGGCGGCACCTTCAACCCCATCCATTTGGGGCATGTGCATATATTGGAAGAATTTATCACCCGCCTCTCTCTGGGCCGGGTCCTGCTGATTCCGGCGGGCACGCCCCCCCACAAGCAGGCTCCGGACCTGGCCCCAGGCTGGCGCCGGGCGGCCATGTGCAGGCTGGCGGCCAGGGCTCTGCCCCAGGGGCGGGTGGAGGTCAGCCTGCTGGAGCTGGAGCGGGGGGGAAAGAGCTTTACCTCCGACACCTTGGCCCAGCTTCACCAGCGGCACCCAGAGGACGAGCTTTACTTTTTAATGGGCGAGGACATGTTTTTGACCGTGGACCACTGGCACGAGGCCGGGAGCATTTTCCGGCTGGCGAACCTGTGCGCCTCCCCCCGAAGCCCGGACGGTATGGAAAAGCTGTTGGCCAAAAAGGCGGAGCTGGAAGCCCAGGGCGCCCGGTGCTTTGTAGAGGATATCCCCTTTTGGGACGTGTCCTCCACAAAGGTCCGGGAGCTGGCGGCGGCGGGGGAGAGCCTGGAAAGGCTGGTTCCTCCGGCGGTGGCGGAGTATATTGTGGAGCAGGGGATTTACCGGCGGAGCGGAGGGCTTTGATTCACCCTTCCCGTGCTGTTTTCGCGGAAGAAAGCCAAGTCCGCGAGACCTTGCCGGGGCCGCGCAATGCTCTGGCAGGCCAGAAGGATGTAGATTTTACGGCAATTTCAAGGAGGCTTTGGGATGACCTATGAAGCGTATGAACAGGAAGTGCGGGGGCATTTGACCGAAAAGCGCTTTTACCACAGCCAATGCGTGGCGGCTTGCGCGGCGCGGCTGGCCCAGCGCTATGGCGGCGATGTGGAGAAAGCCCGGCTGTGCGGCATTCTCCACGACGTCATGAAGGATACCCCGGCGGAAGAACAGTTGAAAATCATTGAGAAATATGGTATCATGCTCACAGAGGCCGAGCGCCGGAACGTGAAGCTCTGGCACGCGGTGTCCGCCGCAGCCTATGTGGAGCATGTGCTGGGCATTGCCGACCGGGAGGTGATTGACGCCATCGCCTGCCATACCGGTGGAAAATCCGGCATGACGCTGCTGGACAAGATTCTGTTTGTGGCGGACTATATCTCCGCCGACCGGGATTACCCCGGGGTGGAAGAGCTGCGGGTTTTGGCGGAAAGCAGCCTGGAAGAGGTTATGGTGGAGGGCATCGCCTTCACCATCCCCGAGCGCATGGAAGCCCGCCTCACCCTGGAGCCCCGGTCCATTGACGCCTACAACGAGGCCCTGTGGCTTCTGCAAGCCAAACATTAACAGGCCCGCCTCCGCGCGTACCGCGTTAAAAATCTTTGAAGATAGTTAAGAAATTTTCTTAACTAAGAAAGTTTCTTAAGCTGCCAGAGGCAAACGATCAACCCAGGAAAGGAATGTGAATATGAACTCATATGAGCTGGCGAAAGAGGCGGCCCGGCTGCTGGACAGCAAAAAGGCCGAGAATATCAGCGTAATTAAAATTGATGCCATCTCCAGCCTGGCAGACTATTTCGTCATTGCCACAGGCCGGGGGAGCACCCATGTGCGCTCCCTTTCGGACGAGCTGGAGGAAAAGCTCAAGGCCCAGGGCACGGCCCCTGCCCGTATTGAGGGCTACCGGTCTGACAGCTGGATTCTCCTGGACTACTGCCAGGTAGTGGCGCACATCTTCACCCAAGAGGCCCGGGATTTCTATGACCTGGACCGGCTTTGGGTGGACGGCGTGAAGGTGGACTGGCAGAACGGCCAGGAGGGTTGAGGAGACTATGCGCACAGAAAAGCAGCGGGAGCTGATGGAGGGCTTTCTCTCCACTCTGGAGCCGGAGCGGAGCGCGGTATACCGGGAATTAATCCTGCATCTGTCCAGTTTGGGCTATGACCCCAAAAAGCAGCGCTCGGCCCTGGTGTTCACCTGCCCCTGGCACAATAAGCAGATTGCGAAAACCGGCTTTGACCGGAAGGGCCAGCCCTTTTTTGCCCTGCGCTTTTCCGCCTGCCGGGGGTACTCCCAGCGGTTTGAAAAAATCGTGGAGGATGTGGTAAGCGGCAAGGGGTACCGGGAGGCGCGTTGCATGGCCAATGGGGAGGACTTCTGCAAGGGCGCGCCCGCTGAACGGGTGTACGTCCATGAGATGCCGGACGGGGAGAAGCGGTATCACTGCGGCGCGAAAGCCCTGGCCATTCCCGGCCTTTGCCCAGCGGATGTGCCGGAGATAAAGCGCCTGATGGAGGAGGAGCACCGGTTTTTGATGGAGCATGAGGCCAAGGCGGAGCCCTCCCCGGCCTGAGAGGAAGGAACGGTTATGGAGAACCCAATCCGTGTGGAGCGTCAAAAGCCCGGCGGGCCCCTGTGGCCCGGCCTGCTGGCCTATGCAGCCGCCTGCCCCTGGGAGGCTGGCCCCCATTTGGCCCAGCTGATGGAGCAGGGGGCTTTTTCCGGCTGGGAGGCGGTCTTTGCCGCCCTGGACGGAACCCGGGTGGTGGGCTTCTGCACCCTGATGGAAAAGGACTACTACCCAGAGAACCGGTATTCCCCCTGGGTCAGCACCATGTTTGTGGACCCAGCCTGCCGGGGCCGGGGCGTCTGCGGCCTGCTGGTTGAGGGGGCCGTGGAGTACGCCCGGAGCCAGGGCTTCCGGCGGGTGTACCTCCCCACCGAGATTGTGGGGCTGTACGAGCGTACGGCTTTCAGAAGATAGATGAGCTGGAAAATTATGGCGGGGATGTGGACAATATCTTCGCCCAGGACATCTAAAATGGCTGGCGGCGGGCCATGCGGATTTACACCTTGACAAACCCCGCTGGGCCGTGTATAATCAGGGTGTAATCATAAAGGAAAATAGGAAAAGACTATGACGGGAAGAAGGCGCCGCAACCGCCTTTCAGAGAGCCTGCGGGTGGTGCAAGCAGGCAGCCGGCGCGGTGCGTATACTGGTCCCTGAGTCTCCCTGCCCAAAGGCGCGGCTTGCCAGCGCTTAGTAGGTGTGGGACGTGCGGCGGCGTTATACGCCCAGCCTTGATGGAGGCTATGAGGGAATGCGCGTGAGCGTGTTCTGAAATCACGGGTGGTACCGCGGAAATCTCTTTGGATTTTTCGCCCCGGATGCTTGACATGAGCGTCCGGGGTTTTTCTTCTGCCGCTTGGTATGAAGAACTGGTGCAACGAAAAGTGCTTAAGATTTTTTAGTAGGAAGGAATAATCATGAAACGAAGTAAGGAAGAAAATAATTTGCTCAAAAAATTAGCTTCTGGGCTGCTAGATGGCCTGGTTGGAAGCGATTTAGAAACTTCAGGGGGGTCGCGTGTCTGGACAGAGATAAAAAATGGGAAACCAGCTAGATACAAAAAAGGACCAGGGGGAAATTTCTTTAATGGTAAAGAAAACGAACGGCACGAAGGCGTTTTACACACGTTAGAAGAGTGGGATACCGATGAAGAAAAACTGGAATTTCTTCAAAAATTTGGTTGGCTGATAGATGATGAAGAAGTTCAAGATTATAGTGCAAAATTCAAACCGCAAAAGAAGAAATAAAATTTAACAGCAATCCGCATAAACCTTCGGGTATGCGGGAAAGGATGATGGAAAATGAAATATGACCACAAGACTGTGGAGCCCAAATGGCAAAAGGCCTGGGAGCAGGCCGGGGTCTTCCACGCGGAGAACGGCTCGGACAAGCCCAAATATTTCGCTCTGATCGAGTTTCCCTACCCCTCGGGGCAGGGGCTGCACGTGGGGCACCCCAGGCCCTACACCGCTTTGGACGTGGTGGCCCGCAAGCGCCGGATGCAGGGCTACAACGTGCTGTACCCCATTGGTTGGGACGCCTTCGGCCTGCCCGCCGAGAACTACGCCATCAAAAACCATGTGCACCCAGAGGGCATCACCCGGGACAACATTGCCCGGTTCACCAAGCAGATCAAATCCCTGGGCATCTCCTTTGACTGGAGCCGGGAGGTGTGCACCATTGACCCGGACTACTACAAGTGGACCCAGTGGATCTTCCTCCAGCTTTACAAGCACGGGCTGGCCTATAAGAAGGAGATGAACGTGAACTGGTGCACCAGCTGCAAGTGCGTGCTGGCCAACGAGGAAGTGGTCAACGGGGTGTGCGAGCGCTGCGGCAGCGAGGTGGTCCACAAGGTGAAGAGCCAGTGGATGCTGAAAATTACGGAATACGCCCAGCGGCTCATTGACGATTTGGACACCGTGGACTACCCCGATCGTGTGAAAGCCCAGCAGAAGAACTGGATTGGCCGCTCCACCGGCGCGGAGGTGGATTTTGCCACCTCCGCCGGGGACAAGCTGACCATTTATACCACCCGGCCCGACACCCTCTATGGGGCCACCTATATGGTCATCTCCCCGGAGCATCCCTACATCGAGAAATGGGCGGAGAAGCTGGCCAATTTGGAGGCGGTCCGGGAGTACCAGGCCCAGGCGGCCCGGAAGTCGGACTTTGAGCGCACGGAGATGCAGAAGGACAAGACCGGCGTGCGTCTGGAAGGGGTCACGGCTGTGAACCCAGTGAACGGGAAGGAGATTCCCATTTTCATCAGCGACTATGTGCTGGTGAGCTACGGCACCGGGGCCATTATGGCCGTACCCGCCCACGACAGCCGGGACTGGGACTTTGCCAAAAAGTTCCAGCTGCCCATTATCGAGGTGGTGAAGGGCGGCGATGTACAGCAGGCCGCTTTCACGGACTGCGAGACTGGAATCATGGTGAACTCCGGCATTTTGGACGGCCTCTCTGTGGAGGAGGCCAAGAAGCGCATCACGGAATATTTGGAGGAAAAGGGCATTGGCCACGCCAAAGTGAACTACAAGCTGCGGGACTGGGTGTTCTCCCGCCAGCGGTACTGGGGCGAGCCCATCCCCATGGTGTACTGCGAGAAGTGCGGCTGGGTGCCTGTGCCGGAGAGCCAGCTGCCCCTGCGGCTCCCCCAGGTGGACAGCTATGAGCCCACGGATACAGGCGAGTCCCCCTTGGCCAAAATGACGGACTGGGTAAACACCAGCTGCCCCTGCTGCGGCGGCCCTGCCCA
>Ga0137309_100184_pt1 | contig 44166 bp, 57 predicted proteins | sample NAcewiD2O_June_FD_97179 | JGI IMG/M metagenome (GOLD analysis project Ga0137309, IMG submission 97179) | Mouse cecal microbial communities from Vienna, Austria - N-Acetylneuraminic amended D2O_June | ecosystem: Host-associated > Mammals > Digestive system > Large intestine > Cecum | place... | reverse complement strand
TCTTGCAAAAGATTTTCCCCGGCGGTCATGTCACGATGGTGGGCGCGAATTCCCCGTCGTCCCTTGCTTCCCGTCCGATTCGGATTCTACTTGCGGACGAAATCGACCGATACCCGGCGACCGCGGGCAATGAGGGCGACCCCCTCCTACTTGCGGGAAAGCGGCTTGCAACGTTTTGGAATAAAAAAGAGGTTTGCGTAAGCACGCCGACGATCAAGGAAACATCGAGAATCGCGGTTGAATTTGAGCATAGCACACAGGAAGAATGGAACGTGCCTTGTCCGGTATGCGGGGCCTTTACGCCGCTGACATGGGGCAATATCCGGTTTGATAAGAACAACCTTGACGAAATCGGGCATTATTGCCCGGCCTGCAAAAAGATTTCAAGTGAAATCGAGTGGAAAGAGAAATCACAGAAAGGGAAATTCGTTGCGAAATATCCTGATCGAAAGGTTCGGGGTTTTCACCTGAACGCCCTTGCGTCTCTGTTTGTGGAATGGCGGGAGATCGTCGAGAAGTTTCTAACCGCGAACGAAGAGAAGAAAAAAGGCAATATCGAACTTCTGAAAGCGTGGACCAATACCGAAATGGGGGAAACGTGGGAGGAAGAGGGCCAGCAGATTGACACCGACGATCTTTACGACCGGCGGGAAGAATACGGGTGCGAGGTCCCGGAGGAAGTGCTGGTGCTGACCGCAGGCGTTGACGTGCAAGACGACCGATTTGAAATTGAGGTTGTCGGATGGGGTACGGACAAAGAAAGCTGGGGTATTCGGTATCAGGTTATTTACGGCGACCTGAAACGCCAGCCGGTATGGAATGAACTGGACGCGTTTCTTTCGCAGACGTTCACCACGGCAGACGGGCGGCGGCTGAAAATCATTTGCGCTTGCGTCGATTCCGGCGGACACTTCACGACGAACGTTTACCGATTCTGTAAGGAACGGACGGCGCGCCGCGTGTTTGCAATCAAGGGCAAGGGCGGCGCGGAAGTCCCCTATTTCGGCAGGCCGTCAACGTCAAATATCGTAAAAGCCCCCCTTTTCACCGTGGGCGTTGATACAGGAAAGGCGCTATTGTATCAGCGGTTAGCGGTGAAAAAATGGGGGCCGAATTTTTGCCATTTCCCGGCGGAAGAGGGCCGCGGCTATACGGAAGAATACTTCCGGGGCCTGACCGCTGAAAAAATGGTTGTCACCTACAAGAAAGGACGGGCGCAATATGTCTGGCGGCTGAAAGACGACGGGTACAAGCGAAATGAACCGTTAGATATTCGGAATTACGCGACCGTCGCGCTTGAAATTGCAAACCCGGTTTTGAAGAAGCCGGAGCGGGAAACCGCCGCAACGCCGCCCAAAAAGCGCGGCAGGCGGGTGAGGACAAAAGGGGGAATCGCCTAAATGAAAAGACAGAGATCACAACTTGAAATTGCGCGCCACCACCTGAACGCATGGCTGGAAGCCGAATTAGAGTTGACCACACATCAAAGTTACAAGATCGGTTCGCGGAGCCTGACAAAAGCGGACCTTGGACAAATCAGGAAGCAAATTGAATTCTGGCAGAATCGGGTGGCACAGTTGGAGAACACGGGGAAGCGCGGCGGCAGAAACCGCGTTGTTCGGGTTGTCCCGCGGGATTTGTAAAGGCGGTGAAGCGGCTTGAATGTGCTTGACAGAATGATTTCCGCCGTGTCGCCGGAACGGGCCGTTCGGCGGGCGGCGGCGCGGCAGAAATTAAAAATACTTAACAGCGGATACAGCAATTACGGCGCGTCACAAACGAAAAAGTCGTTGATTGGCTGGCTTTACGGCGGAGGGTCCGCAAAAGAGGACATACAGGAAAATCTTTCAACACTCCGCCAGCGTTGCCGTGATCTTTACATGGGCGTTCCCCTTGCGACCGGTGCGTTGAAAACGTGCCGAACAAATGTCGTAGGGTCCGGCCTACGGCTGAAAAGTCAAATAGACTATGAATTTTTGGGAATGACGGAAGAGGAAGCCCGCGCGCTTGAAAGTAAGATCGAGCGGGAATTTGCTTTATGGGCGGATTCCCCCGCGTGCGATTTGGAGCGACTGGACAATTTCTATGAACTCCAGCAGCTTGCTTTCCTGAATTGGCTTATGTCCGGCGACGTTATCGCAACTCTGCCAGTCACAAAACGGGTAAATATGCCCTATGACCTCCGAATTTGCCTGATCGAAGCGGACAGGTTGAGCAACCCGGACGGGGACACCAGCGACCCGCACATTGTCGGCGGCGTTGAAACGAACGACGCGGGGGAGGTTGTCGCATACCATATCAGCAAACACCACCCCTTGTCCTATGACCTGACCGAAACCGGGTGGACGCGGGTTCTGGCGTGGGGTGAAAAGACCGGGCGGCGGAATGTGCTTCACGTTATGAGCCGGGAAAGAATCGGACAGCGGCGGGGCGTTCCCTTCCTTGCGCCGGTCATAGAAGCCCTGAAACAGTTGGGGCGATACACCGACGCGGAACTTGTCGCCGCCGTGGTTTCCGGTATGTTTACCGTGTTCATCGAAAAGGAATCCGCGTCCAGCGACGGGGCATTTGGTGAGATCATCCCGGAAGAAGAACAGGTGGACGCGGAGGACGACAGCACGATTGAACTTTCCCCCGGCGCGGTTGTGGACTTGAACGAGGGAGAAAAAGCGCACGACATGAACCCCGGCAGGCCGAATACAGCATTTGACGGGTTCGTTATTGCCATTTGTCGGCAGATCGGCGCGGCCCTTGAAATCCCTTATGAACTGCTGGTGAAATGCTTCAATTCGTCGTTTACCGCTTCCCGCGGTGCGCTCTTGGAAGCGTGGAAAATGTTTCGTATGTATCGAAACTGGCTTGCAAATGATTTTTGCCAGCCGATTTATGAAGAGTGGTTCGCGGAAGCCGTCGCAAAGGGAAGAATCCCCGCGCCAGGCTTTTTTGCTGACCCGATCATTCAGAAAGCCTATTGCGGGGCGGAATGGAACGGACCGGCACAGGGCCTTTTGAATCCGGTTCAGGAAGTGGAAGCGGCAGAAAAACGGGTTCTAAACGGATTTTCGACCCGCGACCGTGAAGCTATGGAAATGAACGGGTCCGATTTTTACCGAAACGCCGCACAGCGGAAACGGGAAGAAAAGTTGTTAAGGGAGGTAAACGAAGATGGCAGACAAGAACCCGGCGGGAAAGAAGCCGGTCAATAAGCATTTTTGGACGTTCCGGGCCGCGGCAGAGGAAAGCGCCGCCCCGGAACTGATTCTTTACGGCGATATTGCTTCTGAAACGTGGTGGGGCGACGAAGTAACCCCGCGGCAGTTTTCGGATGAACTGAACGCGCTGGGGGCGGTTGATGAAATCGTCGTAAGAATCAACAGCGGCGGCGGCGACGTATTCGCCGCAAATGCCATTTATACCCGCCTGAAAGACAATAAAGCGAAAATCACGGTCAAGATCGACGGCTGGGCCGGGTCCGCCGCGACAATCGTTGCTATGGCGGGCGACGTGATCGAGATTCCGGGGAACGGCGTGTTTATGGTTCATGACCCAAAAATGGGCGCGCGCGGATATTTCAGCGCAGAGGACTTTGTAAAGGCCGCGGAAGAACTGAACGTGATTAAAAATTCTATCGTGAACGGCTATGCCCTGAAAACGAAAAAGGACCCGGAGGAAATCGCCGCGATCATGGCGGCGGAAACATGGTACGACGGGAAACAGGCCGTTGACGCGGGATTTTGTGACCGGCTTATGTTCGAGGACGCAAAGACAAGCGTTGAAAATATGGGAAAGGTTGTTGTGAACAGCGTTTCAATGGACCTTGAACGATTCCCGAATTTATCCGTTTCGTTGTTAAACCGCCTGACGGCCAGCGCGTCCGGCGGTTTTTCAAATACCAAAAATCCAACAGAGCAGAAAAGGAGCGAAGAAGTCATGGACGGAATCAAAGATATTAAGACCCCGGAGGGATTGCGGGCGGCGTTCCCCGATTTGGTAAAGCAGATCGAGGACGCGGCGACCGCCGCGGAGCGCAAGCGGATTCAGGACATCGAGGGCGTGGCGCTGGCGGGCTTTGAAAACATCGTGAACGCCGCGAAGTTTGAAAAGCCCGTTTCCGCCGGGGACGTTGCGACGCAGATTGTCGCGGCGCAGAAAAAGCAGGCCGCGGATTACATCAAGGACCGGAACGGCGACGCGCAGGACAGCGGCGCGGGCGACGTGGGAACCGGCGGCAAGATCGAGGGCGCGGCAGGCGGCGACGGGAAAAGCGAGATCGACGCGGCGATTGACCGGCTTTTCCCTGAAACGAAGTAAAGGAGGAAGCGACTATGTATGAGATCAAGAAAGACGAATTGACCCGCAAAAATGTTTTCGCGGGCGACTTCCCCATTGTAAAGGACGTGGGGGAGGTTGCGGCGGGCGCGACCGTCCGGCAATACGCCCCGGTCATCAAGACAGCCGACGGAATCAGCGAAGCGACCGCCGCGGGGCTGGCTGACCTGTACGGAATCGCCGCGGACGATTCCGCCGACGGCGGCGTTGTCTGTATGCTGACCGGCGAATTTTTCGCCGACGGGCTGACCTTGCCGGACGGCGTGACGGTGGAAGCCCTGAAACCTGCTTTCCGCAAGCTGGGAATCTTTTTGAAGTAAAAGGGAGGAAAAGAAGATGGCTATTGAAACCGATATTTACACCCCGCGCACGTTGGGGAAGCTGGTTCGCCGGTTGCCGCCGGTTCGGACGTTCTTGCTTGATACGTTCTTTCGGAACCGCAAGACGTTCGCAACGAAGAGTATCGAAGTGGACTTCAAAAAGGGCGGGCGCGCCCTTGCCCCGTTCGTCCACCCGAAGGTTGGCGGCAGGACCGTTCCGAACAAGGGCTATCAGACAAAAAGCTATACCCCTGTTCTGATTGCCCCGAACAAGATTACGACCGTGGACGACCTGCTGGAGCGGTCCGCGGGCGAAAATCCGTACAGCGGCAAGAAACCCGCTGATCGGGCCGTCGAAAAGCTGGCGGAGGATTTGCGGGAGCTGAAAGAAATGATCGTTCGCCGGGAAGAGTGGATGGCGGCGACCGCGATTTTCACCGGGAAAATCCCCATTATCGGCGAGGGCCTGAACGAAGAGATCGACTTTGAGTTTACGAACGAAGAGAAGATCGTAACCGACGGGCTGAAATGGTCCGCAGACACCGCGGACCCGCTGGCGGATTTGGAGCGGTGGCACGAACAGGTTCAAAAAAACGGGTTCGTGAACTGCAATATTTGCGTCATGGCGGCGGACGTTGCGAAAGCCTTTGTTCGGAACGCAAAGGTCAAGGACGTTCTGGACATTCGGGCGTATGATCTTGCGGTCATCAAGCCCCGCCAGCTTCCGAATGGCCTTACCTATATCGGGACAATCAACAAGCTGGGGCTGGATATTTACCAGTACAACGAATGGTATCTTGACGATTGGACAAATCCCGCCGCCCCGGAGGAAAAGCCCCTTGTGCCGGACGGCGCGCTGGCGTTGCTGTCTACGGAAGCGGAGTATTCCCTTTACTATGGCGCGATCACCATGATTCCCGAAGAGGGGAAAGGATTTGTCACCGTCGAGGGGAACGCTGTCCCGCAGACGTGGGTGGAGCGCCGCCCGGACCGCCGCTTTTTGCAGATCAACAGCAAACCTCTTCCCGTCCCCCATGAGGTCAACAGTTGGTTTGTCGCCCACGTGCTGTAATGCTGAACTTCAAAGCACAGCTTGACCGGGACTTGCAAACCGTCTTTCACAATAGCGCGGAACACGCGGAAGAACTGGAATTCTGGATTGACGGAACCCGATATAAAGGGCCGGTCATCATCGACGATGGCGGCGCACAGGACAGGACCAAACCGGCGACAGATCACGTTGACGGTTTGGTTCTTGTCGATTTAGTCATGTATGTTCCGCTGTCATTGCTGGGGCAGACCCCGAAAAAGGGGTTGACCGTGGAGATCGGCGACGACCTGTACGAAATCACAAAGGTTCACCCGGAAGCCGGGGAAATCGTGCTTTATTTGGAGATGTTGACCGAATGATTCAGATTACAAACGATCAGATCGAGCGGGTGAACCTGATTCTTTCCGGCATACCGGGCGGAGCGCAAAAGGCGTTTTCAAGTGTTATCCGCCGGGCAAACAGTACAGTCAAGGCCGAAACGGTCCGGCAGATTACGGGGACGTATGCCATTTCCGCACAGCGCGTCCGGGCCGGGGGGAATATCCGCGCACAGGTCCAGAAAGCGGACGGCGGCGTTGTGGGAACCGTGACGTTCGCGGGCTATAAATTGCCGCTGTACCGCTTCAATGTAACGCCCACGTTGCCGATTCAGCGGGCGGAGGTGAAAGCGGCGGTCATGCGGGGGAACGGTCAAACGCCGTTCGCACACGCCTTTATTGCCCGGATGAAAAGCGGTCACACAGGAATGTTTGAGCGCGAAACGGGGCGTTCTTTCCCGGTAACTGAATTCATGGCACAGTCAACCGCGCAAATGGCGGGGAATGAGGAAGTGCTGGAACAGGTTTCGGAAAAGGCACAGGAAACCGTAAACAAGCGCATTGAACACGAAATAACCCGCATTCTGAACGGCTACGGAGGGTAAACAATGACACCTTTGGAACTTTTGGACGCGCTGAAAGCCTACATCGAGAACGAAACAAGGGATTTGCTTTTGCCCGTCCGGGTGGACCGAAAGAGCGGGAAGAACAACGAACGCCCGGCGGAGGTTCATAAAATGGCGATTCCGACGAAAAAAGCGGAAGTTGAGCGGATTCCCTACGTCCTTTTGCAGTTTTTGACCAGCAAGGACGAACAGGAGCCGGGAGAGTACCCGGAAAGCAGTTGCAAGATTCGCATTGTCGCCGCGACCTATTCGGAGGACAAAGCGGAGGGGTCCTTGTGCCTTTTGAATCTGCTTACCCGGATTCGGCTGGCATTTCTACGCGACGGGAGCATTCAGAACCGCTATTTGCTGAAAATGCCCCTTGAAATGATTATCTACCCGGATAATACGGCCCCGTACTATTTGGGGGAAATCATGTCGGAATGGACGTTGCCGACGATCAACACAGAATGCGGGATTCCGGGGCCGTATCTGGAAAACAGAACACCAACAGTTGAAAGTGAGGTTGAACAAAGATGGTAGAATTCAAAACCGGCATGAAAAAGGAAGAGTTGCTGGACGTTGCCGCCGCAAACGGTATCGCCGCCGATGACAGCATGACGAAAACGCAGATCATTGAGGCTCTGAACGCCCACAACGCGAAGGAAACCGCCGGGAAGCCCGCAGAGGGGGCCACGGAGGGCGCAGAGAACGCCGCGGGCGGCGAAGGGGGCGGAGATACCAGCCACGGCGAGAAGCCCGCAGAACGGCCCACAGAGGGCGAAGAGGACACCGGCGGGAGCGGGACCGGCGACGGCGGCGGAGAACAGCCCGCGGAGGAAGCCACAGAGGGCGCAGGAAGCGACGGAACCGGCGGCGGGGGTAACGATACCCCCGGCGGAGAAAAGCCCGCAGAACGGCCCACAGAGGGCGCGGAGGGATACGACACGTTCGTATATTGCGGGCCGTCCATTCCCCGCGGGCGGCTGAAAGAAAACGCCGTGTTCCGCGGGACCCTTGCGGACGTGCTGAACTACCTTGCGGACGTAATCGAGGATTACCCGCAGATTCCGCGGCTGATTGTTCCGACGAACCGGCTGGCGGCGTTTTCCGTCAAGGTCAAGACCCCCGGCAATATCGCGCACAAGTATTACACCGACATTGTTTCGGCAATGAAAATGAAGAAGAACAGTAAGGAGGGATAAGCGGTGGCGAACTATTATCACGGCGTATCGACGCGACAGGTTGACACGTCGGTTTCGACCCCCGTTGAAGCGGATTCCGGGATTGCGTTTGTCGTGGGCGCGGCCCCGGTACATACCGTCGGCGGGCCGGTAAACGAACCCGTCATGTGCTACACCTACCAGGAAGCCGTATCCGCGTTCGGGTTCTCCGACGATTGGGAGAAATACCCGCTTTGCGAAATGATCTATTCGCAATTCCAGCTTTACGGCGTTGCCCCCGTGGTGCTGGTGAACGTGCTTGACCCGGAAAAGCACAAGAAACCCGTTGCGGAACAGAACTATCCCGTCACGGACGGCAAGGTTTATCTTCCGCTGGAAGCGATTCTGGCCAGCGTAACGGTAAAGAACAACGCCGCGGCGGAGGGACAGCCGGGCAACTACACCGCCGGGACCGATTACGACACCCTGTACGACGGGGAAAACCTGATCGTCGAAGTGCTGGAGGGCGGAGCAATCCCGGCGAACGCGGGAGAACTGACAATTTCTTTCAATGCGGTGGACCCCGCCGCCGTGACAAAGAAAGAGATCATCGGCGGATTTGACCCGAACACAAAGACGAATTCCGGGCTTGAACTGCTGGATTCCGTCTTTCCGAAATACGGCATTGTCGCCGATTTGGTGCTTGCCCCCGGCTGGTCCCACGATTCGGAGGTTGCCGCGATCATGTCGGCAAAGGTCCAGTCGATTAACGGCGTGTTCGAGGGGAAAGCCCTTTGCGACATTGACACGAACGACGTTCGGCATTACGCCGACGCGCCCGCATGGAAGAAGAAAAAGAACATCAATTCCAAATATCAGCTTATTTGCTGGCCGCTCTTCAAGCTTGGGGAGCGGGTTTTTCATGCTTCCGTACAGGCGGCGGGCCGAATGGGGTTGACCGATTCGGACAACGGCGGTTGCCCGGCGGAAAGCCCGTCGAACAAGCTTTTGCAGATCGACAGCGCGGTTCTTGCCGATGGGACGGAGGTTCTGCTGGACCTCCAGCAAGCCAACTATCTGAACAGCAACGGCATTGTTACCGCGCTGAACTTCATCGGCGGCTATGTCCTTTGGGGCGACGAAACCGCCTGCTTCCCCGCCGATACGGACGTAAAGAATTATTTCATTTGCGTTTCCCGTATGTTCGGCTGGGTTGCGAACTCCCTTGTTCTGACCTATTGGAGCAAGGTTGACAAGAAAATGACGCGGCGGCTGATTGACAGCATTGTTGATTCCGTAAATATCTGGCTGAACGGCCTTGTTGCGGAAGAGAAATTGCTGGGCGGGCGGGTTGAATTCCGGGAAGAGGAAAACCCCGTTACTTCCCTGATGGCGGGCAAGGCGACGTTCCATATCTTCCTGACCCCGCCCAGCCCCATGCGTGAATGTGAATTCGTGCTGGAATACGACGTGGAATATGTTTCCGCGGCGCTGACGGCGTAAGGAGGGATGAACCGTGAAAGTTGAAAACGGCGTGACTAACTTTGCCGTGTATGAGGACGCAACGGAATATTACGGCATGGCAGAAGTTACCTTGCCGGAAATCTCTTCCTTGACGGAAGAGGTCAAGGGAGCGGGGATTTCCGGCACATTCAACGGCGCGTTTGTGGGCCACGTCGAAGCTATGACCCTGACGTTGAATTTCCGTTCGGTAACGAAAGACGCGATCAAGCTTTTGGAGCCGCGGAATCACCAGATCGACCTCCGCGCGGCCCAGCAAATGTGGGACAGCGGCGCGGGCCGGTACAAACATACTCACGTCAAGCACATTTTGATGGTAACGCCCACGAAATTCAGCCCCGGCAAGCTTGCGCCCGCGTCGCCCGCGGAAGCGTCCGGCGAATATGCGGTAACGTATTTTGCCACCTACATTGACGGCGCTAAGGTGCTGGAGATCGACATTCTGAACTTCATTTTCTTTGTGAACGGCGTTGACTATCTGGCGGACGTTCGCAAGGCGCTGGGAAAATAGAGCAATTCTCAAAATAAACAATAACCAGCGTGGCGAAACCAGGCAAGACAATCATGTGGGGAGACGCAGCGAAAGGCAAATTGAATAGCAGAATCAAGCGCATCGGGAGAACGGACCCGAAGCTTTCTTAAAGTGGCTTTTACCTTAGACCAAAGTTTTTCAATAGGGTTCAGGTCCGGGCTGTACGCGGGCAGATAAAGGGCCTCCGCTCCGGCATCATGGAGCAGCTCACCTACCGCTTGGATGTGGTGAGTCCTGAGATTGTCCATTACCACAATATCATCTGGCCGGAGGGTGGGAACCAGAGTCTCTTTCAAATAGTTCAGGAACTTGTCCGCTGTTGTTCCACCCTGAAAAGTCGTAAAGGCCATTGTTCCATCCAGACGAATCGAGGACAAAATGGTCGTAGATTTTGGTGTGTTCAGCGGCGCACGATCTACCACCCGCTGGCCTCCTTTTCCTCGGCCATACCGTCTGGTCATATTGATATTGACTCCACTTTCATCCAGGAAAACCAGACGGGAAGCCCGTGTTGTCTTCGCAAACCCACTCCATTGTTCTCTCTTGGCCCGCACATCGGGGACGCTCCTGTTCTGAAGCGTGGATCATCTTCTTTTTTCTCCGATACCCCATGGCCTGGATTCTCCGGCGTACCGTTTCTATTCCAACTGGCAGCCCCAATTTCTCTACGATTTCTGAAAGTGTAATATCCGGCTGACTGTCTATCGCCTTCGCAATTCTTTCTGAATCTTCCGGCGTCAGCACTCGCTTACGTCCCCGTTCACTTACGCGCAGATCCACACTTCCAGTTTTGGCCTTTTGCTCTGCCAGCCGGTATACCGTTGGCACAGATACCCCGTATGCCAACGCAACTGCTTTTGCGTCGTGCGTTTTCTCATACGCTTCTACCAGCAAATTCCTTGCTTCGTTATGCAGCATCTTCCTCACCCCGCTGCCATCTTACCATATCTCTTCTCTTATTGCTATTTCAGAGAACTGCTCTAAGAGAACGACCCCGGCGGGCATGGTCCCGCCGGGGAATTTTGCGCCCGCTATCTGTATTTCAAATCAATAAATTTTTTGGAGGAATTGAACATGAGCAACAACGTGAAAAACAACCCTGCTATCACCGCAGAGAACGCCGCAGGCGCGGCGGAAGCCGCCGCCCTTGAACTGACACAGACCGACGGAGAAAACCCCGTACAGGCCGCAGAGAACGACGACGCGGGCGTTTATACGCACACGTTCAAGAAGCCGTTCGAGTATGAGGGCAAGACCTACGAGGAATTGACCTTTGATTTTGAACACCTGAAAGGCCGGGACATGGTGGCGATTGAAAACGAAATGCAGGGCGCGAGTGAATACGCCCTTGCCCCGGAGATTTCCACCAGTTTCCAGAGCAAGATGGCGGCGCGGGCCGCAGGAATCGGAAGCGACGTGCTGGAAGCTATGCCCCTGAAAGATTTTAACAAGATCACGGGGGCCGCGCGCCGTTTTTTGCTGGATTCGGGCTATTAAAGCAGAACCCGGCCCAATGGTGGCGGCGTGAAACGTACAAGATGGCGCAAGCGTCCACAACAGCTATTCCGTTTTTTCTGGACATGACACATTCGGAATTTGCCTTGTGGATTAAGGACGCAAACGCCGTTGAGAAGGAGCGCGAGAGCAAGAAAGGCGGGTGACGGGGTTGGCAAGCAGAAAAGAGTATGAACTACTCTTCAAACTGCAAGCGTCTTTGGGCGGAAATTTCAACACAGCGTTCAAAGGGGCGATCAATACAACGCGGCAACTGCAAAACACCATGCAAAAGCTGAATTCCGTTACCGGCAAGATCGACGCGTTCAAGAAACAGTCAACCGCCCTTGAAACGAACCGGCAAAAGCTGGAACGGCTGACCGCAGAGCATGACCGATTACAGCGGGAATTGAGCCAAACGGAACAGCCGTCGGAGAAATTGCGGGCCGCTATGGAGCGGAACGAACGGCAGATTGCCGACACAACCGCAAAGATCGAAGCGCAGGAAGCCAGATTGCGGACGCTGGGCGACGAACTTTCCGACGCGGGCGTTGATACGGAACGTTTAGCGCAGGAAAACGAACGATTAGCGAAAAGTTATGACCGGCTGAAAAGCGGTCAAGAGGAATTGGCGCGGCTGAATTCCGCAATTCAGCAGAACAACGAAGCAATTTCAAAGACTAAAACGCAACTTGGCGGGGTGATCGGTACAGCGGCGGCGCTGGGTGCGGCGCTGTACGCCGGGCCAGTCAAGAAAGCCGCGGAGTTTGAAGCGCAAATGTCGTCGGTTCAGGCCATTTCCGGCGCGTCCGCGGGGGATATGGCGAAGCTGTCCGCCCTTGCAAAAGAAATGGGCGCGACGACGCAGTTTACCGCCGTAGAATCAGGGAAAGCCCTTGAATATATGGCTATGGCGGGCTGGAAAACAAAGCAGATGATCGGCGGATTGCCGGGCATTATGAACCTTGCCGCCGCGTCCGGGGAAGATTTGGGGTCCGTTTCGGATATTGTGACGGACGCGCTTACCGCTTTCCGTATGAACGCGGAGGACGCAGGACGGTTCGCGGACGTGTTGGCGCAAGCGTCAAGCAATGCGAATACAAACGTCGGAATGATGGGCGCAACCTTCCAAAAGGTTGCGCCCGTTGCCGGCGCTTTAGGGTATTCCGTAGAAGATATGTCGCTGGCAATCGGACTAATGGCGAACGCGTCGATCAAAGCGGATGTTGCCGGAACATCCCTGAAAACTTCCCTTGCGAACATGGCAAAGCCAACAAAGCAGATGAAAGCCTATATGGACCGATACGGAATCAGCCTGACGCGTTCCGACGGGACAATGAAAACATTCCGCGAAGTGGTGGACAATTTGCGCGGGAGTTTGGGCGGTTTGTCTGAAGCTGAACAGGTGGCGGCGGCAACGGCGATTTTCGGCAAGGAATCGTTCGCAGGTATGCTGGCCGTTGTCAACGCAAGCGACGAAGATTATAAAAAGTTGTCCGATTCGATCAATAACGCAAAAGGCGCGGCGGAACGGATGGCGGCAATCAAGCTGGACAATTTAGAGGGCGATATAACTTTGATGAAATCCGCCCTTGACGGCCTGCAAATTGCAATCGGCGACGCGCTTTTACCTACATTCCGAGCGGGAACGCAGGGAATCACGGACTTTATCACCAAACTAACGCAATTCATCAACGAAAACCCGGAATTGATTCAACAGATCGTGAAGATCACCGCCGGGCTTTTGGCATTTAAGGCGGCGACGCTGACCGGAAAGCTGGCGTTTCTGGAACTGAAAGGCGGTGTTCTATCTGTTCAAAAGGGTTTTACCCTCTTGAAAACTATGTTCGCCCTTGCAAGCGTCAATTCGGCGGGCTTTTCCGGCACGCTGAAAGGCGTTGCAAAAAATGTGATCGGCTATTTCGGCGGAATCGGAAGCGCGGCAGGCGGCGCGGGCCGCGCATTTACCGGACTGTTCAGCGGAACGAAGATCGGAAATCTGTTTTCCGGTATCGGCGGAGCCGCGGGCGGGCTATTCTCTAAAGCGTTTTCCGGTATCGGCGGGCTGGCGACAGGGGCCGCAGGCAAGGTGACAGGCATTTTCGCAAGAGCGGGAAGCAAAATCGCCGCCGGGCCGCTGGGCAAGATCGGCGGCGTTGTCGGAAAGGGATTCAGCAAACTAACGACCATGATTGCGCCGCTCCAAAAGCTGGGCGGGGCGATTTTGGGGCCGTTCGGCGGTATTGCCGGAAAGATTCTGCCCGTTGTCGGCGTGATCGGCCTGATTATTGCCGCCGTTCAGATATTCCGGGACCACTTGGACGACATACGGGCCGGGGTTGAAAAGGTATTCGGCCCGGCGGGGGTTGCCGTCTTTGACAATATCGTGGGCGTGATTACCAACATAGGCAATACGATCAAGGGTATTTTCAGCGACGGGAACCTTGCAAGCGCGCGGGAATTCATCAACGGAATTTTCGGCGAACAGGGCGTTGCCGTGTTCGACACGTTCGTTTCTATCATGCAGACGGTGGGCGGCGTGATCGGACAGTTTATTTCGTTCATTGACACCAGCGTAAAACCGATTATTGAAGAACTGTTCGCGTTCATCGTTACGACCGTACTTCCGCAAATCGCGCAGACCTTTGTTGAATGGGGACCCACGATCACGGGGGTTATTCAAAGCATTTGGGAAATCTTTCAAACGGTGGCAACCGCCGTCATGGGGATAATTCAAGCCCTTATGCCTACGATTCAATCACTGATCGGAACATACCTTGAAGCTATCCGGTCCGTGATCGGCGGCGTACTGACCGCAATTCAGGGCCTTTTGAACGTGTTTGCCGGGATTTTTACCGGCGATTGGTCCCGCGTTTGGGAGGGAGTGAAAGGCATTTTCTCCGGCGTTTGGGAAGCGATCAAGGGCATTGCAAAGGGCGCAATGAACGGAATTATCGACATTATAAACGGGTTGATTGGAGGGCTGAACAAGCTAAAAATTCCCGATTGGGTCCCCGGTGTTGGCGGAAAGGGTATCAACATTCCGTTGATTCCGAAATTCGCAAAAGGCACGCCCCGGACACCTGACACGTTCATAGCGGGCGAAAAGGGCGCGGAACTTATCACCAACGCCCGGAACCGAACTGTTTTCAAGGCGGCGGAAACCGGGCAGATTTTCACGAACCTTGCAGGAATGGCAAAGACCCTGACGGGCAACGGCGGATTTCAGCAGTACCGGCTGGCCAACATGGGAGCGGAAGCCCCGGACGTGAACCCGCCGACGCTTTCGACGGCTGACCGTCAAAGATCGGTTGTCATTCATAGCGCGCCGGTTTTCCATGTGGGGAACGACGCGCAAGCACAGGACATTGAAGAAATCTTGCGGAAGCACGACGAAGAACTTTTGCAGGAAATCGACGAACGGGACCGCCAGCGGGCGGACGACGAAAGGCGGCGGGCCTATGACTAAATATACGACCATTGCCGGGGATATGTGGGACGGTATCGCCTACAAAACGCTGGGCGACGAAACATACACCGACAAGATCATAAAGGCAAACCCGGAATTCCGCCGCCTTTTCGTTTTCCCGGCGGGAATCGTGCTGAATATCCCTGACCCCGAGCCGCGGGTTGCTGGCGGCTTGCCGCCGTGGAAAAGGGGGCAGGGATGAACGCACGAAGAGCGGAAATCAAGCTGTTTCTGGACGGCGCAGACGTGACCGCAGATATTAACCGGGACTTGCTTTCCATGACCTACACGGACAACGAAGAGGACAAAGCGGACGATTTGCAACTTTCCCTTGCAGATCGTGAATGGATTTGGCTGGGAAACTGGCTGAACAACGCGACGGCGGGAAAATCCGCGGAGGTTTCCGCCGTCATCATTCAAAAGAATTGGGAATCGGCGGGGGACCGGGTGCTGGATTGCGGGACGTTCGAGGTTGACACCGTGGAGGGGTCCGGCCCCCCGGCGAAAGTGAATATCAAGGCCGGGTCAATCCCATATAAGACCGCCGCCCGAACGCAGAAAAAAACAAAGGCATGGGAGAAAATCAAGCTTTCGGCGATTGCAAATGAAATCGCCGGTAAAAACGGGCTTGCCTGTATGTTTGAATCATCAACAGACCCGTTTTATGACCGGAAAGAGCAAATGCAGGAATCCGACATTACCTTTTTACAGCGCCTTTGTAAAAACGCGGGAATCAGCCTGAAAGTCACCGCAAAAATGATCGTTCTGTTTGATGCGGCGGACTATGAGCAAAAAGGCGCGGTCATGGTGATTCAGAAAGGAGCGGCGAACGTGTCGCGCTGGTCCTTTTCCACCAGTTTGCACGACGCGGCTTTTAGTAGCTGTCACGTGTCCTATACGGACCCGAAACAGAAAACGACGATAGAATACACCTATACGCCGCAGGGCGCGGATAAATCCGGGCAAGTGCTGGAGGTAAACGAAAAGGTTTCGACCCGCGAGGAAGCCCGCCAGCTTGCAATGAAGCGGCTACGGCAAAAAAACAAGTCGGAGTATAAAGCGTCGTTCACTCTTTCCGGGGACACGCGGCTGGTTGCCGGGGTAACGGTGGAGGTTTCCGGCTATGGGGCGTTCGACGGGAAGTACATCATCGAAACCGCGACGCACAGCATTTCCAAAAGCGGAGGTTACAAGACCGATATTACCTTGCGCCGGGTGCTGGAGGGTTACTAAATGGACGACCTGAATTTGAACGTATTAAAAAATATTGTGCGGACGGGCTGGGTTTCCTCTGTCAATGTGGAGGAACGGACGGCCCGCGTTATCTTTGAGGACAAAGGAGAAACGATAGTTTCCGGGGAATTAAAGGTGCTGAAAAATCCGCCTTGGATTCCCGAATATTACGCCCCGTACCGAACGGAGTATGAAGCGGGCGGGAGCGGCTACCCGCAATTTGAAAGCCACAAGCACGATTTGATTGTAAAGCCGTGGTTGCCGCAGAAAGGCGAATTTGTGCTTTGCCTTTACATTCCACGGGACGACGGCGACGGTTTCGTGATAGGGGGGATTTGAACGAATGGCGATTATCGGAAGCTGGGGGGACATTACCTTTTCCGTTTCGCGGCAGACGGTCAAAACCTTTGACGGGCTGAAATGGGAAAGCGGGGTGAAATACTCCGCCCACGACCGGCACTTAAAAGAACCCCTTTTAGAATTCACGGGGCCAGACACGGAATCCATGTCGTTTTCCATGTTCTTTTCCGTGTTTTTGGGGGTGAACCCGATTGCGGAAGTTTCAAAACTGTTAAAAGCTATGCGCCGGGGAGAGGTTCACCGGCTTGTGATCGGACCGAAAGCCTACGGCACTAATAAATGGGTCATCACGAAACTTTCAAACGCCCTTGAACGGTACGACAACCGGGGGAATCTGCTTGTCGCGTCGGTCAATGTCACGATGAATTCTTATGCGGCGCGATAGGGGGTGCGGCGGTATATGGCCTATGTGGTAAAGGCGTTCAACCTGAAAAAGATAAACCTTGCGCCGGAATCCACGGTTGAAGAGGTTTTGCAGAATGTCGCAATGATTATTTCAACACCGAAATTCTCTGTCCCCCTTGATCGGAATTTCGGGCTTGCACAACGGTTCATAGACAAGCCGATTCAGACGGCCCAGCCGGTCCTGATTTCGGAGGTTTTAGACGCTATCGAGGAATACGAACCGCGGGCGGAGATTGAAAACGTGTCGTTCGTGCAGGGGGGCAGGCCGGGCGCGCTGATTCCGGTTGTGGAGGTGAACATACTTGACGGAGAACGTTAGACAATACCCGAATATTTCCTTTGTAGACACGGACACGGAAGCACTGACAAACAGCCTGATTCGGGCGTTTGAGCGGTTCGCCGGGCGGACGCTGTACCCGGCGGACCCGGTACGGCTTTTCATTTTGTGGATTGCCGACATTATCATTCAAGAGCGGGTGAACATTGACTTTTCGGCAAAACAGAATTTGCCGCGGTACGCAGAGGGGGAATATTTAGATTCCCTTGCTGAACTCTTCAAGGACGTTTACAGGCTGGAGCCGGAAGCGGCCCGCACGACAATTCGGTTCACGCTGTCTATCGAGCGGGACACGGCGACCGTCATTCCGGCGGGAACCCGGTTATCGGCAGGGGAAGAAATCGTGTTTGCGACAATAGCCGCGCTGACAATTCCGGCGGGGAGACTGACCGGGGAAGTTGCGGCGGTATGCCAGACCGCCGGGGAGATCGGGAACGGCTTTATTCCGGGACAGATCACAAAACTTGTTGATATTTTCCCCTATTACGAAAAAGCGGAGAACATCACAGAAAGCGCGGGCGGCGCGGATTGGGAAAGCGACGCGGCCTTTTACGCCCGTATTCGTGAGAGTATGGAAACATTTTCGACCGCCGGACCGTTGGGGGGGTATGAGTATTACGCAAAGAGTGCGTCGGCGCTGATCGTGGACGTGAAAGCGACTTCCCCGGAGCCGGGGGAAGTAGACGTGCGGGTTCTGATGGCGGGCGGAGAGTTGCCGGGGGAAGAAGCCTTGAAAGCCGTTTCGGAGGTTTTGAGCGCGGACAAGGTGCGCCCCCTGACCGATCACGTAACCGTCGCGGCCCCTGAAACGGTCCCGTATAACATCGACGTGACATACTACACGCAGACGGGCGGAGCGTTGGGGCCGGAAATGGTGGCACAGAACGTCGCCGCCGCCGTCGCGGAGTATCAACGGTGGCAGGCCGCAAAAATGGGGCGGGACGTGAACCCGTCGTATTTGACCAGCCTGCTTATGCAGACGGGCGCAAAGCGCGTTGAAGTACGGTCCCCCGTGTTCGCCCCCGTCGCCGACAACGCCGTGGCGGTGATCGGCGAAACGGAGGTTTTGAACGGGGGTGCGGAACGTGAATGAATACGATCTTTATTCCGTTGACTTCACCCGTTCGCTTCCTCCTACCCTGAAAGACGACCCGGAGATTAACGCGCTGGGCCGGGCCATTGCCGGACAATTACAGATTACCGCACAGCAAATCCGGCGAAATATCATCTATGCCCGGATTGATGAACTGGACGAACAGACGCTTGATATTCTGGCCTGTGATTTACACGTTGACTGGTACGACCATTCATACCCGATAGAGGTAAAGCGGCAGACGATCAAGGACAGCGTAAAAATTCACAGGCGGCTGGGGACAAAGTACGCCGTAGAAACCGCGCTGGGGGCCGTATTTCCCGGAACGCGGGTTGAAGAGTGGTTCGAGTATGGGGGCGACCCGTACACGTTCCGGGTCATCATTAACGCCACAGAAAACGGAGTAACCGCGGCACAGCAAGCGGCGGTTTTGGAGCGGGTCATATTTTATAAAAATTTGCGGTCCCATTTGGAAGCTGTACGGTTCAAGATGGAGAAGAAAACGACGGTCCATGTCGGCGGCATTCACTCTATCGGGACCCGGCTGGAGGTTTGGCCGTATCTTGCGGAGAACATCGAAACGGGCGGAACTCTGTTCGTCGCCGGTTCTCTGTCCATTGCGCGCCGTCTGGAAATCCGCCCGTTCCTGACCCGGAATATGAGGGCGGAAGCGCGGTCCATGATCGGCGGATATACGCAGTGTGCCCAGCGGCTTGAAATCCGACCGAAACTTGTTGAAGAGGTCAACGCAGACGGGAAAACGCTGATCGGCGGATATGCACAGTACGCGCACAGAATCAAGATTGACCCGTTCTTAATTAACCATTTGACCGCGGGTGCGGGGGTGCTGACCGGCGCTTATACCCGGCATTTGTGGAAACTGGAAATTCAACCATTCAGAAAAGAGGGGTAAAAAATGCCTGACGAAAAGAAATTCGGAACCATTGTCACCGACCTTGGAACAATTCTGATTCGGGACGCGGTGCTGGAGGGAAAACAGATCAATTTGACGACCCTTGCCGTCGGCGACGGCGGCGGTTACTACTACCAGCCCACGGCGGACATGACGGAATTGAGGAATGAGCGGTGGAGCGGGAAAGTGAACAGCGTAACCGTCAACCCAGATTCCCCGAACATCATTGACGTTCTGGCGGTGATCCCGTCGGACGTAGGCGGCTGGACTATCCGGGAAATGTGCGTAAAGGATGAAGAGGGGAACATGATTGCCGTTTGCAATACCCCGGACACCGAAAAAGTCATTATCACCAGCGGCGCGGCGGGTGAAATTGAAATGCTTATGCACATTGAGATTTCCAATACCGGCGCAATAACCTTTATCGTGGACCCCTACGCGATCACCGCCACGAAAAAGGACTTGCGGGAACATGATGAATCGCAGACGGCCCACAAGACCGCCTTTGACAAAAAGGCCGATTTAACCGACCTGAATAATCACGTCAACAACAGCGATATTCACGTAAGCCACGCGAATATGGAGAACATCAACACCGCAATTTCCGGCCTGATTGCACACAAGGAGGACACCGACGTACATATTACACCGGCGGACCGGGAAGCGTGGGCCGCGGGCGCGGCACAGGCGGCACAGGCGGCGGCGGACGCGGCGGCGGCGCTTGCCGCGGTTGCAAGCCTTGAAAGCCGGGTTGCCCGCGTGGAGGACGGTATTTTTAACAATATCACCGGCAATCCGTATCTTGTGTCCTTTGATTCTCTGGACGGAATCGTTCTGACGAAAGGCATTTGGAACGCGGACAGGAAGCGGATTGAATGTTGACGGAATACGCGTGTACCCGGCGGGAATTATCCTGCCTGATCGGGAACCTGTTTACGGAAATAGAACCGCCTTGCGAACGGTGCGGGGCCGCTGACGTGCTGACGATCAGCGGGACCACCTACACCGGGAGCCGGGCGGTTCTTACCGTCACAGAATACGGGTTCACGTGGGAGGGCGACCCGGCGGAGGTTGAAGAAATCCGCGAAAGGCGGTGCGTGCAATGGGGAATCAGCCCCGGAACGGGGAACAAGGCGAATTTATCTTAATCACAAAGGCGAAAGATTTAGTCGAACACACTTTTCTAATGACAAGCGAACGGCGGTTTCCGAAAAAGTATCGTTCGATTGTCGTTCGCCTGCAAGATTTATCCATTGATATTTTCGCACATATTCAGGAAGCAAACGAACTTGACCTTTCCGACCCGCAGGAATTCCGGGAACGCCGGTACGAACAGAAAAAGGCGCTGACAAAGTGCAAAACTGTTCTTTTCCTGATTGAACTTTCTTTCAAACGGAATGTGATTTCAAAAGATCAATGCGCGGCATGGACGAAATACGTTCTTGACGTTAAGTACATGACCGCCAGCTGGCGGAAGAAGGACCGGGAGCGGGTCACAACACAACGGAGAAACGCGCCGCCCTATTGACGGGGCGGGGCTTTCTTGGGGTATGCCTTGTAGCGTCGAATTCGTACAACGTCCGCAACGTCAATTCCTCCGGCGCGATGAACTGGAACAACGCGTACAACGGCAACAGGGGCGCGCGCCCGCTTTGGTGGAACACCGCGAACGAGTAAGCCGCAAGGCCGAAAGCAGAGGACCACTATCAAAGGAAGGTATATCCCGCCGCCGCGGTGAGAGAGCGGGGGTAAATACAAGATTGGTGAAGCAAGGCCCACGGGAACCGGCTTCCGCCCCGCGGCGGGCGCGCCGCGGGGTCCGATGATGAAGCGTTGTCTATGGCGCATTGCGCCCGCCGCAACGCCGATTCTATACACGGCAAGGAGTTTCCATTTATGGAGCAAGTAAGCGATTTTCAAAGGGTGTACGATTTCGGGAACCTTTACGCGGCGTTCCTGAAAGCCCGCAAGGGAAAGCGCGGGAAACCCAGCGTTGCAAAGTTTGAAGCGAATTTGCTGGAAGCACTTTCCCTATTATCTGAATTGCTGAAAAACAAAACGTACACCATGTCGCAATATTTCGTTTTCAAGGTGTATGAGCCGAAAGAACGCGTTGTTATGACAAACGCGTTCAAAGACAAGGTTGTTCAGCACTCTTTATGTGACAATGTTTTAGAACCAGCGTTTTCAAAAAGCTTCATTCGTGACAACTACGCTTCACAGCGCGGGCGTGGGACGCATGACGGCCTTTACAGGCTTGAAGAATTCATGCGGTCCTACTACTTTTCACGAAAGGCGCAGGCGGAGCGGGAGAGCCGGGAGGAGGGGTTGCCGCGGCTTTCGCCCGCCGAATACGCCGACGGATGGGTTTTGAAATGCGACGTTTCAAAATACTTCTATTCGATTCGGCATGAACCCTTAAAAAGAATGGTCCGGCGGTTCATCACGGACCCGGACGTTTTGTGGCTGATCGACTTAATCATTGACAGCACGCCGGACCCCGGAATTCCTATCGGGAACCAAACTTCACAATGGTTCGCGGTTATGTATCTGTCCGGGTTAGATCATTTCATCAAAGAAAAGCTAAAAATCAAGTATTACGGGCGATATATGGACGATTTCTTTTTAATCCATGAGGACAAGGCGTATTTGCAGTATTGCAAGAAAGAGATCGAAAAGTATGTTGCGGGGCTGGGGCTTTCTTTGAACAATAAAACGAACATTTTCCCGTTGCGGAACGGCATTGATTTTCTTGGATTCCATACATATTTGACCGAAACGGGCAAGGTGATTCGGAAAGTTAGGAGGTCAAGCAAGAGTAATGAACAAAAGAAGCTAAAGAAACAACGGTATTTGCTGGATTCCGGGAAAATCACCTTGAAACAGGTTGAACAATCCTACGGAAGCTGGCGGAGCCACGCGGAAAAAGGCAACTGCTATCACCTTATTCGGGAAATGGACGAACTTTTTATGAACCTATTCCCGGAAATTTATTCAAAGGAGAGTGCGGCATAATGGCTAAAGCATTAAGCACGCTGGCCGTCGGCGCGCTTGTCAAGGACACCGGCACGCTTTACAACGGCAAACCGATCATTTGGAAGATTGCCGACAGGAACCACGCGGGCTATCCCGCAAATTCCGTCACCCTGATTACGGAACGCATTATTTCGCTGAAATGCTTTGACGCTATCGAGAGCGGCAACAGCGACAGCAACCGGCGTTCCTACGGAAATAACCGCTGGATTTACTCGAATATCCGGCGGTGGCTGAACAGTCAAGCGGCGGCGGGCAAATGGTACGCCGCCCAGCACAGCGCCGACGCGCCCCCGTCGAACGCTAACGTATGGAGCAATTACAACGAATACGACGGGGAAGCGGGATTCCTTGCGGGATTCTCCGCGAACTTCCTTGCGGCCTTGCTGAATACCACGCACACCGTCGGCAAAGCGTCGGTGGACGGCGGCGGAACGGAAACTTGCGTTGACAAAATCTTTTTCATGTCCAGTACGGAAGCGGGGTTGACCGGCGACGTGACGTGCGGGAGCAAGCTGGCCTTGTTCACGAACGACGCTTCCCGGCAGGCAAAGCCGACGGCGGAATGTGTGTCGAAAAGCGAGTACACGAACAGCAGTTTCAACGCAAATTCGTTTTGGTACTACTGGCTTTGCGACGCTTACGCGTCGAATCCGCACAACGTCCGCGGCGTCTTTTCCTCCGGCGCGATGAACTGGAACGGCGCGTACGGCGGCCACCGGGGCGCGCGCCCGCTTTGTAATCTTAAATCTGAAATCTTGGTATCTGATAACCCGGATTCCGACGGCGCATATACAATCATTTGGAATCGTGCGCCGTCCGCCCCCGGAAGTATCAGCGTACCGACGCAGATTTTAAGCGGGCAGAGCGTCGCGGTCACGTGGGGCATTTCCACGGATGAAGATGGGAGCGTATCCGGGTACATTTTAGAGAGGAAAACGAACGACGGAAGCTGGGCGCAGGTTTATAAGGGAATCAACCGGGCCTATACCGACACCGCCAGCGCCAACTGGCAGAGCGTCGCATACCGGGTAAAGGCTTACGACAACGCCGGAGCCGATTCCGCGTACACCACAAGCCCGGTCCGGGCCGTCACCCACAACACGCCGCCCGCGATCAGCGGAGCAAATACGAACCTCGGGGAGAAAACCGGGGCGTTTTCGCAGGCATACACCGTCACCGATCAGGACAGCGGGCAAACGCTGACCGTAACGGAAAAGATCGACGGGACCGTAAAGCGGACCCACAACGTCACCAGCGGGCAGGCATATTCGTTCAGCGTGACGGCGGCGGAATGGGTGAAGCTTTCCAACGGGGCGCACACTCTGGAAATCACCGCGAACGACGGGACCGGCGGAACCGCCACCCGGACATACACGTTCAGCAAGAACGTGTCGGAAATCGAATTTCAGCTTGCGACCCCGCTTGCGACCGACGACGCAGTTACAAAGGCAATTATGAGCGTCGCCCGGCAGATTCCCGCAGGGGCGGAGTTTACCGTGGAAGCCTGCAACAACGGAAACGACGACGCGCCCACGTGGGAGGACGTGACGCAGGCCGTCAACAGCGGAAGCAAATTCTTTTTCAGCAACACCACAAAGACCGCCGCCGAATGGGGCTTCAACTTCCGTATCAAGGTAAAGCGGAACGGGGCCAGCGGCGATTGCTTTATTTCGTCCGTAGGGGGGAATTTTGAATGAGCGTACAGCACAGAAAAGACAGTATCCGGGGAATGCGGCTGGAGCGGCTGGGAATCCAGCCGCCCTCCGACTGGAACAACGTTGAACAGGTCCGCGCGGTGAAGAAACAGGAGATCGGCGCGGAGTGTTCCGCGGCAATTTACGCCGGGGTTGACGTGGGCGGGTCCCATTACAGTTTGACCGAACACGACCAAACCGAACTGCTGGCACAGGCGCAGGCGGTGAAGGAGGGGGCCGCGGCGGTTCCGTACCACGCCGACGGGGAACTTTGCCGAATGTATCCGGCGGAGGAATTCACCGCGCTGGCGCAGGCGGCAACGGCGCACGTGTTCTATCACCGGACCTACTGCAACCACGTAAACGCGTGGATTGCGCGGGCGGACCTTGCCGAACTGGATTCCATTAAGTACGGCGCGGAACTGCCCGCGGACCTTGCAAAGAGTATGGCGGCGATCATTGCCGCGGCGGGAGGGGGCGGCAAGGCGTGAAACGTGTTTTGACCATTTGGGCGATTTTGGGGGCGGCGTATGTCGCCCTTGAAACCGTGTTCCGCGGATACTCCCACCCGTCTATGCTGATTGTCGGCGGACTTTGCGGGGTCCTTGTGGGGGCAATCAACCAGCGGCCCGGATTCTTCCGCGCCCCGGTCATCGTGCAAGCGGTGATCGGGGCGTTGATCGTCCTTGCCGTGGAATTCGTTTCCGGGTGTATTCTGAACCTTTGGCTGGGGCTGGGGGTTTGGGATTACAGCAACCAGCCGGGGAATGTGCTGGGGCAGATTTGCCCGGCGTTCGGCCTTTTGTGGTTTTTCATTATGCCCTTTGCGATTTGGGCGGAGGACACAACACGGTGGACCATTTGGAACTATGAGTGCCTTGTGTACGGTTGGACAGAAAGCCCGCCGGAAGTGGCCCCGTATTCACTGAAAAGCATTTATAGAGAATTCTTTCACGGGAGGTAAACGACTATGAATGAAATTTTGCCGGTTATCAGCGTGATTTCTACGCTTTGCGCTATTGTGTTCGGATATGCGGCCTTTGCCCGGAACGGGAAAAAGGACACAGAGGACGAAGCGCGGGCCGACGCGACCGTTCTTACGGAAATTGGGTATATCAAGGCAAACACCGACGACATCAAGCGGAAGCAGGAAAAGCAGGACGAACAGTATTTGCGGATTGCGGAGCGTGTGACCGCCGTTGAATCGTCCGCAAAGCAGGCCCACCACAGGCTGGACCGCTTGGAACAGGCCGCGGACCATTCCGACGACTGACAGAAAGGCGGCGCGGCATGGGGTATCTATTCAGCATTGCCGCCGGGCTGATCGGCGGGGTTGCCGCCGTGTTGCTGATTGAGCGGCGGCGGAGCAATAAGCGCCGCCGGGCGCGGAGCCGGGCCGCGAACGCCGCAGGGGATGAAAAGAGGACCGCCGGAAAGATCGAGTTTTCAAAACTCTTTCTTTCGGCGGTTCTCTTGACCTATTTTGCCGGGTTCGGGCTGGGCTTTTGGGTTGTGACAATCGACCCGTCGCAATTAGGGGTTCTGCTTGCCTACGTCGCAACGCCGACGGCGGTTGCAATCGGGTTCTATTCGTGGAAAGCAAAGGCGGAAAATGTCGTGAAGATTAAAAAGGCGAACCCGGCGGAAACGGACGGAATGCCCGTTGACCTGAACAACATTCAGCCTTAAAGGAGATCGGAGCAATGGCAATCACAAAGGAACATCAGGACTTCATCGAGCGGGTGGGCGCGCTTGCCGCCGCCGACATGAAGAAAAGCGGCGTTCTTGCGTCGCTGACAATCGCACAGGCGATTCTTGAAAGTGGCTGGGGAAAATCCGGCCTGACCGTCAAGGCAAACGCCCTTTTCGGAATCAAGGCAGGGAAAAGCTGGAAAGGAAAGGTTTACAGCGCACAGACACAGGAATGTTACGACGGCGCGACCTTTACCACGATTACGGCGCTTTTCCGCGCCTATGACAGCTGGGCGGAGAGCGTCGCCGATCATTCGGCCTTGCTGACCGGCGCGGCCCGGTATAAAGCCGTCATCGGAGAGCGGGACTATAAAGCCGCTTGCCGGGCGATCAAGGCGGCAGGGTACGCCACAGACCCGCAATACGCGGACAAGCTGATTCAGATTGTCGAGAATTACAGCTTGACCGCCTACGACGGCGCAGGGAGCGCCACAGCGCCAGCAGGACGGCCCGGAGCGTCCGGCGGGTCAAATGATACGGGCGGGGCAGGAAGCCCCGCAGACGGGAAAGGAACGGGGAAAATGAACGCTTCTGAATTCATCAAGAAATTGCAGGACGTTGTGAACAATCACGCGACCCTGTACGTTATGGGGTGCTTTGGTGCGCCCCTGACCGGCGCGAACGTGTCCCGGTATTGTGAGAATCACAGCTATAACAAGAATCCTGCAAGAACCGCAATGATTAAAGCCGCGGCAAACAAAAAACCGCCCGTTTTCGGGTTCGATTGCGTTTGCTTAATCAAGGGGATTCTTTGGGGATGGACCGGCGACACGTCCAAAACCTACGGCGGCGCAAAATACAAGGAAAACGGCGTTCCTGATATTGGGGCCGACGGCATGATTAAAGTTTGCAAGGACGTTTCAACCGATTTCAGGAAGATCGTTCCGGGGGAAGCTGTCTGGCTTTCCGGTCATATCGGCGTTTACATCGGCGGCGGAAAGGTCATTGAATGTTCGCCCGCTTTCCTGAACCGCGTTCAAGTGACGGCGTGCCTGAATATCGGGAAAATTGCCGGTATGAACGGGCGCAAGTGGACGAAACACGGACGCTTGCCGTATATCACCTATGACATGACGGAAGAAACCCCCGCAGGGAGCGACACAAAGCCCGCAGGACGGCCCGGAACGTCCGGGGGGTCCTCCGATACCTCCGCGCCGCTGGCGTTCAGCGTGAGCGACGTGGTGCGGTTTACGGGGTCCAAACACTACACCAGCGCGAACGCGGCGACCGGCCCCGCCTGCAAACCGGGAACGGCAAGAGTAATCGGGACATACAAGGGAAAACACCCGTACCAGCTTAAAGCGGAACCCGGCGGCGGATCCACGGTTTACGGCTGGGTTGACGCGGCGGACGTGCAAGCCGTCGGCGGGACCTCCGCCGGGAGCGGAGCCGCGGAGAAAATGCGCGTCGGCGCGCGGGTCTGGTATTCCGGCCCCCTGTTCCGGGACAGCAACGGAAACGGGCAGGGAAAGACCGTGAACGGCGCGTTCACGGTGAAATATTACTATCCGGGCCGCAAGTGCGGCGTACACATTGACGGGCTGGGCTGGGCCCCTGAATCCGCCTGTTCCGTCATCGGCTGAAAGGAGAAAGCGACATGAAGATTATTGCGTTTCTGCTGGCGAATTGGGACAGTGTGCTGGTTGTCCTTGCGTTCCTTGCCCTGATCGTCGTTCTTATCAAGCGCGGCGAAACGGCGGTTCTGAACCGAATTCTTTTCGGCCTTGTGACAAAGGCAGAAAAGGAATTCGGCGGTGGAACGGGCAAGTTGAAGCTTGCCGCCGTGTCCGACTGGATTTATCAGAGAATCCCCGCGGTGCTGAAACTGCTTTTCAGCGAAAAGGATATTGAAAAGCTGATCGAGAGCGCGCTGGAGGAAGCAAAAAAGGCGTGGGGGACGAATGGCAATATTGCGGCATACATTGAACCGGAATACGTTGTTCATATGACCCCGGCGGAAGCGGACGAAATCGCCGCAAAGCTGAACGCCGAACCCGGAACCATTTTGCCGGAACCCTGAAAATAAACTTGTCCGATTCGGACAGAATGAAAGCCCGCCGGGATTCGCCCCGGCGGGCTTTTTGTGTTATATGGCGGATTCGACCCACCTTTTTCCGTTCCAGCAAATGCGGATTGTGCCTTGCGGAGAAACAAACGGGGGAAGCGTGACACTTTCGGCGGACCATAAGACGCGATCACCGGAACGGAACGGTTGCATTTCAAAATTGGAATGTGCGTCTGAATGCGTATGAAACCTTTTGCCGCGCTTTAATACGTCCGCGTAATCATAGCCGCTTGGGGTTGTGCGGTAACGGTTGATTGTTCGTCTTGCGCCCATTTTGAAGCCACCTTTCTATATTGGAGCGGGCGGCGGTTTGCGCCGCCCGCCTGTATGTTATGCGCTGACCGTGGACACGTCCAGCCGGTATGTCGCGTCAATCACCTTTTGCCGGATTGCCGCATTCTGCTTCACGCCCCGTTCGAGCGTCGCCCGGACACCGGCGGGGGCAAGGGAAAGGCCGTAAGCAATCAAGCAATCTTCCGCAGATTTCAGATCGTCGCGGGCGGCGTTCAGCGCGCTTTCCAGACCGGCGGCGACGATCAGTGCGGAACACTCTTCATTCGCCTTTTCAAAAGCCGCGTCATCATCCATACACCACAGGAAATCAGGGGTGGAGCCGTCCGGGTTCACAATGCCTTTGTCGGCAATGTACTTCTTTTCGATTTTCTCTTGCTGGAATTCGATTTCCTGAACGCGGGCTTTTGCGATCATGTATGCGCGCTGGGCGTTGTTCATTGTCTTTTTCATTTTGATTACCTCCGTTTGTTTCGTTCTTTGCGATTATAATTATACTCACGTGAGTATGAAAAGTCAAGGGGTTTTTGAAAATTTTTTAGAAAAATTTGCGCCGGGAAGAAAACCCGGCGCAACGATCAATCGGTGCTTTCGATCAGACGCATAACACGAATGACAAGATCGGATTCAGAGCCGCCGACATGATCGGCATACCGGCCCAGCGTGTGAAGCAAGCGCGATTTATACGCGTCAACTTCCGTCGGAATCCTGACCCCGTATTTCTGTTCGTAACAATCACGGCAAAGGAACGGCGCGCTGGCGGTGATTGCGCCGTTGCTTTCGTCGGTATATTGGTACGCCCGGCAACTGCAAAGGGATTTTCCGCAAGAATCACAGCGCCCGGAAAATTTGCGGGAGCGGGTGCGGGCCGTCCGGGTTGTGCGGTGTGGATGTTGGGACATAAAGCACCGCCCCCTTTACAGTTTTTCAACGGCAGTAAAAACGCCGTCATGATCTGACTGGAACGAATAGCCGGGGAAGATTTCGCCGGGAGCATAGAACCGAACGCTGTATGTCCCGAAACGTTCGGACCGGAAAATCCACGCTTCAAGGCCGTTCACCGCGCGGGGAATTCGTACACTTTCCGCCCGGCACTCTTCAACAGATTTACACATTTTCAAAACCTCCATTCTTTCATAGGAGGGGCGGCGGGAGCCGCCGCCCCGGTCAAGTATCAGCAGACGAACACGCCCAGCGGGGAGCCGTTCGCGGACCGCCAGCCGCGGCGGTGAATGTCGGACAGGCGGACCCGTTCGGGCCGGTCCGGGTTGTAGTCCCAGCGGACAAGGGCGAACACGCCGCCGCGGAGAACTACGCCGTCGGGAACATCGACGAAACCGACAACCGTCCCCGTTTCGAGCGGGAAGCAGGCCCCGCAATTCCGTTCGACGGGCTGACCGATCATCACGATCACGGAACCGTCGTCGGCGGGCTGGGAGATCGTCACGATCTTAGAGGGGGCCGCGTCCTCCGCGGCTGGAGCGGAGGCGGATTCCTCCGCGGGTTCTTCCGGCTGAACCTCGCGTTCGGCGCGGAAAACCAGGGCCATAGAATAGCGATAAGGAATGATATATTCGCCGCGTTCGTCGCTGAACAGCTTTGTCCGGCGGGTTTTGCCGTTCCGCTCAAACGTCACGGTTTTGTCGGTGCGCTTCACGATCTTGATGGTGAAAACGCAGTTGTGGTCACAGGCGCTGGTATCGAAATATTCCTTGCCGATTTCAAACTTTTTCATTTTGACTACCTCCATATATTAAACGAAATGTTGAAGTTACTTTGTACCGTGTCGGCCCCCTTTTCGTGTCGGCCCGTAAGGTTGGCCGTTGCCGAACTTTACGCCCCGGCAACCGGGCGGCTTGTGTTTCCCTCTTTCTGATTATTATTATACTCACGTGAGTATGAAAAGTCAACGGGGAAAGTTGCACAAAAATACTCACGTGAGATTGTGCAGAATTTCATACTTGCGTGAGTATTGAAAAGGTGCTATAATCAAGAAGCAACCCGAAAGGAGGGGCCGGGAATGGAAAAAAAGAAGTACGCAAGCAACACCCGCGCAAAAAACAAGTGGAACGCAGAGAATTACGACAGACTTTACCCGTATGTAAAAAAAGGGAAAAAGGAAATTTACCTTGCGGCGGCGCAGGCGGCGGGAATGTCTTTGAATGAGTGGCTGGAAAAGACGCTTGACGCGGCGGCGGGAATCGGGGAAAATTGGGGGGAACAGGCGTGAACGAATGCAAAGTGACCTTTCACCCGGTTTTCGTGGAAGCGGTCAAGGACGCGGCGGAACTGGACGAAGAACGGACGCGGCTTCAAGCGGTCATGGGGGCCGACACATTCGAGCGGGTCCGGGCGATCATAGAAGCGCAACCGGCAAGGAAGCGGGCCGCGTTCTATGGGACCATTTACGAAGCGACGTGCGCCGGACAGGATTTTTCCCGCGTGGAATCGCTGGAGGACATAGCGGACATATACGCCCGGTTTATCATCGGGCGGGCGTTTGAAACGTAAAAGAGAAGCGGCGGGCGCAATGCCCGCCGCTTTTGCTGTATGTAAGATCATTCGCCCGGTTCATAGGTATAGCCGCCGTTTTCGTCAAGCGTGATCGTCCCGGCGACTTCCAGAATACCGCCGTCCGTGTCCTGCTTCCCGTATTGGGCGACATAGTACATAGAGCCGGGGAAGCAAATTCCGGTCCCGTCGTCGCAGATAATCGCCACCCAGTTATAGCCGCTGTCCTTTACGACGGTTTCGGCAAAATCTTTATACTGTTCCGCCGTGACAGCTTCAAGCTGGCCTTTGCTGATTTCAATAAACGCATATTCGCCGATCTTTTCGCCGGTCCCGCTTTCAACGCCTTTCACGATCAGGGTACAGGCGGTCAAGGGGTTGTCGTCGGCGGGAGCGGCGGGGGCCGGGTACAGCGTTTCGCCGCCCTTGTCCACGCGGTCAACAACGCCGTTCGTGTAATATACGTCGTATGTGCTGAAACCGCTGGAAATGGTGCAATGCCCGTCGTCGCCCTGCTTGCGGGTAACGCCGGAAACCTTGCTGTCCATGCCGCAGGAAACAAGGACAAGAAAAACGTCGTCGGCCTGTTCGGGGGTGATTGCCATACCGGAAGCAAGGGAAGATTGAGAATCCCGGTAAAAATCGTATGCGGCGGACAATTCTTCTGATTTTGGGGTGTCGTAGTCCACCACCGCGCCGCACGCGGCAAGGGACAAAACCAGCCCAGCCGCAAGGAAAAGGAAAAGAAACCGCTTCATGTTGAAATCCTCCGTTCCGCCGCCCACGTTCAGCGGGCGGACTTTTGTTTTTTTAAGGGCCGGACCGCGCGGGAACCGCTGGCGTTCTGACCTTTAACACAATTATTGCTGAAACGTGTGCTAATGTCAAGCATAAATCTGAACTTTAACACACGTCGGAGGAACAACAAATGAAAATTTACGATTACAACGGGCGGAAGAATCTTTGCGGAAACCGGGTGAAAGAAGCACGCGCCCGGCTGAATATCACGCAAGCGGACCTTGCCGCCCGTCTGCAAGTGGCGGGGGTTACCATGGAGCGGGACAGCGTTTCAAGAATCGAAATAGGAACGCGGTTTGTGACTGATTACGAACTTTCGGTTCTTTCGGACGTGCTGGGCGTTTCCGTCGAATGGCTACTAATGCGCGAATAATCAGAATTTATACTTGCGTGAGTATGAACGAAATGTTATACTTTCCGTGTCGAAAAAGCAAGAATCCGCCCTTGCCTTGCGGCGGGGCGGTTTTCGGATTCGGAGGGTATATCATGGGACATTGCTTTAGTCACCTGACAAAGACAGACAGATACAGGCTGGAGGACGCTTTGCTGGACGGAAAGAAGCCGAAAGAGATAGCGGAAAAACTTCACGTTCACGTTTCCACCATTTACCGGGAGATCAAACGCGCCCGCATGATTCACCGCAATTCGGACTGGACGGAAGAAGAACGGTATAACCCGGACGAAGCGGAACGGAAGTATCAGGAGAATTTACGAAAAAAGGGCGCTGATCTGAAAATCGGGAACGACCGTGAACTTGCGGATTTTCTGGAAAAGAAGGTGCTGGAGGACGGATATTCCCCCGCCGCCGCTCTTGCGTCGATCAAGCTGGAGGGCAAGACGTTTTCAACCTCTATTTGCGTAAGCACATTTTACAGCTACATAACAAAGGGCGTTTTCCGCTTCCTGACGAATACGGACTTGCCGGAAAAGCCGAAAAGAAAACGGCCCTATAAAAAAGTTAAGACCATGAAGCGACCGCCGCGGGGGGAGAGTATCGAAAAGCGCCCGGCGGAGGTTGACGCGCGCGAAACGTTCGGACATTGGGAGGGGGACACGGTTTACAGCAAAAAGGACGGGTCAAAGGCCCTGTTCGTCTTAACAGAGCGGTTGACCCGTGAAGAAATTATGGTGCGGATAAAAGACAGGACGGCGGAAAGCGTTATAAAGGCGCTGGACCGTATCGAACGGAAATGCGGGCCGGTCCTGTTCAGAAAAATTTTCAGGACGATCACCGTTGACAATGGCGGGGAGTTTTCCGACGTGGACCGGCTGGAGAGGTCCGCCATACGAAAGACATTGAAGCGGACAAAGGTTTATTTCTGCCACCCGTATTCGTCCTATGAACGCGGGTCAAACGAATGTCAAAATAAAATGATTCGGCGACCATTTCCGAAAGGAACTGATTTCGGCAATGTGACCGACGCGGAGGTTGCGCGGGCTGAAAGCTGGATGAACAATTATCCGCGTAAAATATTGGGGTGGAAAACGTCTGAAATGTTGTTCAGGGAGTGCGTCGCCGCCCTGATTTGACCCGCTCAAAAAATTTTATATTTTTTTCGCATTTACTCTTGACATTTCCGCATAGAAATTGTCCGCTGCATAGGCTGGAGGGAGACGGCCTGGGAGGGATGAGGATGAGGCAGACGGTGTATATCTGGGGGACCCCGGAGCGGTTCGCCAATTACCGGCGCTGGGTGGAGTCCGCCGGGGGCCGGGTGGTGTTCGGGAAGGACGCCGGGGGCCGGGGAATCCGGTGGGACGCGCTGCTCCTCCCCGGCGGCGGGGATCTGGAACCCTGGCGTTACGGGCGGGAGAATACTGCTTCCCGGGGGCTGGAGCCGGAGCGGGACGAGGCGGAGCTTCGGCTGCTCCAGGAGTTTACCGCCGCGGGGAAGCCGGTGCTGGGGGTCTGCCGGGGGCTCCAAACCATCAACGTCTTTTTCGGCGGAACCCTGGCCCAGGACATTCCCGGACACGGGGCCTGGGAGGGAGGAGACCGGCTCCACGGCGTGCGGAACGCCCCCGGGCTTGCTCTCTGGGGGGAGGGGCTGACGGTGAACAGCGCCCACCACCAGGCGGCGGACCGGCTGGGCAGCGGCCTGCGGGCCGTCCAGTGGGCGGAGGACGGCGTGGTGGAGGCCCTGCGCCATGAGCGCCTGCCGGTGTGGGCGGTCCAGTGGCACCCGGAGCGCCTGGGGGACCCGGTTCCGGGGCGGCGGCTGATGGAGGCTTTTTTAAATTTGGGCCGCTGAGAAAAAATTTCCGAAATTCGCGGGAAAACCGTCCAAGACCGCTTGACAGCCGGGGCCTTTTATGGTATGATGTCCAAGCTGACGATTTCCAGGGAGGGCCGAAACCTCGCGGCCAAGACTTAAGCAGGTGTAGCACAATGGTCAGGGCACCAGCCTTCCAAGCTGGGGATGCGAGTTCGATTCTCGTCACCTGCTCCATCCAAAATTCGCGCCAGTAGCTCAGCCGGATAGAGCAACTGCCTTCTAAGCAGTAGGCCAGGGGTTCGAGTCCCTTCTGGCGTGCCAAGCTCTTCCCCTTCGTCCAGCGGTTTTCAGATGGTTGATATGTGGTGGGTGTAGCTCAGTTGGTTAGAGCACCGGATTGTGGTTCCGGGTGTCGTGGGTTCGAGTCCCATCTCCCACCCCACAAGAAGCAGGGGATCGGGGCTTTTCCCCGGTCCCCGTGCTTATTTCCTTCCTGCATGGGGACGTAGCCAAGCGGTAAGGCAAGGGACTTTGACTCCCTCATGCGCTGGTTCGAGTCCAGCCGTCCCTGCCAGCTCAGAAATTCCCCTTACCGCTCCGTTTCCGCCTGGCGGCGAAAACTGCGCCGGACGGGAAATTTCTTCGCTCCTTCAAGGGGGAGCGGGCTCCCCCTTGAGCAACCCCCACCCCTGCGGGGGGACGGGGGACGAGAGACGAGGGGAGCAGGGCAAAGGTAAGCGCAGCGAAACCGTGCGCGGCGTTCACCCCCGCAAAAATGGGGGCCCCCGCAAAATCGATAGATTTTGTGGGGAGAGGAGGAAGGAATGGAGCGGGCGCAGTCCTCGCCCCGCAGGGCGGGGACGGAGCAGAGCAGAATTTCTTCCGACGACGACCCGGTAGCTCAGTCGGCAGAGCAACTGCCTTTTAAGCAGTGGGTCCGGGGTTCGAATCCCCGCCGGGTCACCAAGGAAAATCCCTTGTAGTCATTGCGGTGCAATGGTTACAAGGGATTTTCTTTTTGCGCGCTCTTGGAAAACACGCTCCAAAATGGCCCCAAAAACCGATGTTTTTTTGATGCGTGCAAGTCAAGATGCAAGTCACCGCTGTTCGCCTAAGTAAGAATATCCACAACCGATTCCGTCTTACAGACCCGGCAGTACACCGCCAGATTTTCGGCCCTGGTTCCTGGGCGGAGCTTGAGGACCTTCCCCCGGCGGCGGGAGAGACTTTGCCGGTATTCGTTGGTAGAGCGGTAGAGACACAGGCCCAGCGGGACAGCATTGCCCGGAAAATGAAAAAAGCCCCTGACAAGAAGTCAGAGGCTTGACAGAAGGGCCGACACGGCCTATAATAAGCATAGAAAGGGCGCTGCCGGTAGACACGGTTGGCCCTAGCCTAAGTTACAGAAGTAACCGCCGGACTGTGGGCACAGGGGCGGTTACTTCTTTTTGTACGCCTGAATGAACAGGCCGCAAATACCGATGATAACCAGGGAGTAAGCGAAAAGCTCACTGTATGTAACCATAGGGCAGCCCCCTTTCCAAAGATCAGGGGGCAAGAAGGTGCCCCCTGTCAAGGGGCCAACCGTCCGCCGTTACTGGCAGCGCTGAAAGATGATTCTTTCCTGCTGTCAGAATACCACGATTTTTCGCAGAAGGCAATGGCCGGGGATCATTCCCCGGCCCTTTGTTTGTCAGAAGGATTCAATCGTTGCCTCGGTCAGCCGCTCCCACGTCTTGGAGATGGAGGCAACAAAGCTCGGGTCTCCATGCTTCTCTCCAAGTCTGCGCCCGGAACAGACTTTAGCCGCTTCCAAAAGATTGTCCCAGGTCTGGAGAACAACGCCCGGGTCTCTGTCCGCTGCCCGGCTGATATTCACCAGCCGCCACCGGGCATCTGTGTCCTCCGCTTTGTCGGCGGCGGCTTTGGCATGCTGGCCCAGAATCCGCAGCATTGTATAATTTTCGGCATACCGTTCCGCAAGGGCTTCCAGTTCATCGACCCGCAGGATACCGGATTGCAGCAAGGTCATGCCGTTGGGATCAATGTCCTCCGGGGCGGCGATGGTGTCCGCCTGGATCTCCGCCCGCAGCTTTGCCGTCAGTTCGTCCCGGACTTCATCAAAGGCGGGCCAAATCCCATCTGCTGTGCGCTCAAAGACAATTTCAGCTTTGCGAAGAGCCGTCGCACATTCGGCCCGGTGGATGTCGGCGTCTCCCCGGAAATATTCATCCTTCTCGTTTTTGGCGTCTTCAACCCGTTTTTCCGCCGCTTTTACGGCGTCATAGACTTCCATGTACTTCTCTCGCGCGGCCTTAAAGGCCGTATCCAGTTTTTGGGCATATTGTGCATACTTGCTCATGGTTTTCGATCTCCTTCTATGATAATTTCTTGTGTGGAAAAACGCCGTTTCTTACGTCCTTGAAAGCATTTTTTGAACATCCGGACGGCTTACAATATGTTTTAGCATGGACAACGCCGCTTCAAGTTTGGCCTGAGTGGCGGGGCGCTGGTATGCGGCGATGATCTCGGAGACGTTGAGCTCCAAGTCTCCCATATCCATTTGTTCAAAAGGCGGCATGGGTTCTGCAATGCAGTCCTTGACAAAGCTGTATTGTTCTTGCCGGGCCTCCCTACGGGTGATTTCGCCGGCCTTGACCATCCGGTCAAGGCCCCGAATCATGTCGATCCGCTCATCCATTTCCGGTGTCCGGGCGGGTAGCGTACAGGTTTCACCGTTGACGATGATAAAATACTTCATTAAAATTGCCTCCTATTTTTATTTAAACTCCGGGCCCAATTCGCCGGTTCTCAATGTCTATGACAGGTTTTAGCACCCGTCCAAGCTGGGCCAAGTCTCCAGTGAAATTGATCGTGATAGTCTGCTGGGTCGGCTGTTGCACGGGCTGGCGATAATCCGCGCCGCCGCCGGAATGGTCCATAGGCGGCGCGGAGTACCCCGCCGCCGGGGCCATCGCCGCCGTCGCCATGGCAACACGGCTTTCCACATTGGGGATTGCGCTCTCCAGGGCCCGAACGGTTGCCGCGCGGGAAAAGGTTCCCGCCGTGATGCTGGCCCCTTCGCCGTCGTTCCCGTCGGAATCGTTCGCGGGCATTGCCGCCATGCGGGCGCGGGCGCGAGGTGCGCCGCCTGGCGAAGCGCTTCCAGAGCGAGGAGCGCCGCCGCCCATGCCGTTCATTGCTCCACCCATGGAATTCAGCGTCGATTTCATGTCGTCGCCTTTTCCCATCAAGGTGTTGATCATTGCGATCAAAAGCGTAAGGGAGGTAATGATAGCGATGATAATGACGGACCACTTTAAGAACGTGTTGTAAACTTGGTCCCCGGCTCCGGTGCTGAACGCAGAGGCAATCTTTCCAACGCCGGATACCGCGCCGCCGACGGAAGAAATTGCGCTGCCCAGTTTCCCAACAGCCACGATAGCCCCCAGGAAGCCCACCAAAAATAGTTTTACTTGCGGGTTCATCCGCTCGAAGAATCCAAAGAGCTGTGCCCCAAACTCCGCAACAGTGCTTACAACCGGGGCTATGGCTTGTGCAAAGGAAATTAGCCCGCCGATGATATCTCCGATGGTGTCAAACAGGGAATCAAAATCCACGTTCCTAAGAGCGTTTTCGATGGTGTCAAAAATGGAATCCAAGTCAATGCTTCCAACAAAGTCACCAACCCTGGACGCCAATTCTTCCCAGTCAACAGAGGCGGCAAGTTCCGCGAACTTCCCTGCAATTTCGGAGATGACAGGAGACAACTCATTCAAAAAAGAATTTTTGATTTTGGAAATGGTCTCTCCCACCGTGGCCATTGCCTCGTCCAGTTGGATTTGGTTTTCCCTGGCCGCTATGATCTCCTTGTTGTTCCGATTAAAAGCTAACGCCGCCTCAGCATAGGCAACGGAAAGTGTCTTCATGATACGCTGATTCCGCATGCTTTCGGACCCGGCCCACTTCAATTCCTCGTTGAAGTAGTCTTCACTGATTCCTGCCCAATTTAAAGCGTCGGCAAGCACGCCGGTAACTTTCCCGGTTTTTGCAGTCTCGTTCGCGGCTTCAATCAATCCTTCAATGGGCAGAGCATCGCCAAAGGTGCCAAAGACGCCAGCGGCAATGTTCGTCCATGTAGCAAGGTCTTCCTCGCTGTTCGTCAGGGTTGCCAGCAGCTGGGACGCCTCTACGGCGGTATCTGTGTCGCCCAGGATTTTGTAGAAATCAGAATACGCCTGTTTTGCGGCCTCCGGGCCCAAATGGGCGGCTTCAAACGCCGCGTTTAGCTTGCCCTGCCCCTCCCGGAACTCCTTTGTGGCGTCGTCCAGATTCCAGAACTCCCCAACCAAGTCCTTGATTCCGCTGATAGCCGCTTGGACACCGCTGGAAATCAGGTCACCGAGTGCCACGCCTTTGATGATATCGCCGACACTGGTATAGGACCTTCCAAGATCATCGGTCACATCCTCCAGGTCTTCGATTGCGCCCTGCCCATTCTTCAGCTTGGCGGAAACATCATCCAATTCCGCTTGCATGTTCTTGGCTTCCGCTTCGGCGTTTGAAAACTCAATCACAAGTTTCCGGTATGCCTCCGCATTTTTCTCGACCTCTCCAGACGCCTTTGCACTTTTCAGGGCGGAATTGAGTTCATCCGCCTTTTTGGCAGCAGCGGAAACGGCGGATTGTAGGAGCTTTTGCTTCTCAATGAGTAAGTCCGTGCTTTTAGGGTTGAGCTTCAGCGCCCCGTTCAACTCTTTGAGGGAAACCACATTTTTCTGCGCCTCCCTTTCAAGATCGTCAAGCCCCTTTTTGAATTTGGCGGTATCGGCCTCTATAGGAACTTCAACCGGCTCGGCGTCCTTCCCAAGTTTTGATAAGTCAGCGGAAAAACCTTTTTTATCAACCTCAATGTCGACTGTGATGTTATTGAGGGCTGATTTCGCGGTTTTGCTGAGCTTGGATAGACTATCCAGAAATTCTTTTTCATCAATCTCCGCGCCGATCTTTACGGTGCCGTCATTCGCCATGTACCTGCTCCTTTACCCCCACCAGGGCACAGCCGCCGCCGACATAAAGGGCACAACCATCCCCGCAGGATTGACGGTTTTGGAATGGACAGGTCACCCCGGTCCCCATCCGATGCTCCACGATTCCGCAGCCGGTCCCGGTATAGAGGGCACAGGAAACGGAACAGAGGTTGTCATACCGTTCGCCACGAAAAGGGCATTTTTTATCTGGCCGCTGCTGTGGTTTCTCCGGCTCAGACTGCAAAGACGCAAGCGCCCTATGGACTGCCGGGAGTGCGTTGTTAGGGACCTCCCCCAACGAAGTAACCACCTTCAGCTCATGCTCAATCAGAAAATCACTCATGTTTCCCTCCTACCAAATGATTTTTTTGTTTTCTCGAACGTTGGCGATTAACCGTTCCAAGTCCTCTGGCTCCAGGCCCAGGCCCCCGGCCCCGTCCTCATCTTCCTGGTTCAACTGCGCCAGGAAAGCGGCCTTGCCCAGATCATCCAGGCCCAAAAGCTCACCCTCCAGCTCAAACAAGCTTTGAGATAGGGCGTCAACCGGCCCCTCATTGGCGAACTGCCGCCGCCGGATCTCCGCCGCCAGGGCGGCAAGCCGCGTTTCAATACTAGCCATTTCGACCTCCTATCACGTCCTCCAGCTCCTTTAGCCGGGTCAGAATATCCGCCGTTTCGATCAGCTTTAGCCCGCTGGTGAGAATAGCGCGGGCCGCGCCTATGCGGGCCTGTGCGTCCTCTCCACGGTCCTCGGTGATCTCGCGCAGCGTGGAGAGGGCCGGGGAAAGAGATTGCTTTGCCTGTTTCGCCGCATCCATCACCACGTCTTCCAGGGCACTTTGATATTCCTCTCGAAAGGCCGGGTCACTCAAATAGTTTTGTACGGTCCTGACGGTGACGCCCGCCGCCTCCGCCGCTGCCGCCTTGCTCGGAGAGGTCAACAGCGCCGCCAAGACCCGTTTTTGCCGTTCCGTCATTCGCTACTTCCTTTCCCACATTTTCTTGATTTTTCCGGTCCGCCGCCTCATACAATGCCAGCCAATCCTCCAGCGCCATAGTCGCCCTCCAGGTCTCCCGGTTGCGCCGATGGAAGACAACGGGAAGCCCGTCCCCGAACTTCACAGAATCCGCCGCCGCCTGGGCCAGCGCCGCCGACAGGTTGACGTTCTCCCGGCGCTTGATCTCCGCATGGATACCGCGAATCCCGGTTATGTCCGGCGTTTCTCCGAAAGAAACCGGCTTCCCCGGCTCCGCTGGTATCCCTTGGGCCCGAAGAAGGCGGACAAGCTCCAGCTCGGCGGCGCGGCCCTTTCTCTGCGATGATCTTCCACTCACGGCCCGGCCTCCTTCACTCTATCTTCTCTATACAGCCACTCCCGGCGAATCAATGCCGCCGCCTTCTTCAAGCCGGGAACGCACTCGGGGTGGTCCTTTTCCATGCCAGCTTGCACCGCTCGGATTCTCCGAATAGCCCTCTTGAAAGCGCCGCGGCTGTGCCCTTCCGGCACGGGTATATTTTCAACCCCCATCATGGCGGGAATGATAGCGGCCATAGCTAAATATCCGTCATGATCGGTCCGCTGTAATTCTAACAGCCCCTTCACCAGCCTTTGGTTATCGTTCATTCGACAAATCCTCCATTTTAGGTTATACCGGAGGCGGAAACAGCCGTCAAACTCTGTTCCGCCCCGCCCTCGCCAGTGTTCGCGGCATCGGCGGGGGCCTCTTTCATTTCTGCCCGCCGGACAATTCCGGCAATCTCACTCACGATCTCCCGGTCATTCCGGCCCGTGAAGAGCTCCGGGAAAACGGCTCTTGCCTCGGTGCAGACCTGGGATATCGTGCAGTCGCAGCTCTCCCCGGGGTCCAGGTTCGCCCCGCAGTGGGGGCAGGTCTTGTAAAAACTCATTCGTCCAGGTCCTCCTTCAACCCCTGAATCTCCGCCAGGGTATCCCGCAGTCGCCCCAGGTTCTCCAGGGTCACGTCGGGGTTGTCCAGCAGATCGTCCAGGTCTTCCCGCAAGCCCTGAATCTCGCTCAGGGTGTCCTTGATCCTCTCCAGCAGCTCCAAGTTCTTCTCGTTCATGGTAATTCTCCTTTTCTTGTCATGACTTTTGACACAACTCCTGACAGGTCAAAGCCTTGCCCTGCAATGGATTGAGACCATTGTCAGGAGGTCAGGAGTTTTTTGCAAACTCGCATATATTGTGTTTTATGTATGCCGCTTATAAAATCTACAAACTTTAATAAAAACTCCTGACCTCCTGACAGATAACGTGTAATCGTTGCGCCGCAATGGTTTGAAGTGTCAGGAGTTCTTTTTTCAATGCCTGACACTCATGACGGCTTAGGAACAAAGCACTGACCAGTACTGCATTTTCCTCTCTCCCCGAAATAGGGATGCCGGATTGAATCATTACTGACGCCCGCCTGACGGCAGACTTCCTTGGTAAAGCGAATACGGGTAGTGATGTTGCGGTGTCCGTTGTCCTCACACCAGACACGGAAGTCGTTATAAACTTTCTCCGTCGGCTCACCGACAACGTCTCCGTACTCCAGCAGAAAGCCCAGCACAGGGTTACATTCGATCTCATACTCCGACATAGCCTGTTGCACACACAGAGGCCGGGTAAAGTCCCCGTGCGCTCTCAGCCGCTCCAGACCCTCCATCGCAAGCCGGGTCAAATAGGTCATTTCCTCCGAAGACCACTGCTTGTCCTTCAAACCAGGGTCACGGCTCCTGGTGGAGGAAAAGTCGGCGGTCATGGGCACTAGCAATATCCGGCTGAAAAAGGCGCTGCTCTTGTCGCTGACCGGCGGCAGCTCGTTCAGAGCAAAGAAGAACTTCGCGTAAGATCGGAAGGATACCGGGTCCTGGCCCTTCTTCTCCCCGAGGACGGTTTCCCCTGTCACCAACTTCTTGAACAGGGAGCTGTCCGGCAGATACGCGCCGCTGATGTCGTCGCCGATGTTGACAGCCTTGCCGTAGACTTCCATCAGCCGGAACCGTTCCGCCGTGTCCTGCAAGCTCAGGAAAGAGGCGTTTTCAGCGCCCACCAATTGCCGCAGCATGTTCAGCAGGGTGGACTTGCCGTTGCTTCCAGAGGGCCCGTACAGCGCCACAGCGCCCCGGTAGCTGTTCAGTAAGTGGAAGCAGTTACCGAAGGATTCCAGCAGGAGCTTGACCACTTCGCCGTCCCCGTTGGCGATGGCGTTCAGCGTGTCGGTGACGGCGGGGCACTCCGGGGCCGCCGGGTCGTAGTCCCAGGGAAACCGGTTCAGGAAAACCAGGTCCTTGGAGTAGTCCAGGAACTCCCCAGTTTTCAGGTCGTACACCCGATGCCGGAAGGGGATCAGGTTTGGCGGGGACAGCTCCTTGATCGGCGTACGGCGGCAGACCTTGATGTACTGGAACGTCTCCCGCCTCTTGGCGTTGGACAGGCTGGGCAGCAAGTCCACCATCGCCCCATGCAGCGCCTCCTCTCCGGGGCGATAAACACCGCCATCGTAGATATGGACGGTTCCATTGATCTTGCAGCATCCGTATGTATCCGTCAGGTAGTCTCCAAGGATATTATGAAGGAAGTGTCCCCGTTCGTCAAAGAACTCCGGCAGGACCTCCTTGACGGCTTCCCTGGGGTCCGTCAGGGGCCGTCCGCTGTCCACCATCCGCCGGGCGCTGGCCGCGATTTCCGCCAGCGTGAGGCCCTGCCCCTGTAGGCGTGTGACCTCCTCGGAGGACATCCCGTTTTCGTACAGAAAGGACAGATCATCCATTGCAGGACTGCCCCTCCCCTCCCAGGCCGAACAGCCGCCGTTCGTAGTCAAGAATGTCCTCCTTGCGGAACCTCCAGGACTGGCCGATCTTGGCCCCACGGAGGACGCCTTCACGGGCCATGCGGGCCACAACCTCGGGATTTACCCGGAGATACAGCCCCACGTCACAACAGTCGCAGTAGGCCGGGAGCTCGTCGACGGAGTAGATCACCCGGCGGGGCTTATTGGGTCGTCTCGGCGTGTGCATGTTCTCAGCCTCCTTTTTCGATGCGCTCCGCCAGGGCCATGACCCAGCGCGTGAGCTGGTAGGCCCCGGCCAGCATAAACAACAGATTCATGTCACCCATCCTCCAGCAGCTCCGCCGGGTCCACGTTTAGGGCCTTAGCGATGCGGCCCAGGGTTGCGGGCCGGACACCCTTGCCGACAATGGCGTTTTGCACCGTGGGCCGGGGGAGACCGGCAGCGGCGGGAAGGTCAGCACTGTTCATACAGGCCCGCGCCATTGCCAATTCCAGCTTCCGGCGATTGACCTTCATAGTTTCACCTCCGTTTCGATTGAATCTGTTGTGAGTATAGCAGATTCAAGTGAAGTTGTCAAGTCCGAGAAAAGATTCACTTGAAACTTTTTTTGTTCCGTGGTATAGTATTTGCATGAGAGGGGGTTATGGGTTGACTATCGGAGAACGAATAAGACAAGCCAGAAATGAAAAGGGGCTTACTCAAAAACAGCTAGGGTCTATATCTGGAACCAGCGAAATCACAATCCGACAATATGAACTCGGTAAGCGTCAACCACGAATTGAACAACTCCAGCGTATAGCAGACGCACTTAATATTTCCGCATATGATTTAATTGAGAATGCAGGAGATACGTTTGACCCGTTGCTTCCAGCAAGTTGGCGTGGCATGGGTCTAGAGGATACGGTATTTGATGAAAACGCTCTTCGATTTTTTTTAGAGCAACTTATACACTATGAGGAATTTGCTCCTGAAAAATATGAAAAGCTGAAAAAAATAATGTATTTACTTGCTTTCTCTTCTGGACTAGGTGAAATTCTGTACGATTATGGAAGCATATATGACGATAAAGAAGTCGATGCAGGTTTTGAGTATCAAAGGCAACAGGAAAAAACTCCCGGTAACCATTTAATAGAGATTTTTGATACGTTAAATGATGATGGCCAGCAAAAAGCCATCGAACGTGTAGAGGAACTAACCGAAATCCCCCGCTACCGCCGCCAGGAGCCCGCCCAGCCGCCCGCACAGAAAACCATAGATTCAACCGATGGTACGGATACCCCCGCCGCCCAGGACGCGCCAGAGGGGGCGGAGGAGGGCGAATAGAGGGTGTCGGTTGAACTGGACACCCTTACCCGAAATGAGGGCCATGGGTACTGAGGGAACTTTCTCCCTGAGCTCAAAAAAGAAGTAAATATCCTGCGCCGGAAGATGCTTGCAATCACATGATATCAAATGCGCCCGGAATCCAATCCGAATCCGAGTAACCAGCGGAATTTTACGCCCGTCAAAAATGGCGCTCGTTTGATAACCCTGTCAAATGAGTTTTTTCAGAAATTTCTGAAATAACCAGCTGAGATTCTAGCCCGTTGCAGGAAGTCGCAACGCCCGTCAAAAATGAAGGTCGTTTGACAGGCTTGTCAAATGAGGTCTGCTCAAAATTAAGTAGACCCCTCCCCAAAATTGGGGTCTCCTCAAAATTGAGGAGATTGCACGCCAAATCCGGCAAACAAAAAGCCCCAGGCCAGAGGCCCAGGGCAGGAAAGGAACCGTCCCAATGGAAATCAGATATGCGAAATCCGCCGTAAAGGCGTTGGAGAGCCTGGACAGGCCTAC
>Ga0137309_100168_pt1 | contig 45545 bp, 43 predicted proteins | sample NAcewiD2O_June_FD_97179 | JGI IMG/M metagenome (GOLD analysis project Ga0137309, IMG submission 97179) | Mouse cecal microbial communities from Vienna, Austria - N-Acetylneuraminic amended D2O_June | ecosystem: Host-associated > Mammals > Digestive system > Large intestine > Cecum | place... | reverse complement strand
AAGGCCGGAAATTAAAAACTCACCAATTGCATCAAAATTCTTCTTTCAAGCCCAAGTATCTTGTTTATCTTTAGCAAATAATGTATTATAAATCGTATCTACTACAAAATTAAAGGACTGAGAATAAAATTATGTACCAAATTTACTATGCAAAGTCTCCTGATATGGATGGGTTTCAGGAGACCAACCAGAGCCATTTATTAAAAACGTCTCATTTAGCACAGCAATTCGGTGCAGAAATTCACAGAGCGGAGGAAGCCCGTCTGTGCGGTCTGCTCCACGACTTCGGGAAATACAGCCAGCGGTTTCAGGATGTTTTAAAAGGAACGGCTTCTGGAGTGGACCACGCAGTCGGTGGAGCTGCTTTTTTATACGGACTGTCCAGAAACAAGGCGGCCTTTCGTACCGCTGTCGAAGTGATTTATGGTCATCACGACGGGCTGGTATCCTTCACACAGCTGAAGTCAGATTTGCAAAATTCTCTTGCCGGTCCGGTCACCTGCCGCTCTGGTAAAGAAGCCGCTTTGTCAGGCAAAGCGGAGTTTACCCAGGCTATGCAGGCATTTGCCCGAGATTTTCCAGATTTTACACTCCCGCTTCTTCTGGATGTCTCACCGGAAGGACCTGTAGAAACCATGCTCCACACCAGGCTGCTGTTCTCCTGTCTGGTGGATGCTGACTACAGTGCTTCTGCCGGTATCCTGGAGCGGGATGCCCACCTGCTCTGCCCTGAGTTTCTTTTGGAACGCTTGGAGGTTTACCGTCAGCAGATACAGGCTGAGTCCAAGTCGGACCCAGAGCTGAACCGGCTGCGGACTCAGGTCTATGACCGCTGCGGCACAGCCGGAGAAGAAAATCCTCCCGGTATCTTCAACTTGACCGCCCCTACCGGCACTGGAAAAACCTTGGCTTTACTCCACTTTGCCCTGCGGCACTGCATCCGCTATCACAAACGACGTATTATTCTGGTACTTCCATTCCTGACGCTGACTGAGCAGAGCGAGAGCGTCTATCAAAATATTATCCCGGAGATCCTGTCAGACCACAGTCAGAGCAAATTGGATGAAGCGGGGCGGGAGTTAGCAGCCCGATGGGATGCCCCCTTTATCATCACAACATCGGTCAAGTTTTTTGAGTCTCTGTTTGCCCGCCGTCCCACCGACTGCCGGAAGCTGCACAGCATCGCAGACAGTGTGATCTTGTTCGATGAGGCTCAGAGTCTCCCTTCTCATCTGATCCATGCCACCCTGCAGGCGGTTCAGACCCTATGCAAAGACTACGGCTGTTCCATGGTATTTTCGACCGCTACTCAGCCAGCGTTTGAGGTACTTCCCAAATTAAATTGGCATCCTGCGGAGATCTTGCCGGATCATCCTCAGCTGTATCAAAGGCTTCGTCGAACCGAGGTAACTTGGCGCTTGGATGCGCCAGTACCGCTGTCCATCATCGCGGAAGAAATGTCTCAACAGGAAAGCGTATGTGCGGTGGTCAATCTGCGCCGCCATGCCCGGTCGCTGTACGAATTGTTGAAACTGCTGTGTGAAGAAAATTCTGTGTTTTATTTGACCACCGATCTCTGCCCAGCCCACCGCACCAGAACCATTAGCATCATTAAGAAACGTTTGCAAGATAAGCTGCCCTGCCATGTAGTAGCAACCCAGTGTATCGAGGCCGGAGTGGATCTGGATTTTGCGGTCATGTACCGTGCGCTGGCCCCACTGGAGGCTGTCATCCAAGCCGCTGGTCGCTGCAATCGGAATGGCTTACTGCCGCAGCCAGGACAAGTCGTAATCTTTGAACCGGAGGACAGCGGGAAGCTCTATCCGGGGGACTGGTATAGCAAAGGGGCGGCAGTTCTCAAAAATATGCTGGCAAACGGGCCGGTAGATATTCATGATCCTGGGCATATTTCGGAGTATTATACCCAGCTTTTCCGGCACTTAGAGGATGATCCAGCTCTTATCAAGTGGCTGAAAGCAAAGGACTATGTTCAGGTAGAAGATGCTTACCGTCTGATTGACAAGCAAGGCATTCAGGTAATTGTCCCCTATGCTGGCGAGGAGGAATTGTATCGGGAGATATCCTCCCAGCTTCGGTCAGACGGCGTTACAGCGGAGCTTATGAGGCAGGCAGCGCCCATTACGGTCGCTACCTTTGACGAAGCGATGCTTAAATTACACGGAGAACCCCTGTTTTTCCCCAGACGGCGGCAAAGCGTGGAGGCGAGCGGATATTATCTTCTTCTGACAGGACACGAAAGCTGTTACACCTCAGACATGGGCCTTCAATTTCAAGAGACAAAGCCCGAAGATTACATGCTATAAATCGGTTGACAAATAATTATGTGTCATGTAAAACATAGTTAGCAATCGTGAGGTTGTGCGAATTGAAATATGTAAAATATCGTTGTCCTGCCAATTGGCAGGACATAAACGGAGGTGAATTGTTTGGAAGAAATCATTCTGGAGGTGTGGGGAGATTTCGCCTGCTTTTCTGACCCCGCCGGCGGCAAAGTGGAACGGCTGTCCTACCCCTTCCCTACACCTTCGGCGGTTAGAGGTATTCTGTCAGCCATATACTCTAAGCCCCCTGAATTTTTTTGGCAGATCAACCGCATTGAGGTTTTAAACCCCATCCGCTACATCAGCTTCAAACGCAATGAGATCAAATCTACGGTGCGGGACAAGCCCATCTACACCGATGAGGACCGGACCCAGCGGCAGACAGTCGCCTTGCGGGATGTGCGCTACCGCATTGCGGCCACTATCGTCCCCAGGGAGACCTTTTCCGGTACAGCGGAGCAGCTCTGCCGTCAGGCCCTGCGGCGGATTCGGAACGGCAAGACGTATTTTCAGCCGAGTTTGGGTCTGCGGGAGTTTGTAGCTTATTTCGAGGAGAGTGACGGGATCAAAGAACCGATCCCGGTTGACATGGACGCCGGACTGATGGTCTATGACGTTTTCGATCTGCACGATTATGAGGTGCGGAAGAAAACTCGTCCCCAGTTGTCTTTGTTCCATGCAGTAATGAAGCAGGGCGTGATTCAGGTGCCGCCCTATGACAGCCCAGAGGTATTGAAGGGGGGATCGCCATGCTGAAAGCCCTTTATGACTATGCCCGTCAAAACGACCTGGTCCTCCCCGCCGGTTTTGTGCAAAAGACGGTAAAGGCCTACATCTGGCTGTCCGCAAAGGGAACCTTTTTGGATGTGACCGAGGGAGGGACGTTCCCTTGCCCTGATATCGGAAGTCTGGCCAACGGTCCGGACAAGTGCAATCCTCTTGCGGAAAAACGCTCTGTAATCTTTCCAGATATCCCAACCTCAAAAAGCGGCTACTTCCGTCAGCTTTTGGCCGACGGCGGGCAGCAGGAATCCACACTCCAGGTCTGTCTTGCTGCGCTGGCGGATTCGGAGACGGTCCGGACCATCAATGCGGCCCTGGACCGCATGAAAGTTAAAGCTTCTGACCGTATTTCTTTCTGTGTGGATGGGGAGTCCATCCTGAACAGCGGTGCAGTGCGATCCTGGTGGTCGGAGTTCCGCAAGCAGTTTCTTCCCAGCGGAGTTCAAAGCCTTTGTCTTATTACCGGACAGCCTACTGTCCCGCCCGCCACTCTGCCCTCGGTTAATGGATTACGCGTGGTAGGCGGGCACTCCAGCGGAGACACTTTGATCTGCTTTGATAAAAGCGCCTTCTGCTCCTACGGCTTGAAGCAGGGGGCCAACGCTCCCGTGTCTGAGGAGGCCTTTGCTGGAGTCAAGGCGGCCTTGGACGATCTGCTGCAGGACGCCCCTGTGCTGGCCGGGATGAAATTTGTCCACTGGTACGACAAGCCGATTCCCCAGGAGGAGGACGAATTGTTCTCCTTTTTCGGCGGCGGACCAATGGAGGAGGATGAGGCTGACCCCAATGAGGCCCGCGCGCTGGCCGATACTTTGGTGTCCAGCCTGGACAGCGGTAGCTGGGCGGCGGCACTTCCCAATGAGTACTTTATTCTGCTGCTCTCCGGTGCGGGCGGACGGGTTATGCTCCGCCACTATGAGCGGGGCAGTTATCAGGCTCTGCAAAAGGCCCTGTCCGCCTGGAATGAGGACTTAAAGCTGGTCAACTCCGGGGGAACAGGGGGGATTCGGCCCGCAAAGTTTAAGGCACGGCTGATCCGGTTGCTGTCCAGGCAGAAGAACGACAACAAGGTCTTTCAGCGTCTGGACAAGGAACTGTCTGGCCTGACTCCTGCCATCATTCGAGCGATTCTCTCCAATTCGGAATTGCCCGATGCCGTGGCCAGCCGGGCCCTGGCCTATATTCGCTCCGGGATGGCGGACACCGACCCGGACGGCAAAGGCCAGTCTATCCCGGACGGACTGGCCTGTCAGTGGCTAAAGGTCTGGCTGCTGCGCAGGGAGCGAAAAAAGAATCAGAAGGAGACGATTTCCATGGGATATAATGCGGTCCATCCCAGCCCCGCTTATCACTGCGGTGCGCTGGTTGCAGTGTATGGTGCCATTCAAAGTGCCGCAATGCCTGATGTTAACGCCAGTATCATCGACCGATATTATGATGCGGCGAGCCAGACGCCCGCATTGGCATTAGGGCAGCTGCAGCGGCTGTCCAACTACCACTTGGGTAAAATCATATCTTTCTCCATCCGGGAACGCTATGAAACTATGCTGAATCAGATTTCTGACTCCATTGGAGACACCATTCCGGTTACGCTGACTTTGGAGGAACAGGCCTATTTTGCGCTGGGTTACCGGCAGACCTGTTCTAAAATTGCTCTGGACATTGCAGAGCGCAAGGCATGCCGGAAAGAAAGCAGTTCCAAAAAAGAAATGGGAGGGAATTAAGCTATGTCAATCCAAAACCGGTACGAATTTGTATACTACGTCTCCTGTGTCAACGCGAATCCAAATGGGGACCCGGACATGGGAAACACGCCCCGCATCGACCCGGAAACCCGGCAGGGGTTTATCACCGACGTGGCCACCAAGCGCCGTATCCGCAACTATATCCTGACCGCCTTTGCTGGTCAGGACGGTATGGACATCATCATCCAACAGTCTACCAATATCAACCGTTTTATCGCTCAGGCCAAGCGGAACGCCGGCGTAGACGACTGTGCCAAGCAGACCAATGCGGTCTATGCCGGGCGGAAAAAGGCCTGTGAAATGTTCTATGATGTGCGCACGTTCGGTGCTGTCATGTCTACCGGTCCCAATGCGGGACAAGTCCGGGGACCAGTCCAAATCACCTTTGGCAAGAGTGTGGACCCTGTTCTGCCCCTGGACATTTCCATTACCCGGATGGCTGTCGCAGACAATATCAAAGATGGAACCGTGGAGCAGTATGAGGAAGCAGAGAAGAAGGCAGAAGCGGACAGTATGCGCACGATGGGACGGAAACAGCTGATTCCCTTTGGCCTATATGAAGTCCGGGGCTTTATCAGTGCCAACCTGGCTGCGGAAACCGGCTTTGACGACGAGGATTTTCAGGCGCTGAGGGAAGCGATTTTAAATATGTATGAGCATGACCGCTCTGCCAGCAAGGGGGAGATGGCAGTGGTTTCTCCGCTGATCCTGTTTAAGCATGCAGGCACTGATTTAGACGAAAATCAGCGTGTGCGGCAGGCCAGGCTGGGCTGCGCCCCTGCGCACAGGCTGTTTGAACTGGTCCATGTCCAAAAGAAGGCGGAGATAGAGCATCCCAGGAGCTACAAGGACTACGATGCGTGGGTAGAGCTGGACAAGCTGCCTGCCGGGGTGGAGATCGGTTTTCAGCGGGATGCTTTCGGGCCTGTAACCTGGGGGGAGCTGCCAGCGGACGAGATCTGGTTCCGCCATGGATGACCGGGAATATCTGCCGCTGTCCTGGCTGGCTCAGGCCAATTACTGCCTGCGCCGGGCCGCCCTGCTGCTGAACGAGCGCGTCTGGGAGGAAAACGCAGAGACAGCCAAGGGCCGCGCTGAGCACAAGAATGTCCACACTCAGCGTGTGGAGCGCCGTGGAACTCAATTAAAGCTATATGAATATATGGTCTTTTCCAACGCACTTGGCCTGGTAGGAAAATGTGACTGTATTGAAGCAGTCCATTCAGAAAATGGATGTATCATTCCTGCGGCAAAGTTTCCTGTCCGGCTTTATCCGATCGAGTATAAACACGGTTCTGTTCGGGAGGAGTTGTCCTATCAAATCCAGCTCTGTGCCCAGGCTATGTGTCTGGAGGAGATGTTTCACACGGATATTTCGAGCGGTGCATTATTTTTTATCTCGGCTCACAGAAGGTTGGAGGTCTTATTTACAGATGAGTTGCGAGCAACTGTAGAAAAGACAGCGGAAGATCTTCGTTCCAAGAGTTACTATGTAAAGGGTGGAGTCACCACTTAATACATATGACTGCGGTTCATTTGTGGCAAAATGGTACATTGCAGTTGTAAGAAAGGCGGTGAGAACGAAAAAAGCAAGCGTTTTCAACAACTGCGGACACATTTTGCTGTAAATGAAAGGAAATGATTATGAAACTGACCTATACAAAGGTAGGCGACTACTACATCCCGAACCTTGCTCTTGACGATGATGCCGAATATGAAATCGGCATATATGGCCGGATGCGCCAGCAGTATTTGGAGGAGCATCACCACAGCACCTACACCAGCCTGCTCCTGACCGGAAAGTTGTGGAAACACCTTGCCGACATTGACGCTGCCTGTCATGAGTGTATGGATTTTCTGATCCCGACTATGGCAAAGAAGGAGGGTGTGACCGAAACCTTAAAAGCAGCGAACCAGATGGAATGGGTGGGTCGGATGACCAATATCCGTAGCCGAGCAGAGGAAATCGTTCTTCATGAGCTGGTCTACGCATAAGAAGTACAACGGGGGTACGGCTGCGACAAATGCGGCCATACCCCCGTTTTTAATTTTCCTCGGTGTATTCGAGCCCTTCATCCCTGCACCAGCGGATGGCGATCTCCCGATATGCCTGATCCCGATAATCATACCACTGTTGTTCCAGCCTGTGATAGCGGATGCCGTTTTTGAACCGCCGGAACGCGCCCCTGCCGCAGATCGCGTTGACAAGTTCCTGACGCGCTGCGTCAGCGGGCAGGGAATATACGAAATTTTCTATAATGCTGTATTCATGAATGTCGTACTTGGTAGGGAGACGAAGAAAACGATCACCGGAGCTTTCGATCAATTCTTCAAGCTCCTCGTATGATTCGCCGGTAATCATGGGGTCAGACAGAAATACTGTTTCGCCAGTCTGTTTGTCGAAAAAATAGGTAAACGCGTCATCAGCGGATTCAATCGCGTCAAGCACCTGTTCCAGCTTGATGGTCATAGTGGATACCTCCTATAATCCTACCGTCCGCAGCACTCTATCTGTTCCGGCGATATAAAAGTAAGAAGCAGCCTTTCCAGCGGGGCCTCCGCACGATGCTGGCGGAGATATTCAACGGCCCGCATGGCAAACCTGCGGCTGACCATTGTATCCCAATCAGCCAGCAGAAGGACCTCAGCCGTATCATCCTTAAAATTGTATCGAAGCTCGCCCCATTTACCGTCACAGTCTGCGAGGTATTCGTAGACTGCGGCGGTTATTTTTCTGCCACGCTTCTGCTGGGATTTCAGCCGGAGTTCTACCGCATGGAGTTCCCCTTCTGCCACCAGCCGCCTTGTCAGTCTGTCCTCTGCCCAGGCATAGGCTCGCTCTGGAATCTCAATAATCAGCTCATGCTTCAGCAGCTTCAGCGCGGAACGCTCAATACCCTTTGCACGGCTTTCAGTCAGGTGGAAATACTGCGCAGTTTCAGTAAGTGGATGGGCCTTGCCATCCGTAAAGCCAAAGCGGTATTGAACATAGGTATTCTCCCGGTCTGGCAGTGTATCCATGGCCTCAAGCAACTCCGCCTCCGTCTCCTGCTCAATATAAACACCTTCTGGTGATTTGACATTGGGCGAAGCAATCAGACACTCCACCGTATCCTCTCCGGTATCGTCTAAATCTTCATCCAGGTATATGATTTTCCAAGCGTTAGCTTTATCGTGCCGCAACTGCCACACCGTATCCCGGCTGTACTGGCGGATCAGATCACCCATAGAGCGTTTAATTGCGGAAGCGGCGTAAGTCAGAAATTTGACTCCGCTGGAGAAATCGTAGCTGCCGATTGCCCTCCACAGCCCGATGGAACCGGCCTGCACAAGATCATCAAAGCCTACGCCGCAGGCGCATAGATGCTCCTGCCGTACTGGGCTCTCAGCAATTTGATTGGCGACTTTCCGAATAAACGGAAGATTAGCCTTGATAAGTAGGGACACAGCCTGTTCGTCCCCAGCTTGTGCCAATGCGCAAAGCTGTTCATTCGTCAGGGATTCCATTTGTTAAGCCCTGCCTCTGAATAATATCCATGAGCCCCTTAACGAATTGCCGGAAAAGCTCAGAAAATTGTTCGCTCAGTTCTGGTGTTGCGTTCGGAAGTGAGGAATATGCCGTTGCAAATTGCGCCAGCGTACCCTCAAGCGTAGTCTGAGGAATCAATGAATTACTGCCCTTCACCATATCCTGCATCATGGCCTGTGTGATTTGTTTCGTGGCCAGTTCGGTCGTTGGCGTTTGCGTCTGGATACCAGTCTTAATGCCCCGAAGCATTTCCATCAAGGCGCTTTGAATCATCTGAATATCTCTCTCGTAGGGATCGGTTTTCAACATACCGAGAATCTGCGTTATCGCTTCTGTACCCTCCTGCGGCTTTTTCAAATGGCCGGTATCTAATGCGCCGATTTGCTTCTGCATGGTGTCCCACATGGCGTTCAGTCCCGCAGGTCCCTCGGCATTGCTGTCCTTAAAATACCGGGCGATCATCCGCGTGATAGCCGGGAATTGGGGATTCTCCAAAATGCGGTTGACCACATCGGTATCTACTTCTCTGGTATACAGCGCCATTGCCGCCTTATAAGACAGGCCCAGTTCTCCTATGTCATAATTGCGCCGCTCCGGGAAGTCCGTTTGACCCAGGATGAAGTCGGTGGACACGCCCAGGAAGTCCGCAATCTTAATGATGTACTCATCACCGATTTTGTCTGTTTTTTCACTGAGAAACCGGCTGAGGGAGCTTTCCGCCATGCCAATCGCTGCGGCAAGCTCTCCCTGTGTGATTTTCCGCTCTTTTAGCTGGTCTTGTATCCGCTGCCGGACAGTTCCCGGCAAATATGCCTGCTCCATTTCGACGCCCTCCCCCATGATACCTGATTATACTACATTCGCTGCCAAAAATGAAGTCGAATTTTGCCCCTTGCATTATTGCAATTTTGAGGGCTTATCAGCCTTGAAATTGCAATAACGCCATATTATTTCAGCCGATGCCATTTTCTCCGTATATTGGTATCAGAAGGCTGAAACGCCTCCAATCACCAAGAAAGGGGAATCTGATGTTATAGCGAACGCTGGCGGAGCGCCGTTCCCGAACTGCCGGGGTGGTGCTTTCCGCGCAACAACTGAATACGGACGGCAGGCACACAGCGGGGAAACCCTACAAATGAAGAAAGCGAGGTACAATGACAGAAAACAACGGCAATACCCTGACCCGGCGAATTGGCAGCACCACCTACAAAATAAGGGTAATTTTTAGGGAGGGCGAAACAGACACCATGGAGGACAAAATTTTACGGCTGATCCGAAATGAGGGGTTGGCATCACAGTCAAAATGTGGTATGATGAACGTGCCACAAATGAACCGTCAGTCTGAAAGGAGCGCGTCATGAGCGCAAAGCAGACTGAGGGAAAGATTACAGCGTTATACGAGCGCCTCAGCCGTGACGATGAGGCGGCGGGGGACAGCAATTCGATTGTTAATCAGAAGCGATACCTGGAGGGCTATGCAGCCGACCATGGTTATTCCAATATCCTGCATTACACAGATGACGGCTGGAGCGGAGGCAATTTCGACCGTCCGGCTTGGAAACAGTTGATTGCCGACATCGAGGCCGGGAAGGTAGCGCATCTCTTGGTCAAGGACCTCAGCAGGGTCGGGAGGGATTACCTTCAGACCGGTTTCTATACGGAGGTCGTCTTCAAACGCTACGGTATCCATTTTGTTGCCATCGGCAACAGCATCGACAGCAATGACCCAGGTTCAAGCGAGTTCGCGCCCTTTGTCAATATCATGAGCGAATGGTACTTGCGGGACCTGAGCCGAAAGCAGCGCACCGCTATCCGAGTCAAAGGAGAATCCGGTAAGCCTACGACAAACAACGTGATCTATGGATATAAGAAAGACCCCAATGACAAATTTCACTGGCTGATTGACGAGGAAGCGGCAGGGGTCGTGCAACGGATTTTTAGGCTTACCATTGAGGGACATGGGCCGTATGATATTGCGCGGATTCTCGACCGGGAGAAGGTCGAAACCCCTTCCGTTTATCAGGCACGACATGGGCGCGGCGCATGGAAAGATGTAGCGGATTTTGCTCACCCATACTGCTGGAACGGAACAGCGGTCGGACAGATTCTCACCAGACCGGAATATATGGGACATACGATAAATTTCCGCACACACAAAGAATCCTATAAGGATAAGCAGGGTATCCGCAACGCGCCGGAGGACTGGCTTATCTTTGAGAACACCCACGAAGCCATTGTGGATAAGGGGACATGGGAACTTGTCCAGAAGCTGCGCGGTACGCCGCGGCGTGTTGATACGTTGGGCGAAGCGAACCCGCTGACCGGTCTTGTTTTTTGCGCCGACTGCGGAGCGAAAATGTATAATAAAAGGGCGCGGGGATCGGAAAAACGCCCGTTTCCAATCGACGAGTATAATTGTTCCACTTATAAGCAGGCGTCTCAAAGACGGCTTGAACAGTGCAGCAATCATCATATCTCAACAAAGGCTCTGCGGACAATTATTCTTGAAACCATCAAAGCGACCAGTGCCTACGCTATTTCCAATGAAGCTGAATTTATCCAAAAGGTTCGGGAGACATCTCAGGTACAGCAGGAAAAGGCAGCTAAGGATTTGAAAAAGCGGCTGAACAAGGACAAGCGGCGGTGCGCTGAGTTGGATACCATTATCAAGAAACTCTATGAATCTTATGTAGTGGAGCGCATCACAGAGGAACGCTTTGACGCTCTGCTCTCCGAATATGAACAAGAGCAGGCGGCACTCCGTCAGGCAATTACGGATGCCGAATCTGCGTTGGAATCCTTCGAGCGGGATACCACCAACGTGGAGCATTTCCTCGCATTGGCAAAGAAGTACACAGACTTCTCAGAGTTGACTACGCCGATTATCAATGAGTTTATCGAAAAAATCCTCGTTCACGCTCCAGAGAAGATTGATGGGGAGCGGGTGCAGGAAGTAGATGTTTATCTGAAGTATATCGGCAAATTTGAGCCTCCGGCCCCGGAGTTGACCTCGGATGAGATTGCAGAACAGGAGCGGTTACGTCAGGAGCGCATCCGCAGCCGTGAGAGATACCAGAGGAGGAAACTTGGCCTGACCAAGTTGACGGAGAAGGTCTGCAAGTGCTGTGGAACGGTTTTCATGCCTAAAGGTCATACGGCCATGTATTGTTGCTCCAGTTGCAAGTCAAAAGCGTATTCTCGAATGCGGCGGGAAACAGGAGCAAAATTATCTTAACTTGTATCGGAGCGGGCTGCGAATGTCGCGGCCCGCTCTTTCCATCACGAAGGAGGTTGATATTTCATGTGGAACTGCGACTGGGAGTACCAGCACCAGGATGTTTTGAAGAATTGCTACGAGCGCAAAATGGCTGGCAATCCCTACGGAAAAAACGATCCTGTCCACAAAATCATTTGCGAGGGCTGCGGATGCGTTTTCTACACAAGAATCTGGTCCAAGAAATACTGCTATTACAAAAAATGCGGCAATATCGGCTATAAAAAGCAGCTGATACAGCGGCGCTTGGCCCAGCCGCCCCGCACCCAGGTCTGCAAGATGTGTGGAAGCACATTCACGCCCAAACGGTCAGACGCGGTATATTGCAGCAACGCTTGCCGCCAGCGGGCATACCGGCAAAGCGTTACAGATAAAACAAGTGGTCACAATGACCACTTGCATGAGCCGTAACAAGCTATGGACAGAAGCGTTACGGATAGACGTGGTGGAAATAAATTCCACTACGTTCACCCGTAACGAATTTGCAGCCGTGTTACAGATAAATCAAGTGTGCAAAATGACCACTTGATTTATCTGTAACGAAATGCGGTGTCCAGCGTTACGGCTATCTAAAGTAGAAATTAGTTCGACTTTACATATCTGTAACGGAAACCATCACAGGAGGACGTTTGAAAGAGGGCGGTCTGCGGACCGCCCTTTGCTGTTACACAGCGGAAAGGATTTTTATGAATATTTTGAACTACAATGCACCAATTATCATCGGTATTGACCACGGCTATGGCAATATCAAGACGGCCAACTGCTGTTTCAAAACCGGCGCGGCCTCCTTTGACAAGGAGCCGACCTTCAAGAGCAATCTGCTGATTTTCGAGAACCGCTACTATCTGATCGGTGAGGAACACAAGGAGTTCACCGCCGACAAAATGGCGGACAGCGACTACTACATCCTGACCCTCGCCGCTATCGGGCGGGAGTTGAACATCCGCAAGCAGATCACCGCCCGTGTCCATCTGGCGGCTGGACTGCCCCTTACATGGGTCAGTGAGCAGAAGGACGCTTTCAAAAAGTATCTGCTGCAAAGGGACAGCGTGGATTTTACCTTCCGAGGTGTGAACTACCACGTTGACTTTGCTGGGGCAGATATTTTCCCCCAGGGGTTTGCTGCCGTCGCAGACCAGCTCCGGGATTTCCGGGGAATGAATATGCTGGCTGACATCGGCAACGGTACGATGAACGTCATGTATATCAATGACCGCCGTCCCCAGGAGAAAAAGTGTTTCACCGAGAAATACGGAACGCATCAATGTATGCTGGCAGTTCGGGAAAATCTGCTGAAGCTCTACGGCTCTGCCGCTGACGAGACGGTGATTGACCGTGTGCTGCGTTCCGGGACAGCGGAGATCAGCGAGCGGTATCTGACCGCTATCCAGGCTACTGCCAAGGATTATGTAGCCGGCATCTTTCGCCGTCTGCGGGAGCATGAGTATGACCCGGAGTTGATGAAACTGTATATCGTAGGCGGCGGAGGCTGTCTGATTAAAAATTTCGGAGAGTTTGACGCTGACCGGGTGGTTATCAACGAGGACATCTGCGCTACCGCGAAAGGCTATGAGTATTTGGCACATCTCCGTGCCAGGAAGGGCGGTGCGGTATGAGTAAGCGGATCGTCAGCACCAACATCCGCTTCAATTTGGAAAGGGGGGCGGATCGTGCCGCATGGGAGCATTTGCAGCAGCGCGACAAGCGGCAGTATCGCTCTTACAGTAAGGCGGTGATCGCCGCCGTCAACGACTATTTTGAGCGCCGGGGGCGGTTGGATGCCGACCCTTATCTGGAAACCCGTGAGAAGGAGGACGCTTTCCTTCTGCGGGTGCTGGAAACCGTCCGGGCCGGGTTAAACCAGAGTACCCCTGTCAATGCAGCAGATACACTACTCCGGCTGTTGCGAGGCACTCAGCCTCAGCCCATGCAGGTCGAAGAAACGCTACAGGAAGATCAGCAGGAGGCGGATGAAGCGGCGCTGGATTTTGTGGACAGCTTTTGATACCAAAAGCGGCAGTTTCCACACCAGGAAAAATTGAATTAGCACCAAAATGTACGGCATCAGATACCAACTCCCCCGCATTAGCGCAGAATGTTGGTATTTGGTGCTATTTTTTATGGTGTTGATACCAAGGCACCAAAAAACGGTATTGAAACAGGTGTTTTCAGTACCAACAGGCCAAGTGTGGCCGGAAAGGAATAAATATGACGGACACAGAAAAGAAGCTGATCCAGGCGCGGCACCGTTTGGAAGAAGCCCAGGCTCGCGACCGAGTGAAGCAGCGCAAGGCCCGGACACGGCGCTTGATCCAAGAGGGGGCCGTTTTGGAGAAAGCCCTGCCACAGACGGCGAGCATGGACTTGAACGAGTTGGAAACATATCTTCACGAACTTACAAATTGAGTACGCAAAGCAGGAGCGTCCCGGTTCGCCGGGGCGCTCCGCTTTTCCCGGCCCGAAGGGCGCACTTACTCACCACCCGCAAGCGGGCGGTGGTACTGCCTTCGGCAGTCGTGCGCTCTCCGAGGGGGATGCGGCCCCTGCGGAGGCCTGCCGGGAATGACTGCGGTCATTCCCGGTGCGTATGGAACAGACCGGTGCGCCGCCCTGTTCCATACGCCAGCGAAAACCTGCCACTGGCAGCTTTTCGCTGTTTACGGGGGACGGTGGGACGGGAGACGAAGGACGGAGGTAATAGAAGCTGGCAATTTATCATTTAGAGGCAAAGGTCATCAGCCGGGGAACGGGCCGTTCCGCTGTCGCGGCGGCGGCCTACATGAGTTGTTCCCGGATGTATAACGACTATGACGGCGTTCAGCATGACTACACTCGGAAACAGGGGCTTGTCTGGCAGCAAGTCTTTCTGCCGGATATGGCACCAGCAGAGTGGGCAGATCGGGAAGTCCTTTGGAACGCTGTGGAGGAAGCGGAGAAAACAAAGGACAGCCGCCTTGCTCGTGAGTTCGTGGTGGCGCTCCCTGTCGAACTGAACCGGGATGAGTGGATTGCCATGCTGACAGATTTTATCTGGGCCAATTTTGTGGCGGACGGTATGTGTGCCGATGTGTGTATCCACGACACGGATGGCCACAATCCCCACGCGCATATCATGGTGACGGTTCGCCCACTCAAAGAAAACGGCACATGGCAGCAGAAAACGGAGAAGGAGTATCTCTGCATCCGCAACGGCGAGGAACATGGCTTTACCGCCGCTGAGTTCAAGTCGGCGCAGGCGGAGGGCTGGGAGAAGCAGTATCAGTACAAGGTGGGCAGAAAGAAGGTCTATATGACACCCTCGGCGGCTGAAGCGCAGGGGTTAGAGCGGTTATCCAAGTATCCGAAAAGCACCAAGTATGGACGGCAGAATCCCATCACCGCCCGCTGGAACAGCGAGGAACAGCTTGTCCTCTGGCGGGCGGCATGGGCCGACACAGTGAACAGCTGCCTGGAACGCTCCGGGCATGAGGAGCGTGTCGATCACCGTAGCCACGCGGAGCGCGGACTGGATGAACAGCCCACTATCCATGAGGGTGTAGTTGCCCGTGCGCTGGAGAAGAAGGGAATTATTTCTGACCGCTGTGAGCTGAACCGGCAGATCAAGGCGGACAATGCCCTGCTGCGGGAGTTGAAATCCTTGGTCAAGAAATTGATGGACGCGGTGAAGAACACTGCTCCGGCGATAGCGGAGGCAATGGAAACCGTTCGGCAAAAGATGATCGTTTTCCGGTATCAACTATTGCATATTGGGGCCGGGAAAAGACAGATTACCGATACGCTCCATGCTGTTCAGCCGGACATCAGGCAGTATGAGGATATTGTTAAGCAGCTCAAGGCCAAGATTAAAGAGCGCCGAGTTTTGCTGGACGAAAAGAAAAATACCACGGCAATTCAGGTGTTCCGGCATCGGGAATTGGCACAGAAAATTGCCACGTTGACCAAAGATATTGAGGAATTGAAAAGTGAGAAGGCCCTGTTGCTCAATCAGTTTAACTGTGCGGACAATCATGGTATGGACAAGATCAAACAGCATATTGTATCCATGGAGTCTACCCTGGAAACGCTGAACCAGCAGGAAGAAAAATATACTGCTGAACTGGATGCGGCACTGGCGCAGTACTCCGAACTGCAACAACAGGCGGCGGATATGGATGCCATGGAACTGGATACCGCCCGTCACGCTATCCGGCCCGGTAAGGAGCGGGAAACAGCCCAGCGTCTACAAGCCGCCCATGGCAAGAAGTTTGCTTCCGGGACGCTGGCGCAGAGCCAAAAGGATGTTGCAAAAATGTTGGATGAGCCAGCAGAATCGGTATCTATCCGCCAGACAATTCAGCAGTTCCATGGACAGCAGGGTAGGCAGCGTCATGAGGAAGAACATAGCCAGGAGCGGTGACGCTCCTGGCTCACTACTTTATCTCAGGTTCAAGATTTTCAAACAGTGGATCATCGAAAAATTCACGAACGCTGATTTCCAGGCCATCACAAATCTTTTGGATAGAAACAATTCCCGGATTCTTGCTTTCTTCATATTCAAGATATTCACGCCTGTCACATGAGAATTCACAGGGGCACTGTGGGTCTTTACAGACCGTCACAGGTTCTGAATAAAGCTCATGTTGCACTATACAGAGGCGATTATCGATGCTTCGTCCTCTGGTACCGTGTGCCGAAGGTATTCCACTAGGGATTTTATCAATATGGACTCTATACGCTGATCCAGCAGCGGGACGGATACATTGGGCGGCAAGGTATCATTTTCCACCACCTGGATGGATATATGATCGATCTCCACACAAATTCCCTGCTTATGGAGCGCCGAGGAGAGCATGTCCTTAATCATCGTCTGTACGATCGCATTACCCGTTGCCTTGACAATCTTCTGGTCGGCATCTCCGTTCTCAATGACGGAATTGATAAGGCAAAGCAGGGCCTGTCCGAGGAAACCTCCAGGAGTGCGCTGCCTGATCTGCTCCATGAACGAGGAATAGTCCACGATCGTATTCCTGGCGGCCAAGACAATGGAACTGCCTTCTGAATCCGGCATGAGTGCCCCGATGGAGAAGCATTTTCCCATGTCGTTTTCGTGCAGCTTCCGGTTCAATAATTCTGTCAGCTCCGGAGAAAAGGATTCCATGCACCGGCATAGCAGGTATTGCTTGTCACACTCTTCCACGAAGCTGGTCAGTCGAGCCAAAATGCGTTCTCCGTCGCCGCCGAGTTCCGTAAGCAGCCGGAACAGCATATGCTTTTCCGATTCCCTGCGGCTCTTTTCCAGAATGCGCGGGTACAGGTTATTCAGGGTGGAGCCGTAGTCCACGGAGCAAATTTTACAACTCATATTCAGCATTGTTTTCACCTGACTCCTGGTTTTGAAAATATTGTCTATGATGCCAGAATTCAGCATCTTGAAGATATAGGGCGATGATATGACCAGCCGCAGCGGCTACGGAAAACCACTGCGGCTGGAGGAACTTCCGGATACGCCCTAATACAGATTGGCTTCTTACAACATCTGTATGATACGACTTACTTTTTAAAGAGCTTATACAGGCCGTAGCCTGCGGCAACAGGAAGAGCCACAGGTGCGACCGCTATCGCAGCGCCACCGACCGTGGCCAGCCCGGTCAGCACGATTCCTCCGACAGCCTCTCCGGCACCTGCCAAGGTAGCGGCGCCAGCGCCAGTCGATGTGATTTTCAGCAGGCCGTAGCCCAGCTTTTCCAAATTTGCAGCCATGATTTTATACATCCTTTCTCAGTTATTATGAAAACTTAAAGTTTTCAATACATATTCTTTTCTTCATACCGCCATGTGGCGGCACTTATGCTTCCCCACGCATCGCAGCATAATAGGGCCCGTGTGCGGCAGGGGTTAGCCTCTCCACCAGCGCCAGATAACGCTCTGACGCCGCTTCGTCCGGCTCTCCACCTTCAAAGATGATCCGGCGCAGGTCTTCGTATGCCTCGCGGAGCTGACGCATCCCGCCCTTATATTCCTTGACGCTCATTTTCTCGGGAAGTTCACTGCTGATAGGCTCGTTAAAGGGGTGCTTGGCAGTATCCACGAAATCCTCGGCGGCACAGTGCTTCACAATCAGAATAGTTCCCGTATCCATAGCTGAAATCACCAAGGCAAAGGGGCGGCCCTGGTTGGAATCTGAAGCGATAGGATAAAGAAAATGCTTGTCCACTGGTATGCTATTGATCACACCCGGCATGGGGCAGGAAAGGCTCCACGATTCCCCGAAAATCCGATTTAGGACATCTCTTAGCTTATTCATCGCAGCATCGTAAGCGATCATCATTATCTACCTCCTTGTCAGCGGATTGGTTGATCTGTAACCAGCATGCAGGCTCCGGGGACCTCCACGTAGCAGTCCTGGAGGCGATCAGCGGACAGGAAATACGCTTTGCTGTCCTGTTGCGTCAGACCGCTGTCGCAGACGTAGAGCCCTTTGAGTTCCCCGGTATTCGGATCATATGCCGTACCTGTGACTAGGATGCTATGGTTGCTGGAGCCATCGCCGATGTTTGACGGGGAATCCCACGCATAGCCTGCGTTGACCGATATGTTCACGCCGTAGCCCTGTTCCACATAGCGGGCAATTTCGCTGAGGCCGCCTGCCTCATAAGTATCAAACGTAAAGCTGGATTCAATACCATAGCAGGCCAAGATCTCTTGGCGGTTCATAACGGTGGTCCCTCCGCGACTATATGGATCCATCCATACGCCATCCGTGCAAAGGCCGTTTTCCAACGCGAATTTCGTCACATCACTCTCGGTAATATCGAATCCACCAAGGCGGAGCATGTTGGTGATCGTCAGAAGCCCGCAGTTCCCTTTCGCGTTGAACTCGTTATCACCTTGGCAGTCATCCAGATTCTGCCCCACCTCAAAAGGATCGCCGAACACCATGACCTCGCCTACTTCCAGCTCTACGATGATCTCCGGTTCCAACAGTGCCATTTCCGTTTCTTCGATTTGCTCCAGATCGGACAGTGTTTCGTCCATCTCAACCGACATATCCATTCACCTCGTTCTTTTTTTCTATCAATTTTCTTCCAAGCCAGATGTGATTTCCTTCAGGATGGGCTCATTATAGCACGTCCCTGAAAGAAGTGTTGCATTGGTTCATTTTCTGTCATTTTGAGGGAAGATTCTGTCCTGTCCTTGCTACATACCTTGTCCATACGGGGAAAAACGCCCTGACTGGCATCTCAGCACCTCTCTTTTGAAGAACCAGCGAGAGTACAGAGGACACCGCCGCCTGACTTCCAGTAAGCTGTTCGCTGAGCTTACGCCGCGCAGATGTATCCCACTCTTGGACACGCTCCGGAGTAAGGTCGGACAGCATGGAATCCCAGGCTTTTGCGCCGCCGTAGTAGTTCCAGGCGATTACCGTGTATGGCCTGAGTTCACCCTTGCTCCGGATTACTCCCTCTTTGAGGAACGTTTCCAGCAAGGAGGCAAGCGCCTTATCGTCGTCGTTGCCCGAGGCGAGGCGTCGCACGCATTGCCAGAGTCGGTCACGCTCATCCTGCTCCGGTTCCCTTTTCCGGTAATCCGGCGGTGACAGCCATGCGAACGCAAGACCGCGGTCCTCTCGAAGGCGAGTGTCAGGCGCTGGAGCCGTCGCCAGCGGCTTTTGCCCAGATCTGCCGAGCTGGTCAGCAAGTCGGTCCCTGGATTCCTTGTCGTCGCTGTAGATAGCCTGCAAGATGGCGATTTTCTGCTTTCCTGAAAGTGCGGACCCGGCGACGAGGTCCCCCAACTCAGCTTCGCTTCCTCCGAGGCGTAGCCCCTCCGCAAGAGTCTCGCGCCGACGCGCCTCCTCTGAAAAGTCAGCCGGGACGGCATATGCCACTTCTTCATGTCCTGCCTTGTCCACTTGGCAGAGCACGGCCTCGGTCCAGTCCTTCTGGTAGATGGCGCATATGCCCGTCTTTAGCCGGGAAAGCTCGTATATCTGCTCAGGGGACAGCCCCATCGTGTTGCCCACCATCTCCCGATCCCCGCTTTCGGGCAGACGTAAGATCAGCTTGGTGTTCGTATTGCGCATGACGGACATGTCCAGCAACCCTGGGGACTGGTCTACGATAACGAAGCCCTCGCCATAGGAGCGCATCTCCGCGATAGCGTTGGAGATCATTTCCACGGACTTGCCCAGCACGTTGCTGCCCTCGCTGCTCTGTGCCGTCGACGTACGCCGCAGAAGATGGTGCGCCTCCTCCAAGATGGTGATGTGTCGCAAGGGAAGGTTCATTGCCTCTCCGGCCATTCGGTGTTCCTGGAGCCTGATAAGCAGCATACCCATGATCATGGCCTTGGTTTCGGAAGAACCGACCCGGCTCAGGTCGATGATCACGTTGCTGTCGAAAAGCTCCTCGTCCGTCAGATTGCCCCCGCCGAAGATTTCTCCATAGATGCCGTTGCAAAGCGACTCCATCCGTGTAGAGAGCGCGCCAACGTAATTACCCTTGACCTCCTGGGAGAAAGCCGTAGAATTCATCTTGTTGTTGAACTCGTCCAGCACGTCCTCGACCGTCGGAAAAATCCTCCTGCCCGAGCAGGTGGACTCGGCAAGATTCCAGCCGCAGGCCGCATAGGCGTTTTCAATGGCAGCTTTGAGGACTGCCGGCATTGCTGCGGTCATGGACCAGCTGGCGTTGAACACTTCGATCATCTTGTCGATATGCTCAAGAACGGCCACATCATCGTTAAACCAAAAAGGATTCATCCGGAGGATTTCGCTCTTGCGACGGTTCACGCCGTATACATGCACGCCGGGATCACGCCCAAAGACGTTTTTGTACTCTCCCTTGGCCGGTTCAATGACGAGAAAGGGGATTCCCACGTTTTGGAATTCCTCGATCATACGGAAGACGGCGTTGGACTTTCCGGATCCGTTCGTGCCGGCAACGAAGGTATGCGCGGCCATGCTCTGCAGATCCAGGATGACAGGCTGATGTTCGACCGTGTGCCCCATGTGGTATATCGATCCCACCCGAAATACCTTCCCGCTTTTCAGAGGCGTCTTCCTGACGACTTCCCGGCCGAACGCCGCGTATTCCATGGTGCTGACACCGACCACGGACTTCTGCGGCAAGGCGAGATGCTTGGAAAGTTCCCGGCTACTGACGAGCATGGCGGGCGTGAAGCTGGTTCCGATGTCCGGGCAGTCAAAAACAGGATGGGAAAGGTGTGCGAGGGCCGAACGGATGCGGTCCACTCCGTTCTCCGCAGTCCACGTATTGATGGAGACGTTCTGCCTTGCCTCTCCCCGTCCCTGCATGAGGGCTTGGTACTGGCTGGCGACCATCTGGTTCGTGCTCGCATTGCTGGAAATGACGTAGGCGCAGCAGTTGAACATCCCAAAATTCTCGCGCGGCTCCAGCCATTGGAGATAATTCTCGATCCGCCCGAGAAGACCTTTCACGTGGCGGTCCTGGGCTGTATAGGAAACGGTGGTTCCGGTGGAGATGGCCTCCGCAACGCTCGTTCCTTCCTGGACTTGCCTGTTGACGTTCTCATTCTCTCCTTGCTGGGCTGCGATGGCCTGACTGTTTTGGCTGGTGATCGTCCGGGCCTGCGGGGCCATGGCGTTCATTGCCTGCATAGCCACGAAGCTCGCACCCTTGATAGGGAGCAGGGCAAGTCCCGCGCCGGCCGATATTGCTTTGTGGTGCTTGACCTCGGCATCGTCCTCCGGGGCGCTCCATCCAGTTCCGGCGGTATGCGTCTGGGTCATGGATACGTTTCGTCCTATGCTGACGCCTATGCTTTCGTTGCGGTTTTCGGACAAAGTAGTGCTGTTCCCAGACTGGTACGAGACGTTGAACGACTCCAGGGCGGAAAGCTCGGAACTGAGATCCTCATATCCCCGGCGGATGCTGCTTAATGCGGGACGGTCAACTGGATCGGCAAGGACCATGAGCGTGAAGTTCCTGTCCCCGATGGCCTCCAGGAGGCGTTCGATCCCCTGGACAGAGCCTTGCTCGTCCTCCTGCGCCGCGCATGAGATTGCCGTGATGCACTGGCTGTCGAAGCCGTTGTCGATGCACCGCCCCAACCGTTCTTCTATATCTTTGCGGGAAATGATCTCATCGAGTTCCGTGCCGGGCATATTCCCCTCAATGCCGCTGCGTAGCGCTTCACGGATGGTACTTAAATAGAAAGGGGTGTCAGGGTGCAGTTTGTTTACCGCGCCAATGTACAGCTCGCTACGTCCCCCTTGGCACTGAAGAACAAGGATGCAGGACGCCCCGCACGCATGCAGCGAGTTCAGCACGATGGAAAGCGGCGCGATGCTTCCTTCCCTGCGGTCGAATACCAATTCCTTGATCTGGAACATGCACGCCACGTCTCCCGGTCGGATAGCCCGTATACGATCCAGAAGGGGGCGCGCCTCCAGCGAGGACAGCCTGCCGTAATGCGTCTGGCAGATGACCTGTTCTGCCCAGTCCATGGCTTCCTGTGCTTTCCGTTGCTGTTCGTCTTGCGGTCTGAAATCCCTGGACATACTTACTCCCTCCCTTCGCCTTGTTCGGACAGTTCCTTGCGCAACGCCTTTTTCAGCCGTTCAAAAGTTGACCGCTGCAGTTGCAACCATCTCAGTTGGTACGCCCGATGGTTGCGCTGCTTGACCTTAAGGGCCTCTCCGTTTTCGACGGCCTTGCTCAGCGCCGAATGCTCCGAGGAGAACTCGTGCTCGCGCTGGTAGCACCGCTCCAGCAGGTCAAGGCCCGCAATGGCCCTCTGGAGGCGCTGCCGCAAGCGGAAGGGTACCCCGTATTTGGCATCCAATGCTTCTTTCCAGCCGCTGTCACGTTCGTCCACGAAACGAACCGCGAGTTGGGGGAACTGCCGGGCATAAACCAGCAATTCCTCCCGTTTTTCTGCACTGTCAACGGCGCAGCAGACCATGTCCCTGGCTCGGAGCATGGAACCCGCGAGCTGCGGCAGGCGGTCGACGGCCGCGAAGCCGGACAGGAACGGCTCCTTCACTAGGCAGCAGCCCTCTCCGCGGCGGGCGGAATCAAAGGCTTCCTCACTGTCGATGACGAGCAGCCACTTCTTTTCGCCTGATGCGAACAGCCGCGCCATCTCATCGGTTTCTTCCGGGAACAAATCGCTGCCCCGCTGGATCACGACCGGTTCGGACGATACTTTCTGTTCCGATGTAAAGACTCCGGCCATATCCTGTTCCGCCTGGTCCAACATTTTTCGGTACGCCTCCACGTTCTCTTCCAGCTGGAAAGAAACGTCATCCCCCAATTCGGCGCGGACGTCCTCGAAGTCGATTGGGCGACCGTAGAATGCGAGTTCGACCGGCTCGCCTCTGGCCAGTTCTTCAAGCTGGCGCCGAAGCCCGTTCCACGAACCGCTGGCCGGCAGCCACGTTTGGAGTATGCAGCGGCGCACCGGGTAGAGGAAGCCGTATATGTTATGGCGATCCACCGCACGCCCGTCGACGAAAACGGTCGTAGACGGGCGTACGGGATCATAATGAAGCTCGACTTTCATGCAGAATCACTCCTTCGGCAAACCGAGCCGCGCCCGTTCGGGAAACGGGGACCCGGCAATCTTTGTTTATGGCGCGTCCGGTGCCGGTTCGCGCTTAGTAGGCAGTTTGCGTACCTGGTTGTTTTCGGCAATGACATCATGGACCCTGCGTTCCTGCGGGTTCCGTTCCGTCAGCAAGCAAAGTCCCCCGGAAGAACGGCAACGCCTGCCTTTTGGAGTAAGGGAACTAGTTCACGGATGATCGCTTTCAAGCTGTTCTCGCCCCGTTCGTAGCTTTCTCTATCCAGTGCATAGAAATTCCCACTGTAGGAAACGACCAGCGGCCATCCCATCCAAGGCTCACAGCCGCACTGTCTTTTCAAAGTATCTTCGTTTTGTCTCAGTATTGCTTTTACTTCTTCGAAGGCATCGTCTCGTAGTACACCGTCCTTAGTTTCCGATGACAGCAGGCCCGGCGACCCATGGTGGGTCAGCTTTTCAACCAGTACGGTGCCGTCCCGCTTGATAATCAATGTCATCCCGGCAATCATTCCAGCACTGTGTATATAGGCTTTCGGCCCTAAGTACATATAAATCAAATTCGTTCGAGGTTCAACCCTGCCGTCCGGGTTCGAGTCGAATCCGAACACCACATCACTGTTTAATACTGAAGCAGAGAGCTTTCTCATAAAAAATCCTCCTCGACCGGACCAAAGACGATATCCTCCAGCCAGCTTTTGAAAGAAATGGGTTTTCGCCCGCCAATGGCGAAAACCCATTTCCCAACTCAGCAATTAAAGCACATACATGATGCGGTCGGCACGCTTGGCGACCTGCTCGTTGATACTTTCCTTTACAGCCTCAACGATGGCAGTACGGGACTTATCTTCCAGAATGGCTTCCTTGATTTTCTGAGTCATGGTTTTGCCGTCTTTGTCGGACTTCTTCATCTGCTCGTCAATCTTCTCGTCGGAGAGCAAGCTGCGAGCCTTATCAGGCAAATCCCATCCTTGGATCTTTTCGGCAACCATTTTCTTCGGACCTTCCAGCCCATCCTTAATCAATGCAAATACCGCAAGCCCTGCGATAGCGATGAGCAATGTCCACCCCCAGCCGGGGATTGCCAGCAGCAATCCAAGCAGCAGCATCGCAAAATCAAAAGAAATAAGCATGATGATGCCGATGATGACACCAAGAACGGTAGGTAAGATGGCTGCGGCCACTACGCCGGCAATGAAAGAAATAACATTTGAGATGGCATCCAAGATTCCGTCCAAGGGTCCAAAGTCAATATTCTTCCCAATGTGAATGTCTGGAGCTTTCATTACGTTGAGGCTGTCTAGCGTAAGGCCTTTCACGCCGAAGCGCTCGCAGATCTTCATCAGCCTCTGGGCAATGTCCGCGCCGACTTTGTCCTTCATCCAATTTCCGATCGTGTCGTTGTAGGCCTTGCTGCCCAAGAGCAGAGGAGAAAGCTTGTCCTGACTGCAATCGCGCTCGATCGCCGCAGTCATATCGTTCAGCGTTTTATATTCCTTTTTCCGCCACTTCCGAACGTGCTTCTTGACGATGTTCTCCACGACGATGTTTTGGATGACCTTGCTGAGTTCGTCCGCCAAAGCAGGAAGGTTGTCTCCGATGCACTGCGGAACCTCGGTTTCCATCAGCTTGCTGACGGCATCGGAAAATCTCTCAGCCATAAGCGCCGAGGGGCCGACCAGCGCAAGCCCCATGGAAATGGACCGCGAAGTGTTCATGTCCTTCAAGATGCCGTCGTCACCCAACTCGGCATAGACTCCCTGCACGGCTTCCCGCACGAACGGCATCTGGGAAGCGCTGCCTGTAAGGATGATACGGCTGATGTTGATGTTCTCAGCTTCCATCTTGACGCGGCATTCCTGGATGAACTCCCGGAAGAGATCTGTCCAGCTTTTCCGGCCCATGCTGTCCGCTACGTTCGCAGGGATGCCGGCATACTGCTTGAGGACCGGGCCGATAGGCATCTCGGAAGCGAGCTTGCCCACCTGGTCCATGGTCAGCAGGGATGACGGAAACTGGGGAAGGAAGTCGATCCTAGCCTTGTGGGCGTTAAGCGAAAAGACCTTTTCCTTTGCCATGCGGCAGGTGAGGGTGAGCGCCTGGTCAAGAGTCTTATTCAGATCGAGCATTTCCTGAAAAGCGGCCCAATCGGCCGGATCTTTCGCAAGATTCCCAATATACCAATCGCGAATGAGAAAGTCGATGGATCGTGCCCCCATATAATTATTCCCGCTGTTAAACTCCACGTTGCGGGAATCCATGGTCAGCGCGGACACATCGATGGTGGAAGACCCTACGTCGATGAGCAGGACGCTCTTCCCCTCGTCTACCGAAAAACTGTTGCCCTGATTCTTCACGTAGAGGAACGCGGCACGGGATTCGGCAGCTAAAATCATCTCGGCAGGCTTGCCGGCGTACGTCTTCTCGCCCAGTACGCTGGCGGAAAGGATGAACCGGTAAATTGCCACGTCCACTGGCAGCCACTTGGTGGGATGGCCTATGCAGAAAACTACCTTGCTGCTATTGATTGACTGCCCCACCACGGCGGCCTTGTATTTTGGGTCCTCAAAGACGGCATTTGTAAAAGTCACTACCGCCTCCTGGAATTTCTGCATGCCGTCCGTGAACAGCTCTGGACACTCTGCCTGCCCTGGTGTGCCCTGTTCCTTCATCGCACGAGCCGAAAGCCTTTCCTCAATGGCTTTCAACCGCTCCTGCGATATAGGGCCGAGAAGGTCGCTGGGGCGCCGCTTGAAATTGATGTGGATGTCGTACGCGTCATCAGGCGCAACGAGAATGCTGGAGGCGAATACGAGCATGCCATCGTTCTTGTCGTATCCGTAGGCGGTCGGAATCGCTTGGCCCGGGGTGTTGCTGTCGGGCATCGTCATGGGGATAAACGTGGTCTTAATGCGCTGCTCGACCGAGGCGTCGTCCAGTACGGCAATGTCGGTTATGGATTCGCCGTCGCCAAGGTCGAAACCTATGAATGTAATTTTCTCTGCCACGGAGAAATTCCTCCTATCTATCTAATGATTGCCCGGAGCCCTGAATTAAGCAGGATCCTCATCGATCAAGAGCGTCCCTTTCGACAGGATTTGCCCGTCCTTCACAAGGCAGGGCTGGTTGCGCCCCTGATAACTGGGGGAGCGGCGCAGAGTCGTGAACATGGCCGACTGGGAGAACCCGGAGCCTTCCGCGTCCCAATACACGGAAATGTCCATGTCCCCGAGCAGGGACATGACCTTCTCGGTCATCGGGTCGCCTTTGTCAGGGGCGATAACCCGCTGCGCCCACGCCGCGATCTGGCGCAGGGTTTCTTGGTGGTCGATGCGGAGCTGCTGGAGCTCGGCGCTGAATCGCTCCATCTCGCTATGGGACTTGTCCATCTGGTCGCGGATGCTGTCGATGGTTCGGCTGCCTGCTGCGGACTTCTCGTGCAGGTCCAGTGCCATACGCTCGACCGCAGCCGTCACCTTCTCTTTGTTTATGCGTAGAAGACTGTCTATGCTCGCGGCTCCCTCGGTTTCCTCCACCATCACTCCAGGATCGGGCTCTCCACCGATAGTAGAGCCGATTTCCCTCACCGTACGCTCGGGCCTCACAATCCGCAGCCCTACAAATCCTAGGAGGGCATTGAGCGGATTGCGCCCTTCGTTAAGCGCTCGGCGTACGTGGTTCAGGATACGCTTGCGGTCGATGGAAACGCTGTCGACCACGTCCCCGATTCCGAGAAGGACATTGCCGCTCTCGCTATAGTACCCTTCTTTGCGCAGCGTACCGCGCACCACATCGGTGACTTGCTGTTTCAATTCCTGTTTTGTCATGTTAGATACTCCTTCCTGTATGTGCCGACCGTGCGCTACATGTCCAAAGCAGATTTCGCGGGCCGGTTACTCTGACGGTAAAAGCGCTTCCAGCGGGACTCCTTCCTCGCCCGGTCTGATGACTTCCCAGACTTCGCCGTCCTGTGCCGCTTCGAGGCTCAACCGCACATGGCAAATTCCCAGTTCGTCGATGTAAGTGTCCAGTTCCCATTTGCCGGCCAGTCCGTCCATGTTTGCAGGTTCCAGGTCAAAGCCCGACTCAATTTCATCCGCCTTGAAGCCAGTCTCCCAAGACATATCCCGCGCCTCCTTTCGTTCCGTAGTATACGCCTGAATATCCGCGCTCCGGCGCACAGGTTCACTTTTGGCAGCCCAACGGGCAATCTTGGAATCTGGCCTCTATTTCCTTTCGGTATGCACGGCTCACGGGCAGTCGGCAACCGTCAACAAGGCGCAACTCCCATCCAGTTTCGAATTTATCCAGCCCGACCGTGAATGCTGGGTTGACGAGATAGCTCTGATGGATCCGCCAAAAGTTCGGAAGGGACTCCGCAAGTACATCAAGCTTCCCAATTTTTCGATAGGCAGTCCCCGATGCCGTCTCAATCTGGACATATTTCTGATTGCTCTGGCAATAAGTGATCTCGCGGGTACTTAAGGCATGGGCTCCCTTCCGTGTGGTAAAACGCAGAACTTGTACGCTCTCTGCAGACTCTCTCACGCACGTTTCATATAAGGCGCGGAGGGCTCCCTCGTCATCACAGGATCCTAGATGTCCGCCCGGTCTGACAGCCAAGTATCGGCAGACGAGACTATCTGGTTCCCCGATGGGAACCGCGATGCAGTTGCTGTTGCATCTGAAAAGCTCACGCAGGCAATCTATGCCCTTCTCCAGCGTTGCATACGGAAGAAACGCAATATCCAGGTTCTTGTATGCATGAAGAAGTGATTCCACCGTAGGATAGAAACCAATATCCATTTCCACGTCTATCTTGCGTCCGCGCTCGACCGCATCAGATTCATCCTCACCTGCCGGTAGCTTCTGAATGGAAAAAGCAATCAGATGGTTCGCCAGTTTATTGGACAGAGAGCTGTTTTCGCCAGCTATAGCTACCCGGATCAGCATACGTACCTCCAATCTGCGTATCCTGGCTCGTGATATATTTCGTGTGGCCACAATGTGTATATCCCTGCGGCTAATTATACATATTACCATGTTACAAATCTTACCACACAAATGAGCTAAACGCAAGGTACTTTTAAGGAGATTCCTCGGGAATTATCGCAAATAATGACGATCTAGTAGTTTTTATGACGCAGGTCACAGAAATATGTTATTCCCTGCCGATTTCTGATGAATTGAAATCACTGCCGTCAACTTAAAGCAAAACAGCTTTCTTAGCCATGGCAAAAATTTTTGGAGAACAATAGGGTGAATTTACCCTTGACAAATCCCATCTCATTCGTGATTCTTTCTGCATTCCACTGGCAGAATATGGAGGAAAATGCAAAAAGTGCTCTTTAAAAGAGTATTGTATGCCAAAGGTAAAAACCTCTGCTCAAAGGTATTGTGAAATCCTTGCTCAGGAGGCAAAGGAGGTGGAACCGCTGTGAAAAAACTGCTGAACACGCTCTATATCCTCACACCGGACAGCTACCTGTTTTTCCGGAATGAGACAATCTGTGTCCGGGTGGGCGGTGAGGATAAAGTATCTGTACCGGCGATCTCCATTGAATCAATCGTATGCTTCAGCCAGGTTACAGTGTCCACCCCACTGATCGGGTTCTGTGGAGAACGGGGAATCGGCCTTGTATTTCTCTCGCCCCACGGCCGTTTTTTAGGACGAGTAATGGGGCCGGTCAGCGGGAATGTGCTGCTCCGCAAAAAACAGTATGCCACTTTGGACGATGCCGGTTTCTCAGCCGATTTTGTCAGGACACTGCTGCTGGCAAAAATCCGGAATAGCAAGGCAGTACTGATGCGCAGCGCCCGTACGACATCTGACCAGAAAAACGCACGATCGCTGTACCATGCAGCGGAAAAACTCAGCAGTACTGCCGCACTTTTAGGAGATCAAACCGATGTAGATTCTATGCGCGGGATAGAGGGGGCTGCCGCCACGATCTATTTTTCGCAGTTTGATCAAATGCTCTCTGATTCATGTGGTTTTCATTTTGAAACAAGGAGCCGCCGACCACCCAGGAATGAAGTGAATGCAGTATTATCTTTTGTCTATACGCTACTCAGCCGGGAAATTCAATCGGCTTTGGAATCTGTTGGGTTGGACCCTAATACCGGCTATCTTCATGCGTTGCGTCCAGGCCGGCCTTCCTTTGCATTGGATCTGTTGGAGGAATTGCGTGCTCCTCTTTGTGACCGCTTTACGCTGTCTCTGTTCAACAAAAGGCAACTTTCCCAACAGGACTTCGAGACAGATGAAGAAGCTGTGTATTTAAACGACAGAGGCCGGCGAACTGTTCTTACTGCGTGGCAGCGCCGGAAGGCGGAAGAAGTGCAGCATCCGTTTCTCAATGAAAAAATCCAAATCGGAATGATTCCATTCTCGCAGGCAATGCTGTTTACCAGAGTCCTGCGCGGAGACTTGGACTGCTATCCGCCGTTCGTTTGGAGGTAGTTATGCTGTTGGTCATCACCTATGACGTAAATACAACCCAGACATCTGGTGCAAAACGCTTGCGAAAGGTTGCCAAAATCTGTGAACGGCATGGGATCCGAGTTCAAAACTCTGTGTTTGAGGTATTGGTTGACGCAGCTCATCTGGTCAAATTAAAGCAGGAGCTTTCAGAAACGATAGATTTGGAACAGGATTCAGTCCGATTCTACCGCTTAGGAAATTCTTATCAACACAAAATCGATACCCTCGGACGCACTGGTCTTTTACAGTCTGGAGAGCCTATGCTTTTATGAAATATCTTGCGCTGGTCATTTCCTTACATAATTTGCCCGCAGATCGGCGCACACTTTTTCGGCATTAGACCGCATTATCTGCCCTGGAACGTGACATTATGTGCAATTTCACGGCGCTTTTTCGTGAATTATTACTATTGAAAGAGTGGATGGTCGCCAGATATTGTGAAGTTTTGCGGTTTGCCCCCTCGCGGGGGCGTGAATTGAAATTGATATCTGATTTGCAGGTCATTGTGGCCAAAAACCGTTTGCCCCCTCGCGGGGGCGTGAATTGAAATAAGACGCCCTGAAAACCGGGCAGGAAACACTTTTTGGTTTGCCCCCTCGCGGGGGCGTGAATTGAAATTTGATATCCATAGACCGTTGAAGCCGTTCCATCAACGTTTGCCCCCTCGCGGGGGCGTGAATTGAAATGATGTCAATAATGACGTTGCTATCCGCAATTTTAGTTTGCCCCCTCGCGGGGGCGTGAATTGAAATTCTCAACAGTCTCCAGGATCAGATCAGCGCCATTGGTTTGCCCCCTCGCGGGGGCGTGAATTGAAATTTTTGGTCGCCCGTTATGATCATACCTACCAACAGGTTTGCCCCCTCGCGGGGGCGTGAATTGAAATAATTCGGCAGAATGAGAGCGGCCGAGTATACATGTTTGCCCCCTCGCGGGGGCGTGAATTGAAATAAAATTTTTTTGCTTTTTTTGAAAAAACCTCTTGGTTTGCCCCCTCGCGGGGGCGTGAATTGAAATTATCAGCCTGACCCCAATATGATGGCGGGAAGACAGTTTGCCCCCTCGCGGGGGCGTGAATTGAAATCAGATTTTGACCAAGGGCAACGGAAGCAGGGACTTGTTTGCCCCCTCGCGGGGGCGTGAATTGAAATTTCTACAACGACCGCGTAAACTTCGAGCGTCACGTTTGCCCCTTCATGGGGCGCAGACTAAAATTCAGTCCCATTGAGGCTACGGCTTAAAGAATACTTGTGAAACAGAGCCAAGTTTTTATACCGTTCAATTTGTCATCGATCGACAAAGGAGTACTGACACTGTCAACAGTTCCCTGTATAGACAAAGGACAGGTACTCCCTCGCTACATCGGCCAGCCTGTACACTTGCTCCACCGGAGTGGGCGGCTTGTCCATCATCTGATAACGAGGAAAAAACTGGGACAGGTGCAGGGGGATATCCCCGTCTACTGATGCCAGCCACTGGGCCAGGTTTCGAATCTCCTCCTCGCTGTCGTTCTCGCCGGGAACCAGGAGCGTGGTCACCTCCACATGGCACTGTTTCGCCGCCAGGGAGATGGTGCGCTTCACCGTCTCCAGATCGCCGTCCAGTCTCCGGTACCACTCTGGAGTAAAGCCCTTCAAGTCAATATTGGCAGCGTCGATGAGTGGGAGCAGTTCCCGCCAGGGTGCCTCCTCGATGGTACCATTGGTGACCAGAACATTGACCATGCCCCGCTCATGCACCAAGGCAGCGCAGTCCCGGACGTACTCATAACCGATCAGCGGCTCGTTGTAGGTGTAGGCCACCCCGATGTTACTGTCGCCTTTCAGCTCCAGCGCCTTGTCGGCCAGCGCCTCCGGGGACACCTCCGCCATTTCAAGCTCCCCGTCCCTGGACATGGAGATTTCGTGGTTCTGGCAAAAGGGACAGCGTAGGTTGCATCCGAAGCTGCCCACGGACAATATCCGACTGCCGGGGTGAAATCGTCGCAGGGGTTTCTTCTCAATGGGGTCCAGGGCCAGACAGGTCATCTTGCCATAGTTCAGAGGAACAATGGCCCCATCCCGGCGGACCCTGGCACGACAGAAGCCGGTCTGTCCTTCAGATAAATCGCAGTGGTGAAAGCACAGTTTGCAGATCATGTGTGACGCACCACCTCAAACCGCTCCAAGGTGTACTTCTCCTGGGAACTGATACCGCCCTTCTGCCGGGCAATGTTGATCTGCTGCTCCACCGTGTCCACGCCCTCCAAATCGGGCAGCAACAGACCGCGCCGTCCGCCGCAGGAGACGATCACCCCGTACTTTTTCACGTTCAGCTGGTCTGGGGAAGTGACTGGCTCCGGCTGGCCCAGCACATCAACGCTGTACTCCAGACTGTCCAGTTCCGCAGCAGTCACCGGTGGGAACCGTGGGTCCCGGGAGCAGGCGGAGACAGCGTTCTGGACGATCTCCCAGGCCACACTTTCGGTGGTCGGCCCGATGGTACCGATGCAGCCCCGAAGCTGACTGTGCGCGTGGAGGGAGACAAAGGCCCCAGCGGCCTGCTCAGTCATCTCGGCAGGCAGTCCCTCCGGCAGTCGCTCCAGCCGCTCTCCTGTTTTCACAAAGGTCTCCAAGGACAACCGGGCCAGCTTGACCCAGGGGTCCTCGGTGGCTTTTTTCTCTGCCAGCCGGGTCCGCTCCAGTTCTGCACATTGCTCCCCAAAGTGGCGGTTCTCGTCCGGCTCGGTGACAGTGAAGGTGGCCACCCCATAGCCCACACCCGTGACGTCCTCGTAGCTGAGGAGCTTCGCCTCCACAACCAGTCCGTCCAGTGCGCCGGCCATGATTTGGAAGGAGCGAAGTCCGCACTCCGCCGCTTGCTCGCAGAACGCCGGGTCCATGGTGAGGAACTGGAGAAAGTCCCCCTCTGCCATAGCCTGGGTCACCTGGCGGTCAAACACAGGTCCCTCCGGAGCGTAGCCGTAGGGGCCGTTGTCCCTCAGCTTGTGGGATAAGTCGCCACTGGCGATGAACACTGCCCTGCGTTCCAGCGCATCCACCGCCTGAGCGATGCACTGTCCCAGCCGGTAGTGGTCCAGTGGGGAGAAGCCGGACAGGCCAACGCGGAGGACGGGGCAATTCACTCCAGCCTCCCGCAAAAAGTACAGGGGAACAAAGGTACCGTGATCCAGGTACGGGTCCCGCTGTCCCAGCGTCCCAACCTTGAGCCCGGCGGCTTCTCCGCAATGGATAATCTCATCCCGCAGCGGGGAGTCGTATTCCACAGTCAGCTTTGTCTGACCCGCACCGAAAGCGGCCATATCCCCGGTTGTACCCCGGCCCGGAGAGATGTGGAAGTAGTCGGCGTACATGACCAGGTGGGGCGAGGTGATGATGAGTACCTCCGGCTCCCAAACTGCCACCTGCTTTGCGGCGGTGCGGTAAGCGTCGATGGTGACCTGAACCTTCTGCTCCCGCCCGCACCCTACTGTTGGAATAATGAGCGGCGGGTGAGGGACAATCGCTGCGCCAAGAATAGGCATATCGTTCCTCCTTGCTCGTTTTGTACTGCACCTGTGTCTCCAAAGATAGGGCCGCGCTCACTGACGGTTCAATTCCTCCCGCAGTCGTTCCGCAATGGCGGCTTTCTCATCCTCTGTCTTTGCTCGGTCATACTCTGACAGTGCCTCATCCCGGAGTTGTTCAGACTCCGTCTCCCATGCCAAAAAGTCCGGCTTGGTCATGGTTCCTTTTTTCGTGCGGGCAAAGTATTTTTTATAGGCCCGCTGGTGGATGGCCCAGATCTCATTGTTGAGTACCTTGGCCCGGAAGCTCTTGGTGGAGCCCACCTCTCGGCAGGTCTTACCCTCCTCGCTGTTGGGCGCGGGCTGGTCGCAGTAGTTGTAGCTGGCGCCCGGCGTCTGCAAAAACCACCTGCCGCAGTTGGCGCACCGCTTGGGGACAAAGCCTCGCTGCAGGCCCCGCATCAACTCCACATAGACGAAATCTTCCAGCCGGTCGAAGTACAGCTTCTCCACCAGCTCATGGTGCGTCTCATCGATCTCCAGAACAGCGTACTGGATATTCACCTGGGGCGCGTCCACCTCCGACGACTTCCCCAGACTCACACCGCTCACAAAGGCATCCAAACAGTTCTCATATATCTGCTGGGCCAGAGGAACCTTCCTCTGGCCCTTCTTTTTTTCAAAGGCCCTCCGCTGGAACGCTTCCGTTAAAAACCAGGAGTACCTCTCCTGGATAAAGCGGACGGCGCTGACCTGCTCCCGCATATAGGCAGCATCCTTTTCTCCACCATCGTTGAGCTGGCGCAGATCAAACAGGAATAGGCGAAAATAGGGAAGGGAGGACAGCTCCCTTACCGCGTTCATAAATGCCCGCAGTGCTGCCTGGGCGTCCTTCTCCTCTATGGCCTGCTCCAGAATGGCAAGTGTATGCTTGTATGGCAAAACGTCGCAGTTCAGCAGTTCGGTCAGGACCTCGCCGTAAGGATGGGGCGTTGGGTCATACTCTACCCAATAGGCATTCTGTCCAAACTGCACCTTGACGTGTGTGCGCGGCCGGTCTATGTCAAACAGGTCTTTCCCTAAAACGCCCATACCTCCGCCTCCAGTAGATAATGTAACTTACATAATAGTGTATTCGTTTATATGATACAAAACCTATTGACGAATGTCAAGTGGGGTGATAATCTGGAAACGCAAAATAGAGAATGAAATATAAGGAAACAAAAACTATTCCGCAAACTGCACCTCGGCAACTGAATACCCACCACCGAAGTTCATACTCCCTGGGAGAAGCAACGCCAAGACCTCCACAGATAGAGCGAGCGTGCCAACAGGGTGAAAACGCCGCAGACGACCTGGGGCAGGAAGGTGTACGGTGCGTGGCCAAAACCCAACAAAATGACAGAAAGGAAACACGATGAAAGTATCTCAATTCAAAGACTACAGCGAACTGCCACTGTTCCTCAACGCGGAACTGGTGGCAAAGGTGTTGGGTGTGTCGCCCTCCAGCGGCTATGAACTGATGCACGAACCTGGATTCCCGATTTTGAAAATCGGCAGCCGCATGGTGGTGCCCAAGGAGAAGTTCATTCAGTGGGTGGAGGAGAACACGACTGGAGGGACGCAGCCATGAGACGGCGCACAACGCCTATCGGCTGGCCCCACCGTGACCCAAGACACTACCGATTCGCTATACCCAACGCAGTGTGGGAGTATCAGCTCAGACCTGCTGAGTTCGTGATTTTTTCTTACCTTTGCTATCACCGCTCCACCAGTAAACTCACCCTGGAAGAAATCACAGCTGGCGTCCATATGACGACAAGCACTGTAAAAAAGTATCTGGACAGTCTGATAACTAAGAAACTCATCGGCGAAGATGGTACTCCTGCGCTTAAGAGCAAAGACAAAAAATTTTTCACGCTACCCAACGAGGTGTTTCTGTTGCAGCTCTCACCCTCTGCGTTTATGGTCTACGCTTACCTGCTGCTGATTGAGGACCGCCGGACACACACCTGCCACCCCAGCTACAACACCATCGCCGCTACAACAGGCCTGGCTAAGAACACCGCAATAAAAAGTGTCAGCACACTCTTGGAGATGGGACTCATCGCGGTGGAGTCCAGCAGCTACTTCGACAAGCGCGGGATGAAGTGGAAAGGCAACAACCTCTACACCATCCTGCCAGTGAGACCGGCGGTGGACGTGTTCTATCAGCGGAAGCTCCAACAATTGGAGTTGGACACAGAACGCAGGCGTGTCCACAGATGGCAAGCGGAATACGACCGCCGTCACCCCAGAGCGGCCCTGTGTGCCACGGCTTCTGCTCAGGCTACACCTGACCCATCTCAACAGTGCAAGCCCGTGTGTGCCCTTTGAACGCCAGTGTGCGAGGGGACGGAAAGAAGCAGGATAAACGTGTGCCGCCTTGTTGGCGCCCCGCTAGCCACTTCTGCCCGCAGTGCGGGCAGTTTTCGGGGATACGGAGTGACCTCATTCCAGAGAGAAAAAAGAGCGTTTGACCTCATCTCGGGGCTCGCCCTTAGAGCGGCAGAGCTTTCCCCGGCACCAAACACACAATTTGGAGGATATTATGAGCAAAACAGAAAACACCCACAAAATGACTATTCGACTGTCCCCGATCACGGAGTTCCGATTGGAACGGGACTACCGCCTGGATGGCAGCCGGAGCAAAAACGAATTCATTGAAAGAGCCATCGCCCACTACCAGGATCTTCTTGAGGCGGAGCAGAACGAAATGCTCCCCACAGCGATTCAGTCCGCTATCGACGGGCGGCTGGGGATGTTCGAAGACAGACTGGCCCGGCTTTTCTATAAGCTGGCCGTAGAGATGGACATGGGGATCAGCGCCGTCCTCGATTGTATCCGGATGGATAGCGACTACCTGCGCAAACTGCGAGCGGACAGTGTGAAGAACGTGAAGGCCACCAACGGCTTACTGACCTTTGAGCAGAAAGTCAGAGAGCAACCGGATGATGGAGATGACCAGTGGCAAGACTGATCGTCAAGAGTCCCTACATCAAGGGCGGCGCTGGTGGTGGTCCGGGAGGTTACCTGAAATACATCGGTACCCGCGAGGGCGTGGGGCTGCTGCCCTCCGGCTACATGGAGTACATGGCGGAGCGCCCGCGCTCTCACGGCCTCTTCGGCGACGAGGGCAGCGTAGATATGGACGCCGCCATGAAGGAGCTGAACGAGTACCCCGGCAACATCTGGATGCACGTCATCTCCCTCAAGCGGGAGGACGCCGAGCGGCTGGGGTACGACCACGCTGCGCAGTGGCGCAACTTGATCCGAGCCCACCGCAATGAAATCGCCGCCGCGATGAATATCCCGCCCGGCGACTTTCGCTGGTACGCCGCCTTCCACGACGAGGGCGGCCACCCCCATATCCACATGATGGCGTGGTCAGTGAAGCCGGGACAGGCGTACCTCTCCAAGGATGGCATCCGCAAAATCAAGTCCGCGCTGACCAACGACATTTTCAAGCAGGGGATGCTCCACACCTACGAGCAGAAGTCTTCCTCCAGAGATGAACTGGTGCGCAGGGCCAGAGAAGAAATGAAAGCCCTGGCGCAGGAAATGCAGATCCACCTCGGCAACCACCCTGAAGTGGAGTCGTTAATGGTAACATTGGCCGCTCAGTTGGAAACAGTGACAGGTAAGAAAACTTACGGCTACCTCCCCAAAGCCGTGAAGAAAACCGTAGACGAAATCGTTGACAAGCTGGAACAATTGCCTGCTATCAACGAGTGCTATCAAATGTGGTGGGAACTCCGATGTCAGATCAAGGATTTCTATTCCGAGCGAGAGCGCCAACGTCCGCCGCTGTCTCAACAGAAGGATTTCCGTTCCATCAAGAACGCGGTCATTCAGGAAGCAGAGAACATCCGCATGGGCAAAGTCACTTTCGAGGATGAGGAGATGGAGAAGCAGGAACTCACCTCCGACCTACCACACGACTGTTGGGAGCTATGGATGGTTACACAGGATGACACCGCCCCGATGGGTGACAGGGATGAAGCGGCGGCACAGTTGATCCGCAAAGCTGAAAGTGGTGACCCTGATGCGCAGTATCTCGTCGGCAAGCTCTACCGGGACGGCCCGGTTCTGATTCCAGACAATGTGGAAGCGCAATACTGGTTCGACCAGTCGGCCCGGCAGGGTCATGTGCCAGCGCAGTACGCTCTGGGTAAACTGTACCTCACCGACGATGCGGAAGTGCACGACGCCGAGTTGGGAATCCAATGGTTGGAGTATGCCGCCCACCATGGGAGTGACTGCGCCGCCTACCGTCTGGGCAAAGAGTATCTCAAGGGTGAGATCGTGGAGAGAGACTCCGCCAAAGCACAGGAGTACCTCACCCAGTCAGCCAAGACCGGAAACCAGTTTGCCCAATACGCTCTGGGCAAACTGTACCTGGAGCGCGGTGATAAAGCGGAAGCCCACTACTGGTTTACACAGTCAGCCGCACGGGGGAATGAGTACGCTCAATTTTTCCTGGACCACTGGAATAATCTGAAGCCGCCTTCGATCATGCTGTCCGTCTCTCGATTGCTCCATCACATTGGCTGTATCTTCCAAGAGCAGATGCCAACTCCGACTATCCCTGGTGGTGTCCAGATCGACCGGAAGCGGCTGGCACAGCTCAGAGAAAAGAAGATCGCCATGGGGCACAAACTGGACGACCATGTGGAGCAGACTCCGAGCTGGACGATGACGATGGGATAGCTGTCAACTGCACCACTGTCTCCAAAGAGAATCAGCAGTTCCCAAATGATAAGTTTTTGATAACTCTTCTCAAAAGGGATGGCTATTCAAGTACGGTTAGGGTATTGTGTGTTGCTGTAAAGGAGGTAGGTGAAGATGAGAAAAACACTGGAAGATCTCTACTATGGCAACATCACACCCAATGAGCAGCAGATGACACCCGGCTCAGAACTGAAGCGGGCAGTGGATCGTGTCACCAACTATGAAAAACAGCTCATGAAGCAACTTGGTGAAACTGAGCAAGAGATCCTCACAAAACTCATTCAGTCACAGCATGAGATCGACAGCATAACAGCTCTGGAAAATTTCATCCTTGGCTTTCGGCTGGGAGTCCGGCTGATGGCCGAGTGTATGGATGAAAACGACGGTGATATTCGGACTGGAGGTGAGTAACAAATGGCAAAACGCAGACCGTCTGGCGACGGCATGGTGCGTAAGCGAGACGACGGTCGGTGGGAGGGCCGCATTGTGGTGGGTCACAAGGAAAATGGCGATTCCATCTTCCGTTACATCTACGCTGATAATCAAAAAGAGTTGACCGCAAAGCTCCGCCAGAATATCGACGCCTACCAAGGCATTGACCTGACGGAGCAAAGCAAAATGACTCTCGGGGAATGGTTGGACACATGGCTGGAGCAAATGGCGGTCACTCTCCGGCCTGGCACGCTGGAACACTATCGCCGGGATATGGAAAACCACGTGAAACCCCGCCTGGGAGCAAAGCCTCTCACTCAGTTGACCGCAGCTGACCTCCGAAAACTCTATGATACCTTGAAGCAGAATGGCAGAGTGAAACCTCGCCCCGGTCAGAATCTTGGACTCTCCAGTACCACTGTCCACGGAATCCACACCACGCTTCACCACGCACTCAAAGCGGCGAGGGATCAGGGGCTCATTCCTGTCAATCCCGCTGACGAGATGGAGCCGCCTAAGGTGATTCATCAGCCAATGAAGATTCTAACTGAGGAGCAGCTGGATGTTTTCCTGACAGCAATCAAAGCCGATGAAATCTGGTATGACTTCTTCTACACTGAGTTGACCACCGGCCTGCGCCGGGGTGAAATCTGCGGCCTCATGTGGTCTGACTTCAATGAGCGTGGCGGCACCCTGAAGGTCTGCCGTACTCTTCATCGGGAAAAGGGCGGCAGGCTGGTGGCAGGAGATACCAAGACCTACGCCGGCACACGGAAGATCGTCCTGCCGCCCAGCACAGCGGAGCTGTTGAAAGATCGAAAGCGGAAATCTTTCTCTCCCTGGATCTTTCACGATCCACTTCGGCCTGAGGCCCCTATGAATCCTGACAGTGCCTACCGACAGCTGAAGAAATTTTTGGCGGAGGCTGGACTGCCAAATATCCGCTTCCATGACCTCAGACACACATTCTCAACTCATGCGCTGTCCAGCGGTGTGGACGCCAAAACCCTGGCGGGAATCCTGGGCCACACCAAAGCGTCCTTCACTCTGGATACCTATACCCACACCACCGGCGATATGCAGAAGCGTGCCGCTGACATTGTCGGCGGCTTTCTGACTGATTACCTTGGAGAGGAGATGAAACCGTGGCAAAACGCAGAAAGCGCGGGGACGGCGGCGTCAGCCTGAGAAAAGATGGCCGCTGGGAGGGGCGGGTAGTTGTCGGCTACGATGATAAAGGTCTCCCTGTCACCAAAAATGTTCTGGCAAAGACCAAATCGGACTGTATCGCAAAACTCAAAGCACTGAGGGACAGCATCCAGGCTCCTGCTTCCGAACAGCCTAAGCCTGGAATCCCCCTGGGGGACTGGCTGGATATCTGGTATCAGACCTATAAGAAATCCAATCTTCGGCCCAACACCCAAATGTCCTATGAGCGGCGCATCTACCAGCACATCATCCCAGCCCTGGGAAACATCCAAATGGACAAGCTGACCACCAACGACATCCAGCAGTTCTACGCTAAACTCAAGCAGGGCGGCAGACTCCTCCGCACAGAGTTATACGGGGAGGGACTGTCCGACCAGACTGTTCGGGGCGTCCACACCACCCTCCATGCCGCACTGGACAAGGCCGTTGCGGAAAAGCTCCTCTTCCGCAATCCCGCCGATGGCTGCCGTCTCCCCTCCGCCAAAGACAGAGAAATGCAGGTGCTTTCTCCGGAGGAAATCCAACGTCTGCTGATCCAAGCCAAAGAGGACAGTTGCTTCGAGCTTCTCCTGTTGGAGTTCTCCACTGGACTGCGGCGAGGCGAGATATGCGCCCTCCAATGGGATGACCTCAACCTCCGCACTGGAGAACTCCGAGTACAGCGTCAGGTTCATCGGATAAAGAGCAAGCTGGTGGCCTCTCCACCCAAAACCAAGGCTGGCAACCGCAGCGTGATCCTCCCTGTGCCTGTTCTGGGCGTCCTTAAGGCCTACAAAAAAACCGTGAACTCCCGGTGGATGTTTCCTTCCCCGGTCAGCGTGGACTCGCCCAGAGACCCAGCCGCAGTTCGCAAAAAATTACAGACTGTTCTGGAACGGGCAGAATGTAAGAAAATCAGATTTCATGACCTCAGACACACATTTTCTACCACTGCCCTGGAGCATGGGATGGATATCAAGACCCTGTCCACTATTATCGGCCATGTCTCCAGTAGCACCACACTGAACATCTACGCTCACGTTACCGATGAGATGCGCCGTACAGCGGCGGTAAAAATCGACCAGGGTATCGGCAAAACTGAGCTACAAGCAGAGAGTCAGTTAGCACCTCGGAAGCCTGTTCCCAGTACATTCCAGGCCCACAAAGGCCAGAGGCGTAAAGCGGGGACCGGATGCGTCACTCAGATCAACGAAAAGCTCTGGGAAGGACGCTACTCTCCTATCTGGCCGGATGGCAAAAGACACCCTCGGAACATCTACGCTCACAGTGAGAAAGAGTGTGAAAAACTGCTGGCAGAGATGATCGTAGAAATGAAAGCGGAAATCGCCGCTGAAAGAGTGCGTCTGAAAGCAGGCTGACAAAAATCTACGGCTCACCGAGTGGGATATCCTCTCGGTGAGCCGTTTTTCTCTGTCTGTGGCTGTTTGTGTGGTCAAACCCAGATCCAGAAATTCAAATCAGCGAGAAAAGTGCTGAAATACAAGAAAAATCCAGCCTTTCCCACAGGAAAAACTGGACTTTCTGGAGCTGCTGGGCGGATTCGAACCGCCGACCTCATCCTTACCAACTGATACCCCACCCTCGAAACGCCTCCATATGGCGCTTGGGGGGCATTTTTGTTCCAGAAATGCGGAAGCAATTGTGCTTTCCGCTCCATTGCCTCCGCCCGCTCGTTTCCTGTTGTGGGTCAGGTTGTGGGTCAGGACGCGAAAGCTGGACGAACATCGGCGAGAGGAAGCCCCAGCCGCACCGCCCTCTCTCGCTCATAGGTGACCCTGGTGACCTCCTCAATGAACCATCGCTCCTTTTCGTCCGCACTGGCCCACTTCACCCCGTACTTCCGACACATTTGGAAAAATATCTCGTAAAACCGATCCCCCTCCGGATCCTCGCGGCAATACCACTCCGCATCGGAAGTGGTGCTTTCTTTCCTGAGTTCCATCCAAGCACCTCCCAAATCAAATAAGATAGGTGAAAAAGATCCGTTTTGCCGCCTCGTCCGCAACTAAATACCGTGGGGCAGAGGTATCAAATATCGGGAGCGGAACTGCCCCAAAATCCTTTTCGTAGTGTCTTGCCAGCTCGGTAGTTTTCGCCTCAAGTATCACATCGCCAGCAAATCCGTTATCAATGGACAGCTTGATCCCATATGCGATCATCAGCCGCCCAATGCCCGTATATTTGGGCTTCCCGCCATTAAGGTTCGGATTAGACTCCGGCTGCGCCTCCATATAGACGATATGGACAACCAGCGAATTGTTCAAAATCTCATATGCTCCAAGCGCAATCAGTTCATCGCCCACCTTGGCCGCATACTTCTCAAAACAATCTGCCGACAAGTAGTCACTCGTCCAAGAGGTCTGCCACACAGGCGGCAGATTTGTCAACTCCGCATCGGTCTGCGTCATCAGCTCGATGGAGACAGGGATCTGCTGATTCATCATGTCAAAAACAAACGGTTTGAACTGCACATCCCTCACCTCGTAAACAGTATACCACAAAACGAAGAAAAAGAAAAGCTCGTTTTTCCCCACGCAAATCTTGCGCCACAGTAAACAATAAAAGGGCCTCCCCCGGATTATTTCTCTCGACTTTCTCCTCCAAATGTGGTATGTTACGTTGCTTGAAGGGGGTGAATATTTTGGAACGGCAGAGGAAGGACATCCATCAAAATCATACTAAAGCGGCTGTTTCCCGTTGCGGGGGGCAGCCGCTTTCGCTTCCTCTAAACTAAATTCATATTGTACAGAGCCATAGCTCCCCTAAAATGAATCTATTACAAAAAGGAGGAGCATTATGGGCACATATGGATATGTCCGGGTTTCCACAAAAGAGCAGAACGAGGATCGGCAGGTCATCGCCATGGGAGAATTCGGGGTTCAAAGCAGCAACATTATCATGGACAAACAGTCAGGCAAGGATTTTGACCGCCCCGGATATCGGCGGCTGGTACGCAGGCTGAAAGCCGGCGATACCCTTGTCATCAAGAGCATCGACCGGCTGGGGCGGAACTACGATGAAATTTTGGAACAGTGGCGGCTGCTGACCAAGGAAAAGCAGGTGGCCATCGTGGTGCTGGATATGCCCCTGCTGGACACCCGCCAGGGTCGGGATCTCACTGGCGTGCTGATTGCCGACATCGTCCTCCAGCTGCTGTCCTATGTGGCGCAGACGGAGCGGGAATTCAACCGCCAGCGGCAGGCGGAGGGGATCGCGGCGGCCAAAGCTAAGGGCGTCCACTTCGGGCGTAAATTCAAAGATCGGGGCAAGAACTACGAGGGTGTAATGGCCGCTTGGCGGCGGGGCGAGCTCAGCGGCAGGGCGGCGGCCAAAAAGCTGGGCGTGGCCCATGGAACCTTCCAGCGGTGGTGTAAGGAGTAAATTGGACTATAAAGCTTGGGTTGTAGTCCACCGAAAAAGGGCTGTGTCTCTGAGGTAAAATTGCCGTTTTGAACAACGGCCTACCAGCCTTTTCCCATTTTGATAAAAATAATTCTACTATACGCGGCAAATTTTTGCAATAGGGAGAGTGGCTTATAACCCAAGGGTTGTGAGCCAGCCCTCATGATTTTGGAGCGCAGCTTCAACAAAGTGCCCTTTTTGACAAATCATAAAGGAGAGATGGACAATGATTCGTAAATGTCGATGTTTGCCGCTTGTGTTGCTGATGGGAGGGCTGTTGATATGCCCAGTATTTGCGGCCTCCTCTTTTCCGGATGTAACTGGGTATGAGGAATTTACAGAGGCTGTATCTTATGTGAGTGAAGCAGGTATTATGGTTGGAGATAACAATGGGAATTTCAATCCGTATAAAACTGTAACCCGGGCAGAAATGGCAACAATTGTTTGCCGTATGCTGAATGAAGACAGAGATTTGGAAACCTCGACCCAGTTTACTGATGTGCCCGTAGGACATTGGGCAAACAAATATATCAGCAAGGCGGCAAGTCTCAGCATCGTCAATGGTTATGGCGGAGGAAAGTTTGGCCCTTCAGACAGTGTTACATATGAGCAGGCAGTGACAATGATTATTCGGGCAATCGGAGGCAACGAAGTTGCAATTGAATATGGTGGTTATCCTGATGGCTATATACTTGTTGCTGAGGAAAACGCACTGCTGGATAGGATAAACGCGAAAAAAAGCGAGCCACTATCCAGAAGTGACATTGCTCAAATTCTCTACAATTACCATATTCTTAGTTCATCTGTTGATTAGAGCAACAGCGTCCATATAGATATCGTAAGAATAGGAGAAGCAGTAAAATGAAAAAGGTAATCTCAATAATATTGGCGGTATACTTAATGCTGTCCGCGTTACCTATGCCCGCGATGGCTTCAAACCAGTCTGATGTAGTTGCTAACACAATTGTCAACTATATTGCATCTAACCACAAGTCATTCAACAGTAGCTATGGTGGCAAAGCGTGGGGATGTTGGGCATTCTGTAATTATGTGTGGAAAGGTGTCTTCGGAAAGGACTATTTTGCAAACACACATAGAGGCGCGTCCTCCGGAACAGAAACCAGCGACATTTATGGTTTTTTAACAAAGAATAACGCAAAGGTAGGAGATATTCTCTGGTGTGGCACCCCTGATTTTGGGACTAGCCATAGTATGATTATTTTGTCCTATGACTCTGAAGGATTATGGCTCTCAGATGGCACGGAAAGAGGGACTCTGTGGCATAATAATGCTCGGATTACTTATAATGATGAAGTTTATGCACGATATTTTGGTGGGCATTGTAGATTAGCGCTATATAAAGTGAATGATGGCTACTGGAGTGCGGTTGCAAATGGTTCTGCTCCGGCTCCTTCGTCACCAACAAATGCACCAAGCAAACCTTCTGCCCCAACTGCAAAGCCCCAGCTTTCGACCGTGTCCATGGAATCCGGCAATTGGAATGTCTATATTCCGGCCAACTACAAGCTGCTGCTCTATTCCAGCGAGACCTCTACTACTTCGGTCAATTACTGCTCTGCACGGAGCCCTTCGTATCGGGTTGTTTGCTCTAAAAAAGCCACGCTGTCCAATGGGGTGATCCGATACTATGGAGTATTTAATACGGACGATCATTACTGGCTAACCTACGCCGGTGGTATGACTTTAGAACATAACAGCGAAACACCCCTCCCTGTTTTGACGGCGGACATAAAATCGGGCCAATGGATTGTTGAAATACCTGTTAATTCCAGAATAAAACTCTATAACAATGCAGATTCAACATCATCCTCAAGCGTATACACTACATCTGGCCCTTATAAAACCCAGGACTTCCTGTGTAACCAACAGGCTTCACTTTCTGATGGGTCAGTTCGTTATGCCACAGGCTTCTTTGAGAACAACACCTTGGTGACAAGATGGTTTACTTTGACCGATGCAATGTCCGCAAAGGAACAAAATAGCCTGCCAACATATACTGTCTCCTTAGATGCAAATGGCGGCAGCGTTTCACCGTCCAGCATTACGGTAAAGCAGAATGGTACATACAATTCATTGCCGCAGGCGAGATGGAGCCAAAATGACTATAGATTTGACGGCTGGTATACATCTGCTGTAGGCGGTACCGAAGTAACATCGTCCAGCAGGCTCGCGGTTAACGCAGACCACACGCTTTATGCACACTGGGTCAATCCGTATGAATTTACACTTGATCCTAATGGCGGTACGGTGTTAGGATCTTCCTCTCCAATTACAGAGAAATATCAAAACAGCGAATACCTCCCTGCCGCAACCAGGCCAGGGTACACTTTTGACGGATGGTATACAGAGAGAAACGGCGGAACTAAGCTTTCACAATGGGTGATAACGTCTGGTGGCAGAACAGTTTACGCTCACTGGACTCCCATAGCAGTTGGAAATTACACCGTCACATTTGACTGCTGTGGCGGGGCATCATCGACTTTGACTTTTACATCACTTGAAGTT
>Ga0137309_100165_pt1 | contig 45654 bp, 32 predicted proteins | sample NAcewiD2O_June_FD_97179 | JGI IMG/M metagenome (GOLD analysis project Ga0137309, IMG submission 97179) | Mouse cecal microbial communities from Vienna, Austria - N-Acetylneuraminic amended D2O_June | ecosystem: Host-associated > Mammals > Digestive system > Large intestine > Cecum | place... | reverse complement strand
TAGAAGTTTTGCGCAGGCCGGCATAGGAAACGCGGCTCAAGGGCGTTTGCTATAAGGGCCCGCATGGGAAGGGAAGATGGATATTTATGGCGGAAAAGAAGCAAGCGCCCATCAGCACCCGGGCGGAGGGCAGGCCCGAGGACAAGGCCAAGGCCCTGGAAACCGCGCTGACGCAAATTAAGAAGCAGTTCGGCGAGGGGGCGGTGATGCGCCTGGGCCAGAACTCCGAGCTGAACTTGGAGGCCGTTCCCACCGGGTCGCTCTCGCTGGACCTGGCCCTGGGCATCGGCGGCCTGCCCCGGGGGCGGATTGTGGAGATCTATGGCCCGGAATCCTCCGGCAAAACCACCCTGGCCCTGCACTGCGTGGCCGAGGGGCAGAAGCTGGGGGGCAACGCGGCCTTCATCGATGTGGAGCACGCCCTGGACCCGGTTTATGCCGCTAACCTGGGGGTGGATGTGGAAAGCCTGCTGGTCTCGCAGCCAGACACCGGCGAACAGGCCCTGGAGATCACCGAGGCTTTGGTGCGCTCCAACGCCATTGACGTGATTGTGGTGGACTCTGTGGCGGCCCTGGTGCCCCGGGCGGAGATTGAGGGGGAGATGGGCGACACCCATGTGGGCCTGCAGGCCCGGCTGATGAGCCAGGCCCTGCGGAAGCTGGCCGGGGCCATCGCCAAGTCCAACTGCGTGGCCATCTTCATCAACCAGCTGCGGGAAAAGGTGGGCGTGATGTACGGCAACCCGGAGGTGACCCCCGGCGGGCGGGCGCTGAAGTTCTATTCTTCCGTGCGCATTGATGTGCGCAAGGGAGAGGCCATTAAGAGCGGTACGGACATCATCGGCTCCCACACCAAGGCCCGGGTGGTGAAAAACAAGGTGGCCCCGCCCTTCCGCACCGCTGAGTTTGACGTGATGTACGGCACGGGCATCTCCCGCACCGGCGAGCTCATGGACATTGCCGTGCAGCTGGACATCATCCAGAAAAGCGGCTCCTGGTTCTCTTACAGCGGGGAGCGCATTGGCCAGGGCCGGGACAAGGTGAAGGACTTTTTGGCCAACAACGCCGAAATAGCCGCCGAGGTGGAAAAGAAGGTGCGGGAGAACGTGGACAAGCTGTTCGCGAAAACCGCGCCTAAGGGGGCGGCCGCCCGTCCGGCGGAGGCCGCGGCAGAGCCCCCGGCGGCTCCCCCCGAGGCCTCCGCGCCCAAAAAGCCCGCGCCGCCGGTGGACGACCCGTCCATCGACATTGAGGTGGATTGATGGAGCTGACCGCTGCCGAGCCCCGGCGCAAGGGGCTGGTCCAGCTGTACCTGGACGGGGAAGAGGCGGTGAAGCTGGACCGGGAGGTTTTTTTGCGGGCCGGGCTGCGGCCTGGAGACCAGATCTCCGACGAGGAGCTGCACCAGCTGATTTTGGACTCGGATGCCCGGCGGGCCAAGGAAAAGGCCCTGTACTTACTGGAGCACAGGAATCACTCCAAGCGGGAGCTGACCGAGAAGATCGCCCGCACCGCCGCCTCTTGGGAGGCCGCCGAGGCCGCTGCCGGACAGATGGAGGAGCTGGGTCTGGTGGACGACCAGGCCTATGCCCGTGACCGCGCCCGGGAGATGTTTTTGCGCAAGCGCTGGGGGCCCCTGCGGGTGAGGCAGGAGCTCCGGCGCAAGGGCATTGACGGGGAGCTGATTGAAGAGCTGCTGGAAGAGTACCGGCAGAGGGACGAGGGCGGGCTGGTGGCTGAGAACGTCCGGGCTGTGCTGGAAACCAAATACTCCGGCTGGCGGGAGGACGAAAAACAGCGCCGCCGGGCCTTTGCCGCCTTGCAGCGGCGGGGCTATTCCTACGAGGAGATTCGGGAGGGAATGGCCTGGGATGAATTTGAAGCAGAATAAGGAGGCCTTTTGCCATGGCTAAAGCAATTGTCAACGGAAACCGATCGAAGGGGACCATTAACCCCAACATTTACGGCCACTTTTCCGAGCACCTGGGCCGGTGCGTCTACAACGGCCTCTATGTGGGCCAGGACTCGGACATCCCCCATGTAAACGGCATGCGCGCCGATGTGGTGGAGGCCCTGAAAAAGATGGGCATCCCCCTGCTGCGCTGGCCGGGGGGCTGCTTTGCGGACACCTACCACTGGCGGGACGGCATTGGGCCCCAGGAGAGCCGGAAGAAAATTGTGAACACCAACTGGGGCGGTGTCACCGAGGACAACAGCTTCGGCACCCATGAGTTTTTGGAGCTCTGCCGCCAGCTGGGCTGCCAGCCGTATATCTCCGGCAATGTGGGCAGCGGCACGGTGCAGGAGTTTTCGGACTGGGTGGAGTACTGCAACATGGGGGGCCAGTCCCCCATGGCCGGGGAGCGCCGCCAAAACGGCCAGGAGGCCCCTTGGAACGTAAAATATTGGGGCATTGGCAACGAGGCCTGGGGCTGCGGCGGCAGCATGCGGGCGGAGTTTTACGCGGATCTGTGCCGCCAATACGCCACCTATCTGCGGAACTACGACAGCGAGCACAAAATCTACAAAATCGCCTCCGGAGCCAATGTGGACGACTACCACTGGACCAAGACGGTGGTAGAGCAGGCGGGTGGGCTCATTGACGCGGTGAGCCTGCACTACTACACCCGCCCCCGCACCAAGGACTGGAACGACAAGGGCGCCGCCACGGGCTTTCCCCGGCAGGAGTATTACAGCACCCTGCGCAACACCCTCTATATGGAGGAGCTGGTGGAGAACCACAGCCGCATCATCCGGCAGTACCAAGGCGGCCGGCAGGTGGGCCTCTGCGTGGACGAGTGGGGAACCTGGTACGATGTGGAGCCGGGAACAAACCCGGGCTTCCTCTACCAGCAGAACACCATGCGGGACGCGTTGGTGGCGGCCATTAACCTAAACATCTTCAACAACCACTGCGATACGGTGGTTATGGCCAACCTTGCCCAGGTGGTAAACGTGCTCCAGGCGGTCCTTCTCACCGAGGGGAGCAAGCTGGTGCGCACGCCCACCTACCATGTGTTCGAGATGTACCAGGGCCACCAGGGAGCCAAGCAGCTGGAAAGCTATGTGGAGACCGTCCTCACCGGAGAGGGAGAAAACCAGGTGCCCAACCTGCACATTTCCGCCAGCCAGGGGCCGGAGGGCGTGCTGGTCACCGCCGCCAATCTGGACGACAAACGCCCGGCCCAGCTGGATTGCGTCCTTGCTGGCCTGGGCCAGCTAAGCCAGGTGGAGGGCCGGGTGCTCACCGGCGGCTGCGGGGCCTTTAACGATTTTGGCGCGGGCGAGATTGTGAAGCCCGCCGCCCTGGCCGCGGCAAAGGTGGAAGAGGGCTTCCAGGCCGTGCTGCCCCCCTGCTCCGTGGCGGCGTTTACCCTTCGATGAACCGGCCGCCCTGCAAGCGCTGCCTGCTGCGGGAGCTGGACGGGGAATACTTCAAGTCCATTTATCAATACATTGAAAACCTGCCCCCAGAGCAAAAAGCCAGCCAGACCGGGTACCAGGAGCGGCTGGCCCTGTGCCGGGCCTGCCCGGACCTGCAAAACGGCATGTGCGCCCAGTGCGGCTGCTTTGCGGAGGTGCGGGCGGCAAAGGCGGCCCAAAGCTGTCCCCGGGGCAGGTGGAGCAAGGAGGGAGCATCATGAACAAAAACCACTTCGCGCCCACCCCGCCTATGGGGTGGAACAGCTACGACTATTACGACACCACGGTTAACGAGGCCCAGGTGCGGGCCAATGCCCAGGTCCTGGCGGAGAAGCTGCTGCCCTTTGGCTGGGAGTATGTGGTCATTGACATTGAGTGGTACGCCCACGGGGCCGGGTCCATGCGGGACCAGTACCAGTACATCCCCTTCGCCCCGGTGGAGATGGACCCATACTCCCGCCTGCTGCCAGACCCGGAGCGCTTTCCCTCCTCGGCTGGGGGCGCTGGCTTCCTGCCCCTGGCGGAGTACATCCACAGCCTGGGGCTGAAATTCGGCATCCACATCATGCGGGGCATCCCCCGGCAGGCGGCCCATAGCCACACAAAGATTTTGCATACCCACACCACGGCGGACCATGTGGCCGAGCCCAACTCGGTCTGCCGCTGGAACCCGGATATGTATGGCGTGCGGAACTGCCCGGAGGGGCAGGCCTATTACGATTCCATCATCCAGCTGTACGCGGACTGGGGCGTGGACTTTATCAAATGCGACGATATCTGCAACACGGACAATCTGGTGGACCACAGCGAAAAGGGTTATGAGCGAAAGCACGAGATCGAGATGCTTCACCGGGCCATCCAGAAAGCCGGGCGGCCCATGGTGCTGTCTCTGTCCCCGGGTCCGGCCATCATCCAAAAAGCCTGGCACTATAAAAAGTACGCCAATATGTGGCGCATCACCGACGACCTTTGGGACGACTGGGCCCTGCTCAAGGCCATGTTCCCCCGGTGCGAAATTTGGCAGGACCACATTGCCCCCGGCTGCTACCCGGACTGCGACATGCTGCCCCTGGGGAAGCTGGGCGGCGGTTTTGGCAAGGGGGAATGGGACAGCCGCCTTACGCCGGACGAGCAGCGGACCATGATGACCCTGTGGTGCCTGTTCGGCTCTCCCCTGATGCTGGGCGCGGAGCTGACCAAGCTGGACCAGGCGACCTTGGCCCTGCTGACCAACCGGGCGGTGCTGGCCATGCTGCCCCCGGCGTGCAGGCCCAGCCAGCGGGAGAGAACCGGGAACCAGGCGCTGTGGACAGCTGAAAATGACAAGACCGGCCAGCGGTACGCGGCGCTTTTTAATCTGGCGGAAGAGGCCCAGGAGCTTTGCCTGGACTTAACCGAAATCTTCCCCGGCGTTACCAAAGGCCGGGAACTGTGGACCAAAGCGCCCGCCAGCATAGGGGCCGGACGGCTCAGCGCCCCCGTGCCGCCCCATGGCTGCGTGGTATATGAGGTGAAATAACCATGAAAAAAGAAGAATTCAGCAGGCCGCTGAACCTGAAACACGTGAAGATTACCGATGGCTTCTGGCACGCCGCCCAGGAGACCGTCCGGCGGGAGGTCATCCCCTACCAGTGGGAGGCTCTCAACGACCGGGTGGAGGGCGCGGCCCCCAGCTACTGCATGCACAATTTCCGGGCGGCGGCCCGGCTGATGGAGCGGAAGCGGAAGAACCCCGCCTTTGCGGAGCCCAGCTACAGCTTCCGGGGCTTTGAGACTCTGCCCCCGGACCCGGCCCATTTGGACCCGGACCGGTTTTATGGCTTTGTGTTCCAGGACTCGGACTTTTACAAGTGGGTGGAGGCGGCGGCCTATTCTTTGGCCAACCACCCGGACCCCCGGCTGGAGGCAACAGTGGAGGAGGCTGTGGAGGCCATCTGCGCCGCCCAGCACGACAGCGGCTATTTGGACACCTATTACATCCTCAACGGCATGGATCGGGCCTTTACCAACTTGAAGGACCACCACGAGCTATACTGCCTGGGCCATCTGGTAGAGGGAGCCGTGGCCTACTATGAGGCCACGGGTAAGGATAAGCTGCTCCGCGCCGCCTGCCGGTTTGCCGATTGTGTGGACGCCCGCTTCGGCCCGGAGCCGGAGAAACGCAAGGGCTACCCCGGGCATGAGATTGCGGAAATGGCCCTGGCTAGGCTGTATGAGGCCACCGGAGAGGAGCGCTACCGGAGGCTGAGCCAGTTTTTCCTGGACCAGCGGGGCACGGCCCCCAACTACTTTTTGCAAGAGGACAAGGAGCGGGCTGCATATGAGGGCAAGCCCGCGCCTACCGGGGGCCAGGAGCGCTACGCCTATTATCAGGCCCACAAGCCCGTGCGGGAGCAGGAGGAGGCCGTGGGCCACGCGGTGCGGGCGGGCTACCTCTACTCGGGCATGGCGGATGTGGCCAGGCTGACCGGGGATGAGGCGCTCTTTACCGCCTGCCAGCGGCTGTGGAACAGCATCGTCAAAGAAAAGCTGTACATCACCGGCGGCGTGGGGGGCACGGTGCACGGCGAGGCCTTCTCTTACCCCTTCGACCTGCCCAACGACGCGGCCTACTCCGAGACCTGCGCGGCCATTGCCTTGGCGTTTTTTGCCCGGCGGATGCTGGAAATTCAGCCAAAGGCCCAATATGCGGACGTAATGGAGCTGGCCCTCTACAACACGGTGCTGGCGGGCATGGCCCTGGACGGGAAGAGCTTTTTCTATGTGAATCCTCTGGAGGTGAACCCCGCCGCCTGCAAGGCCGACGAGCGGCTGCGCCATGTGGAGCCGGTGCGGCAGAAGTGGTTTGGCTGCGCCTGCTGCCCGCCCAACATCGCCCGGACCGTAAGCTCGGTGGGAGCCTATGCCTTTACGGAAAACGAGACCACCCTGTTCACGCATCTTTACATAGGCGGCGGGCTGACCACCCGCCAGGGCCTGAGCCTGACCGTGGAAAGCGGCCTGCCCTGGACGGGCGGGGCGAAAATGAAGGTTGAGACGGATGCGCCCGCCAAATATACGCTGGCCTTCCGAAAGCCCGGCTGGTGTGAAACGCCGGTTTTCACCGCCCCGGCCCACGCGGAGCGGACGGAGAAAGACGGATACGTCTATTTTACCGGCCTGTGGCGGGCGGGAGACCAGATCCAGATGGACTTCCCCGTGGAGGTCCGTCTGAATGGCGCCAGCCCTCGGGTGCGGGAAAACCTGGGGCTGGCGGCAGTGACCTGCGGGCCCCTGTGCTACTGCCTGGAGCAGGCGGACAATGGGAGCGGCCTGCATCTTCTGCGGGTGGACGCCGCGAAACTCGGGGAAGCCAAGCGGGAGCCCATTGCCATTGGCGGGCGGGAGATGAGGGCCATTACCCTTCCCGGCTTTTGCCAAAAGCCGCCGGAGCCAGGCGCGCCCCTGTACACAGTCTACGCAAGGCCGGAGGAAACCCAGGTGGACTTAAAGTTTGTGCCCTACTATGCCTGGGCCAACCGGGGCCCGGGAGAGATGCGGGTCTGGGTACGGGTCTGATAGTTAAACGCACTTGAAAACCGGTATTTCCTGATTTTCAAGCAGGGCGGCGCAGGCACGCCCGCGCCGCCAGGTTCGAAAGAGGTATCACCTCTTTTAAACTGCGTGAACGATAAGACCCACAGCCCCAATTCTGGGAGCGACCGTTTCGGAGACCTTTTCGTGTTCCCCCGCCTGTGGGGCGGGGAGAACATAGGTGACTATCTCTGCGGTTGGGACACGCCCCCAATTCTTCCCGCCTTGACTTCTCCCCCGCTTTTGAGTATACTGTTACCAAGACCCCTCAAAGGAAAGGAGCGTTTTTGTGCGCGCTTGGAATCAATATGGAAGGCCCCGGAACCGGCAGAAGCTCATGATTTTGCTGATAGCGGCGGGCGCGGCGCTGTTTTTGCTGTTTACGGCCATGGCAGCGGCCTCGCTGGCCGCTGGGGTGCGGGCCCGAGTGGTGGATGGCGGACAGAGTTACTCGGTGCGGACCGGCCGGCGGGATGTGGACGCGATTTTGAAGAAAGCGGAGGGCCTGGGCTTGGCCCCCTTGGGCGCTTTGGACGAGGCCCTGGCCGATTGGAATACCAGCACCATCACCCTGCGCCGGGGCGTGGACCTTTACCTTCGCCAGGCTGGAGAGACCACCCAGCTGACCGCCTATAAGGGCGACACCATTGGAGAGGCCCTGGCCGCCAATGGGGTGTCCGTGGAGGCCGGAGACCAGATTGCCCCCAGCCCGGAGACCGTGATTGGGGCGGCCCTGACCGTGGAGATCAGCCGCCTGAATACCGTGCGGCTTACGGCCAACGGGAAGACCCAAACTCTGGAAATACTGGGCGGCGACGTGTCGGAGGCCCTGAAAGAGGCGGGAGTTAAGCTGGCCAAGGACGAATGCTGCAACTACAGCCTGGACCAACCCTTGACGGACGGGATGGAGATTGAGGTGCTGCGGGCGGTGCGCATTCAAGTGACCACCAAAAGCGGGACCAAGGAATACCCGGTTTCCGCCGCCACGGTAGAGGATGCTCTGGAACAGTGCGGCGTGGGCCTGGGCGAGCACGACCGCCTTAACGTGCGCCGCACCGCCCGGCCTGTGGAGGGCATGGAAATCACCGTGACCCGGGTGCGCGTGAAGGAGGAGACCGAGACCGAGGCCCTGGACTACGGCACCAAGACCACCTACTCGAAGGACCTGAAGCGGGGGGAGAAAAATACCCTGACCGCTGGGCTTAAGGGGGAAAAAACCTATACATACCAGGCGGTTTATGTGGAAGAAAAGCTGGAAAGCCGCAAGCTGGTCTCCGAGGAGGTTACCCGAGAGCCTGTGGATGAGATCATCGTTCAGGGCACGGGGAGCGGCGCGGCAGGCGCGGGCAAGCTGCCCCAGCTGGATTTTGACGCGGACGCGGAGGTCATTGGCGACAAGGGCGACAGCAGCCTGACCAGCCACCGCTTTGGCGGCAATTCCTCTGGAAGCGGCGGCGGCTCCAGCGGCTCGGGCGGGGGAAGCTCCGGCGGGAAGCCTAACTTTGATTTCAGCTTTGACGAAGGCGTTGGCACCTTTACGGACGCTTGGGGCCAAGAGGTCTCCTACGCCAAAATAATGGAGGGAACCTGCACCGCCTACTGCATCCCCGGCGGCACCACCTCTGTGGGGCTGACCGCGGAACGGGGCGTCATTGCGGTGGACCCGGATGTGATTCCCTATGGCACCCGTATGTATGTAACCTCGCCGGACGGAAGCGTGGTATATGGGTACGGCGTGGCCGGGGACACCGGCGGGGCCTGCATGGCGGGGGACATCATCGCGGACCTGTGTTACGACACCTTGGAGGAATGCAGCATTATTGGCCGGCGGGAGATGGTGCTCTATCTGCTGCCATAAATATAGAACTTGTACTGCGGGGTGCGCGCAAGTTCTTTCGAAAAGCGGGGCTTTTGCCCCGTTTTTTTCATGCCCTGCGGCGCTTCTTGTTTTTCCGCCCAGAGGCGGGGGTTTTCCGGCTTTCCCAGCCGAAACTGACAAAGCTTGCCGCCAGCCGCCCAAAAAACCTTATGCGCTTTGCCTTTATTTCCGTTTCATTCCAGCCTGGGCTTGTATTTGCCCGCGGGAGAGGCTATAATACAGGAAGAAAAGGGGGGCGGAGCATGGAACAATTTATGCCGTTTTTTTACGCGGCCCTGTGGTTTGCCGTGGGGCTCATTCTGATGTTCTCCATGTCCAAGGAGAATAAGATCTTCATTTTTGCCGGAGCTTTCTTTTTGGTGCTGGGCTGCTGGTGGGTGGCCGACGCGCTACTGCCGGCGGTGGACCTGTTCAGCGGCGGCTGGGGCATAGCCTTAAAGTGCCTGACCGGCGGGGCCTTGGCGGTGCTGGTGTGGGCCTTTGTAAAGGAGTACCGGAAAAAGTCCGCGGAGGCCGCCTCGAAGGATAAAGAGGAGTGATGGCAGTGGAGGCCGTGGGAACCGTTGTTGGGAAAGTCGCGGTGATCATGCTCCTGATTGTGGTGGGCTACTTTGTCACCAAGCGGGGCATTTTCACCGAGCGGGGGGCTTCCGAAGTGACCACCCTGCTGATCAAGCTGGTTACGCCCTGCGTCATTGTCAACTCCTTTTTGGGCAATACGGGCACACTGGGGGCCTATGAGCTGCTGATGGCCATGGCCCTGCCCGCTTTGTGGATGGCGGCGGCCCTGGGAATCAGCCTGCTGGCCTTTCGCAAGGAGCCGCCGGAGCGGCAGAAGGTGCTGCGTTTCTCCGTGCTGTTCAGCAACACCGGGTTTATGGGCATCCCCCTGGTGCAGGGCATTGTGGGGGACGCGGGGGTGATTTACGCCTCCTTTGGCGTGGTGGTGTTCAACATCCTCTGCTGGACCTATGGCTACAGTATGATGAGCGGCGGGGCCAAGCTGAACCTAAAGACCATTTTGCTGAACCCAGGGATTGTGGGCCTGCTCTTCGGCCTGCCCCTCTACTTCCTCCGGCTGGAACTGCCCGGGATTCTGGCCGAGCCGGTAGGCTATCTGGCGGACTTGAACACGCCCCTGGCCATGCTGGTGGTAGGCAGCTACATTGCGAAGGTGGATCTGCATTCGTTTATCTCCGACTTCAGCGTGTACAAGGCGTCTTTTTTGCGGCTGCTGCTGTGCCCAGGGGTGTTTCTGCTGATGCTCCTGCTTCTACGGCCCAGGGAGGACTTGTTTTTAAGCAACATGATTCAGGCCTCGGCGCCGGTGGCGGCCAACTCGGTGCTGTTCGCGGTGCAGTTCAAGCGGGACTCGGAGCTGGCCTCCAAGCTAGTGGCAGTGTCCACGGTGCTCTCTATTTTAACTATTCCAGTGATGACGGTAATCTCCCAGCTGCTCTGCGGCTAAACAGACCACAAGCCCCAAAACGAGCACTCAGCCAAAAGCATACCACACAGCGCAACGAAGGAAAGGTCTTTGAGGATTCTTAAGGAACTTTCTTCAGAAAGCTCTTTAAGCCGATTTGCACCCAGCCTAGAAGGCAGACAAACAAGGAGCCCCCAAACGAGCACTCAGCCAAAAGCATACCGCACAGCGCCACGAAGGAAACGTCTTTGAGGATTCTTAAGGAACTTTCTTCAGAAAGTTCCTTAAGCCATAGCTTACTTCAAAAAAACAAGAGCCCGAAGGCCCGAAAAAGAGCGAAAACGCGTATACTATATATAGTATAGAAAAACCATGGAAAAAGAAGGGGAAAAAAGGGGAAACGAGAAGCCAGTACACAGGGCCGGAAATAAGCCGGGTCCACATGTGGAAGGAAGGGGAGAGAGACATGGTATATATAGCGCCATCCCTGCTGGCGGCGGACTTTGCGGAACTGGGCAGAGAGCTGCGGCGGATTAAGAGGGCGGACATGCTCCATGTAGACATTATGGACGGGCGCTTCGTGCCCAACCTGAGCATTGGGCCAGGGGTGGTGGAGGCTCTGCGGCGGCGGACAGACCTGTTTTTTGACGTGCACCTGATGATGGAAGACCCACTGCCCTACATCAGCGTATTCCGCAAGGCGGGGGCGGACGGGATCACCTTTCACGCGGAATGCGGGGAGCCCCCCCAGGAGATTATCGCGGCCATCAAGGCCAGCGGGGCCCGGCCGGGAGTGGCCCTAAGCCCCAAAACCCCGGTGTCGGCCATTGGCTCTTGGGGAGAGGACTTGGAGCAGGTGACAGTTATGACCGTGGAGCCGGGCTTTGGAGGGCAGAAGATGCTGCTGGAGCCTCTGCACAAGGTCATCGAGCTAAAAATACGACTCCCTTGGGTGAAGGTGGAGGTTGACGGAGGCGTAAACCTGGACACCGCGCCCCTATGCAAAGCGGCGGGGGCGGACATTTTAGTGGCGGGCACCTCGGTGTTTAAGGCGGAGGACCCCTATTTGGAGATGCGCTGCATGGCGCTGTGATGGAAATAAGCTTGAAAAGAGCGGGCTCTTCGCGCGGCTGGCCGGGCGGAGGGCCTTTTTAACGCTTCCCCAGCCCCCAAAAAGCGCGCGGCCTGTGCGCCGCCGGAGACAGGAGGCACAAGATGGCGGGAGCCGCATAAAATGAGCTAGAGGCATGGGAGGGGGTGCTGGCGATGAGGCTGAAAACGCCGCCGCAGCCGGTGGTGTTCCGGTTCGACGGCCCCACGGCCCTGTGCTCGGCGGTGGAGGAGATATACCGCATGGCCCCAAAAGCCCCCTCGGCTTTGTGCCGGTGGCAGGGGCGCTACTTTTTGCAGGTGCGGGCCGGGCTGGGGATGCGCAGGCGGCTGGCCCGGTCCGGGGCGCGGTATGGAGCCTGCCTGGGAGCCAGCCCGGTGCTCTTCGCTTTCTGCCGGGAGCATGGCTGTGAAATCAGCCGGGACCCGGTGGCAAAGCTGGGCGGGGCCCTGGCCAGGGGAAAAAAGGAGGGCCAAACAGGGGAAGAACCGCGCGCGGGCACGTCTTATAGTTAACGCGGTTCAAAAGAGGTGATACCTCTTTTGAACCTGGCGGCACGGGCACGCCCGCGCCGTCCTGTTTGAAAACCGGTAGCTGCCGGTTTTCAAGCGCGGTTACTATAGGACTTGTGCCCGGGCGCTTTTTGTGCTAAAATAAAGGCAGACGCACGAAAAAGCGGGCTGAATTTCGCCGGAAACAAAAGAAGTTTTTAAAAAAGAGAGGAGGAAAAAACGGGAAACCGGCGGCGCGGGCGGCCAAAAAACTTGGAAGATTTTACCAATAAAACCAGAGCTCGCCAGTGTAAACTGTGGTAAAAGAGTAAGGTGCTGGGGTGAAATAGACAAGCGAAGAGCCGAAAAAGCCCGGAAAACCGCCAAATTCTATAGTTTGCCCGGAACAGCAAAAAATTATGTAAAGGCGAAAAAAAGTTGAAAAAAAGGCTTGCATTTTCGGACAGGAGGCGTTAGAATATACTCAACTTCCACTCGGCGGCATATCAGGCCGGTCGAGAATCTAAAATTTAAGAGGGTTGAAATCAATGAACAAAAGCAAGTTTCTGAAGAAATCACTTGCGATGCTCCTGGCCATCTTGATGGTCGTCGCAATGATTCCGCTCAGTGCTGCGGCTACGGATGCAACTCCGGAACCGGATCCGAGTCCGGCTCCTGAGGCGCCGAAGCCGGTCATTACGGTGAACAACCGCAATGCCACAGCACCGACAGAGGCCGACGGCGCTTACACCGCCACCGTGGACGACGCCACTTCCGTGTCCGTCTCCTGGGTGCCGATGACGCAGGAAGGCTTCAAGGCTCAGATGCTGACAGAGAGAGGCGTGACCGTTGACCTCCCCTTCTACCGTCTGGACCTCACCACGGAGGCCAAGGTTGTCACTCCTTACAACGATGACACCAAGACCATCACTTACGGCGTGGAGATCATCTTGACCCGTACCGTGGACGATGTGAAAGAGGAGTACAAGTACCCCCTGCACATCACCGCCAAGACCGAGGCGGCCAGCGATGACGTGACCCTGAAGTCCGTTAACGCTAACACTTCCTTCAAAATCAATTCCACCGACTATGCCTTCCTGGGCATTGAGGGCAAGATTGACGATGAGAAGGAAACCGTCACCATTAAGCTGCCCCTGGGCTACAGCCCCGCGGCTGCCGGTTTCGACTCCGCCAACTTCGGTGCTGTCGCGAACCGCGGCACTGGCGCTGGGCTGAACGGCCTTGAGGCTCAGCTGCGCGACCAGGTAGTCAGCCAGGTCTTCCGTCCCACTGCCGACTATTCCACCGTGGGCTACACCTTCAACAACGGCCAGGGCCAGGTTACTGTTACCGCCCGCGATGGCCGCACCAAGAACTATGCGGTTATCTTCGAGCAGGAAGACGCTCTGAAGGACGTGACCGTTACCCTGTTCAAGGACACCACCAACGAGGCTACCTATCCGGTTGCCAGCGAGTACGTGGACCTGGACGGCATCCGCACTCTGGTGGTTGAAGTTCCCAAGAGCGTGGTTGAGGCTGCTGACAAAGCTGCCAACGGTGGCACAGTCGGCAACAGCTTGAAGGGCACCATCAACTTCGAGAAGCTGGGCAACACCGTCCGTGTTGAGGATCCCCATGACTCCACTGATACGGCCTATGCCGACGGCACCACCGAGGCCACTTACTGGGAGCCCTTGACCGCTCATGGCACTTCCGCCGCCACTGAGAGCGACGACGAGCCCATTGCCTCCGGCAAGAACACCTTCGTATTTAACAACGCGAAGCCCGGCAGAGCTGCCAACCAGACTGCCGCTGCCTATCAGACTTATATCACCGCCAAGACCGAAGCGAACATGCAGGTGAACTCCATCAACATTGACGCTGGGAATGACGGCGATAAGAATACCAATTTCTATGCCAACACCCGCATCATCATCGACCCCGTTACCGAGGGCACTGCTCCTTCCGGCGACGCGAAGCTGGTAGAGCTTCAGCTCAACGGCTACCGCGCTGTTTGGAACCAGGGCAAGGAAATCGGTGTGAAGAACGAGGCCACTGGTGAGACCGTGGTTACCATTGACGTGGACTATCAGTTCGCATTCAGCACTGGCTACGGCCAGCATCCTGCCCGCATCTCCGCTCTGATCGAGGGCGACGCCGTGGGCATCCCCGCTCAGGCCAGCACCGCTCTGGGCGCCAACAACTTCTGGACCGTTGGCGGCTCTGACGGCAAGGTTTCCACCATGGTCCGCAGCACCACCTATGGCGTGAATGCTGGCATTGGCAAGCCTGGCCAGACCGCGTTCATCGACAACGTTAAGACTGAGGGCGGCTCCTTCGTGCTGCGCGTGTACAATGGCAGCAACTACAAGGATTACACCATCAAGATCAACCGTCCCACCAAGAAGACTGGCGTTGACGTGAGCAAGGTTGAGCTGCACTACTTCGATCCGGTCAAGAAAGTTTGGACCGTGTTCGATTCTACCTACCACAGCACCAACAACAACTTCAACTTCGAGCTGCCTGCCGGTTTCTATGCCAACGACACCACTGGCGGCACTGCTAAGACCCTTGGGAACGTAGTTGGCACGGCTGCCGCTGTAAGCGGAACAAGTGCTCCTACCTCTGACACTGATCCTGACTATGTAACCGCTGCTCTTAGCTTTACTGTTGAGAGCAAGGTTAAGACTCTGGTCAATAATTGGATTGGCGGCTATACCACTGCCGATAAGGTTACCTACAGCTTGAAGCATGCAACTGATGCTGCTACTCTGACTCTGGTTGCCAGCATGACTGGCAAAGCAGATTTGGAGCTGGGCACTGTTTCCGAGCCCACTACTGGCGCTGCCCTTGGTTGGACTCTTCAGACTCCCACTGGCACGGATGGCGCGCTTGAGGACAACGGCACTGTGACCTTCGCTGGTCAGAAGTGGGCTAGTGGCGCTACCGCCGTAGCTTTGGTTCCCGCTGACCTGACTGCCGCTAACTTCAACACTTGGTTCGGCGCCAATGCCAAACCTGCTTGGGAAGCCCCGCTGACTGGCGGTGCTGCTCCCACTGCGAACCTCAACAGCGCTCTGGCCAGCAGCTACCTGGTGGTTAAGACTGCGGCTGGCGCTGTGGTTACCCCCGGCGGCACCCTGAACGGCAAGACCACCAATGTGGTTGGCAACTCCATCTGGGGCGCTGACAACTACAACGGCGTGTACCCCACTGCCGCTCCTGCCACCGACTACACCGAGCTGGAAGAAGGCTTTACCAAGCTGGGCGACTGGTGGAAGAACGACTACACCTATTACAACAACAACAGCACTGCTGGCCTGAACGTGGCCGATCCCAAGGAGTCCATGCTGTACTTCACCGTCACCAATGGCCGCCGCTGGGATACCGTTGACAAGAAGACCTACACCATCAGCCTGAGCCAGTCCAATGCCTCTTCCGGCAACACTGGCGCCAGCGATGTTTCCACTCTGAACTTTGGCACCGCTACCAACGCGGTTGACGAGGACCTGGTCTTCGGCGGCAACACAGTTGCCAACGCCATTATCGTTCAGAACGATGGCGCGGTCCCGACCCCGACCCCCGCTGCTCAGTGGCAGGATTGGATTAAGTTTAATGGCGCCAACCTCGGCAACATCGACTACACCGATGCTCAGTATGTAGGCGCGATCAACTCCAAGAACAGCTACAACTATGAGATTCTGCCCGTTTCCAACGATGCGAAGGCCAAGGTTGTCCGCATCGACGTGCCTGAGAACTTCACTGGCGACACTAGTGGCGCCAACGACTTCAAGACCATCGTGTTCGAGACCTTGAAGCGCGACCAGAGCCAGATCCTGATCATTGGCGGCGACACGATCGCGGCTGCTAAGACTCCTCTGGATCCGGATAATCTGTCCCTGCTGAACGCTGCGGCTCCCTTCCAGACCCAGGAGAAGAAGGCCAAGACCGCCTTCACCTTCGATGCTAGCGAGCTGAATGCTTGGAATGGCAATACCTTCATTCCTTCCGCTGTTGAGGATGAGAACATCCTGTACACCTACAGCAAGAAGACTCAGGATACCGCTAACTTTGCGGCTTCCGACAGCAACTATGACACCAAGTACTACATCACTGTCCGCCGTGTGGCCGACAAGACCGCTGACCAGCTGCGCAAGGCTTCCTCTGACGATACCAATGTTAAGGTATCTCTGAACCAGAGCCGCAAGGTTGTTACCATCAGCGTGCCTTACAGCTACAACTGGGTTGGCAACCGCGACAATAACTCCGCCGACTTCCGTCTGGACTTCGAGGCTGATAACGGCGCCATCGTTGTGGACGCTTACCGTGACGCGGCCTTCAGCTTCCGTACTCTGAAGAACCCCGCTTGGGCGGCTCTCCAGAACTTCGAGCTGTCCGACCTGGTCCAGCAGCAGCAGGATCTCTTCGCTCTGGATGGGTCTCAGACCTACTTCGTAAAGGGCGGCGAGCTCTATGTCCGCAATGAGAACACCGGCAGCGAGACTCAGATTACTGGCATGGGCAATGGCGTCAGCGATGGCTTCATTAACCAGCAGTGGGGCGTTATCCAGGCTCATGAGGCCGAGCTCCGCGTCTATCCCGAGACTCGTTCCAACCTGAACACCTATAAGCTGGAAGTCCAGGTCCGTGCCGCTAGCTCCGAGGCTGCTATTACCCGCGTGCTGGTTGACGAGACCGAGGCTACCATTGATGGCACCAACATCACCGTTACTCTGCCCGAGGGCACCATTGAGACCGCTGTCCGTCTGTCCATTGCGGTTTCTGAGATGGCTAAGATCGTCAGCGTGAACGGTGAGGACTTCGATCCCGACAAGCTGTATGACATCACCAAGCCCATCGAGATCGTTGTTGCTCCTGAGGATGGCGGCAGCCAGGTGACTTACACTCTCTCCAACAAGGAGATTGAACCCACTCCCACCCCGAGCACCGAGCCCACCACCTCTCCCGAGCCCACCACCTCTCCCGAGCCCAGCACTCTGCCTAAGGATATCGACGATGTCCACAGCAGCATGCGTGAAGAAGTAATCAAGGCTCTCGAGAATGGTCTGATGCAGGGTGGTCCCGACAACATGTTCTACCCCAACAAGACCATGAAGCGCTATGAGTTCGCACTGGTTGTTGCCCGTGCTGGCCTGCGCGCTGAGGGTGAGACCGGCACCGCTGCCGAGCTGGATCAGAAGCTGATCGCTGAGTATCCCACTTGCGACTTCGCTGATGTGACCGCTATGAACAACGCCGCTGTTTCCGCTGCCGTTCAGTATGCCTTCGAGAAGGAAATCATGATCGGTAACGATGGCAAGTTCAATCCCAACGGTGCAATCAACCGTCAGGAAGCTGCTCTGACCATGGCCCGTGTGGCTGGTCTGAGCCTGGAGAACACGGAAGCCACTTCCTTCTCTGACAATGGTCAGATCGCTGGCTGGGCTATCGCTGGCGTGAATGCTGTTGTTGAGGCCGGCATCATGCAGGGCGACGCGAGCAACAATACCTTTGCTCCCAAGCGTGACCTGACCCGTGCCGAGGGCGCGTGCATCCTGGTTCGCTACTTCGTTGACGGTAAGGGCAACGAGCCGACTCCCGATCCGGAGCCGTCTCCCGACCCCAGCGAGTCTCCGGAGCCTTCTGAGTCTCCGGAGCCCAGCGAGTCTCCCGAGCCCTCTGAAACTCCTGATAACAACGGTGAGAATTCGGAAGCTACTGAATAAGGTTTCAACTCACCTAAATTTTATGATTACCCCATAAAGCGAGAAGGGCGGTTTATCCGCCCTTTTTGCTTTCTTTTTTTCTGTATGACTGGTGGGAAATCTGGAACACTATAGGCAAAGCAGTCTGAAGACATACAGGGAAGAACGAGGTGAAATCCGTGAAACGAAGAAGTAGAATACGGCGGCGGGCTCTTCTGGGAGCTTGTGTGGCCCTGCTGGCCGGCTTTTGGCTGGATGCCCACCTAACCCAAAAAGCTACCCAAAGAGACCTGGAATATGTCTATCGCCGGGCTTTGGGAGACATGACGGGCTATGTGAGCGGCATGGACCAGACCTTGGAGAAAGCGCTTTTTACCGGGACTGGGCAAACTCAAAGCGAGGTTACGGCGAAACTGTTGGAGCAGAGCGGAGGCGCAAAGGCCGCCATGGCAGTACTGCCTTTTTCACAAGAAAAGACAGAGCGGATTAGCCGGTTCCTCTCGCAAGTGGGGGATTATGCCCTTGCCATGAACCGGGAAGGAGAAAATAAGCCAACGGGTTCCAACATGACGGATAATATTTCCTCGCTCCGCCAGTACGCGCGGAAGCTTGCCGAAGCGCTGAATGGCATTCAGGCCCGCCTTACAGCGGAACAGGCGGATATTGCCCAAGCAGAGAGCCTTCTGAACAATGTGGAGGCCATTGAGGCAATTCCAGTGCTGGATGACGACGTGGACCAAGTGGCCCAGGAATTCACTCACTTTCCCACGCTCCTTTATGATGGCCCATTTTCCGATCATATCTCTCAGCGGAGGCCTGTTGCATTGGCGGCTTTGGAGGGCGTGACCCAGGAAGCAGCCCAGGAGCAGGCGGCGAATATTTTAGACGTACCCAAAGAGAAGTTAGAGTTTGTGGCGGAGGGCGGAAGCCAGCTCCCGGTCTATCAATTCCGGTGCGGAAGCGCTATGTTAAGCCTCAGCAAACAGGGAGGGCGCTTGGTGTATTATAAGCAGGCGGCCCAGGCTGGGAGCAAAAAGCTGGCCTATCCGGCGGCTCTGGAAGCGGCCCAGACACATTTGAGCCGCTGGGGATTTTCTCAGCTGCGGGAGAGCTACTATATCATGACGGACAATCTTTGCGCCATCAATTTTCACAGCCTGTACCAAACGCCCGATGGCCAGGAGGTAATTTGCTACCCGGACTTGGTGAAGGTGACCATTGAGCTGGAAGAGGGGGGAGCTGTGGAGGTGGACGCTTCCGGCTATTGGATGAATCACCAGGCACGGCAGCTGAAAGGCCCCAGCCTGGCCCAGGAAGAAGGCGCAGGGGCCATTAATCCGCGTCTGGCGGTAGAGTCCGCCTCTCTGGCGTTGATTCCTACACCGGGCCTGGATGAGCTGCTGTGCTGGGAGTATCACTGTACTTCTGCGGATGGGCGGGAGGTACTCAGTTATGTGAACGCCACGACAGGGCGGGAGGAACAACTTTTTTTGGTCCAGCGAGATGAACAGGGGATTTTGGTCAATTAAGAAGAGCCGCCAGATAACACTGGCGGCTCTTTCCCTATGAAGTAAGAAGGTCATATCTCTAACTGCTGCCCAGCCTCGCTGTCATCTGGCAGTGAGCCCAGAGCGGGGAGCTTTTTCTTGTAGCGGGCTGGATTTTGCAGCTGGCCCTCTTGATAGAGAGCAGCGGACAAAACCCGCTGGCCCTTTTTCAAGCTCATGGCCTGAACGCCCTGGGTGTTTTTGGTGGATTTAGAGGCAATCAGCCCTGTGTGGAAGAGAAGCATCCGTCCCGAGCTGGCGGTCAGAAGGACTTCCGCATCCTCAAACAGTTGAATGACAGCCACAATTGGAGACTTATCGCTGTAAGCGCTGATCAGCTTTTTCCGGTTGGTTTTAGTCTGGTAGGCGCTCATGTCCACCTTGGCGGCTTTGCCGTTTTCAAAGACGAAGAGCAGGTAGCCGGAGAAGTCCTGGGTGTAGGCCATGTAAATAGCCCGTTCGCCCTCTTCCATCTGCACCTTGGCGGGGATGTAGTCCCCCAGCACACTGGCCTTGCCATCATCGAAGTCAGCACCCCGCTGCTTATAGACCTGGCAGCGGTCCGAGAAGAACAACAGCTCGGTGTTGTTGCTGGCCTCAGCGGTTTGGGCCAGGGCATCTCCTTCCTTCAATTTTTGCTCACCGCTCATCCGCAGAGATTGGGGCGTAATTTTTTTGAAATACCCCTCCTGGGTGAAGAATAAATGCACCGGGTAGTCCGGAGCCTCCTCAACGATGGCAACATCGGAGATTTCATCCGCATAGAGAAGGATTGTGCGGCGAGGCTGGCCGTACTTTTTAGCCACATCCTCCAATTCATGAATGATAAGAGTTTGAATTTTAGACTTAGAGGCCAAAATGCCTTCCAACTCTTCAATATCCCCCAGCAGCTGGTTGATCTCATCCGTACGCTTGAGGATGTATTCCCGGTTCAGATGCCGCAGGCGGATTTCGGCCACATACTCCGCCTGGGTCTCGTCAATGCCAAAGCCGATCATCAGGTTGGGAACCACCTCAGCCTCTTCGGCGGTCTCCCGTACAATGTGAATGGCCTTGTCAATGTCCAGCAAAATGGCCTGTAAGCCCCGCAGCAGGTGAAGCTTTTCCCGCTTTTTGGTCAGGTCGAAGTAGGTGCGGCGGCGGATGCACTCCACCCGGAAGGCGGTCCACTCTTCCAGCAGCTCCCGAATGCCCATGACCCGGGGCGCGCCGCCTACCAACACATTGAAATTGCAGGCAAAGCTGTCCTCCAGGGTGGTAAGCTTGAAGAGCTTAGCCATGAGCTTGTCTGGGTCTACGCCCCGCTTCAGGTCAATGGTGATTTTCAGGCCCTCCAGGTCCGTCTCGTCCCGCACATCGGCAACTTCCCGCAGCTTGTTCTGTTTGGCCAGCTCGATGATTTTTTCCACAATTACTTCCACTGTGGTGGAAGGAGGAATCTGTGTGACGTCAATGCAGTTGGCGGCCTTATCAAAGCTGTACTTACTGCGGACCCGGAAGCTGCCCCGGCCAGTGTGGTAAATCTTTTCCATCTGCGCCCGGTCGAAGATCAGCTGCCCCCCGCCAGGAAAATCCGGAGCCTGTAGGGTTTGGAACAGGTCCGCCTGGGGGTCCCGCATCAGGGCCACAGCGGTGCGGCAGACCTCGGCCAAATTGAAGGAGCAGATGTTGCAGGCCATGCCCACGGCAATTCCGGTGGTGGGGTTGACCAAAATGCTGGGAAAAGAGGTGGGCAGCAGCACGGGCTCCTTCATGGTGCTGTCATAGTTGTCCACAAAGTCCACGGTGTCCTTGTCGATGTCCCCGAAAAGCTCCCGGCAGATGCCGTCCAGCTTGGCCTCCGTGTAGCGGGAGGCGGCCCAGGCCATGTCCCGGGAGTAGGCCTTGCCGAAGTTGCCCTTGCTGTCCACATAGGGGTGCAGCAAAGCCTCATAGCCCCGGGAGAGGCGCACCATCGCGTCATAAATGGGACCATCCCCATGGGGATTCAGCTTCATGGTTTGGCCCACAATGTTGGCGCTTTTGGTGCGCCCAGAGGTGAGCAGGCCCATTTTGTACATGGTGTACAGCAGCTTGCGCTGGGAGGGCTTCAGCCCATCAATCTCCGGCAGAGCACGGCTCAAAATAACGCTCATGGCGTAGGGCATAAAATTTTTCCGCAGGGTGTCGCCGACCTCCTGCTCCACAATCTCCCCGGCCCCGGCAATATATCCTTTTGCCTTGGGGCCCTTGGGAGCTTTTTTTTCTCTTTTTGCCATATTTTCACCTGCTATCCATCATATTCCGCTAACGCGTCGTTTTCCGGGGAATAGCGGAAAATTCCCCATAGGTCCCAACGCAAAATAGGCCGCGAACCGCCCGGCACACGCCCCTATGGCAAGCCAACAGCATGGTTTTGCCGGTATAGTTCTCCCGCTGTCTGTTGAGCATTCCACCGTTCAGCGGGCACGCCGGGTCAGCTTAAGTCCAGGTCTTCCGTATACTCCGCCCCGTGCTCCGCGATGTAGTCCTTGCGGCTGGCTAGGTCATCGCCCAGCAGCACGTCAAACATGCGGGCCGCGTCCTCCACGTCGCCAGGGTTTACCTTGATCAGGCGGCGGGTTTTGGGGTTCATGGTGGTCAGGCTCATCATTTCAGCCTCGTTCTCGCCCAGGCCCTTGGAGCGCTGGATGGTGTACTTTTGGCCCTCCAGCTTTTTTAGAAACTCCGCCTTTTCCCCCTCGTCATAGGCAAAATAGGTCTCGTCCTTGGCGGTAATTTCATACAACGGAGACTCGGCAATGTAGACCTTTCCGGCCTCCAACAGAGCAGGGGTAAGGCGGTAGACCATGGTGAGAAGCTGGGTGCGGATATGAAAGCCATCCACGTCCGCGTCGGTGCAGAAAATAATCTTGCTCCACCGTAGGTTGTTGATGTCAAACACGCCCAGGTTTTTGTTGGCCTTGGTCTTCACCTGGACGCCGCAGCCCAGCACCCGGATCAGGTCTGTAATAATGTCCGACTTGAAAATGCGGTCATAGTCAGCCTTTAGGCAGTTGAGGATTTTACCCCGAATGGGCATCACCGCTTGAAAGTTGCTGTCCCGGGCCTGTTTTACCGAGCCCAAAGCCGAGTCACCCTCCACGATAAACAGCTCCCGCTCATTCACGTCCTTAGAGCGGCAGTCCACAAACTTTTGCACCCGGTTGGCCATGTCCATTTTACCGGTGAGCTTGGTCTTAATGTTGAGGCGGGTTTTTTCCGCGTCCTCCCGGCTGCGCTTGTTGACCAGCACCTGCCCGGCAATTTTGTCCGCGTCCATGGGGTTCTCGATGAAATAGACCTCCAGACTGTGGCGGAGCATCTCGGTCATGGCCTCTTGAATGCCCTTGTTGGTGATGGCCTTTTTGGTCTGGTTCTCGTAAGAGGTCTGGGTCGAGAAGGAGGAGATAACAATAATCAGGCAGTCCTCCACATCCTGAAAGGTAATCTTGCTCTCCGACTTGTTGTACTTGCCGTTTTGCTTTAGGTAGCTGTCAATCTGGCTGACAAAGGCGCTTCGCACAGCCTTGTCCGGCGCGCCGCCGTGCTCCAGCCAGCTGGAGTTGTGGTAATACTCGGTCACATGCACCCGGTTGGAGAAGGCGGCAGCCACGTTGATCTTGGTGTTGTACTCCGGCATGTCCGCCCGGTCCTTCACCCGTTTCTCACTCTGCCACAGCTGCACGGTGGTCAGGCTGTCCTCCCCAGCCAGTTCCCGGGCATGGTCCAAAATGCCGTTTTCATAGTAGAAATCTGTCTGGTCAAACACGCCGGGGGAGGTCTCATTAAAAAAGTGGAAGGTGACTCCCGCGTTGACCACTGCCTGGCGCTTGAGCACATCCATGTAGTATTCGGCGCTAATGTCAATGTCCGTGAACACCTGGATGTCCGGCCTCCACTTAATGAGAGTGCCGGTGTCCTTTTTTTTGTAGGGCTCCTTCTGCAGGCCACCCACGTTCTCGCCCTGCTCAAAGCGCAGGGCGTAGCGGAAACCGTCCCGGCGGATGTCCACATCCATATACTCGGCGGCGTACTGGGTGGCGCACAGGCCCAGGCCGTTAAGCCCCAGAGAGTACTCGTAGTTTGCCCCAGAGCTGTTGTTGTACTTGCCGCCAGCGTACATCTCGCAGAATACCAGCTCCCAGTTGTAGCGCTCCTCCTTGGGGTTATATTCCACAGGGATGCCGCTGCCGTGGTCCTCCACTTGAACTGAATGGTCCAAAAAGCGGGTGACGGAAATTTCACTGCCCCGGCCCTCCCGGGCCTCGTCAATGGAGTTGGAGAGAATTTCAAACACAGAGTGCTGGCAGCCATCAATGCCGTCGGAACCAAAAATGACAGCGGGGCGCAGGCGCACCCGGTCCGCGCCCTTAAGGCTTTGAATGCTTTCGTTATCGTATGCAGGCTTTTTTGGCATGAATCTAATTCCTTTCTCGCGAAAGATACCGGACGCAAAGGACGTTTTGAAAGAGGACCGGCGGGACGCAGATCCCCGGCGGCGCTTGGCACAAGAAAAGCCCTGCCGTGGGGTCACGGCAGGTCCTTTCGCGTGGCAAAATGTTCGCCTTTAAGCGTTTTCGTCCTTTTCGGGGGAGGCTTGGGAAGGGCCGCTGGTGGAATCTCCGCTTTCCGCGGAGCCTTCCCCAAGCGCCTGCGTCTCTGGCTCAGGCGCGTCCTTACCATCCTCCAAAGCAGGGGCGGGAGAGGCGCCGGGCAGCAGCGTCCCGTCCATAACCAGCTGGAACTCCTTGTCGTCCAGCTTTTCCTTTTCGTACAGAACCCCGGCCAACCGGTGCAGCTCTTCAATGTGGTCCCGCAGGATCATCTCCGTCTGCTGGTAGGCGGTGGAAATCAGCTTTTGAATCTCCTCGTCAATCTCTGAGGCGGTCTGCTCCGAATAGTTGCTGATGTGCCCCATCTCCTTGCCCAAGAAGGGATTGGAACCATCGGAGCCATAGGTGATGGGCCCCAGCTTCTCGCTCATGCCATATTTGGTCACCATGGCCCGGGCGATTTTTGTGGCCCGCTCAATGTCGCTGGAAGCCCCGGTGGAGATGTCGTCCAGCACCAGAGCTTCGGCCACCCGTCCGCCCAAAAGCACCACCAGCTCCTCCCGCATCTCATTGCGGGAGCGGTAGGACCGGTCCTCGGTAGGCAGGTGCATGGTGTAGCCTCCGGCCATGCCTCGGGGAATGATAGAAATCTGGTGCACGGGGTCCTGGGTTTTGCAGTAATAGGAGGCGATGGCGTGGCCCGCCTCGTGATAGGCGGTGAGCTTCTTCTCCTTCTCGCTCATAACCCGGCTCTTTTTCTCCGTGCCCACCACCACTTTGATGGTTGCCTCTTCAATCTCCACCATAGTAATGGCTTTTAGGTTCTTCCGGGCGGCCAGCAGGGCAGCCTCGTTTAAAAGGTTCTCCAGGTCCGCGCCGGTAAAGCCCGCCGTGGATTTGGCAATGGTAGCCAGCACCACATCGGGAGCCAAAGGCTTGCCCTTGGCATGAACCCGCAGAATCTCCTCCCGGCCCTTAATGTCCGGGCTGCCCACCATGACCTGGCGGTCAAAGCGGCCCGGCCGCATCAGGGCGGGGTCCAAAATATCCGGGCGGTTGGTGGCGGCAATCATAATCACGCCCTCGTTGGCGCCAAAACCGTCCATTTCCACCAGCAGCTGGTTCAAGGTCTGCTCCCGCTCGTCATGGCCGCCGCCCAGGCCAGCGCCTCTCTGGCGGCCCACCGCGTCAATCTCGTCAATGAAGATGATGCAGGGATGATTCTTTTTGGCCTTGTCAAACAGGTCACGGACGCGGGACGCGCCCACGCCCACGAACATCTCCACAAAGTCAGAGCCGGAAATGGAGAAGAAGGGCACCCCCGCCTCTCCGGCTACCGCCCGGGCCAGCAGGGTTTTACCAGTGCCGGGAGGGCCCACCAGCAACACGCCTTTGGGAATGCGGGCGCCCAGGGAGTTGTACTTGGAGGGATTCTTCAAAAACTCCACAATCTCCCGCAGCTCTTCCTTTTCCTCGTCCGCTCCGGCCACGTCCGCAAAGGTGGTCTTGCGCTTTTCATCGCTCATCTGCTTGATTTTGGCCTTGCCGAAGTTCATCTGTTTGTCGCCGCCTCCGGCTCCGCCCAAATGCCGCATCATGAAGATCCAGAAGAAAATGAGCCCGCCAAACAGAATCAGCGTGGGCAGCAGGCTGATCAGCCAGCTGGTTTCCGCCGGCCTGGTCACGTCCTGCACCATTTTCTCATTGGGATGGGCCTCGTTATAAGCCTCGATATCATCCCCGGCATAGCGGTAGAACAGGTCCACGCTGGGCATGACAAAGCCGACCACGGAGCCGTCGTCCAGCTTCATGACCATCTCGCCGGTGCCCAGGTTCAAGGAGTACTCGGTCACCCGCTGGTTTTCAAAATAGTCCAAAATGTCCGAATACTTGTAGTTCGCTCCCTGCGGGTTCCGGTTGCTGAACAGGAAGATGATGATGAAAAGCACCACCACCGGAATGCCGATGTACAGCAGAAGGTTTCGCAGTTTTTTGCCATTGTTGCCGTCCAAAGATTTGCCCTCCTATTTGCTTCCGCCCGCCGTTTTCCGGCACGGCAAACACGGTTATTTTTCAACCGGTTCGCCGTACACCTGGGGCTTTAGTACGCCCACAAACGGCAGATTGCGGTATTTTCCCGCGTAATCCAGGCCGTACCCCACAATAAACGCATCCGGAATGCGCGCCCCCACATAGGTGGGGCTCACTTCCGCCTCCCGGCGTTCCGGTTTGTCAAACAGGGTACAGATGCGGATGCTTTTGGGGTTTCGGGCCCCCAGCACCTCCATCAAGTAATGCAGCGTTTTGCCGCTGTCCAAAATATCCTCCACAATCAGCAGGTCATATTCTTCCAGGGGAATGTTCAAGTCCAGCACGATTTTCACCACGCCGGTGGTTTTTACGCCTTTGCCATAGCTGGAAACCACCATAAAGTCTATGCCCAGGGGCAAAGTGATGGCCCGCATCAGGTCGGCCATAAAGACCACCGAGCCCTTGAGCACGCTGACCAGCAGCAGGTTTTTGCCTTTATAGTCCCAGCTGATCTCCCGGCCCATCCGGGAGACAATGGCGGCCAGCTCCTCTTTGGTGAAAAGCTCCCGCTCAATGTCGTCCAGCATTGTTTTTTCTTCCACCATATCCAATCCCTCTCCTTATCCCTGGCGGACCGCGACGGTCCACACATTTCTGGTTTCCTCCCGCACCCGCAGGCGCTCTCCCGCGCCGGCCCCCTGCACCCAAACCAGCTCCTGGCCCCAGGCCAGCAAAGGGACCTGGCCTCGAAGGGGGGCGGGTACCCGCAGCTCTTGCAGGACCTGTTTGAGGGGCTTGCTCAGCCCCCGGCCTGCCGGGGCAAACCGGTCTCCAGCCCGGCGGGAACGCACTCTTAGAGTTCCTGTCATTATATCACAGTCCAGCGCGTTTTTGAATAACAAATTTTGAATTTTTTCCGGTTTTTCAAGTTCTGCCCGGCTTTTTTTCTCCAATACTAGAATTTTTCCCCCAGGCAGCGGGTTTTCTCCCAATTTCACCGGGAAATCATAGGGCTCCGGCAAAGCCGCGCACCCGGCCCACAGCACGCCTTGGGCGCAAGTAAGGACGGTTCCCCCGGGCAGGTCCAGGCGGCCGCCTTGCGCCAGCGCGGCCCAGGCCTGGTCCAGATGCTTCTTTTCCAAGGAGCCGCAGCCAGCCTCTTCTAAAAAGAGCTTCAGCGCCCGGCGCCCCAGAGCCTCCGGCGCGGCCCGCAAAGAGGAGGCTTCCAGGCCCCAGAGATTCCGCGCCCTGGCCAGCAGCGCTTGGGTCTGGGACTTCAGATAGTCCCGGTCCGCGCCCAGCAGGGCCATGGTGTGGCCCGCCCCTTGAATGAACCGGGGGTTCAGCTCCCGCAGCACTGGAAGAATGCTGTGCCGCACCCGGTTGCGGGCAAATGCGTCGGAAAAATTGGAGCTGTCTGTGACGAAAGCCAAGCCCTGGGCCTGGCAGTAGGCCTCAACCGCCTTGCGCTCCACATCCAGCAGAGGACGCAAAAGCTTGCCCCGCTGCCGGGGAATACCGCAGAGGCCCTCCAAAGCGGCTCCCCGGCAAAGGTTGAGCAGCAAGGTCTCCGCGTTATCATCCGCGTTGTGGGCGGTGAGGATGCGGTCCTGTTCCCCAGAGGCCAGCCGGTGGAAAAAGCCGTACCGAACCTCCCGGCCGCATTCCTCCAAGCCCTGGCCCCTGTCCCGGGCCAGCTTGGCCACGTCCTCCCGCAGCACCTGGATGGCCAGCCCCTGGCTTTTGGCAAAGGCCTGGGCAAAGGCCTGGTCCCGGTCCGCCTCGGCCCCCCGGAGCATGTGGTTTACATGGGCCAAAAGGATCCGCTCCCGGGGAACTTGTCCCATCAGCCAGTGGGCCAAAGCGGTGGAATCCGCCCCGCCGGAATAGCCCACCACCAGCCTGCCAGACTCTGGCAGGCCCTCCAAACTGGCCCCAGGCAGCAGGGGCCGCTCAGGCATGGCGGATCACCTCCCGGGAGGTGAAGCGCATGTACTCCGGCTGCCAGTGGACAGGCACATCGATGGTGGCGCCGTGGCGGTTTTTGGCCACAATAATCTCCGCGGCGCTGGTGTCCATGTCCTCCGTCACCTCGCCCCCCTCGCTGGCGGCGTTGTAGGCCTCCCGGTGGAGGAAGATGACAATGTCCGCGTCCTGCTCAATGGAGCCCGAGTCCCGCAGCTCGGAAAGGCCCGGCCGGTGGTCCTTCGAGCGGTCCGTAGGACGGCGCAGCTGGGACATGGCAATGACCGGCACATCCAGCTCCTTGGCCATAATTTTCAAGCTGCGGGTAATTTCCGCCACCTCGTTCACCCGGTTGTCAATGCGCTTGGCGCTGGTCATCAGCTGCAAATAGTCGATGATCACTAGGTCTACGTTTTTCAGCCGCCGCACCTTGGCCTTAATCTCCGGCACAGTGACGCCGGGCACATCGTCGAAATACATTTCCGAGCCGCTGAGAATGTCCCCCGCCTCAATAAGCCGGGTCCACTCGTCGTTGGAAAGGTCCCCGCTGCGCAGCTTGGTGCCCTCCACCGAGGCCTCTGTGGAAAGCAGGCGGGAGCAGAGCTGCTCCTTGCCCATTTCCAAGGAGAAAAAGGCCACCCGCTTTTTGGAGGTAATGGCCGCGTGGCGGGCGATGTTCAGCCCGAAGCTGGTTTTGCCCACGCCGGGCCGGGCGGCCAGCACAATCAAGTCCGAGCGGTTCAGGCCGGTAATGGTGCTGTCCAGCAGACTGATGCCTGTGGGAATGCCCCGGTACTTGTCCCGGTCCGGGGAGTTCAGCAGATCCAGCCGGTCAAAGGTCTCCAAAAGGATCTCCCGCACAGGCTGCAGGCCCTGTACGGCCTTGCCCCGGCGGATCTCATAGATGCGCTGTTCGGCGGAATCCAGCAGCAGGGAGGACTCTTCCGCCCCGGAGGTGGCGTCGTCCAAAATGCCCCGGGCGGCCTGCATCAGGGTGCGCACATCGTACCGGTCCCGGACAATGCCCGCATACACCTCCACATTGCTGAGGGAGGGCACCAGCTGGGCCAGCTGGGCCAGATAGACCCGGCCGGTCTCCCGGTCGAACTCCTTCACATCCCGCAGCTTTTCCAGCACGGTGACAAAGTCCACCGGCTGGCCCAGGGTGAACATTTCCAGCATGGCTCCATAGATAAGCTGGTTGTTTACCGCGTAAAAATACTCGGCCCGGGGCAGGATTTCCGCCACCACCGAAAGGCATTCCGGGTCCAGCAGCACCGCACCCAGCACTGATTGCTCCGCCTCCAGGCTAAAGGGCATCTGCATCCCGGGCTGGGCCGGGGTATTCAGATAATTCTCCCGTTCATAATCCACTGGTCCGCCCTCCTCTTGCCGCCTCTGGCCTTACGCCTCGCAGACCACCACGCTCATCGTGGCGGTGATGCCGTTGTAGAACTTCAGGTCAAAGGAGTAGGTTCCAAAAGCCTTAATGTCGTTTTCCAGCACAATCTTGCGCTTGTCCACTTCCACGCCGTACTGCCGGCCGATCTCCTCGGCCAGCTCCTTGGCGGTAACAGACCCGAAGAGCTTGCCGTTCTGGCCGGCCTTGGCGGAGATTTTTACCGTCTTGCCCGAGAGGGCCTTAGCGTTTTCCTGGGCTTTTTCGGTCTCCACCTTAACCTTATACTCTTTGGCGGCCTCGGCGTTTTTAAACTCGTTCATAGCCTGGGCGTTGGCCTCTTTGGCCAGCTTTCGGGGCAGGAGGAAGTTCCGGGCGTAGCCGTCGGAGACCTCTTTGAGCTCGCCTTTTTTGCCAATGCTTTTTACGTCCTGCAAAAGAATTACTTTCATTATGATTCTCTTCCTTTCTAAAGAAAAGTCTATTCTATATTTTGCTTTAACCGGTATGTGGGCCGCCCGCTCTCTATGGCCGCGAAAACAGCGTCCAGCTCCTGCTGGGCCCGGTCCTTGCTGGGGTACTGGGCAATAATGGGCTCTGAAAACAGCGCCCGGTCCGCGCTGCCGGTGGGGCAGTAGCCGTACAGGCCCCACTGTTCTTCCTTCCTGCCGCCAAATATTTTCTTTATGGTGAGCAGCTGGTACTTTCCCAGGGTCTGCCCGTCCTGAGACATAATATACAAAGCGGTCAGTCCTTTCCCCGCGCAGCCTGCGCGGCCATGTTCTTGCCGGTCTCCACCGCGGCCCGGAAGCAGACATCCTCCAGGCCCCGGCCCTTTTCGTGGAGAACTCCGCTGTCCCATCCCGCGTCGTCCACGGTGTCTGTGGCATAGAAAAACTCAGCAAATGGTACCCCCCGGAACTGGGCAACCGCCGCCAAGCTGGCGCACTCCATCTCCACAAAGACGCAGCCCTGCTCCCGGCGGCGGGCGGCTTTCTGCCGGGTCTCCCGATAAAAAGCGTCCGTGGTCCAGGTCTTGCCCTGGGCATAGGGCACGCCCAGGCTTTCCAGGGCCTCCCGGCAGGCGGACACGCTTTTGGGGTCCAGCGCCACCTCGTCCGCCGGGGGCAGGTAGTGGTAGGAGAGCCCCTCGTCCCGCACGGCGGCGGTGGGCAGCAGCAGCCTGCCGTGGGACACGCCCTTTTGCAGCACCCCGGCGGCGCCGAAATACACAAAGTATTTCCCGCCCTGGGGGATGCACTCCTCAATGGTCGTGGCCGCGCCCGGCCCGCCCACCAGGGGCATGAACACCGCCGCCTCTGTGCCATGGGCCTTGATTTTATAAACGGGTATGGCCCCAATGCAGCAGCCGAAATGGCTGACCTCTTCCCCGCCGTAGGTTTCCAGAATCCATTCCATAATGGGCTTGGAAAAAATCCCGATACAGATCTCAGGGAAGCCCTCAACGGGCTGATAGCAGTCCTCTGGGTTGATGATGGCCCGGCGCTCCGGGTCGAACTCGCTGCACAGCATGACGATTTCCCTCCTTGTGTGGGGAGTGTCCGTTTCGGAGAGCTTTCCGTGTTCCCCCGCCCGTAAGGCGGGGGAACACGAATGATTATCTCTGTGGTTGGGACACACCCCTTGCGTGGCGTTAATTGCTTTTTGTCTCTTCCAGCTTGTTGTCCAGGGCCCGGATCAAAGCCCGCCGGGCCTCGCCAATGGTGATGTTTTTAATTTGGGCCCCTGCCATGGTCAGGTGCCCGCCTCCGCCAAATTCCTCCAAGATGACCTGCACGTTCACATCCCCCAGGCTCCGGCCGGAGATGCTCACGTCCACGCCGGTTTTATACAGCACAAAGGAGGCCAGCACCCCCTGGATGGACAGCAGCTCGTCGGCGGCCTGGGCAGCGGCCACCCGCATGTCTTCAAACTCCCAGCTGGAGGTGGCAATGGCGCAGCCCTTGTAGATTTCCGCCCCAGAGACCAGCTGGGACCGGCGCTTGTAGCTCTCCAAGGTGTTGGCGAAAAGCTTTTTGACCGAGACCGTGTCCGCGCCCCAGCGGCGCAGGTAGGCGGAGGCCTCGAAGGTGCGCACGCCGGTTTTCAGCACAAAGTTTTTGGTGTCCAGCATAATGCCCGCCAGCAGCGCTTGGGCGTCCACGCTGTCAATGGCCGAGGATTTGATGTACTGGGCCAGCTCCGCCACCATCTCGGAGGCCGAGCTGGCGTAAGGCTCGTGGTAAAAGATCAACGCGTTTTTAATGTGGGTGACCATCATTCTATGGTGGTCGATGACCACCACCCGGGAAATGTGGGACAGCAGCTCCCGGCTCTCCACATAGTTCACCGAGTGGGTGTCCACCACAATGAGCAGGGAGCGCTCTGTAGCGGCCTGCAAGGCCTCCATAGGGCTGATGAACAGGTCCTCGTCCGGGTAGGCCTCGTCCACCATGTCCACCAGGGAGCCGGCCAGGGTGGAGCCGCGGTTTATGACAATGTTGGCTTGCTTTTCCAGGCCCTTATAGATAGCCGCCCACATGCCCACGGCGGAGCCCACGCTGTCCAGATCGGAGTTGGTGTGGCCCATAATAAACACCCGGTCGCTGGCCTTTACATGGTCGGTGAGGGTGGCGGCAATGACCCGTGTGCGCACCTTGTCCCGCTTTTCCACCCCTTTGGAGAGTCCACCGAAGAATTCGTATGTATCCCCTCCCTGCTTTACGGCCACCTGGTCGCCGCCCCGGCCCAGGGCCATGTCTATGGCTTGGCGGGCCCAGCGCTCGCTTTCCGCAATGGTGCGGGCCCCCCGGCCCACGCCAATGGATACCGTGGCGCTCATGTGGTTGCGGCTGTTTTTCACCTGCCGCACTTGGTCCAGCACCCGAAAGCGCTTCTGTTTGGCCTCTTCAATGTGGGCGTCGTCGGTGATGAACAGATAGCGCCCGTTGGACATTTTGCGGATGAATCCCTTGAGCTCATCCACAACCCAGCCCCGCAGGGCGGCTTCCACCTCGGCGGTCACCCGGGATTCCTCGCCTCCCAGGCTGTCCCGGGCCATTTCCTCCCGGTTGTCGAACACGGCCAGGCACACCACCGGGCGGCGCTCCCGAAACTCTTTGTCCACATTTTTAAAGTAGGTGTCATCCACAAAGTACAAGATGTGCCCCCGCTGGGCCCAGGCCCCATATACGGTATACTCCCGGCCCCCGTGGGAGACCGAGGCCCCCTTTTCCTCCAGCACTTGGCGGAAGGTTTTGGGGTAGATGTATTTGAGTACATTTTCCCCCAGGCAGGGCCTGCCCTTGCCCAGGGACTCGGCAAAGGCCCGGTTGGTCCACACCAGGTCCCCGGCCGGGGCCACCACGGCCACGGGCATGGCGAAGTCCTGCAGGGCCTCCTCTTCCTCGGCCGCCAGCACCTTTCCGGCGGCCCGCACCGTGGAGGCCACGTTCTGGCGGTAGATCAGCCCGGAGACCACCGTGGCCAGGGAGCAGAGCCCCGCGGCGGTCAGCTCCACGGCGAACAGGATCCGGCTGTAGGGATAGCTGGCAATGGCCATAGCCACCATAGCCGCCGCCATCAAATACATCAGCGGCGATGTGACCCAAACTTTTTTCCTCCTCAATGTACTCTCATCTCCTCTTGCCTTCGGTTGCCTCCGGCGGCTTAGAAAACTTTTTGAAAAAAGTTTTCTAAGGACTTTCAAAAACTTTTGCGCTGCGGCGGGCAGTGGTAGGCGCGGGCTGTGTGCTCAGAGGCGGGAAAAGCCCCCTAGACCTCCATAATGACCGGCAGGATCATAGGATTGCGCTGGGTTTTGCGGTAAAGAAACCGGGAGAGCTCGTCCTTTACGCTCTGCTTCATGCCGCTCCAGTCCCGCACCCGGCGGCTGGCGCAGTCCTCCAGCGTGTTGCGCACCAGCTTTTTGGCCTCCACCATCAGTGCCTCGGACTCCCGCACATACACAAAACCTCGGGAAACAATGTCCGGCCCGGCCACCACATGGCCGGAGTGGGAGTCAATGGAGCACACGGCCACAATCAGGCCGTCCTCCGCCAGATGCTTGCGGTCCCGCAGCACAATGCTGCCCACATCGCCCACGCCCAAACCATCCACCATTACGCTGCCAGCGGGCACGTCGCCCAGCTGCTTCATGCCGTCTTCGTGGATTTCCAGCACATTGCCGATGTTTCCAATGAAGATATTCTCCCGGGCCATGCCCATGGACATGGCCAGCCCCGCGTGCTTTTGCAGGTGCTTCTGCTCCCCATGGACAGGGATGAAAAACTTGGGCTTGGTCAGCCCGTGGATGAGCTTGAGCTCCTCCTGGCAGGCATGGCCGGAGACATGCACCTCATACATGGATTCATAAATGACCGTGCAGCCCTGCTTAAGCAGCTCGTCAACCACAGCCCCCACGGTTTTTTCATTGCCGGGAATGGGCCGGGCAGAGAGAATGATAAAGTCCCCGGGGCCGATGGCCACCTGCCGGTGGTCGGAAAAGGCCATGCGGGTCAGGGCGGACATGGGCTCGCCCTGGCTGCCGGTGGTGATGAGCACCAGCTGGCCGGGCTCGTAGCGGTTGATCAGGCTCAGGTCGATGAGCACCCCGTCCGGCACGTCCAGGTAACCCAGCTCGCTGGCAATGCCCATCACGTTCACCATGCTGCGGCCGGAGAGGGCCACCTTGCGGCCGTATTTCACGGCGCAGTTGATGATCATCTGCACCCGGCTGATGGAGGAGGCGAAGGTCGCCACGATAATGCGCTTGCCCTCGGCCCGCATAAACAGGGAGTCCAAGGAGTCGTTGACGCTCTGCTCGGTCTTGGTGTAGCCGGGGCGCTCCGCGTTGGTGGAGTCCGCCAGAAGGGCCAGCACCCCCTGCTTGCCCAGCTCGGCAAAGCGGGTCAGGTCGATGATCTCCCCTTCGGCGGGGGAGAAGTCCACCTTGAAGTCACCGGTGTGCACCAATATCCCGGCGGGGCTGTGGATGGCCAGGGCCACCGAGTCGGCGATGGAGTGGTTTACATGAATAAGCTCCACCTCCATGCAGCCCAGGCGGACCCGGGAGCCGGGGGGCGTTACTTGAAGCCGGGCGGAGCCGGTGAGGCCGTGCTCCTTCAGCTTGCTTTCAATCAGGCCGATGGTCAGGGCCGTGCCATACACGGGAATGTTCAGCTTTTTCAACAGATAGGGTACCGCGCCAATGTGGTCCTCATGGCCGTGGGTGATGACCGCGCCCTTGATTTTGGACCGGTTTTTCTCCACAAAGCTAAAGTCCGGAATCACCAGATCCACGCCCGGCATGTCCTCGTCCGGAAAGGCCAGGCCGCAGTCCACAATGATCATGTCATCCTGGCACTCGTAGAGGGTAAAGTTTTTCCCAATCTCGTTGAGCCCGCCCAAAAAGTAAGCCCGAATAGAGGGCTTTTGGGTTTTGCGGGGCCTGCCCCTGCCCCGGCGGGGGGCGGGGGGCGGCGTTTCGGCCCGGCCCGCCTGAACCGCCGCCTGCTGGGCGGCCGCGATGGGGGCCGAACCCAGCGTTTGCCGCTTGGGCTTTCTGGGGGCCTGCTTGCGGGACCTGCGCTGGGAAGCGGGCTGTTTCTCCACGGCCTTTGGCCCGGCGATTTTCCCGATTTTTGGGGTTTCCGCCGTATTGGTTAAGGCCTGGTCCTGGGGCTTAGTTTCCTTGCCTGCCTGACGGCGGGGCCTGCTATTCTTTTTTTCGTTGCCTGTCACGGATCTTCCTCCTTAAAGATAGCCGGACAGCGGCCGCATCGGGCCTGCAAGCCCACGGATGCCGGCGCTGTGTTCCGGAGTAGTTTGGAATAAAATATAAATACAAAAGCGGCGGTCTGCCGCGTTTAGCCAATAGGGTATTACCTTATATTCTACTATTTCACAGTTCATCTGTCAACCATCATTTGGCAGGGGGAGTGTCCAAACCACAGAGATAATCATCTGTGGTTGGGACACTCCCTTGGGGCAGGGACGCTCCCAGGCCGGGCAGAGCGCGGGAGGCCTTTTGGGCCGCCTGTCAGGTTTGGGCTGGGCCCCGCCGCCGGAAACGCAGCCTCGCGCCGTCCGTTTGTTTGTAGTGTAGGGTGCCGCTTTTGGGTTTATGCTTATAAAAACGAAAAAATTCCACTTATCTGGCCCAGGGGACTTGACAAAGTATACTAAATTGGTATATATTAATCTTGCCGGGGAACGCTACCGGAAGGCAGCGCGGCTTGAAACTGTATTTCGAAACAATATACGAAGCAGCGAAAAGACGAAAGGAAGTCTTGAAAATATGGAGAACGCCAAACGAAACGTCTATGTGGACAATGCCGCCACCACAGCGGTATCGGAAGAGGTGCTGGAAGCCATGCTTCCTTATTATAAAGAAGTGTATGGCAACCCTTCCAGCTTGTATGAGCTGGGCCAGCGGGCCAAGGCCCCCTTGGAAGAGGCCCGGGCCGCGGTGGCCGCCTGTTTGGGCGCTAAGCCCAACGAGATCTACTTTACCAGCTGCGGCAGCGAAAGCGACAACTGGGCCATTAAGGGCGCGGCCCGGGCCCAAATGAGAAAGCACGGCAAAAACCACATCATCACCTCCGCTTTTGAGCACCACGCGGTGCTGCACACCTGCCAGGCCCTGGAGAAAGAGGGCTTCACGGTAACCTACCTGCCGGTGCACGAGGACGGTCTGGTGCGGGTGGAGGAGCTGGAAGCCGCCATCACCGAGAAGACCGCCCTGGTTACCATTATGTACGCCAACAACGAGATTGGCACCATTCAGCCCATTCCGGAGATTGGCGCGGCCTGCCAGAAGCACGGGGTGCTGTTCCACACAGATGCGGTCCAGGCTGTGGGCAATGTGCCCATTGACGTAAAGGCCCAACACATCGACATGCTCTCCTTAAGCGGCCATAAGCTCCACGCGCCCAAGGGCGTAGGGGCCCTGTATGTCCGGGCGGGGGTGTTCATCGACAATTTTCTGGACGGTGGGGCCCAGGAGCGGGGCCGTCGGGCCGGAACGGAAAACGTGGCCCAGATTGTGGGTCTGGCCACGGCCATAAAGCGGGCGGTGGGCACCATGGACCGCCGCGCCGCCCAACTGACCGCCATGCGGGAGAAGCTGATTGACGGCCTGCTGAAGATTGAGCGCAGCCGCCTGAACGGCAGCAGGGAGCGGCGCCTGCCCGGCAATGTGAGCTTCTGCTTCCAGGGGGTGGAGGGAGAGTCCCTGTTGCTGCTTTTGGATATGTATGGGATCAGCGCTTCCTCCGGCTCGGCCTGCACCAGCGGCTCTCTGGACCCCAGCCATGTGCTGCTGGCCATCGGCCTGCCCCATGAGGTGGCCCATGGGTCCCTGCGCATCTCCTTTGGCGACTACAACACCATGGAGGATGTTGACTATATTTTAGAGGTTCTGCCTCAAATCATTGAGCGGCTGCGGAAAATGTCTCCCCTGTGGGATGCCATCCAGCAGGGAAAGGTGAATTATGACTCCTATATGTAAGGAAAAAGACCGGACCGCTTTGGCCAAGCGGATCCGCCGGGTGCTGGGGCTGTCTCTGCTTCTCAGCATTCCCACCTTTGTGATCAACCTGCTGGTGCAGGGCTGCCTGGAGTATAAACGGAAATAGCGGACAGCAAAAAATGTCGAAATCCTGCAAAACACCAAATAGAGAGGACGGAATTAGTATGGCATACAGTGAAAAAGTGATGGACCATTTCGCAAACCCCCGCAATGTGGGAGAAATGGAGGACTATAGCGGCGTAGGCGAGGTGGGCAACCCCAAGTGCGGAGACATTATGCGCATGTACATCAAGGTGGAGGGGGACGTGATTACAGACGTTTCCTTTATGACCTTTGGCTGCGGCGCGGCCATTGCCACCAGCAGCATGGCCACGGAGCTGATTAAGGGCAAGTCCATCGGAGAGGCCCTGAAGCTGACCAACAAGGCGGTGATGGAGGCCCTGGACGGCCTGCCGCCGGTGAAGGTGCACTGCTCGGTGCTGGCGGAACAGGCCATTAAGGCCGCTGTGTCGGACTACTACAAGCGCATAGGGATTGACCCCGAGCCCATTGTGGGGCAGATCCCTGAGTGCGAGGAGTGCGGGTGCTCCGTCTAACCCCCGGCGGCCCGCCCCCCAGCCCCAAAATCTTCCGGAAGGAGTCTCCGTTATGCCCATCATCTCCGAGCAGCAACTGAAACAGATTCTGGCGGCTCCCGCGCCGGGGGTCTACCTGTTGTGCGGCGAGGAAAAACTGCTGCTCAAGCGGGCCGCGCGGAAGCTGATTGAGCGGGCGGGGGGCGAAAATTTCCCGGAGTTCAACCGCAATGAATTCCCCGGACTGGCCGAAGCGGCCCGTATTGTGGACGCGGCGGTGGCCCTGCCTTTTTTCGCGGAGCAAAAATGTGTGGCCGTGGCTGACTGGAATCCGGCGGAGAAATCCCAAGAGGAGCTGGACCGCCTGTGCGCTTTGGTGGACGATCTGCCGGAAACCACCGCGCTGGTGCTGTGGTACCCCACCCTGGACTTTGACCGGAAAGCCGCCAAGTGGAAAAAATTGGCGGAACGCTGCGAGAAAAAAGGGTCCGTGGTGGAATTTAAACGCCGTGAGCCCGGGGAGCTGAAACGCTATCTGGCCAAAGAGGCGGAGAAGCAGGGCTGCCGGTTGGGGGGGCCTGCCGCCGGGCGGCTGGTAGAGTATGCGGGGACCAGCCTGACCGCCCTGTTGGGAGAGGTGGAGAAGCTCTGCGCCTACACCCTGGCCCAGGGCCAGCGGGAGATTACCGTACAGGCCGTGGAGGAACTGACCCCGAAAACCACAGAGATCACCGTGTTTTTGATGACCAACGCCCTGGTGGCGGGCAACTATGAAAAGACCTATGAGCATCTGGAGCAGCTTTTTTATCAAAACGAGGAGCCGGTGGCCATTCTGGCGGCCATGGCCAACTCCTTTTTGGACCTGTTCCGGGTGAAGGCGGCCCTGGAAAGCGGGCTGACCTGCATGGCTCCCGCCGAATACGCGCCGGAGTATAAGCGGCTGGGCTTCCGCCTGGAAAAAGCTATGCGGGCGGTGGGGCGCACGCCCATGAGCCTGTTGAGCCGGTACCTGGACCTGCTGCTGGAAGCGGACCTGGCCCTAAAAGGCTCCCGGCTGGAGCCCAGGCTGGTGCTGGACAGCCTGGTGGCCCGCCTGCTGCTGGCCGGGCAGGAGGCAAGAGGATGATCCGGGTTCGGGAGGCCATTGTGGTGGAGGGCCGGGCGGACAAGGCCAAGCTCTCCGGTTTGGTGGAAGGAATCATTGTGGAGACAGGCGGTTTTCAAATCTTCCGCGACCAGGAAAAAATGGAGCTGATCCGCAGGCTGGCGGCAGAGCGGGGGGTTGTCATTTTTACGGACAGCGATGGGGCGGGGTTTCTCATCCGCAGCCGCCTGAGCCAGAGCCTGCCGCCTAATCAGGTAAAGCACGCCTACACCCCGGACGTGCCCGGCAAGGAGCGCCGGAAGGCCAAGCCCTCCAAAGAGGGCAAGCTGGGAGTGGAGGGCATGACTCTGGCGGTGCTGGAGGACTGCCTGCGCCGGGCGGGCGCCGCCATAGACGGCGGGGAAGAGGCGGAGAAGAAAGAACCGCTGACAAAAGCGGATCTGTATGACTTGGGCCTGAGCGGCGGGGCGGAGAGCGGAGCCCGCAGAAAGGACTTGCAAAAGCGGCTGGGTTTGCCGGAGAGGCTTTCGGCCAACGGGCTGCTGGCGGCGCTGAACGGTTTGTATAGCCGGGAAGAAGCGCTGGCGCTGCTGTACCGCTGGAGCGGCGATGGCGGGGGGGAAGCGCTGAAATAGCAAGCTTACTTACCACAAAAGGTTATGTGTGCCGCCGTGTCTTTGCAAAACGCGAAAACAGTGGACTCCTTCCACTCAGTTAGCCACATAGAGAAATGGCTGGCTGTGGGAAAGGAGCCCACTGTTTTCATTGCGTTTAAAAGCGCTGCCGGGCCAGTGGCACGGCTTTACGCGTCTTCAAAGACGTTTCCTGTGCCTTTTGGCGTCCAGCTGCATGCTTCGAATCTTTCCGCGCCTGTGATGGTATGACCTTGCCGCGCTTTTTAGTGGATGTTCTCCTTGATCCACGCGCAGTCTTCCCGCAGGCACTGGTCGTGGTCCCCATAGAACCCTTCGCGCTCTATCACCCAGAAGGCCTCGAAGTCCTGCTCGTCCAGGGCGTTTTTAATCTCCTGCCAGTCCATGTTGGACTCGGGCGCGCCGATTTTGCACTGAACCTCAAACTTTTTCTTGCCCTCCGGGCTCTGGTTGCGGGCATTGTACTGGTCCAGCATGGCTTGGCGCTCTTCCAGGCTCATCTCCTTCACATGGGCGAAGGGGCTCTCGTGGGGTCCCTCGGCGTGGGCGGACTTGGGCATCGGCCCGGGGCCCTGCACCTTGGCGTTCTCCTTGACATGGATAGCCACAATGCGGTTTTTATACCGGCGGATAAAGGAGGGCGGGTAAGTACCGGCGTTCATGGTCCAGCCGCAGTCCAGCTGGAAGTAGCACTTGCTGGAGTTGTTGGCCACATGCTCCAAAAGGGGCAGGCCCTGGTCCATGTAAAACTCCTTGCTGTGGTTGTGGTAGCCAATTTTAATGCCATAGGGCTCGGCCATCTCCGCCATGGCGTCCAGCTGGTGGGCCACCTCAATGGCCTCTTCCTTGTTGCAAAAGTCCGTGCTGGCCCAAATGACGGCCTTGCCGCCCAGAGCGGCCATTTTCTTCACAATCTCCTCAGTGGGCTTGGCGTGGACGGAGACGATCTCAAGGCCGCATTCCTGGGCCCACTTTTTGATATCTTCCACATCGTTGTCCAGGTCTACAGGCAGCAGCTCCACGCCGGTGAAGCCCAAGGCTTTGGCGGTCTCAAACTTTTCCTTTAGGCTGGGGCCCAGGCCCAGGTAGCTGGCGATGCCGCCGAAGGAGTAGGTGCCAATGTTTACATTCATGGGGGATTCCTCCTTAAAATTGAGCGGTCCGCAGGAGAAAATGGGCGCGGACAGCTATACTATTCCACTCATATCATACCATAATTTCCAGGTATTGTCAAGAAAGGCCGGAAAGCGGGAGTGTCCCAACCACACAGAAAGCTCTCCGAAACGGACACTCCCCGGAAAGCCACAGCGGGCAGCGGTGCGGGACCCTGCCAGCCGGTCAGCCTCCTGGGGGTTACAAATGAACCGGAAAAGAGAAATCTCCAAAAGCTGGTCTTTGGCAGAATGGGAAGCATATCCATGCTCCGGTTTCAACGTCTCAATCCTTCACATAGATAAAGGAGGCCCCGCCATACTGGGCCCGTTCCATCTCGCCCAGGGCGGCAAAGCCCGTGCCCTCCACGCTGGGGCCCCAGCCAAAACCAGCGAGATTTGGCATAATTTCCGCGGTACCGGCGAGGATGTTATCAGAGAGTGTGATGTAGTCGTCAATATAACTCTTATAGAGCCCGGGGCCGTTGTGAGCGGGGTAAATTGTGTCGAACTCATCCCAGTGAGCCTTTAGCTTTTTCATATTGTCCCTGTGGTTTGCCACCACCTCCCGGAGGGGCAGCAGCTGGTTTCGCACAAACAGCAGCACCTGTCCGGCTTCCAGCTCATCGCCGCTGTACAGCGCCCGGCCCTTGCGGTCCAACAGGGCTATGCTGCTCTCGTGGTGCGCAGGGATCTCAATAACCTCTAGGTCCCGGCCGCCCAGGTGGAACACATAGCCCTCCCGCACGGTATTCACCTTATAGTCCGGGAAGGGCTTTTTGTTAAAGTCCTCCTGCATCTCAGGGCTAAATGCCTTCTTCATCCCCGGCCCGGCTCCCGGCCCGGCGTATACCTCTTCCCACCAAGGATTGCCGCCGGTATGGTCGAAGTGGCCGTGGGAGTTCACCACATAAAGAGGCTTTTGGGTGATGCCTTCCACAAAGGCCCGCAGGTTTCCCATGCCGTAGGCCGTGTCAAACAGCAGCGCCCGCTCCTCGCCGGCAATTAGGTAGCAGTACACGCCGCCGCCAAAGCTGATGGTCCAGGTGTCCGGGGCGGTCATCCATTTGCCGTACATCAGGCCGCGCTCACCGATGTTGGGATTATCGTATTCCATTTTCCTTGTCCTCCAACTATAAGTAAATTTCCCTCTTCGATTTTCGAAGGATATGCAAATATTATAGCAGACTCCAGGAGGTAAATCCAGCGATATTTATTAGGAAGGTGGGCGAAAATAAGAAGTGGCTCTCTGTTTTAACAGAATAGAAATTGCCAGAACGGTTGATGTTTGTGGAAAATGCAAAACTCAGTATTCGCGCGGTTTTCCGGTTTTATAAAAAAACTGTCATTAGGGCTCGTTTGAAAAATCAAAAACGCCGTCTTTGTGTCCACAACCAGTTGCTTTCTGCGTTGAAAATCCTCGTCAATCGCGAGATTGGCGCTAACTACAGCGGTTCTTCTCCTTAAAACCGCCTCCTTTTAGTCAAAAATCCGGCATTTTCTCTATTTTCTAACAAGCCCTAGCAAGGAGCGAAAAAATCTTACTGGTTTCATTCTCTTCTCTTTTGCAAAAGGCGAGTCTGTGGTCACTCACGAACTCATCGCGCATGGTATACCTTTTGAGAGTTTGCTTCTTTACTCTATGTTGTTCGCGGCCCTCTCCTTTTTTACCCCGGCAAGGTAAGACTTCACGTTTTCCACAAGGTTTGGGTGCGTTCTTAATAATTAGTTTACTTTTTTCGTGTGCATTTCCCTCAAATTGCTTTTTATAATGACTTTTCAAGCTGAAAAGAATTTGCTCGGCAAAGTATCCCGTCATACGCCTTAACCGCAGATATAGTTAACGCAGTTCAAAAGAGGTGATACCTCTTTTGAACCTGGCGACACGAGCGCGCCCGCGCCGCCCTGCTTGAAAATCGGTAACACCGATTTTCAAGTGCGTTTACTATAACGAAAGGGGACGGCAGTTGCTGTCCCCTCCTTATAGTTTTTACCTTGCCAGGTAGTTCATCAGCATCTGCGCCACTTCGCAGCGCTTCGCAGTCCCCAGCGGGTCCAGCATTCCCCCGCCCGTGCCGTTCAAGACGGTGTTTTCAGTGGCCCAGCACATGGCTTCCCGAGCGTAGTCACTGACCTTGCCCGCGTCATTGAATTGGAGGCTGGCCTTCTTGGGCTTAGGACTTCCCGCGTACCGCCACAGCATGGCTGCCATCTGCTCTCTTGTAATGGAGGCCTCAGGCGCGAATTTGCCTCCGCCTACACCGTGGACCACGCCCTTTTCCGCGGCCCAGTTCACGGCGTCTGTGTACCACTGGCCGGGCTTTACATCGGTAAACTGGCCTGCCCCCGCGCTGGGCTGCCTCTCCTTATTGTAGAAGAGCTGTGCAAACTGGGCACGGGTAATCTGGTCGTTGGGACCAAATTTACCGTTGGTATAGCCGGTCATTAACCCCTCAACGCAGACATACTCCACCGCTTTTATGTACCACCCTGTAGCCTCAACATCTGGGAAGGGATTCTTCCAGGGACCTGCGGTGGGGGCAGGTGTGGGGGTGGGCACTTGAGTGGGGGTTGGTGTGGGAACCGGAGTGGGGCTCGCGGTTTGAACCGGCACGAACATTGCTTTCACCATAACATGGCTACTGGGCATGTTAAATGTGTATTTGCCGCTCTTTTCCGTTATCTCCACGACTTTGTCTTGGCTGTCAGTGACAGTGAGCGTATCCAGTTTGTAGCCATCCTCAGGCTTTGCGGTAAGGGTAACAGTACCGCCGGAATAGATGCTGGTGGGCGTTGCTGTTACAGTTCCGTGCTCCGGCTTTTCAAGATTTACGCTGTAGCAGCTGATGGGGGGATATCCCCCACCCTGGGACGGGCCGGAAGAGGACTTGTCTGAGTATCCGATTGCGTAAACCGAAAACTTGCTGGCATAGATGCTAATGCTGTTCTCGCCAACCACTATAAATTCCCCACTGGGCGAACGGGTTTCTGTCAGAACATCCACATTCCCGTTGTGGAACCTGTAAACCTTTACGTTGTTCTTTTTGCCCTTCTGGAAGGGAACGACAATCTCAATTTTGAGCGAACCGGTATCTGTAATCTGGGAGATTGTGCTGTTAACTTTTTTCTGAATTGAGAGATCAAGGAAACTCAGAATTTGATTGGGTGCCGCTTCCTTTATTTTCACCGCGCCGGGATCAGACTCCGCCACAGCTCCGGCGGTTAATGTGACTTCAACCTCCTGATTCCCGTCCATCTCATCTTGCGTAATTAACTCGTCCAAGCCGCCAACCAGAGTATTGGGAACCTGGCCGCCATTCTTCTTCACTTCTGTTTTCGTTTTGCCGCTGGGAAGGTTCACATCGAAAACCTGTCCGTTCTTTTTGAAATCCACTCGCTTCGTTATGACAGAAATATAGTCATCGGAATTTTTCGTCTCAATTATGAAATTATACTGACCCAGCGGCGCGGCAACTTCATAGGCATACGTTGTTTTCCCGGTTTGAGAGTCTGTAACTCCGGGCTGCACAACCGCGTCGAAGGATTCACCATCCAGATTTTTCAACCAAGCGCGAATCGCCGTATATGTAACATTTTTGTGGCCGGTAATCGTTCCGCGCAGGGTAAATCCGTTCTGCTTCCAATGGGCGAAAAGCGTCTGATCTTCGCTAAGGTTTACCGTTGTGTCCGCCGTAATCTTTTCGCCGCCGGCTTCCGCGGTATACCAGCCATCAAAGGTATAGCCACTGCGGGTGGGAGCGGGAAGCGTACCGTATGTGGCGCCATTGGTGACGGTTAGGGTTGTGGGAGAGACTGTGCCGCCGGTGGGGTTGAGGGTTATGGTGTAGGAAGTGACATCATCGATGCAGTGGATATTTGCAGCTAATAACTCATCATTGTGGTCATCAATAATAACTTGATTCCACTGGGCTCTTGTACCCATAAAGTAAACATCCGACAAACTCGTACAATATTGAAATGCGGAGCCTTTGACATGTTCCAAACATGCGGGAAGTTGCAGTGTTTTCATATCAAAGCAAGCATGGAACGCCAGAGCGTCGATAACAGTTACCTTATCAGGAACTATGACATTATCCAGCTTGGGACATATATCAAAGGCTGCATATTCGATTTGTGTTATCCCCTTTGGAATTGTCACTTCCTTGAGGTTATCACATCCAAAAAACGCTTGCACTCCTAGTTCGGTCACCGTATCTGGAATATTTGCTGAAATCAGCGATTCACAGCCTGTAAAAGCACACGATTCAATTGATGTAACAGAATTAGGGAGATCAATGGAAGTTAATCCAGAAAATTGGAACGAGCCCCGACCTATGGTCATGACTGTATCTGGAATATGTACCTGAGTTAATTTCTTACATCCATCAAATGCGTCCATTCCGATTTTGGTGATTCCACGTGGAATTGTTATGTCAATCAGTGATGCACACCCACTAAATGTTTCATTTGCAACCTCAGACATGTTCCCGGATAGTTTAGCTTGAGCAAGGCTAGAACATCCGAGAAAGGCGGCAGATCCAAGACTGGTTACGCTATCTGGGATATTTACGTGTGTCAGTTCTTCACAGTGTATGAATGCTCCCTTTCCGATCTTTTTTACCTGTTTTGGAATTTCTATTGATGTCAATTCACTACAATACCCAAATGCTCCATCAGCTATAGTTGCTATACTGTTGGGAAGAGTAACCTGCTTTAAGTGCTGACTTCCTAAAAATGCGGAGCTGCCAATACTCGTAACACCCTCTTCTATAACAATTGCTTTTATGCTCCCCTGAATTGTAGCCCAAGGAGCCGAAGAATTGTAATCCGTCATATCCCCCGTCCCCGATATGGTAAGCGTCCCCCCTTCATCCAATGTCCACGTCAGATTATCTCCACAAGTGCCTGAAATAGGTAAACCTGGCGGCTCCTCCGCCCCTGCGGGCAGCGGCAGACATCCGGCCAGACAGCACAGAACCAAAACCAACGACAAACACCGCTTGAACATCATAAACCCTCCTGAACAGCAGAGACTTCCTATTTTAAGGAACGTCCTACATTTTTGATAGCCATACTCATTGACCAAATTATACCATGTATGCTGGCCATTTGCAAGAGGAACTGCACGTTTCCCCCAGTTTTTTCGATTTTTATATAAGGTTATTGGTAAATTTATAATATTGCAGCTGGCAATCAAATTCGAGTTTTTTTGCTTTGATTCAAAGGAAATGACAGATTCCTTTCTTGGTATGGAAGAAAAGGACCACTGGCGCTATTTGGGGCTACATTCCACAGATTGCGCTCCTTCTGGAAACACATAGATCAAAACAAGCGGGAAGGATAAGAAACTCGCCGTTGAGCTTACTGCTGACATTCACGAAGATATTGTTCGCCGGTTACTGCGAAACACAAATGATTTTGTCTTTGCCGGTAAGCTATCAGAAGATGAGCTAGCGATTTTTTACCTTCTGTCCGTTATGGTGACATTTCTAACCCAAATGAAAAATGTCTGAAA
>Ga0137309_100164_pt1 | contig 45735 bp, 52 predicted proteins | sample NAcewiD2O_June_FD_97179 | JGI IMG/M metagenome (GOLD analysis project Ga0137309, IMG submission 97179) | Mouse cecal microbial communities from Vienna, Austria - N-Acetylneuraminic amended D2O_June | ecosystem: Host-associated > Mammals > Digestive system > Large intestine > Cecum | place... | reverse complement strand
CCTCTGCCGCCTGCCATCCCTCTCCGCATCCTGCGTCAGAACATCCTGCCGCTGCTCCCTCAGTTTATGAATCTCATCTGCAACATTCCCATATTCCTTTTTGCCGTTTGCCAGCCGCAAAAGCTCCTGCTGCAGTTCTTTCAATCTGCGGTCAATCTCCGCAATCTGCTCTCCGCTTTCACCCTCCAGCACCTCTCTGATATTCTTTTCTAAAATAGGCAGGAATACATCCTTTCTGCCAAATACTTCCTGAATCGCCTTTACAACCGCATTCTGCAGATCCGATTCCTGAATAGTCGGTGCATCACATTTTTTGGGTCCATGCTCCACACGGGTGCAGCACCGCCAGACTGTAGAATGTTTTCCCCTGTTGTTCCATGCAATCCTGCGGTAAATGTCCCCGCATTTGGAGCAGTAAACAATGCTTGATAAAGCATACTTGCTGCTATATACCCGCTTCTTCCTTTTTACCCCACTGTGGAGGTTTGCCCTCCGCACCATCTCCTCCTGCACCTGCATATAAAGGTCACGGGGAATGATTGGCTCGTGGCTATTCTCCACATAATACTGCGGTACAATGCCGTTGTTCTTGACCCGCTTCTTGGAAAGGAAATCTACCGTATAAGTTTTCTGCAACAAGGCGTCTCCGATATACTTCTCATTCTGTAATATTTTCTTTAACGTTTCTGGCCGCCACTTTGCCTTTCCCGCCGCTGTCAGGATTCCGTCTGCCTCCAGGCTTTTCCCAATCTGTGCGAGGCTCGACCCTTCCAGGTATTCCCGGTAAATCCGCTTTATAACCTCTGCCTCTTCCGGCTCAATAATCAGCTGGCCTTCCTCATCCTTTGTATATCCAAGGAAACGGTTATGGTTGACCTGCACAAGCCCCTGCTGGTAGCGGTACTGCAGCCCAAGCTTCACATTCTGGCTTAAGGACTGGCTTTCCTGCTGTGCCAGCGATGCCATAATGGTCAGCAGCACCTCCCCTTTGGAATCCATGGTATTGATATTCTCTTTTTCAAAAAATACGGGGATATTCCTGTCTTTTAACTGTCGGATGTATTTCAGGCAGTCCAGTGTGTTCCTTGCAAAACGGCTGATGGACTTAGTAATGACCATATTGATTTTTCCAGCCATGCATTCCTCGATCATGCGGTTAAACTCCCCGCGTTTGCGGGTGTCAGTGCCGGAGAGGCCCTCATCCGCAAATATCCCGGCCAGTTCCCATTCGGGATTTTTCTGTATATATTCCGTATAATGTTCGATCTGTGCCTCATAGCTTGTCGCCTGTTCCTCACTGTCCGTGGAAACACGGCAGTAAGCAGCAACCCGCAGCTTTGGCTTATCCTCATCCTTTTCCTGTTTCGCAGCATGATATCTTGCTGGAATGACTGTCACATTTGCATTCTTGTTTATCACCATCTCTATCCCTCGCTTTCTATCAGGCTGTAAGCATACTCCGCCTGCAGGAACGGATCATCAAATGTTTGCTCAACCGGCTTTGTATGGAACACTGTGGGAATCTGAAGCTCCTCCTGCTCCGCAGGCTCTTTTATCCTGCCAAAGGCTGCTACCCGCCTCATCCGTTCCTGTTCTGCCTTGTCGAATGTCTCCCTGTCTATGATTGCCGGATAATATCCATCTCCAAGATAATGGGTGTTTTTAAGCATCCGACTAATCCCTCCGTGGAAAGAAATAACCCCTGCCTTTTTTGCGGCAGTTGTCAGGCTGTCACCTTCCAGATAAAACTGAAAAATCTGCCGTATCTGTCCCGCTGCCGTTTCATCCACCACGGCGTATCCATTTTCAATCTTATACCCAAACGGTGTATGCCCCATTTACCTCACCAGCCTTTCTTTCAACGTAACCCCGCATTTCAGTTCAAACCCCACCTCTGTCCGGGAATATACTATAATCCGGTTTACATATTCTTCAAACAGTCCGCTGTCAAATGCAGCCAGCATTTCAGATTTTGATGCAAATTTCAGAAGCCTGCTGACCTCCTCAATCTTTGACAGGTTCCCATTCATCATCTTTATAAGGATATCTTTCTGCCCCTGCAGATGCTCCAGTTCCACCGCCAGCTCATTTTTTTCCTTATTGAAAAGAGCCGGCTCCAGATACCCTTTTGTCATCAGTCCGGCCAGTACCTGTCCCCGTTCCATGACTGCCTCAATTTTATCCTCTAATTCATTGACCCTGTGGTAACTGTCGTCATCATCTACCCTGCGCAGGCTGTCCAGTAACGGACGGAGGATTTTCCTATGCCCATAAACCAGCTTATTCATCATCGTTGTAAATGCCGCCTCCACCGCATCGTTACGGATAAACTGCATGGTGCAGTCCTCTTTTTTCTCTATATGCCTGGAACAGCACCATGCAATGTATTTCTGGTGGGTGGAGTAATGGATCCTCCGCTTAAATGTACCTCCACATTCTGAGCAGATAATCCTGCCCGAAAACGGATACCTGCTCTGATATTTACTTCCACTGGTCACACCTTTTTCTTTTCCCCTCTGGCTGATGACTGCCGCCACCGCATCAAATGTTTCCCTGCTTACAATGGCAGGATGGTGGTTTTCCATGTAATACATATCCTTCTCGCCGTGATTGGTATGGCGGCTAAAATGGCTGTCCGTATAAGTCTTCTGAAAAAGAATGTCCCCTGTAAACTTCTCATTTGTCAGCAGCCCCCTGACTGTTGACGCCGTCCATCTGCCGCCCCTCTTTGTCGGGATGCCCTGCCCATTCAGTTCCAAGGCTATCCGATGAGTGCCTTTCCCAGCAAGCGCCGCATCAAACATCCACCGCACGGCCTCTGCCTGTTCCTCATTGACCACCATCTGCCCATCCACGTTATCATAACCGTATGGAGGATAGGCAACCTTGAATGTACCATTCTGGAAACGTCTCTGGGCTGACCATTTGTTATTTTCCGAAATTGAAACTGACTCGCTCTCCGCAAGGCTGCTCAAAATGGAAAGCATCAGCTCGCTCTCCATAGACTGTGTGTTCAGGTTCTCTTTTTCAAAATAAATGTAGACCCCAAAGCCAGTCAGCTTCCGTACAAGTTCAAGGCAGTCCGTGGTGTTCCTGGCAAACCGACTGAGGGATTTGGTGACGATAAAATCAATCTTTCCATCTTCACAATCGGAAACCATACGGAGCAGTTCGCCACGTTTTTCCTTCTTTGTCCCTGTCACTCCCTGATCATAATACAGACCGGCAAATTCCCATTCCGGATTTGCTTTTATATATGATTCATAATGTTTCTTCTGCGCCTCCAGGCTCACAAGCTGTTCTTCGCTCCCTGTGGAAACACGGCAGTAAGCAGCCACCTGCAGTTTCGGTTTTGTAAAAATATCCGCATTGCTGCTTTCAATCTTTGTAATCCTTTTCATCCACTCACCTCTCTCCTGGTACGTGACATATTCACTCTAAAAGCTGGTAATATCAAGTCATTTTTGGCATAATTTCAGACAAAAATGGTGAGAAAGTCTGGCGGTTTTTTGCGGTTATTTTGTTGAATTCATCCACAGAAATAAGCCCTATGCCGAGCATCTTTTCCAGCAGTTTCTGAGCCATATAATAGTCATATTCCTGTTCCAGTTCTTCCGTGGTAAAGGTTTTTACATAAGAAACCGGGGACTGCTGCTCCAGCGTTAATTTTGTTATCTGCATCATATTCCTCCAATCGGAAGGAAAGTTCCTTCATAATACGGAGAAAAAATCATGCTTTTGGGGACCCATGCCTATAAAAAAGCAAAAAAATAATGCCCGTCAGAGAAGCAGATCTCCAACGGGCATAAATCCATCATCTGTATTCAGTTATCTCAATAATTCATTTACTTTTTTCTGCACAGCGAAATAATCATATCCTGCGGCAGTGAGTTTCTGCTTTCGTTCATCACCATTGCCCCAATCACCACGGATAACTTCACGGACAATGGCATCAACAGATTTCTTTGTGCCTGGTGCATCAGCCGGATATACCTTTTTCCCGTTCCCATCAAACACAGAATAGCCTTTGTTGGAATCGGCACATTTCTTAGCATTGGCAAGGACGCTGAACGCACCTTTTTGTGATTTACTGTCTGCCCAGGTCTTACGCACACGGTAAAGCTGAGATGCAGCTTTATCTGCAGAAGCTCCTGTACCTGTGCTGAGTGCCGCCGTAACCTTTGCCGCCAGATCGCCGAGCCTTGCATACAGCCAGTCGCCGGGGCAGGATTTGTTCGCAAACCAGCGGTGGACGGTAAGCACCATCTCATCAGACTTCGGCATATAGTTGAGAGTTTTATTCCTGTCACCGAGCCACAGCAGCTTCTTTTTGCCGTTCCGTCTGCAGATATCCGTGCAGAGTTTAATGAGTGAATCATAAACTTTGCTGTTCATTGCATACGGCTCTGTTTTATCACTGGCACACTCAATGGTAACGGACCTCTGGTCGTTTGCGTTAGAGGAGGAACACCAGGAACGGTTTTTCTCCTCCACGCACAGGGAAACTTTTCCGTCCGTGCCAATCCCGTAATTACAGCTTGCCTGCCTTGACGGGCTTGTAAAGCATCCGCAGATACTCTCTGCAGAAAGCTGCCCGACCACGCAGTGGGGCGTAATGCGGTCAATGCTGTGCGTCCTCTGTCCTGAGCGGTTCGGGCTGAGCCTGGTGTAAGAAACCATAGAACTGTTTGTATAAGCCATAGTTATTCATCCTCACTTTCCGAGCGGCTGTGTAACTGCTCTAATACCGTTTTGATTTTTTCGGGAACAGGAAGCCCCAGATATGCCGCATTCTCCAGGAGACTCACACCCTCATTGGAAATGTAGAAAAAGATAACCGCCGTCCTTAAAACGCAGCCTGTTCCGATAACCTGCACGTCAAGGATGTTTGCAACCCCAACAAGCAGAAAGATCAGCACTTTCTTAAAAATGCCTTTGAATCCAACTTCGCTTGACAGCCTGTGGTCGATGACCGCACACATAACGCCCGTGATATAGTCGATAGCCACAAATGCAATGAGCGCATACAGCAGGCCGTCACAGCCGCCAAGAAACCAGCCGAGCCACCCTCCAGTGGCAGTAAAAATGAGTTGGATCGTGTTCCAGAATTCTTTCATGATGAATCCCTCCGTTTCTTAAATTTTTGTATGAAAAAAGCACCCCCAAAAAAGAGATGCTGATTTCCGATTGATATTTTGTTATTCCGTCCGTTTCCACATATAGCAGGTGATATACGGCTGTAAGTTGCTGTGAGCGTTCCCGCTTCCTGCAGATGCTGTAGAACCGGATATTGTATGCTCATGTGCACCTGCACTGGCGGTCGCCTTGTTGGTCAGCGCCGTATATGTTGTGCTGTCAACAATTACTTTGTTGCTGGCATTATCCACGCCCCATCCTGATTTTGTCAGGTTTAAATTATGCTTATGGGCTCCGCCGCTGTCTGCCGCAAGCGTTCCTTTTGCATGGCTGTGGCTCGGCATCTGCGCCGTGGTCAGCGTGACCGTGGATGCGCCGCCTGTCTTTTCCACCGTGCTGAAATTGGTATCCGAAGCATTCACGCCAACCGGCACACGCCCTGAACCCCACGCCACCCATGTGCCACCGAAATATACAGACGGATTGGTATTCGTAACGCTCATATAAATACTGCCGACGGGATACACGCTGCCCGCTATGGATCTGATATAATCCTTCAGCAGTTTTCCATACACTTTTACGTCCCAGTCCTCCGAAACTTCAAAGCAGTTATCTGTTTCCGACACTTTTCCGATTGCAAGCCCCTTCCCGCCGCATTTGAAGTCCATCACCACAGCGGCCGTTGAGACAATGTCTTGCACGGATACCGTGTTGAACTGGTCTGTAATGGTGTAGCGTATGTCATAGGAGTATTCCGTGGATATCTGCCCCCTGCCAAAAACAATAGGGTCGCCGGAAGAGAAGATAACGCCTGCATTTATCCACTCGCTGTCTGCGGACCTTTTGTAATAGACCGTCCTCGTGACACGGTTGTTGTTTCCGCAGGGCGCACGGTTGTACAGGGCATTTCCGAGGATATAAGTCCCGTCATCCTGTAAGTTCCCGCTGCTGTCACAACGCTGTGAGGTGTAGGTTTCAAAGTACGGCACAAAATACCTCTCCACGGTAATGGTGACCTTTGCAGCCGCTGAGACCCTGCCCCTAGAATCGGTCACGGTCGCCGTGAAAGTAATGTCGCCGTAACTGTTCAGGAAACCCGTGGTAAGGCTTGCGGCAGCACCGGCAAAGCCGCCCCCTGAAATGGAATAAGAGACTATGGTCGAGCCATAGCTTCCCGCAACGCCGTTTACCGTCAGCTTTGCCTTTGATTTGGACTGCACATAAATCCCCCATGTTGATGGAACAGTCCCGTCAATACGCTCCGCCGTAAGGCTGCCGATTGTAGGCTTTACGCTTGCGGGGACGGTCAGCGTCATGGCGCAGGTCTTTGAACCAATACTCGTGCTGCTGTTGTAGGTGGTGCAGGTAATCGTGCAGGTGCCTGTGGTGGATTTTGGTATCTGGTCTGCCAGTGTAAGCGGCGGGGTCCAGGAAACAGATGTGCTTGTGGTCTTTGCAGCGATCGTTCCCTTTGCGCTGCCGAAAGTGTATGACAGCGTATGGGTAAAAGACGACGACGCCCTCGTTACCGTGATGGTGGTTGCCGTTCCAAGATTTACCGATTTGGCAGATACAGAGGAAGCCCTCGGAATAGTGTTCAGCGTCACCGTTGCACTTGCAGTTATCTGCTCATAATAAGTGCCGCTGATAGTCGCCTGTATCTTAAATACAGCGGAAATTGTAATGCTCTTCGTGCCATCACTGTTATGGGAAACGCTCTGGGATACCGTCCCAAGCGTATGTGTACCTGTCCCTGATATGGAAGATGAAGTAAAGGATTTTGCCGTACCGCCTATAGTGCAGCTATTTGTTCTGCTTCCAATTCCCAGGCTCCAGTCATTGATAAGGTACAGCTTACAGGTGATGGTTGATGTGTTTGCGGACACATTCTGCGCCTGGCTCCAGTCCACTTTCAGCTTGTAATGCCCGCTCACGATTGAATTTGAAAAACTTCCGCTTGAAGCCATGCGTTACCTCCTCACGTTACACAGGTCCCCGCCATTTGATGGACAGGTTCCCGTTTGCCCTGGGGATAAAATCGAACCACCCGCGGCTTTCATTTCCCAGGGACAGCTTATTCCTTATCTCCGCATTGGTGATGACAAGGCTCTGGTTGGAAATGTAGGCGATCTTCTGGCCGTTTTCCTTAAATGCAAGGGACTCGCCCGAAAGCTCCGCCGTGAAAGCATTGCCCACCCTGCCAAGCTCGATCAGCGCACCCTTGAAACGGATATATTCCTCCAGGAGCGACTGGTTATCTGCGACCGTGCCTTTTATCTCATCCGTGACCTGTGTAAAATCAAAGCGTATTTCCGTGCTGTTCTGCGTGATGCTCGTTTCAAAGTCCTGCTGTATGGCTTCCAGCTCCGACCGTGAAATGTATTCCTCACGCACAGACAGGTTGATCTCCTCCGCTGTCTTTGATATTTCGGAATAGCATTCATGGATATTCTCTTTCAGTGAGTGCGTGGCGTCCAGGGCGGTGGATGCGTCTTTGACTGCCGTGCTGATCCTGGATTCCTGCCCTAAGATATCCTCTTCCAAAGCGGAAATATTCTGCCCCTGCTTCACCGAAGCGGAAGTCAGCGTCACGCCGCTTGCGCCGATGGTTATGGTATTGCCCGAGGGATTGAGGTAATCCTTTGTTTTGCTTAAAACAAGATATCTTCCGTCAATGCCGTGCGGTGCAGATTTACACTCCACATACTGCCGTGCATGGATATTGGGGATATCCGCACCCGTGTCCGACTCATCAACGATGGTCAGCTCCATGCTTGTAATGCCTTTTGTAAGTTCCGACAGCCGCTGGTTCGCTTTCCGCAGAAGATTGGACGGCAGGTTTACATCTTCCCAGATCTCCGTTTTCCATATCCAGCCGATCTCTTTTACCGCTGCTTCATCAAACACATAATTTTTGTCGTCATTCACAGAAGTAATGTCAATCCGCCTGTCGGTTTCCGTTTCATTCCCCTCATCGTCCGTTTCCCTGATCTTCGCCCCAAGAGGGATGAGGGCCGTGGCACGTTCTGTATGGTCGGTGTTTATCTTCACATCGGTGAGGTTCTTCCCAAACTCCACTGTCTGGAGCGAGGTTTCGCTGAAATCCGCAAGGTAATCCAGCACCTTTCCATTTTCAGTGTATCTCAAACGGAGATAGCCTCCGTGAGTACCCAGGAGCTTCTGACGGATTGCATCCATCGTCACGGAATAATCCGAACTGCTGTAATGCACATAATTGTTATCATCGGTGACCGTCACATTCCCGACCGTGAATTTCTTCTTATCCTCCACGGCTTTGTTATGCCCTGAGATGAAATATTCCAGCAGCCCTTTGAGCGTCCCGCTGTAATCATAAGGCGGCTGGATGGTGTCTTTCAGATAGGCGAGTGCCGACTCGCACGTCCAGGTGTGGGTGTTGTAAAAATCCGTGCCGTTATCCAGCGCCCTGCCCTCAAACACCGTGTCATTTCCACGCCTGCAGACAATCACAGAAGACATAGGCTGAATGTCGGCAAGGTACGGGTGGTTAAATGGTGCGGAAAGGGTCAGGCTGTCAATGCTTTCTGCGTCCTCCTGCACCTGTGCTTTTGTGACGGCAAGGGAAGATAACTGCGGATGGTAGAACAGATTCCCGTCCACATAAATACGGAATAACCTCATAGCCGCCCCTCCCTGTATCTGAATGTGACTGTGCCGCCGGTGCTGACCTCTATCTCATTTTCTCCCTGCGATAATTCCAGTTCGGGAAAAGTCCATGTACCTGCACTTACGGTTTTTATAAATCTGTCCGTTCCGACCTGCCATTTCAGAGTGGTTTCATCTGTCACCGTTACCATTGGGACTGCAGGCATAAAATCATTGGTGAGTACCGCCGTACCATTTCCATTCTGTATGACCACGGTTTCCGTTGTATGGTAGCGGTAAGCGTCGCCGTCTGTACTGGAAATGGCAAGCTGCCCTTTATGGGTAAGCGGGTCATAGCCTGGCGTGATCTCCAAAGTACCAACACAATAAAGAGCCGACTCCTCACTCAAACTTACATTCACAAGTCGGCCTGCAAAACGGTTTATGATTTCATCAGCCATACGGTTAAAATCTTCACGATATTTAAGGCAGGACAGTGTGATGTCAAAAATCCTCGGCTGGTAGGATACCCTGCCAAGTGACTCGGTGTATCTAATCGGGGAATTTCTCCCCGGTACCACAATCGTATTGCTCTGTGACTGCGGTGCCGGGAAATTGATACTTTCACGAAGCCAGCCAAGATTTAACATCGAAATATTATTCAGTTTTATATCAGGAATCATAGGCTGAGCCTCCTCTGCAGTTTCTGTGATTTTCCAAGCCCTCCGTCAATGTCGGGGAGCAGATGCCCGACAAGCGTCCCATCCTCAAGGTAGATGCCCTTGCTGCTGTTGTCGGCAATGATAGCCAGGTATTTCTCCATAGCCGTCATATTAAGACGTGCAGAGAGGATATTCTCAAGCTGGTCATAAAACCCTTTCAGCGGCAGGATCGCTTCCTTTCCTGCTTCACCGCCAGCCATTAAGGAACTGCCATTCATACCGAACACAGTCGGCTTTGCCATAATGCCGCCTTCCTTATACCAGTCAATGGACAGGTGAGGGACGCTCGGCGGTGAAATGGACAGCTTGCCGCTCACCTTAAAGTGCGGCAGCTTGATATGCGGAAGATTTAACTTCATGCCGCTGAAAAATCCCTTGATAGCGTCAACAATGGACTTTACCTTATTCTTTGCCGCTTCAACCGGCGATATGATCGCATTCTTTATTCCATTCCACACACTTGTGGCTGTGGACTTAATACCGTTAAACACAGAAGATGCCGTGCTTTTTACAGCATTGAAAACACTTGAAACCTTGCTTTTTATTCCGTCAACCACACTGCCGATTGTGGACTTGATGCCATTCCAGACAGAGGAAGCAACGGATTTTATCGCATTGAATACGGTCGTCACTACGGTCTTGATTGAATTCACAACCGTTGAAACCTTCGTGCTTATCGCATTCCAGACGGTGCTGAACACAGTTTTAATGGCATTCATCACCGTGGATATCACAGAAGATATGGCATTGATAACGGTCGTTACAACACTCTTGATTTTATTCCAAACACTGATAACAGTTTCTTTGCAGTTTTCCCAGATAAAGCGGAACGGCAGGGTGATGATGTCAAATGCCGCTTCCAGTATCGAACCGATAAACATCACTGCCGTCTGTACTGTATTTTTGATACTCTCCCAGACGCCTGTGAAGAATGAAACGATACCATTCCAGATGCCCTCGAAAAAGGTCTTGATATTCGTCCAGACCTCCGTCCAGCTTGTGCCAAACCAACCGAGGACGACATCTGCCACGCCTTTCAGCACGTTCAGGATATTGGTAAAGAAAGATACAATGCCATTCCAGACAGATGAGAAAATTCCTTTGATGCCTTCCCACATCTGCGACCAGTTGCCCGTAAACAGACCGATAAAGACATCAAGTATGCCTGTGATCACTCCCATAACTGTGGAGAGTATATCTGCGATATGGTTGAACACACCTTCAAAAACAGGGGCAAGAAACTGGCACAGACCGTTCCACACAGTTTTTATCACATCGGTGATATCCTGAAAGCTGAAACCGAGGGCATTCAGCCGGTCAACAATGCCCTGGCAGAACCCGGATACCGTTTCTTTTATCCGGTTCCATGTGCCGATAATGGCTTCACGGAATCCCTCGTTTGTATTCCACAGATGCACAAAGGCAGCAATCAGCGTGCCGATCACTGCCACCACCGCCACAACAGGTGCGGATATGCCTCCGATAGCCGCTCCCAGTTTACCCATCAGGCCATTCATGCCGCCGACCTTTGCCGACAGCGTCATAATGCCCTGGGCAAGTGATGAGAACGCTTTCATTGCCGTGCCGACCTTTGAAACAGTTGTGCCGATAATAATCAAAAGTGGGCCTATGGCGGCGACAAGCAGGGCTATCTTTACAACTGCCTGTTTTGTTTCCTCATCCATGCCGTTCAGCTTATCAATAAATGCCTGGACATGGGAGACGATGCTCCGGATTGCAGGCATCAAAATTTCACCGAAAGCAATGGCTAATTCCTGTAACTGCGATTTGAGGATGGTAAGCTGGCCTGCGAGGTTATCCTGCATGGTGTCAGCCATTTTTGCAGAAGCCCCGTCACAGTTGTCTATCGCCCCGGTCAGTTTTGCGATATCAGCAGGAGCGGCATTCATAAGGGCAAGGAAACCGCTCATTGCATTCTTGCCAACAAGGGACTCTGCGGCATTTGCTTTTTCTGATTCGGATAATTTTCCAAATGCAGTGCGGCAGTCAGCAAGAATATCCGACAGGCCACGCATGGAGCCGTCTGCATTGGTGGTGGCAATCGTCACATCACCAAGAGCCGCACCGCTGAGTTTGATATCGCCTGTGAGATTATTCATGATGGAACGTAGGGAAGTACCTGCCTGTGATGACTTGATTCCTGCGTTTGCCATCAGACCAATAGCCTCTGCGGTATCTTCTGCGGAGAAACCAAGCGCACCCGCAATCGGCGCACAGTATTTGAAGGTCTCTCCCATCATGGAAACGTTCGTGTTGGCATTCGAGCTTGCCGCCGCAAGAATATCCGCAAAATGCCCGCTGTCCTTTGCGGTCAAGCCAAAAGCCGTGAGAGCGTCCGTTACAATGTCAGAGGTGGTCGCCAAATCCTCACCCGATGCCGCCGCAAGGTTCATGATGCCGTCAATGCCCGAAAGCATATCCTAGGTTTTCCAGCCTGCCATAGCCATAAAATTCATGGCTTCAGCGGCTTCGGATGCGGAATATTTTGTCTTTGCGCCCATCTCACGGGCTTTGTCACGAAGTGCTTCTAAATCCTTTCCGGTCGCTCCGCTGACAGCCGCCACTTTGCTCATGGAAGTGTCAAAATCAGCGGCAGTCTTTACAGCGGCAGTGCCAAGACCGCCAATGACGGTGGTAACCCCCATCATCTTTTTTCCCGCACCCGCTATGGTGTTGCCTGCGTTTTCTAACTTTCCTCCAATCTCGCTGATTTTTGCAAGAGTGGTATTGGTTCTTGCCGCTTCCTCCTGCAGGCGGCGCAGCTCCTGTTCGGCTTCCACGATCTCCCGTTGCAGGGCATCATATTTATCCTGTCCGAGAGTGCCGTTTTCAAGCTGCTGTTTAGCCTGTATCTGTGCTGTTTTCAGCGTTTCCAGCTTATCCTTTGTCGCACCAATGGCGTCCTTTAACAGCCTCTGCTTCTGCGACAGAAGTTCCGTATTGCTTGGATCGAGTTTCAGCAGCTTGTTTACATCACGGAGGGATGTCTGTGTGGTTCGTAAAGTGGACTGCACACCTTTTAAGGCTTTATCCAAACCCGTGGTATCGCCGCCGATTTCTACTGTGATCCCTTTGATTCTGTTAGCCACTCAGATTCCTCCTCTCCTAAAATCAGGCATAAAAAATACTCGGAAACTTCCGAGCCTGTGATTAAAATTTATCGAATTATCACAACCAAAATAATATCCACACCTTTTTATGAAAGCCGCTATATATGGGCATTCCCGGCAATAATGGTGTGGATTTTGTTTTACTAACAGATGTGATTTTTTATCCATAAAATCAACTGTTTCCGACACATTCTGATTTTTCAAAATGCAAACAATCAGGAAAAAAGCGTATTTAAGCCATTTGTCGATATCAATTTTTCAGAATGTGTCGGAAACGCCTAAAATGGGATAGCTTTTAATTGCTAATATTCCCAAAATAATATCCACACCTTTTTAGGGGAAAACCCTTGAAATTGCTGGATTCCTCAAAAAGGTGTGGATACAAAATCAGTTAAGATAATTCGACTTATTTTAACGTTAAAATAAATCGAAGTCCTCCTGCGTAGCTTTCTTTTTGTATTTCACATCATCGTTGGCTTTCTCCGTCCAGATATCGAGAACAAGCCCGATAGTTAGCAGATCAAGGTCAGCTATGGAGATGCCAATCTCTACGCACCGCAGGAGGAACAACGGCGTTGTCATCTGCCGCTCACTTGGGCGAAGTTTTTTTTAGCCTCCACCTCCGCCACCATGTTCTCACCCCACAGCTTGAGGATTTCAGGCAGAATCTCATAAATGGAGAACATATCAAACTGGTCAAGCCAGTCCTCAATAGTCGGCGTGATATTATTGTCGGCGTGGTAAGCCATAATATATGCCACGTTCTCGAATATCTCCAGGTCCTCTATCTGGAACTCATCGCCGTCCTCAGTCTTGCCCTTATAAGACTTCTCCAGCTTGGATAAATCCTTGAAAATATCACGTTTGAATTTCGCACGGTACAGCCTCGGAATAGTAGCCGAGGAACGGAACGGCACTTTCTTGCCGCAGATTTCAATCTCTTTTTTCAGCATTTATACTCCCTCCTCTGGCGCAGTCACAGGGCTGACATACACATTTTTATACCAGTCATCATAAGCCGCCTTATCCGTTGTATCGCCAGTCCTTGCCTTCACCAACCCATCAGAACGCAGGTCAGCGGTAATGGACAATGTTTCTGTGCCTGGCTCAATGGTATCCTCTTTTGTTTCTGACTCAATGGACGGGCGGGATGCAGAACAGTTATACAGCACATGGCGAATCGCATTGATATCCCCGTCAAACTCAAAGAGCAGGGCAAATTTCACGCTCTCGCCAACGCCACTGTTTTCCACAAGCACTCCCTTATCATCCAGTGTCTCCTGCAAAATCTCTGTTCGGAACCACTCAGGGATAAGGGCAATCTCCAGGTCGCCGCTGTATCCATTGTTGGTGACGGAACGGAAATATACAATGCCGTCCGCATAGAAAGGGGAAGATTCACCTTCTGCATCAAGGCTGATACTCACCGCACCAGGGATGGCTTGCGGTTTTGCATAGGTAAAAGATGCCACGCCGTCCATGACCGTTTCCGTCATCTTTGCGGCGTGGACGTTTTTCAGATTATATTTGACTTTGTTTCCCATAAAAATTTACCTCCTGTTAATGTTGGGAGTTTGCCAAAGGCAAACTCAGATAGTGACAAAACAAACTCCGGTTTATTCAGAGTTTAAGTCGCCATTGCCTCCGATTTCAAATTGGTAAAGGACTTCATACAGCTTTTCTGATTCAATCCACACTTCGGATTTCTCATAAAAAATGCCATGCCCATCAAGCACAGCCTCCACTTTCTGCTCCGCCGATAAGTCCTTATAATCGGTGTACAGTTCAATATTTACTTCGCTTGCCTTAAAATACACCCTGCCGTCTGCAGAGAAATTGTCACTGCCAGGTAACAGGTAGCAGATGAACGGCGGGTCTGCCGCCTCGCCCTCCGCAAAATGGTCGTAAGCGAAAGGCAGGTGTATCTCTTCAAGCATCTGAATGATCTCATCCATTCCTTAAGCACCTCTCAATCTCCGCCTCAAGCTGACGGATGCCTGTTTCCTCCGCAGGGGCGATATGGCTTTTTCCAGCAACCCTCCCGCCGTTCCGCTTGGCATGGCCATGTTCCAGAAGGTGGGCAAGCTGATATTTATTCCTTGAATATACCGTGACCTCTAGTGCATTAGCAGTTTCCTTCGTATTCTTTACCGCCCAGCTTTTTGAATAAGTACCCGTATCTTTCGGGGCATTTGCCCCGATTTCCTTTTTTACGGTATTTCCTGCCTTGCGGACGGCTTTCTTCATACCCTCTGCGGAAACATCCGCATAATCGTTCAGGCACTCCATCACGGTATCCGCCAGTGCGTCTATCGAAATCCTCCTGCCCATATCACCGCCTCACTTTCTGACATTTCAGCTTGACTGATTTCTTTTTGAAATTCTTATGGTCAATGCCAAGGATGTTATAAATCTCTCCGCTATAAATCACACGGTAGCCTGTGGAATCAACAAAAGAAACAGCTTTGCAGTAACGGACGGTAAAATCAATCTTTGAATTGTCCACAACCGTCCCTGCATCTGTGTTTTCACTTGGCGACTCACCGCTGGCGGTGGCATAGCAGGAGTAATAATCCGTCCATTCGTTTTTGTGGTTACCAATTTTGTCAACAACTACGGAATTTTTCTGTATCACTATTTTTACATTCAAAAGTGCAATATCCATCAGAACTTACTCCTCCTGACTCCCTCAAGCAAGGAACGCAGGGACAGGGTAAGGGCATGATGGTCTGCGTCCTCCCGGTGTTCATAAAGATATGCCACCGCATACATCACGGCAATCTTCGCTGTCTGCGTTTCAGAGAATTCCTCTGCAGAAAGCCTTGCGATATCCGCACACAGGCTTTCCGCAGAATGCAGGGCGTTTGTAATGAAACCGTCATCGTCCTCAAAATCCACACGCAGATACTGTTTCATCTCTTCCAAAGACACAACCATATATCCCACCACCTCACAGTGTTATTTGAAAAAATTATGCTTTTGCAGCTGTCTTTATCTTTAAAATCTGCACCGCTTCAGAAAGCACCAGCTTACCGTCCACACGCTCCTTTGCCACAAAGCCGATCATGCCGTTCCCTGCAAACAATTCTGTGAGCTGTTTGAAGGAACGTGTCCCTCTGTCGCCAATGTTGTAATATTTATAATCGCCGAAAGCAATCGCATCCGTCGGCGCGTAAGGGGAAGTGTACACTTCATATCCAAGCAGTCGGTCAGGCTCTCCCTGGGTAAGTGCAGGCTGCCACATATATGCACCGTTATTGTCCTTGAACGTGCGGATCTGTGCCACCGTCTTATCGTTCATGATGAACCTTGCATTCTTTCTGTAAGGACGCTTGAGGGTATATACCAGATTGATAACATCATCCGCCGCCAGAGCCTCCACTGTATCTGCAACCGTCCCGCCGCCTTTCGCCGCAAACAGTCCCAAAGGCTGGCCTGTGCCTGTGCCGTTGAGGAAAGCGTCCTCTTCGGCATTGGAGAGTGCTTTGCCAAACTGTGCAATGATATAGCTTTCCAGTCCGAAAGCGTTATCATAGAGCAGTTCCTCGGTTACCTTGATAGCCACATGGAGCTTGTGTGCGTCAAGCAGAATCTGGTCAAAAGTTGCATCGCCAAAAGTCAGTGCGCCGCCTTCCTCAATCCATGCAGCGGCAGGCTTGGTGGCAGCGATATTGATTTTATGGTCACCACTTGTAGTGATTTTCGTACCCAGCTTACGCATGATGTTTTCTTCCTCAAGCACATCGATCAGGCGGCTGTCGTATTCCTCCGGCACAAGGTAACCGCCGTCCGCATCCACGCCTTCCTGCAGGACATTGGACACCTGCTTGAAATTGCTGCGGAGCGCCGCCAGCATACCCTCACGGTATTCATCGGAAGCCCTGCCTGTCTCAGGCTTCCCACCGCCGCCGTTCTGCTGCGGATTGGTCAGGATAGGCGTGTTGACAGGCTTATTAAGCTCGTTTTCCAGAGCCTCCATCTGCTCCATACGATCGATTTCTGCACTGTAGTCCTTAATTTTCTGCTCCATTTTTGCATAGGCCTCGGCATCTTCCTTTGAGAGCAGGCCGTCCTTGTCACGTTTGCTCTCGACAAAAGCCTTTGCACCCTGCCACGCCTTGTTTCTTGCTTCCCTTAATTCCTGAATCGTCATAAAAAATCCTCCTTTAATTCCAGTTCTTAATTAAATCAAGCCGGGAAAATAAATCCTCGGCTTTGGTTTTTGGCTTTTCAATTTTGCACTTTTTCGCTATTTTTTCTTTCAGCGAATTTGTAACCTGTGCAGGGGAATACATCATGCTTACTGCCGGAACCGCCATATCCTCTGCTGTATTTCTCCGCATGATCCCATCTGCAAAGCCATACTCGACAGCCGAGTTTGCGTCCATCCATGTTTCAGCGTCCATCAGCTTTGACAGCTTTTTGCGGTCAAGCCCTGTTTTGATCTCATAGGCATTGATGATGGACTCTTTCACCTCATCAAGCATTGCAACGGCTTTCTGCATTTCTGCCGAATCGCCCCAGGCAATGGTAGCGGGATTATGGATCATCATCATGGAAACGGGGGACACAAGCACGGTATCTCCCGCCATTGCGATAACAGAGGCGGCGCTCGCAGCTATGCCGTCAATCTTCACGGTGACTTTTCCGGCATAATTTGAGAGCATATTGTAAATCTGTGCCGCTGCCACGCAGTCACCGCCGGGACTGTTTATCCAGACGGTGATGTCACCGCTCCCGGCATTCAGTTCCTCTTTGAAAAGCTGCGGCGTGACATCATCGTCAAACCAGCTCTCCTCTGCAATCGTGCCGTTCAGTTCAAGCACCCTCTCTGTGGTTTCCCCGTCTGTTCCGCTGTTTTGAACCGTTCGGTTCTTCCAGTTCCAGAACTTCTTCATTTTGGTTTTCCTCCTTCCCATAGGCCACCCCGGACATCGAGAGCGGCATCATATTTCCGTTGATTAAATATAAATCCCCGCCATCCTCCGCAGGGATGCGGTCGAGATTTTCAAGCTCACGGATGTCATTCGCTGACATCCATCCATTCTGCCTTGCCGTGGCGTAGCCCTGCATACGGCTCTGGTAATCCCCGCGGAGCAGGCCGTCAACATTGAATTTGATAAAATACTTTGATTTGTCATCCTGCGGGATTAATGCCCTCTGCATAGCCTGTTCCCAGCGGACGAGCCACGGTTCGAGGGTGTATTTCACAAACTCCAGGCTCTGCTGCTCAATATTAGAAAAGCTCGACTTCTCAAGGTCGCCCACCATATGCGGCGGCACCCTGAAAATACGGGCTATCTCATTAATCTGGAATTTCCTTGTTTCTAAAAACTGTGCTTCATTCGGAGAAATGGAAATGGGCGTATACTTCATGCCCTCCTCTAAAACTGCAATTTTGTGGGCATTGGAACTGCCGCCAAACCCTGCATTCCAGCTTTCACGCACCTTGTCAGGTTCCTTCACCGTCCCCGGATATTCCAATATCCCGCTTGGGGTAGCCCCGTTTGCATAAAATTTACTGCCGTATTCTTCGGCTGCAATGGCAAGACCGATGGCGTTTTTCGCCATAGCGATAGGGGAATAGCCGACCAGCCCGTCAAAGCCAAGTCCTGGGATATGCAGCACATCATATGGAGATAGCCGTACCGTGCCGTCCTTCAGCGTTTTTGCATCGTCACTGCTGACCATATATTCATAATACAGCTGTCCTTTTTCATCACGGTTTACCGTCATTCGGTCAGGCATCAGCGGATACAGCCCCACAACCTCACCCTTGCCGTTGCGGATAATCTGCGAATAGGCATTGCCCCAAAGCAGCAGATGCGTCATAAGCGTTTCACGGAACACGAAGGAAGTCATCTCCGTGTTAGGCTCATCATGCAGTAAAAAATACAGCAGATTTTCAACCGCTTTTTCCTTGCTGCTTTTATCGGTATATTGGTAGAGGTGCAGCGGCAGGCCTGCCACCGCCTCAGACAATATCCTTACGCAGGAATACACTGCCGTCATCTGCATGGCGGAGCGTTCATTGACACGCTTGCCCGATGTTGAACTGCCCATGAAAAAACGGTAGGCAGAGCCGCTTGTGCTGTTCCTGGGTGCGTCCCTTGAACGAAACAGACCGCTTAAAAATCCCATATCTTCTCACCATCCTTTACAAAAATAAAATCCCTCTGTGGTCATACACGCTCTCAGTTACAACATTTCCGCACCGTATCGCACGGTCAAGCCCCATAATAGTGGCAACAGCCCCGTCAATCTTTTCTGTGGATTTTTCCTTATCCGCCTTGATATTGCCTGCAGGGTCAGTCCTGATGAAGATATTGTCCATCATCCACCGCAGGACAGGGTGGCCGCCGTGTGCAATTTTCTGTTCAAGCACCAGCTTCATCAATTCCTTTGTAGGAGGACTCATATCTTTAAATCCCTGACCGAAAGGAACAACAGTAAAGCCCATATTTTCGAGATTCTGTACCATCTGCACAGCGCCCCAGCGGTCGAAGGCGATCTCACGGATATTGAAACGCTCTCCGAGCCGTTCAATAAATTTTTCAATATAGCCGTAATGCACCACATTTCCCTCTGTGGTCTGCAAAAATCCCTGACGCTCCCAGACATCATAAGGCACATGGTCACGGCGGACACGCAGCTCAAGTGTGTCTTCGGGTATCCAGAAATACGGCAGCACCATATATTTATCATCTTCCTCCAAAGGCGGAAACACCAGAACAAAAGCCGTGATATCAGTAGTAGAGGATAAGTCAAGACCGCCGTAACACACACGCCCCTCCAGGTCATCTTCCCGGACTGGGAACGCACAGCCGTCCCATTTGTCCATCGGCATCCATCGGACAGCCTGTTTCACCCACTGGTTCAGACGGAGCTGCCTGAATGAATTTTCCTCTCCTGGATTCTGCTTTGCCGATTCACAGGCTGCTTTTACTTTGTCAATACCGACCGTAATACCGAGGGATGGATTTGCTTTCTTCCACACCTTTGGGTCTGTCCAGTCGTCCGCTTCGTCCGCACCATAGATCACAGGATAAAAAGTCGGGTCAATCTTCCTGCCCTCCAAAATATCCTTCGCTTTCTGGTGTGTTTCATAGCAGATGCTGTTGGTATCTGTCCCCGCCGTAGTGATCAGGAAGTACAGCGGCTGCATCCTGGCATCACCCGACCCTTTGGTCATGACATCAAACAATTTTCTGTTCGACTGGGTATGCAGCTCATCAAACACAACACCGTGGATATTAAAGCCGTGTTTGGAATAAGCCTCCGCAGATAACACCTGGTAAAAGGAGTTTGTCGGCAGATACACGATCCTTTTCTGCGAAGCGAGGATTTTGACACGCTTATTTAAGGCAGGACACATCCGCACCATATCCGCTGCCACATCGAATACGATAGTTGCCTGCTGACGGTCGGCGGCACAGCCGTAAACCTCGGCACGTTCCTCGCCATCCCCACAGCAAAGCAGGAGTGCGACAGCAGCGGCAAGCTCCGATTTCCCCATTTTCTTTGGTATCTCCACATATGCCGTGTTAAACTGCCGGTAGCCGTCTGGCTTCAGCATACCGAATAAATCCCTGATTATCTGCTCCTGCCAGTCGATCAGTTCAAAAGGCTTTCCCGCCCATGTGCCTTTGGTATGGCAGAGGCTTTCTATGAACATCACGGCAAAGTCGGCGGCACCCTTATCATAGCGGCTGTCCTTTGCCTTGAATTTCGTCGGCCTGTATTTTTTCAGCTTCCGCAAACTCCCACCTCCATCCGGGCATAAAAAATGGCCTGCCAATGGCAAGCCGAAATCTGTCTGTACGGGATACAGAGCCTTGCGGCTCCGCACCCTGGAATATCCTTTTTCTTATTTTGCAGCCTGCTCCATGCACCATGCGATGGCGTGGCCGTTGTCAGAAAATGTCTGTTCTGCACTGCCGATGTGATCCAGACGGCATTCGATATCGCCAAGCCCCGTCTCTTCCGGCGTTTCCACAAACTCATAAATATCGGCTGTGAACCCACCCTTGTAACAGGCATCTGTAACCAGGACATGGTCCCCAAATTTCAATACGCTGCCATAAGTGGCGCTGACCTTCATCTGCAGTTTTTCAATCGTTGTAAATTCTTTCATTGCTGTTCCCTCCGTTCTCGGTATTTTCCCATTCCCTTACCTGATGCTGAAAAGATAACCGTGTGCCTTCTCATATTCCTCAGAACCGAATGCCTTATGCGGGCTGTTGATCTCCACCAGCCCCTCCAGGCTGCAGCCATTCTGTGTGAAAAGCCATGCAGTGTCGACCGCACCGCTCCAGCCGGAGGAAAAGGTAAAATGGCTGATGCCGTTCTCCCGCAGGGCTCCGATCATGCCGGCCACATCCTTATCCCAGACCACTTCGTGAAGATCGATGTATTCGTTCCCGCAGTCACGCGCTTCTTCATAAAGGCGGTAAATCCGGATGCTGCTTTCACCTGCCGTGCTGATGCCGTCCATCAGTAAATTGTAAGCGTACCTTGCGGTCTGCATCCCGGTTTCATCCTCTGCGGTCTTTGCCGCATTGTACTGCTTTTTCAGTTCCTGCACCTGCGCGTATGTTTCTGCAAAAATGTTCTTTTTCATGGTGTATGCCTCCGTTTTTGGTATTTTCCCTTTCGGTAGTACACATATTAGCGTCTGTCCAAAGGTATAGCAATACGATTACTACACAATCATTCTGCCTTGAATTTGTGTACTTTACGGCTGCATGGAACGGTGTATCGTTTCCAAAATCTGCTCCTGCTCATCGGCTTTTACGCCAATGCTCTCAAGCGCCTCACGGGTTCCGCAGTCCGGGCATAAAAAGGTTTTGCCGTCTGCCCTCGAAAGGGCAGGCGCACCGCTGTATATCTTACCGCAGCGTGGGCATGTCTTAATCCTTATCTCATTATGCTTCATGGCAGTGCCTCCTGCTGTTCTCCACAGCTTTCAATAAAATCTCTTCATCAAATCCAAAGTCCCGGTACCCCTCAAGGCAGGTGCGGACATAGTAACCGCTTGGCACACCGTGCAGTCTGTCCTCATGCATGATGTAGACATAGACCTTCCTGTTCCTGATCTTGCCCGACCGGATGCCCTTGATAGGCAGTTTCATCTCTGCTTTGTAATAAAAGGCAGGGAATCCCTCGTAGCGGTCGAGAGCCTCTTCATCCTCCACTGTGGTCTCCCACACGGCAACAGGAACGCTTTCACCTGTCTTTGGTTCAACGGTAAGGTAAGAACCCGTTTTGCTGCCTTTGAAAAGCAGTTCATAATCTGGAATTTCCGATGTACCGATAATTCTTGCCGACGGGCACCTCATTTTCATCTGCCTGATGTTCAGGTTGCTTCCGTAAGCGATATAATATCTTTTTTCCATAATGGTATCCGTCCTTTCCGAAGGGCTCACCCTTCTACCACCTTAAGACCGCTGAATGCGGTCAGACTGTTTTCAACAGTCAGAAGGTGGCAGAAGGCTAACCCCTGCGGTCCCTTCAAGCGGCTCTGCCATTTCTGAAAGCGGTGTCGCCTGCAAGCCTTTTTGTTAAAATCTCCCTTGCCGTTTTGAACTCGTCGCCGATAAATCCGAGCCTTAAAAGCCATGTCCTCATTGCGTATTTCGGATTCTCTTTCTGCTGTTCCTTCGGCGATGCCGTCCTCACTTCCTTTGCCATCTGGCTGAGTGCGAGGCAGAGCTGGATATAGGCTTTTAATTGTCCTGCGTGGAGGCCGTTTTTCCTGCCGTCCGCAGGTGCGTCAAATTGGAATAATCTGAATTCGATTGTCCCGTGTGTAAAAGTTGCGTGGTAATTGAGCATATGGTATCTGCTGTCATTGTAGTGGTGCGTCCTGCCGTAGTTTGCCCCGTTGGAGGTGTACCAGATGTCCGCAAGCTGTGCCATTGTCTTTGGCTTTTTCTTGTTGAGCTGCTCTAAAAATCTTGGATCGACCGTCCTGCAGTAGCGGTTCATCCTGCCCCTGTCAAGGTCCAGGGCATCCGCTAAAAGGCTTTCGTGGCCTGCCATGATGTTTGCAAGGTTCCTTAGCGTCTGCGGTGTATGTCCGTTTGCGCCTATGTGGCAGTGGATTCCGCAGCCCCTCGTGGCATCACTCTTTGCGCCTGCGTGTCTGAGCTGTCTGATCAGTTCCTGCAGAAGCTCCATGTCTGCATAGGTGAGTATCGGCGTCACCAGTTCGCACTTTTCGCTGTCCGGCCCCGCAATGCTGACATCCTTCTGGAATTTCCATTCCCTGCCGTCTGCGTCCCAGGCTGACCATGTGCTGTAGCCGTTCCTGCCCGCCGTGTTCTCGTATCTTCCTGTGCCGAAGAACTTAGCCGCAATCCTCGCCGCCTTATCCCTTGCAATGTTATTCATTTCAACCTCGACCCCGATGGTCTGCTTTTTCATTTCCTCAACCTGTCTTAAAACTTTATCGTTCATGGTGTGTACCTCCGTTTGATTTTTTCTTTGTTTTCCCTTTCGGTGTACACATATTAGCGTCTGTCCGGGAATATAGCAATACGATTACTACACAATCATTCCTGCAATATTTTGTGTATATTTGTGCCGGATACAGCTAAATCCTGCGTATTTCATCTTCCCCGAAAACCACATGGAGATGGCTGCCATTGTCCCACTCGACCATGACCGAAGCCGTGTCATCAACACCCGTTACGGTCCCTTTTGTTCCGATTGGCGGAGCCTGGCAGTCGTTCATTTTCAGAAGTTCCACCCTCGTGCCGGCAGGATACTTTTTACGCACCTGCTCTACAATTTCTTTACTCGGAAATTTCATCTGCATCTGCCTCCTTTTTTACACCGCTTTTAAATGCACTGCTGCCTTTGAGGTTTTTCAGCAGGATTTTTCTATCCGCCTTGTACTCATCCCCGATAAACCCCAGGCGGAGCAGGAAACACCGGAAAGCGTATTTTTCATTGTCCACAGCTTTTTCTGTTGCCGTGATGCGTTTCTGCTCTCTGCTCATTTTGCAGAAGGCAGATATAAAATTAGTGCAGGCTCTTGCTGTACCGCTGTCCGTTTCTGAAAACCAGGGAAAGGAAATCTTCTCACCGTCAACCTCAACCGGCAGCTCATCGATACCGAATGCCTTTTTGATCAGGCTGCCCTTTGCTTCAAGCAGTTTCTTAAGGTTATCAATATTCGCTGATCCAAGCGGCATTGCCACTGTAAGCCTCACATTTTCGTCCTGTGGGGCAGTATCCGCTCCTGCCGTATCATTTTCTGCCGTTTCTTTCGTTGCGTTTGTGGCGGCTTCCTGCCCCTCTCCGGCAAAGCCCCTTTCTGCAAGCTGCTCTAACAGATTTTCAATCTCCCCGCTGTCAGCCCTGTCATCAAACTCCACTATGCCGTTTTTATCAATGCGGAAATAATCCACCTCATAAGCCGCCGTCGGCATTCCGAGATATTTCGGCCGGACTTCCAAAATCTCGCCCATCGCTGTGACGAGCGCTTTGCGGTCCGCCCCTGTTACATGAAACCCAATCCTCATTGTGAGTACCTCCTTCGTTTTTCGGTACTACATATATCACTCTAAACCGCAGAAATAGCAAGTGTTATTACAGAAAAAATGTCACAATAAAAAGTCAGGGAACTGTGAATAGTACACAATCCCGGAAAGCACAAAATATGCATTCCCTAAAAAAATACCGTTTCCCCACATTTTATACTCGGCACTATCGGAATGCGGGTTTTTCAGCCATTTTATGATCTGCTTATCCGACTTTGGCTTTGAGGAAGTCCCCATGATTTTGCGGTGGGTCTCAAAAACTTCTCTCCAAAAAATCAAGTCATCTTCAGTGGGGTTTTCAATCCCCAAATCCGCACACCACCAGTCGGGGAAGCCCTGCAGCCTTGCGCATTCGGTCGGAGTTAATCTGCGGACAATATAATGCGGTTCGGTGATTTCTTCCTTTGCCACGCAGGGCGGGTCTTTGTAATCGGTAGCCACCAGCGTGTTTGCCAGTTCTTTCTCTGCGATAGTGTGATGGGAATTTTTGCTTGTGCAGTAAACAGGATGTGCTACGGCATGGTGGTCTGTGGCATTCAAAGTGAAAGACACATCTTCGTTTATGCCGTTGCCCTGGGGTCCGTTTTCATCCTTCCTGCCAATCATAGAACCCTGAATAGCAACAACTGCCATCCCACCCTGGTTGCACGATGGATTGCCGCCGTTGGCATCAATCGTTCTCACCGTCTCAGCTTCATAAAATCCGCTGTGTGGGTTATCTGACTTCATGGAATTGCTGTCTTTGGAGCAGATGCCATACACAACCGCCACGCCGCCCTGGTTGGAATCTGGGGCATTGCCGCCTGTGTCAATCGTCCTTGCCGTTTCTGTTTCATAACAGTTATGGCGGGCATTCTTCGTCCCCTCGGAAGTAAAACGCACATCATAGCACTTTGGTCTTTCCACAACAAACGGCTGGTTATTGCCGCCCGTTCCGTAGGTTGAAGATACAGTGGGAGCAGTTTCAAGCGGCCCGCGGTAACGTGTGTCCTGGCTGTGGTTCTCAAACATCACCGCCGCAGGGACAGTGCCGGCCCTTAAGGTCGGTGCGGTTTCTTCTTCATAACCGATACCCCTCGCTTTCGCCGAATGCTCCGTGCAGAAGCCTGCCGATTCCATAACGCAGGGAGGATGATGGGATTCTGCCCTCAATGTGCAGGTTACATCTTCCGTCACATCCATTCTGTTTCCTCCCTGGTCGTTCAGACACAGCCTGCCTGCCGTTCCAGCGCCTTCTTTAAGATTGGCGGCAGCTCCTTGCCACGACTTGAAGCCCTGCGGAGTATACCCAGACACGCCTTCTGACTCAAATAATATTTTTCCTGCACACCCGCCTGCAAAATCTGCGACAAGGTAGATGCGTTTCCTTCTCTGGGGGACTCCCCAAAACTGTGCGTCGAACACCCGCCATGCAACGGAGTAGCCGTCTCCCAGGATTTCCCCTGCATTCTGCCATTTTTCAGATCCAGGGACATACACACAAGGGTCTTTGACTTTGCAGATCTCTTCGAGGACGGCTTTGAAATCTTTCCCTTTGTTTGACGAGAATGCCCCTGGGACGTTTTCCCACACCACAAATCTTGGATACCTGCCATCTGTCTTACACCTCATTTCTTTAACGATCCTTACCGCCTGGTAGAATAAATTACTGCGTGAGCCGCCAAGCCCCTCACGTTTTCCCGCAATGGACATATCCTGGCAGGGCGAACCGAAAGTAATGATATCAACGGGCGGAAGCTTTGCACCGTCAAGCGTGGAAACGTCGCCGTAATGCTCCACCTGCGGCAGCCTTTTGGTTGTCACACGGATAGGGAAAGGCTCAATTTCCGATGCCCATAAAGGGGTGATCCCGGAAATCAAGCCTCCCAGCGGGAATCCGCCGCTGCCGTCAAACAGACTCCCAAGTGTTAAATTCTTATTCTCCATCCGCACCAACCTCCAGCTCATCAAACTTTATGGTCTGGCCGTCACGCACCACATACACATTTTCTGTTGTACCTGCCTGTTCGATAAATCTCTTCACAATGACATCGCAGAACTTTTCATCAAGCTCAATGGTGTGGCACACGCGGTCTGTCTGCTCACAGGCGATCAGCGTGGAGCCGCTGCCGCCGAACGGGTCAAGCACGATACAGTTGCTCATGCTTGAGTTTTTAATCGGATAAGCAACCAGAGGCACAGGCTTCATGGTCGGATGGTCGCCGTTCTTCTTCGGCTTGTCAAATTCCCAGATGGTGGACTCTTTCCTGCCTGTGTACCACTGGTGCCTGCCCTTCTTTTTCCAGCCGAACAGAACCGGCTCATGCTGCCACTGATACGGACTCCTGCCGAGCACAAGGCTCTGCTTTTTCCAGATGCACGTCCCCGACAGATAAAAACCAGCATCTGCAAATGCCTTCCTGAAATTCAAGCCCTCTGTATCTGCGTGGAATACATAGATGCTCGCATCATTCTCCATGACCTTTTCCATGCAGGTAAAGGCGTCAAGCAGGAACTGATAAAACTTTCCATTTTCCATGTTATCATTCTTAATCTTTCCCGCCGAACCCTCATAGTTTACGTTATAAGGCGGGTCCGTCACCACAAGGTTGGCTTTCTTACCATCCATCAGAAGTGTGTAAGTTTCCTCCCTGGTGCTGTCTCCGCAGATAAGACGGTGGTTTCCGAGCAGCCAGAGGTCGCCGCTTTTTGTAACAGGCGGTTTTTCCAATTCTGCACCCACATCAAAACCATCATCTTTCACTTCACTGTCTGTTTCAAACAAATCTGCGATCTCGCTTTCATCAAATCCCGTCAGGTCGACATCAAAGGACTCTGCCTGCAGAGCCTCAATCTCTACCCTCAGAAGTTCTTCATCCCACCCGGCGTCCATTGCCATGCGGTTGTCGGCTAAGATATATGCTTTCTTCTGGGCTTCGGTAAGATAATCCGCAAACACACACGGCACTTCCGAGATACTCTCCGCTTTTGCCGCCTCAATCCTGCCGTGGCCGGCTATGACATTGAGGTCACGGTCAATAATGACGGGATTGATAAAGCCGAACTCACGCAGGGATGAGCGTAGTTTATTAATCTGTTCAGCCGAATGCGTCCTTGCATTGTTCACATACGGTATCAATTTCTCTGTAGCTATGAGCTGCATTTCCGTTGTCGTTTTCAATTACCCACACCTCCTGTCCAGCGGCTTATACAAGCCTTTCTCCGCACCCCTGATATCCCCGGAAAACGCCTGGCCTTTGATGGTGCGGTACTGCTGCCTTGTAAGATTTTTCTTATTGGCATTCAGAGTGTCCATGAATGCCGCCAAACCTGTTTTTTGTTTCATATCAGTTTCCTTTCCTCGCCCTGAGAAGCCGCTCCATCACATCATCCTGCGGCGTGTTCCCTGAAAACTCCACCGAGCAGTTCTCCTTGACGATCTGGTATATCTGCATCCAGCAGTAATTGGTCTGTTTCATGTAAGACTGGCTCATGGCGACATAAGGGGAAGCGATAGCCGCCCCCGTGGTCGGGTGCTTTGCAAGAAATCCAGTAGAAGAAACAATCTCCTCACACTGGATCCAGCGGGACACGCTCATGGCATACTGCTCCACCATCTGGACAGTGACCAGTCTGTCACAGTTCCTTGCTTTCAGCCAGTTATACGTTTCACGGTAGACTTCCTCCGCCACCAGCTCACGGCCGCTTTTCTGCGGGGATTTCAAAAAATCTTTCACTGGCGGCACATCCATGCCTTCCAGCTCTGCAGGCTCCATCAGGACTTCTGCAGAGCGCCCCTCACTGATTTTTTCCGTGAGAGCCTTTGGCTTCCTGCCTGCGCCCGGCCTTGCACCGCCGCGGTTACTGCCGTCCTTTGCCACTGTTTCCACCCCCGTTTCTTTGATTTTCTTTGAAAAAATGCTGCGGAAATCAAACACCGCAGCATACGGAAACCATATTGAATACTGGAAATCCCAAGGGGTTAATACCCTGTTTGATTTCCGCTTTTTATGCGTGTGACCCCGGCACCGTTGCCCGGCCGTTTCCATTTTAGGGATTCAGACCGCCCTGGGGTCAGTGCCACCTGTCACCGCGCTCTGCATGAATCCTTGAATGGCAGGATTTACAAAGGGAAATTAAATTGCTCCTGTCATGCGTCCCGCCTTCGGACAAAGGTTTCTTATGGTGTACTTCCTCGACAGGCATAAGAATTCCTTTCCCGTAACACAGCTCACAGAACGGGTGCGTCTTTACATAGCTGTTGCGGATTCTTTTCCACGCCCTGCCATACCTACGGCGTACAGCAGGATCCCTGCCATACTTCTCGTAGCGTTTGTTTTCAAGCTTCGTGTGTTCCTCACAGAACCGCCCGTCGGTAAGTTTCGGACAGCCGGGATAAGAACACGGCCGCTTTGGTTTTCTCGGCATCAGCCCCACCTCCTTTTTTTGCATAAAGAAAGCCACCCACAGGATTTTTCCCGTGAATGGCCTGGTGCTTTACGCAATTTTCTATGATACTATCATACTACTTTTCCCTGTGCCAAACTACGGCAAAGTGTGCCAACCTTAATCCGGCACGGAAAAATTTTTCAAAGCTGATGCATGGATGCGGTGGACCGTACGGTTTGAAACGTGGAGCCTTTCTCCAATCTCCTCCCAGGTACAGTTATTAAGATAGCGGTAGGTCAGAAGCAGACGCTCCTCACGGTCGCTGACCTTTTCTACCGAACCGCTGACCTGCTTTTTTAAAACCACCAGCTGACAAAGTTCTTTGTGTATTTTCTGCTCCATCTCTATGATGTCGCTGAGATATTTTACAAAGGGCGGTTCCGTGTTCCTGCTGCACTGTACACGCTCGCCGAAGTTTGAACCTGATATCCTGCCCGCCAGCTCACGCAGGTGTTCCAGCTCCTCCGTATCGGAGTCTATCAGTTCATTCAGCCTGTATGCCTGCATCAGATATTCTTTCGCTGTCATAAGCCACCTCCGAAAATGAAATTCCCCCGGATTGACTCTGGTTTTCGTTGATTGTCATAGATTGGCTTTTACCGCATCTATCAAAGCGGACTGCGAGGTGTCTTTTAATTCCAGTGCTTTCATGATCCGCTCGTCAATGGTTCCTTTTGTGATGATGTGCTGCACCACCACGGTTTCCGATTCCTGCCCCTGCCGCCACAGCCTTGCCACTGTCTGCTGGTGCAGTTCCAAAGACCATGTAAGTCCGAACCATACCAGCGCCGAACCGCCGCCCTGGAGATTCAGACCGTGTCCTGCCGATGCAGGATGTATCAAAGCAACGGGCAGCTCCCCGCTGTTCCAACGCTTAATGCTTGCCGTTGTATCCAGCTTTGAAAACGGGATATGCAGGGAGTTAAGCCGTTCGGAAATCCTCTCCAGGTCATGCCTGAACCAGTAAGCCACCAGAAGCGGCCTGCCGTTCATGCTCTCAATGATATCCTCCAGTGCGTCCAGATTCCGGCTGTGTATCTCTATGGCAGTCTGCTTATCATCATAAATTGCCCCGTTTGCCATCTGGCTCAGCTTTCCCGAAAGGGATGCGGCGTTGGCGGCGGTAATCTCTCCGTCTGTCAGCTCCAGCACCAGGTCTGCTTTCAGTCTGTCATATTTCCCACGCTCTTTGTCTGAAAGCTGCACTTCATACCCGCTGCTGATTAACTTTGGCATCTGCAGATGGTCGGTGGATTTCATGGAAATCGTGATGTCGGAGATTCTATCGTATATCTGCTTTTCCGCTCCCGGCAGGGGCTTGTAGGAAAATATTATCTGCCCGTTGCGTTTATCCGGCTGGAAGTAGGCAGTGCGGTACTGGCCGATAAACCTTCCAAGCCGTTCTCCCATATCCAGCAGACGGAACTCTGCAAATAAATCCATTAATCCGTTGCTGCTCGGCGTTCCCGTAAGCCCCACAATTCGTTTTACCTTCGGCCTTACTTTCATCAGTGCTTTAAACCTCTTTGTCTGGTGGTTCTTAAAAGAAGACAGCTCATCGACCACCACCATGTCAAAGTCAAAGGGGATACCGCTCTCAGCAATCAGCCACTGCACATTTTCACGGTTGATGATATAGATATCCGCCTCTGCTTTCAGCGCCGCAATCCGTTCCGCTGCCGTACCGACTGCCACGCTGTATTTCAAGTCTTTTAAGTGGTCCCACTTTTCGATTTCAGCACTCCATGTATTTCTTGCCACCCGCAGAGGGGCTAAAATTAATATTTTATGAACCTCAAAGCTGTCAAACAGCAGACTGGCAAGTGCGGTCAGCGTAATGCTCGTTTTGCCAAGCCCCATATCCAAAAGGACTGCTGCAACCGGGTGGGATTCAATATATCCGACTGCATATTTTTGATAATCATGTGGACTGTATTTCATCGATCATCCCTCCAATCTGCGACTCTTCATCCAGCACATACACTCTGAATCCTAACCGCCGTAACAGCCTGTGCCTTGCTAACTGCAGGGGGCGCGGCTTTTCCCTCGGAGCTTTTACCTCCACAAACGCCATCTTCCCACCAGGGAGAAGTGCCAATCTGTCAGGCACCCCATCAAAACCGGGCGATGTGAACTTAAGTGCCAGACCTCCAACGGCCTTAACAGCCGCCACAAATTTCTGCTCTATGGTTTTCTCTTTCATGCAATAACCTCCAAACCCTTATATTTTCAAGTGTTCCAGCCTTTAGGGTGCAGGTCGGTGCAAGTCGTACCTAAAACCTCTCTATAGGTGATTTTTTACTGAAAAAACTGCCCTAAAGGGGGTTTATACCAAGACCTGCACCGACCTGCACCTTTCCAGTAAACACGGGGATTTTCAGTCCTCAAATTCTTCTTCCTTTATCCTCAGCCCATACGCAATAATGCCTGCCTTCGACTTTTTTCTTGAAAACCCTGCAGACTCAAGCGCATTATAAAAATCGGCGGTGCTTCTGGTATACTCACCCGTCCTCATACAGTAGCTGCGGTATTCCTGGTATAAAACACCAGACTTCTCCCTGTATGTTTTATCAGTTTCGCAGCACTCACCCAGGAAATGCCCAAGCCAGTCATTATCCTCACGGTATGATTTGATGGCATCCTCCACACAGGCAGGGCAGGGGATGTGGAAGTTCCTGCTGATCACTTTTTTCGCACCCTCAATGATCCACGCCATGACCGCCGGGGCTGCCTCCGATACAAGGAAATCGGCATAATTCTTCACATCCCCGGCGCCCTCTATTTTGGCATGGAACGGTATCACGATTAAACGCCTCCACGTCCCAGGGTCATTTGCGCCCACCCTCGGCAGGTGGTTGGTATACAGCACAAGGGTATGGCTCGGCGTAAAGCTGAACGGGTCTTTATACTTCTTTTCCGCAAAAATCTCATCCGTGGAACACATCTGTTTGACCACAGCCGTGTTCAGGCGCATCCCTTCTTCCAGTTCTGCGGCAATGATGAGACGCTTTCCTTTCGCCTCGGCAAGTTCCGGCTTTACATTCCTCTTACATCCGACCGTGAGGGTATCGGAGGACATATTGCCGCTGTAAGTGCCAAGCACACGGGCTATGGTGTTCCAGAACGTGGATTTGCCGTTCCTGCCTTCGCCATAGGCAATGACCAGCGATTCCATATAGACACGGCCGACCGCCGCCATGCCCACGATCTGCTGTACATAATCAATCAACTCTGCATCACCACAGAAAATAGTGTTGAGCGAATCCTGCCACAGATTTTCTCCTTCATTTCCCGGAGCTGCAGCTGTAATCTTTGTGATATAATCCTCCGAGCTGTGGTCACGCCTGCCTTCCAGGCCATCGGGAAGATAATAAGTGCCGTCGGGCGTGTTCAGCAGAAATCCGTCTTTGTCAAGGTCTGAGACACTGATCTCCAGCATCGGTTTTGCAGCCTGCAGAGCCGACACAATGTATTTCATATCCCTGCGTTTCATCACGAACGCCTTATATGCCAGTGCGGTTTTATATGCAAGATAAGCGTCCGTCTGGCTACTGCTGATTTTCTTTTCCAGAGCCTTGCCGCCCGACACAATGTCATCTTCCGAAACGCCCATATCCAAAAGTGCCTGCCGTGTGCGTGACACCTCATCTTTTACATCCTCAAGCTGAAGGTCTAAAAATTCCTCTGCCGCACCCACTGCCTGCTGTTTGGACTCCACCCAGTACTGGCCGCAGAAACGCAGATAATCGGTCGCCGCTGTATATCTCAGTTCACCGCCGTATTCCCTTGCCAGCACCTTTGCCTGGCCGATGTCGGAATAATCCCCAGGCTTTAAGGTTTCCCCTGCAAATTCATCGTTGTATTCGTCCGGTGCAACATAGCCGTCCTGATTTTTCACCTTTTCCGCAAAGCGGCAGGCGCTCTGCCATATCATTGAAAGTTCCGCATCTTCAAGGGGAGGGCGGCATTTATCCGCCTCCTCCATAAAAATCCCATACGCCTTTTCTGTTGCACCATAACGCTTCACCACACGCCCCGCAAAATGGGACATGGTGGCATTCCTCTGTCCCTGCGGGATTTCCCTGCCGACCTGCGGTTTTACGATGCAGTCAATAGTAATATCACCCTCATGCCATAAGATCCCACTGCATGGATTCCCAAAGATAAACCTTGCGGAATCAACGGCATTGCCGTCAAAGAATTGGAATTTCTGCTGTATTGCTTTTTTCAGGGCAGCACAAACATCACCGTCATTGACAGGGTCATGCGGGAAGTACACATGAAACCTCGGCCTTGCAGACCTGCCGTCCTTTGGCATCATGTTATTGCGGCTCGGAACAACTGCATACGCCACATCTTTCCCGATTTTTTCTTCTAAATCCTCCGAATGAACCCAGTCTGCAGGATTGTCGGAATGGTCATTGTCACAGTCCATCACGTCCACATCGCAGGAGAGAAAATTATCCCCGCTCCTGCGGCAGTTTTTGAATTCCGCACACACATGGTCAAACGCCATGACCTCCATGCAGTCATCCTCATTGTCAATGACACGCCTGTTGGGATAAAGGCTGTTCTTTGCGTTCCCCCTGCAGTTCGCCGTGTAAAATGTCATTTTCAAGATAATCCAACCTCCTCACAATTTTCTGTGAAATAACGGACCGGCATATTCCTCTTTTCCGCTTTCTCAATCTCCGCTGCCATTCCCGCAGATATTCTGCTTCCGAACACCCATACCTGTTCGCACCTGCCTAAAAGAACCATGTTCATAAACATTGCAAGGCTTCTTTCCGCAGCGACAGTGTCATCCATAAACTGCGGAAAAAGCAGGTGCGGGGCCAGCGGTATGCAGGCACTCCTTACCGCAAAACGGCAGTAATGCCTTGCTTTTTCTGTATTTCTTTCCGTATCCCCGGCAAAAGAGGAACATATATATACAAGCGGACGGTACGCACGTTCCGCCGCTTTTTCTTCCTTCCTGATATTTGACAAAGCCTCATATGTGGTAGGGTCATGGTATCCCTCTCCATTACATTTCCTGATCCCCATAAGCTGAACCTCCATTCTGTTCTCTTTGGACTGTTTCTGCAGCCTTATAAAACGGGCAGTCCTTCCCGTTGAAATTGTTATCATTCAGGCAGTGGCACACACCGTCATGGTTTGCAAAACAGTCATGGTGCACCCTGCACTCAGGCATCCTTTTTCCGTGCATCCGTCTTACCTCCCGAAATCAGATCTATATTTCTCCCTATCCTTTTGCGGAGAATTTCTGTCTTGTTAAACTGTGCCTTCCAGTGCTTTTTCATTGGTAAATCAGCAGGAAGTTCTTCTGCCTTTTCTTTGTACATATCACAGAGTGCCTGGTAGCCGCCAGCCATTTCACGCAGTTCCAAAAGCAGCTCCGTTTTCACTTCATCGGAACAATACCAGTTGATAAGTGGTGCTATTTTTCTCGCCACGGGCAGTTTGCAGGGAAAGAATGCCTCCACGATAAGCTCCATATATCCCGTTTCATACTCGATCCTTAACACTTCCATAGCGCCACCTAATCTTTCTGATAAAAACTGCAACTGTAACCATCCGCCCGAAGCAATAAGCCTTTTGCCCAGGGCGGAGTCCTGCCCATCTGCTCACACACGGCCTCCACGGACATCCGCTTATCCGCCTCGATGATGATTTCATCATGCACCGTAGCCACAATCGCACAGTTTTTCAGCGTCTGCATGGCATAGCACAAAATATCACGGGCGGTTGCCTGCACAATATTTTCCACAAACTTGGAGCCATAGCTTTCCAGCCGTTCCCATTTCTTTGTGCTGCCCACGCCCATATAGGTGACGGACTCACCGCCGAAACGGTTCTCTCCGATCCTCGGCTTGACATAAGCAAGCCGCCTGTCTGAAAAAAGAGTGATGAACAGCATCCCGCTCTGATAGTCAAAACGGATACCGTGTGTTTCTGTCGGCATTCTCTTTTTGATGCATTCTTTTACGGCATGGTCAACATCCCACCAGAACTGTACAATGTTAGGATTTGCTGCACGCCAACTGTCCACAAGCGGCTGCAGCTCTTCCTCCAGCATTCCCGCCTCCAGTGCCCCCATCGCTTTTAATGCGCCGCTTGAGCCCCCATATGAGCAACTCAAAACGGCCTGTTTGCCTTTCTGTCTCAGTTCCGCATTCTCACCATGTTTTTCCACTTTGCAGCGGAACATACGGGAGGCAGTTTCACAGTAGATGTCGCCGCCTTTCTCAAACACATCCGACACCCACTTTTCTCCAGAAAGCCATGCAACCACCCTCGCCTCGATTGCAGAAAAGTCAGCCACAATAAACTTCCGTCCTTCCTGTGGCACAAAAGCAGTGCGGATAAGTTGTGACAGCGTATCAGGGATATCTTCATAAAGCACAGAAAGAGCGTCATAATCACCGCATTTCACAAGCTCCCGTGCCTGTGCCAGATCAGGGATATGGTTCTGGGGCAGATTTTGCAACTGAACTAACTTTCCTGAATTTCCAGTTACCCATACACGTCCATTTCTTCTTACAAGAAAGAAGCCTGTTGCTGTTTCTGCACAATAGACTGTTCCATCATATTGAAACTTTTTTGGCTTCGGCCTTACTTCGTGACAATTCTTTGGTGTAAGCCAAATGTCTAAGATATAGGCGTCACTCCAATTTGGATGTTCATCTTTTCTGTCTTTTACCTTCATCTGGGCAGCACGGCCGGTAATATGGGCGAATGCCTGCACAATATCCGCATTCTGTTTGTTACAAGTCACATACTGAATGCTGTTTTTAGCACTCTGATATCCATCCCAATGTACCAGTTCATCGAAAAATACATCTGCACTCTCATCAAAAAGCCAGGTATCAAAAGTTTTATTGCGGAAGATTCTAAGCCACAGCGGAACATTTCTGGAATAAACCTTAAACTGATGCCGCACGCCGCGTTTTTCTTCATATGTCCTATACACAAAAGAAATATCTGCTGCCCGTAAAAGTGTCTTACAGCGTTCGACTTTTCTCAATTTTGTAAAACATAAGACAATGCTTCCATCTTCCGCAAAATGTCCATCTGCCTGTACCATTACAAGCACACGCAGGATGCTGTGTTCCATTCCCGATGTTGTCTGACGGTATCCCGTAAATGGTATGCTGGGGCGGTATTTTTCCATATTTTCTACGGTATCTATCCTCCACTCCCCGCCATACCGCCTTTTCACATACATTTTGTGGTCTGGCGTACTGACCTGGCTTATACGTTTATCACAGTATTCGTACATTACTCCCGAATAGGGGAATGAAAGAGGATTAGCCTTCTGAAACGATACAGTTTCGCCATACGGATTCCAACAGGCAATCTTCCCACCAGTCCATCCGTCAAGTCTCTGCCATCCTGCATCAGTCAAAACTTCGTGGTCACCTGTCAAACAAAACCGTCCTGTTCTGTTAGCGCCATAGAATTTAAACATCCCGTGAGCACGGCTGTCTGCACACACGGCATTCTCCATCGCCTGGTACTTCTTCACGGATGATTTAGCGAGCTGCTGCCGAAGTTCCAGCACAGTTTTCAAAGGCTCCGGTGCTTCTTTCAGCAGGCCTGCAACTGCTTTTTTATCAAGCGAATCTGTTTCCAGACCGTTCTGTGCAAGCCACTGTTTCATCTGCTGCACCGAATTTGGATTTTCAAGCCCCGTCAGTTCCTTCATTGCTGCCGACAGTTCCGATTTGGAACGTCCGTCCATAGCGATCGCCTGTCTGACCATATCCATGTCCACACCAATCCCACGGTCGTTTATCTCCTGGTCCTGACAGTACTCCTCCCAAACGAAATCCGGCACGGGAAATCTGGCAAGCCTCTGCTGTATCTGCATTTCCGCCTCCACGTCACGGAGGTTGTATGCCTTAAACCTCTGCCATTTCTCCATATCGTGTCCTGGCAAATTTCGCTCTCTGCCGCCGTTTGCTTTGGTCGGTTTGCAGGGAACACAAAAATATCTGATCAAATCCCTGCCTTCTGTCAGTTTCTGTTTTTCCAATCCAAGCACAGCACCTACATTTTCCAAAGACATGGGAAGCCCAAGCGTGGCCGCCCAGACCATAGAACAGTGCCATGATGACGGGTCAAGGTAACTACCAACAGGAAATCCAAGAAACCTTGACAGACATATCCTTTCAAACTGTGCGTTATACGCCCATTTCATTACACTTTCATCTTCCAGTGCCGATAAAATATCCGCAGGGATCTTCCCACCGCAGGCAAGGTCGACCACCTGAACTGCTCCACCATCCACACTGTATCCAAACAACAGAATCTCAAAGGCGGGGGAGGAAGCATATTTATAAACTCCGCACTTGGATAAATCCACATCGGAAAATGTTTCCAAGTCCAGTGATAAAGTTCTCAATTCCACCAGCTCCTTTCACTGCCTTAAGGGCGGCAGGCACAATGCCCGCCACCCCGTGGCTGTATTTCCCTGTTATACTGTTAAGACAGGAAATCCTCTTCCTCCTCATCTGCAAAGTCATCCTCTGCACGGGATTTACCGCCCAAAGGCTCGCCGTCACGGATCTTCTGCAGATTGTTAAGGCCGCAGGCGATTCCCTTGTTGCCGTTAGAATTGAAAGCATAAAAATTGATGCTCGCCCTGCCGTACACACCGCTGTAAACTTCCGAATGGTCAATGATCGGCTGCCTGTCTGCGTCAACAATGCCCGGAGCAGTGGAACTGTTGGCATTGACGAAATAGGAATCCGCATATGCTTCATCATCCGGGCGTTCCGTATCGCCGTCACGGAGCGGGGTTTTGAGGACAGACAGCGCAGGAACGCTTCTCCCGTTTCCTTTGAGTTTGGATTCACCTTCACGGTATGCCGCCTCGATAGCCGCCTTAATCTTTGCAATGGTCTTTTTATCCGACTTTGGGATAATGAGCGACACAGAGAACTTCGGTGTGCCGCCATTTATTGACTTTGCTTCCCAGGCATTGCAGTAGCTCCAGCGGGTATCGGGTCCTGTGATAACCTTTGTTGGATTATTAACTGTGTTTGACATATGGTTTTCCTCCTGAATTTACTTAAAATCTTCAGCCGCCGTGTTCATCGGCACTCTCTTGTCCGTTTCCGGCACCAGTGCAGGTTTACCCTGGGGTTTCTCCACAAGGCCCTTTAAAATTTCCGCAAACTTCTTTTTGCCAAGCAGTTTCTCCATAGCAGTGATTCCGAGGAGTTTCGGCTCATATGGGTCGAAGCCCGCCTTCTTCACGGTATCTGCAACGGCGTTTTCATCGGTGTACTTACGGTTGGAACGGCCTTCCACGATTTTAAAGCCGTCATACTTGACGCCGCTCAGAGCCTGCTGCAGCGCAAATCCCTTCACATCCGCCGCCCATGCCGCCAGCTCATCCGCTTTTATAAGGATTGCTGCAATCTCATCATCTTCCAGCGTTGCGGGCATCTCAAAATCGTACCTTGCAAGTTCCAGGTTATATTCCGCACGTTTCCTGCAAATCGCTTTCGCTTTACAGAAGCGGCAGTGCTCACCTGCATTAAATTCTCCCTCACCGTCATAGGCCAGCTTCGCCTTTGTCATCAAATCGTTGTATGCCCACTGGAGAAGGTCATCCTTTGCCATGACGCACACGCTGACATTCTCCCGGCGTGGCTGGTAGATTGCCATGCGGACGGTATCAATGTCATAGATGCCGTCAAACAGCTCCAACGCACCCAGGGCATACAGCATCATCTGCGGATTTTCTGTAGCAGAAACTTCCACACCCTTGCCATGCTTGTAATCAATGATGTAGAGCGTCCCGTCTGCAATGATCACACAGTCACCCGTGCCAAAACCGTCCTTTACAAAACGGGAAAAGTCCAGTTTCTGTTCAATCAGCACGACAGGGTCTTTGCAGGTTTTCTTTGCTTCCTCCACCAGCGAGAGGACATACTCGGCATAACCGCAGGCACACTCCTCCATTTCCTCATCATAGAAAGAAATCTCTGCCGTCGGATCTTTGGTTTCCATACCAAGTGCCAGTTTTAATTTGTGTTCGCACAGGCTGTGGGCGTCCGTACCCTGCTGTGCATATTCGCTGCCTGTATCCTCATAATTTTCACAGAGCCTTGCCGATGGCGGGCAGGCAAGCCAGCGGTGGCTTGAAGATGCAGATAGTAAAGCATGTTTTCCCATCAAAGCACCTCCGCATCCGCAAGCAGGGCAGGGTACTCTGACGGGTCTATCTCCGACAGCTTATCCGCACCGTGCTTATTCAGCAGCTCTTTTACCTCTGCCGTGTGTCCCGTACGGGATTTTTCCGCCAGCACCGCACGGACTTCCTCCAGAGTCAGAGTCTTCTCATCCAGCTCTTCCTTCGGAGCCTTTTTCGCCGCAGCTTTCGGTTTTCCTTTTTTCCCCGGCTCCTTTGTGGCTGGCATTTCTGCAGATTCGTCATTCCCTGCCACTGCATCCGCAACCGCCTGCAGGCTGTCGGCAAGGGAACGCAGATCCCCGATAACATCAAGCAGTAACTTCACTTTCCCCATGTACAACTCCTCCTTCCTTTACTTCACTGATAGCCAGTTCCCTGACAGAATCGCCTGGTACGATTACCGTAAGCCGCTGTTTATCACCCAGGAGGAAGCGTAAGAAACGCTCCCTCACGGAGATATGGCGGCAGTTCACAATCCCGCCAGTTGCCGGCTTCTTTGAAACACTGATTTTCAATGTGTGGTCCATAATCCACCCCTTTCTGAAAGGCAGGGCAAAACAGCCTTTCACTATACGGAGATTTGTAGGCGTGTTTGGGGACCCGTGATCAGAAATTCTTAATAAAATATTTTTTAGCCGCTTCTATGGACTTTTTGACAGCCTTGTGATCCACCCCTTCCAGGCGGGCAATCTCCCGCAGTGACTTTCCCTGTGCATATAACAGAAGCCTTCTCCTCTGGATTTCCGGCAGTTCTTTCAAAAGCCCTTTGATATGCCGCTTGTCCGCAGTCTGTTCTAACAGGCTTTCCGGGGTATCCTTACCGGCATATTCACTTCCCTCAAAATCCACTGCATCCAGCGAATAACAATGGTAACGTTCCTTTCGTGCAAGGTTATCCTCCAGACGCCTGGACTCAATGATGACGCTCCCAATTTCCTCTGTCACCTCAACCTCAGATATTTTTCCATCCACAAACTCATATTTGATCTTCATTTTGCCGTTCTCCTTTCGGAGCCCGGCAGACGGCACTTACGCCGCTACAAACGAAAAAAACCTGGCAAGCAGCACAAAAAGTGCCGCCTGTCAGGCTCAATGTCGTCTCCATCATATCCCAGATGGTATCATGGCGGTCTGGCCGTTTTTCCAGAATGAAACCTTCCCGCCGTGCATCATGCTCAAACAAACGAATGATCCGTGTCCCGGTTTAACTGTCCGTTCCCCATCCCCATATACATTCCTTATGGGGACTGTTGTATTTCCGCAGCGCCCCGGCCAGCCCCGGTCATAAAATCCAGGGCAGATCAGTCTTTCCTATTCAGTTTTTCCACCCCGATCTCAGCGCCACACCGGCCGCACTTCAAAATAAAATCAGGGCACCGCCCCATTGACGGTGTAATAAACTGTACTTTCGTATCTATCCTTGCATCCATAATACGGCCTCCGCATTTCGGACACCGCACGGGGCGCATATGCTTTTTTATCTCATGCTTCCATGCCTCCTTTTTCCTGCACATTTCCTATATGCCTCTTTCTTGCCTGTTTCCCACTTGTGGAGGAGGTGTATGAACCGTTTTCTATTTCACAAGCCCCGTGAGCCACGGAGCCAGCGGCCTGGAGATCACCCTGGCATTCAGGTAAGCCATTTCCAAAGTCAGACAGGTATGCCCAAGATAATACCCATCCATCGCCGACAATGTCATGGCAAGGTCCGGCTTCTTCATATTTGTCAGATAAACAGGCAGGAGGTACTGCACCCTGCCCTGGTATCCCTGCGGCACCACAATCCCCGGTTCAATGACTGCTTTCCTCCTTGCGAGTTCTACCGCTGTTTCCAGCAAAAGCGGCAGGTTCTTTGCCCTGCGGATCTTATATGGGATTCGCTCCATATTTTCTTCATCCCCTAAAATGTGCTCCACTTTTACCCTGACAGACCAGTCCGGATTAAAACTTGTACTCTCCTGGGCAGCATGGTAATGCGGCCTCTCCGGCAGGGGCTCTATATATTTCAGCCTCGGTGAAATCTCATCACAGAACCCCCTGAAATACCAGTCCAGCATGGAAGCACGCCTTTTATTCCGGTCGAAAAAACCATAGACTGCCTTATACCGGCCTGTATATAGCCCTGTATGGAAGCACGCACATTCATTTTCCACATGAAAATACCGTGCTGCCTCCGCCTCATCCTTAGCTGAGTTAAAGTCAATGCTCTGTTTCCTGAAAATGGTATGTATGTATCTTTCTAAAATAGGTGTATCCTGATTCTTCATTTCCACAGATGGCCTCTTAAACTTCCACGGTTCCGGCAGCACCAGCCCCTCCAGTTCCTCCAGCTGCCCATACCAGTCCGGCACATATGCAAACTCAAATAAATCTGTTTCCATAGCTTTGTTCCTTTCATAAAAATCTCTGACTGTATCCCACAATGCTATTTCTTCTATCCGAACACCTGCCACACAGTAGGCGAACGGCACCTGGCCCTTTTATCCATAACAAAAAACAGGGAAAAGATACTCCTGCAGATGGAACTGCTTCTGTGTCTTTTCCCTGTATACGGATTTCCTCTATGAGAGTATGGTACAGCCATACCCTTGATGGCGCAGATATCTGCGGATGTCACCTGGATTTTTTTGACCGCATCACTGCTCCCCTGTCCATTATAAAACACTCCTTCTCTTTAATAAGTATGGTTTCACCGTCCTAAAATAGTATTGCCACGCCATTTTTACATTTGCATGGTGTGGCACTATCATACTTTTAGGAGGTGAAACTATGGCTCTTCATCCAAAACAGTTCGGCATGGTGCTGAAAAATGCACGGATGGACAAAAAGCTTACCCAGGCTGAATTAGCTGAAAAACTTGATATTTCCCTTTCGTACCTGAAAGACCTTGAACGTTTCCGCAACAGCCCAAGCTATGAGGTCTTTGAAAAGGTCATCCGTTACTTCAACCTGTCAGCAGACACCGTGATCTACCCCAACCAGAACCAGGCTGACGATACATACCAGAAGATTGGGCGTCTGCTGACCCGCTGTGACGAAGGACAGCTCAAAGTCATCCTTGCCACCACAGAGGCGCTGCTGTCCGTAAATGAAAAACCCTCAGAACCAGAGTAACAGATGAATGCGGTGTCCAGGCGGTGTTTCCGTCACTTTTTCCCTGCATTTTAAAGGCTCATTCCTGCAGCGGGATCCCCGTGCAAAAATGAGCCTCTTTTACTGTCTTATCCGTTTCATAAATTCTTCCGTGGACAAATCCTGCCGCAAAAGCCCCATACCGCTTAACAGGAGGATGCAGTCCACATATCCCTGGCAGTATGCTTTCTGTCCTTCCAGTGAATTCATATCTTCCAGTTCCGCCATCCACTCCAAAAGTAACTGCCGCTGTTCCTGTGGGAGCTGCTGCATCACTGCCTCGCATTTTTCACGAAGCCCTTCCACTTCTTCCTGGGCTTCCTTATATCCTGGCACCTCTACTGCAGTATCCCTTGCTACATTCTCACAGCGTAGCCGGTTTAAGAACTGCCCCACCTGTTCCCATATTTTATTCTGCATATCCATGTCCTCCTTCAAACCTTATTATCATTATTAACATATCCGCAGATATTACACCATCCCGAATTCAAATCCATACTCCAAAAAGAAACAGGCAGTGTTCCAAGCCTTTTGCTTAGAACACTGCCTATTTGTTTTTTATACGATTCATTTTATATCCAATCCCACGTACAGTCTGGATGTATTCTGGCCGGCTTGGGTCATCCTCAATTTTTTTCCGGAGACGGCGGACATGGGAAGTGATATTGCTGTCATCCCGGAGATATTCCCCATTCCAGACATAATTGTAAATCTTTTCTTTAGTAAGCGTTATGCCCTGATGGAGTGCCAGCACATACAAAATACGGAATTCAATATTAGTCAGACTTACCTCATGGTTTTCTTTTAGAACTTTATGCTGATCTGGCAGGATAATCAATTCGCCATTTTTTATCTTCCCCTGCTTTCCCTCTATTGTTTCATCAATGCTAATATGCGCTCCATTTACAATCTCTATTATTTTATCATATATTTCCTGTTCTGGTTCTTCCAAAGAAATAACGAGTAATTTTATCATATCACTTAACTCCCTCTATCAACTTCTAATCCTTTATAAAACTATCACTGAATGCCAGATATATTTAAAGCAAAACCAACAGAACATTATTTTAAGAACTGTTGGTTTCACTTATTTGCCTACATCAATGCACACTTAAGTTTCCTAAAACTTTCTTCACTTATATCGTGTTCCAACCGGCAGGCATCCTTAACTGCAGTTTCCTTAGATATGCCAGCATTAGCAAAAACTGTAAGAAAAAAATCATACCGTTCATATACTTTTTGTGCTACTAATACTCCTTTCTCAGTAAGACACAAACTGGAATCCGGGCGTTTTATCAGAAACCCTTGCTCTCTTAGCTGTTTTATTGCTACACAAACACTTGCTTTGGAAACCCCCATATATTCGGCAACATTAACCGAATGGACATTCTCAAGTTTTCTCTGCAGTACAAAAATTGTTTTTAAGTAGTCTTCTTTAGATTTTCCTAATTCCAAATCAATCTTCCCCCATTTCAATTTCTGTAGATAAAGTATGGTTTATTCTTACTGCAAAAACTATGGTAAGTATTGTAGTCAAAAGGTCGGCCATAGGCTGTACCCATACCACCCCTGTTAAGCCCATGACATGAGGCAGTACCAAGACTAAAGGAAAAAAGAAAATTCCCTGTCTGCTCAAGCTAAGCACACTTCCCACTAAGCTTTTACCAATAGCTAAATAAAGTGACGCATACACCATTTGAAAACCAAATGTAATAAATAACACCGCATTAAGTCTGAGTGCCTTTGCTGCTATACCAGCCATTTCTACGTCTGTACCAAAAAGGGAAACAATTGGATCTGCAAATATGAAAAGCACAATAGCTGCAACAATACAAAACACTGTCGACCATATCATGCAAAGCCTAATAGATTTCTTCAATCTTTTGTATTTTTTTGCTCCATAGTTATATCCCGCAAAAGGCTGAAACCCTTTCAAAAATCCGAAAACAACATAAGTTACAACTGTCATGATACGGATAACTGCTCCCATAGCTGCTACTGCAAAATCTCCATAAGGTTTTGCTGCAGTATTGATACTTCCCATAGCCGTGCTTGCAAGCAACTGAAACAGAAGTACAGGAATGCCGATTTTCAGGACTTCTGCATAAATTGTCTTGGACGGAGCTATGTTTCTAACCGAAAATCTCAAAACACCTTTCTTTTTTGCGATATATCCAATGTAAAGTGCCATATTGATACATAATGAGATAACTGTTGCAATAGCTGCCCCTTCAATACCTAAATCCATACCATAAATCATGATAGGGTCTAAAATCACATTGGCGATACTTCCTGTAAGCATGGCTTTCATTGTGAACTTCGTAGCTCCCTGGGCCGTAAGCAGGTTATTCATCATAACAGTAAAAACATTGATGATTGAACCAGTTACATAGATTTTTGCATAGGCTCTTGCATAAGGCAAAATTGTTTCCGTTGAACCTAATGCCGTAAGTACCGGGTCAAGAAAAACCATAATACCTATAATGATAATTGCCCCAACCAGAAGCCCTGAAAAAAGCGAAGTAGAAGCTGTTTTGTCTGCCTGTTCGTTAGCTCCCTTCCCCAACAGCCTTGATATGTAAGAGGATGCTCCTGCCCCAAACATCATACCCAGACCTATGATAATCTGCACGATTGGGAACACAACGGATACGGCCCCCATCTGGCTCATTCCAAGGCCACCTACAAAATACGCATCAATCGCATTATACAAGGCTGAAATCAGCATACCGACCATTGTCGGTATACCCAGCTTAAGTAATGCAGAAGCAACACCTGCTTCCTCCAGTAAATAGATTCGATTTGACTTTTCCACCATTTTAATGTCCTCCTTAAACTTAATATGATTGTATACGCATGTCCGCTCTGCGAATATGCGTTATTATCGGTGTAAGTGTAAACGCTCACGCCGTATAATACCTTTGATAACAGTACGGTATTTTGAATTTTCTGATTCAATTTCTCTTTTAATGCCATTGCAGATATCCTCCTCACTTTTTTGCAGTTTCGCGGGATAGACCATATCAAATACAACATTGATGTAAGGACCGCTTTCAATCAGCCTGAAATTACTTATTTCAATTTCATCGCTAAATTCATTCAGGACAGTATATATTTGTTTCATAAGACTGTCCTTCAATGTCTTATTTTCCAACACATAATCAACTTGTATAAAACTGTCGCAATGAAATTTTTGTTTTAAGTCATAGGCTATCTGATTCGCTGCAATATAAAGCTGCTGGCTGTGTTTTCGATATCCTTCTGCATGCATGGATATCACAAAATATCCAAATCCGTAATCATGAAACATCAGATCATGGACATCAATGATTTCCGGATATGACTCCGCTATTTGTAAAACACCCTCTGCCATCTCCTGATCTGCTGACTGCCCCATAATCCGCCCTAACACTTCCAATAAGCTTTTTATGCCTGCAAAAATAATGAAAGCAGATACCAGCACGCCACAATAACCATCTATTTCAAGATGTGTTATATACGAAACAGTTGTTGATATTAAAACTGCTGCCGTTGCTAATGAATCACTCATACAATCTGCTGCCGTTGCCTTTAATGTTTCCGAACCAGTTATTTTTGAAAAGCGTTTATTGTAACAAAACATATAACCCTTTACCAAAATAGAAACCAGCAGCACCGCCAAAGCCGACATGCTGAATACCGGACTGTCCGGACTGGCTATAGATGCAGCAGAATCCCCTGCCAGCTTTATTCCCATAAGCAGGACAGCAATAGATGTAAAAATACTCATAATCCATTCAATCCTGCCATGTCCAAAAAGATGTGTATTT
>Ga0137309_100156_pt1 | contig 47235 bp, 40 predicted proteins | sample NAcewiD2O_June_FD_97179 | JGI IMG/M metagenome (GOLD analysis project Ga0137309, IMG submission 97179) | Mouse cecal microbial communities from Vienna, Austria - N-Acetylneuraminic amended D2O_June | ecosystem: Host-associated > Mammals > Digestive system > Large intestine > Cecum | place... | reverse complement strand
GCATCACCAAGGGGAATATCCGCTTCTATGAAAAGGAGGGGCTGCTCACCCCCGGGCGCAACAATGAGAACGGCTACCGGGACTACAGCGACGCCGACGTGGCGTGGCTGAAAAAAATCAAGCTGCTGCGGATGCTGGACGTGCCCATCGAGGAGATCCTGCGCCTCAAGTCCGGGGCCCTCACCCTGGAGGACGCTATGGGGCGGCACATGATCCAGCTCCAGCGCAGGCAGGCCAACCTGGAGGCGGCCCAGGGCGTGTGCGCCCAGATCAGGGACAGCCGCAGCCAGCTGGACGCGCTGGACGCCGACGGGGTGCTGGAGAGCATGGAGCGGCAGGAACAGGAGGGGACAAAATTTATGAACGTGGGAAAACAGGATAAGCTGACCCGGTACGTCAGCCCCGTGGGGGCGGCGGTGGTGGTGCTGGCAATGATGGCGGCGTTTATCGCCCTGATCGTGTGGGGCTTCACCGTCTCGCCGGAGGACGCGCCCCCCATCGGGGTGATCATCGGGCTGGCCGTCATCCCGGTGGTCGTCATCATCGGGGTGCTGGCGGCGCTGTACCAGCGCATCAAGCAGATTAGAGGAGGGGAAGAGGATGCTGCTGCTCAATATTGACCATATCCCCGGCCGGGAGATTGAGGCGCTGTCCCTGGTGAAGGGCTCGGTGGTGCAGTGCAAGAGCTTCGGAAAGGATTTTATGGCCGGGATGAAGACCTTTGTGGGCGGCGAGATCGAGAGCTATACCGCCATGCTCAACGAGGCCCGGCAGCTGGCCACCAAGCGGATGGTGGACGAGGCGGAAGCCCTGGGGGCGGACGCGGTGGTCAATGTCCGCTACGCCTCCGCGTCCATCATGCAGGGGGCGGCGGAGATCACCGTGTACGGCACGGCGGTGAAGTACAGGGGGTGATCCTGGTGGAGAAAAAACGTTACTGGCCCTTTCTGCTGGTGATCCCGCTGATCGCGGCTGCGGCTGCGGGCTGGTTCCTGCTGCCGGATGAGCTGGTGATGCAGGTCGGACTGGACGGCCAGCCCAGCAGAATGATGCCCAAGCTGGCCGGCCTGCTGGTTCCCGTGGCTGTGGGGGCCGTGGGGGCTGGCATCGCCTGCGGCAGGGAGCAGGAAAAACGGGCGGGGGGCCTTATCGTCCTGGTGGTGGCGGCAGTGATCACCGGGGTCGTCTTTGTCATGAACCTTTGAAGCGCCGTAACCTTAAATATAAAACTGTGCGGATGTTTCACGTGAAACACTAGTTCTAAAAAGGAGATCTGATTATGCTTCGTATCGAACACTATTCCAAAACCTATCCCGGCGGCAAGAAGGCCGTGGACGATCTGACCCTCCATGTCCGTCCCGGCGAGATCTACGGCTTTATCGGCCACAACGGGGCGGGCAAGACCACCACCCTCCGGGCGGTGGCGGGGGTGATGGACTTCACCGAGGGGACCATCACCATCGACGGCCACGATGTCAAGCGGGACCCGGTGGGGGCCAAGCGGGTGACGGCCTTCCTGCCCGACAACCCGGATCTCTACGAGTTCATGAAGGGCATCGACTATTTGAACTTCATCGCCGACCTGTACGATATCCCGGCGGAGCAGCGGACGAAGGACATCGCCAAGTACGGGGACGCCTTTGAGCTGACGGGGAACCTGGGCTCCCCCATCGGCAGCTACTCCCACGGCATGCGGCAGAAGCTGGCCCTCATCTCCGCCTTCATCCGCCGTCCGCGGCTGCTCATCCTGGATGAGCCCTTCGTGGGCCTGGACCCCTCCGCGTCCCACATCATGAAGGGGTATTTGGCGGATTTGTGCCGGGGCGGCTCGGCGGTGTTCTTCTCCACCCACGTGCTGGAGGTGGCGGAAAAGCTGTGCCACCAGATCGCCATCATCAAGGATGGGCGGCTGGTGAAGTGCGGTCCCACCGATGAGCTGGTGGGCGACTCCTCCCTGGAGGACGTGTTCCTGGAGCTGGAGGGAGACAAATGAAAAAGTTCTTTGCCCTGCTCAAGGTGAGCGTCAAGTCCATGCTGCTCTCCTCCACCAACTCCCAGGGGGGCAGCCGCAAAAGGGCGGCCACCGGCGTGGGGGCCATGGTGCTCATCGCCTTTTTGGGCCTGTACATGTCCGGGTTTTACAGCTCCATGCTGATGCATGCGCTGGCCCCCGTCCACATGGAGGTGCTGGTGTTCATCTTCATGGGCATGGGGGCGCTGGTGGGCGGGCTGCTGTTCACCGCTTTCGCCGTCAAGGGCGTGGTATTCGGCGGCAAGGACAACGACCTGCTGCTGTCCATGCCCGTCAGCTCCACCATGCTGATGGCCAGCCGGGTGTCGGCCATCTATCTGGAAAACCTGCTGTTCGCCCTGTTCGTGCTGGCCCCCGCCGGGGCGGTGTGCACCTTCATGACCCAGAGCGGGGTGGGGCACAGCGTCCTGTTCTGGGTGCGGCTGGCGGTGGCGGTGTTCACCCTGCCCCTGCTGGACACGGCGCTGTCGGTGCTGATGGGGGCGCTGGTGGCCTTTTTATCCGCCAGGGTGACCCGGGGCGTGCTGGGGCAGAACATCGTGATGGCCGTATACATGGCGGCGGTGTTCTGGTTTGCCTTCAACGTCAACGGCATGATCGAGGGCCTGGCCGCCAATGCCGCCGGGGTGAAGGAGTCCCTGAGCTGGGCCGCCCCCATGCTGTGGATGGCGGACGGCATCATGGGCGATTGGGGGCTGCTGCTGGCCTTTGCCGCCTGCTGTATCGTCCCCTTCGCGCTGGTGGTATTCGGGCTGGGCAGGGTGTACCGCCAGGCGGTCACCGCCTTTGCGGCCCGGTCCGCCCGGAACGACTACAAGCTGTCCGCCCAGTCCGCCTCGGGGCAGAAAAAGGCCCTGCTGGCCAAGGAGGCCAAACGGTTCTTCGGCACCCCCATGTACTTCTGGAACGCGGGCATCGGCCTGATTATGCTGGTGGCCATGGGTGCGGCGGCGCTGGTGATGCAAAACGACCTGCGGGAGTTTATCGGCCTGCTGGGGGGTGCGCTGCCCGTCATGCCCATGGCGGCGCTGGCGATGGGCTTCTGCCTGTGCACGTCCGCCGTGGCCGCGCCATCTATCAGCCTGGAGGGCAAGTATTTGTGGATTCTCCGGGAGGCCCCGGTGGATGAGCGGTCGCTGCTTTGGATCAAGACGGGCTTTGAGCTGCTGCTCAGCCTGCCCTGCACCGTCATTGGGGGGGTGTGCCTCATCATCGCCCTCCAGCTGACGGCGCCGGAGGGGGCGCTGCTGATCTTCTCCATGGCGCTGTTCGCCGGGTGCCACGCCGCCTTCGGGATGCTCATGGGCCTGACCTTCCCCAAGCTGGACGCGGTGAACGAGACGGTGGTGGTCAAGCAGAGCCTGGCCGTCATGCTGGACATGTTTGTCCCCATGGGTGTGCTGGGCCTGTGCGCCCTGCTGTACTGGCTGGGCGGCAGGATGGCCCCGGCGCTGGCGCTGGCCCTTCCGCTGGCCCTGCTGGCGGTATTTACGGGCGTGTGCGTCCTCATCCTGGTGAAAAAGGGGCCCGCCATGCTCAAGGCCCTGTAAGGGATAAAACTAAGAAGCTGTACCAACTTAGGCGCTGTTTGAAAATTGGAAATATGCCCAGCGGCGAGAGATTTTTTCGCCAGACGAAGCCAATTTGGCGCAGGAATACTTGGTGTATTCCAAGGAAAATTGGCAATGTATGGCGGAAAAAGAGCCGCCGTTTGGGTATGTTAACAATTTTCAAACGAGCCCTAGCCGAAGTATGCAGCCTGGCGGCAATTTTTCCTCGCAAGGCTGTATGATGGGGTCTGTTGGTACAGCTTCTAAAGGCCCGGGGCTTTCCCTTGACAGGGGAGGCCCCGGGCCCTATAATTTTCCCATGAAAACAGGAGGTATTTCGGATATGGAGCAGAACAGGCGGGTGCTGGTGGCCATGAGCGGCGGGGTGGATTCCAGCGCCGCAGTATGTCTTTTGAAGGAACAGGGGTACGCGTGCGTGGGGGTCACCATGAAGCTGCTGGGCGGCCCGCCGGGCGGCGAGGAGGACGCCCGGGAGGCGGCCCGCCGGATGGAGATCCCCCATTATGTGCTGGACTGTGCAGAGCAGTTCCGGCGGGAGGTGGTGCAGCCCTTTGCAGACGCCTACGAGCGGGGCGAGACCCCCAATCCCTGCGTATTCTGCAACCGGGCGCTGAAATTCGGGCTGCTGCTGGACAAGGCGGAGGAGCTGGGGTGCGCCTATCTGGCCACCGGGCACTACGCCCGGATAACGGACGGCGGCGGGGGGTGGCGCCTGCGCAAGGCCGCCGATTTGAGCCGGGATCAGAGCTATGTGCTCTACCCCATACCCAGGCAGCGGCTGGGCCGGGTGCTCTTCCCCCTGGGCGGGCTGAGCAAGGACCAGGTGCGGGAGATCGCCGCGCGGGCGGGCTTCCCCAACGCCCGCAAGCAGGACAGCCAGGACATCTGCTTCATCCCGGACGGGGACTACCTGTCCTTTTTGGAGCGGTATACCGGCAAGACATATCCCGCCGGGGACATTGTGGATATGGACGGGAAGGTGGTGGGCCGCCACCGGGGGGCGGCGGGGCTCACCCTGGGCCAGCGCCGGGGGGTGGGGGTATCCTCCTCTGGGCGCATCTATGTGTGCGCCAAGTGCATGGTCACCAACACCGTCACCGTGGGGCCGGAGGAGGCGCTGTACTCCCGCGGCTGCGCCGCCAGGGACTGGAACTGGCTCATAACGGCGCCCGCCGCCCCCTTTGAGGCGCTGGCCAAGACCCGCTACCGCCAGCGGGAGCAGCCGGTGACGGTCTGCCCGGAGGACGGGGGGGTGCGGCTGGAATTCTCCCAGCCCCAGCGGGCGGTGACCCCGGGCCAGTCGGCGGTGGTGTATGACCGGGACGGCGCGGTGCTGGGGGGCGGGGTCATTGTGTCCACCTGGGGATAGCCGTGTGCCTGGGGGCGCAGGCCCGGCCGGGCCTTTTCGACAGCCAAAAGCGGGACGCGCCGTGGGGGCGCGTCCCGCTTTGCTGCGTGATATGGGCCTGCCTGCCGTTTTTCTCAGGCGCTGTACCAATAGACCCCGGCACACATCCTGGCGGCAATTTTTCCTCGCAAGCCTGCATACTTCGGCTGTTGGTACAGCTTCTCAGTCGAGGGTGGCCAGCTCGTACTCCCGGCTGCCGATGCCCAGCGCGGCGGCGGCCTCTATGGTGTGGACGCCGTTGCGGGACTCGATGCGCTCAATGAGGTCCGCCTTGCCCGGGTCCTGGGAGGCGTACACCAGGTCCAGGCAGGCCTGGTCCAGGGCCACCGGGTCCAGGGAGGCGAGTATGCCGATATCGCCGATTTTGGGGTCGGCGGCCACGGCGCAGCAGTCGCAGTCCACCGACATGTTTTTCATCACGTTGAGGTAGGCGATCCTGCCCTGGAAGCGGTTGTGGATGGACCAGGCGGCGTCGGCCATGGCCTCCAGGAAGGAGTCGTGGTCGGCGTCCCAGAATTTTTCCATGTCGCCCGCGCCGTGGATATACTGCTTGCCCCGGGAGGAGGCGATGCCGATGGAGATGTTTTTCAGCGCGCCGCCAAAGCCCCCCATGGGGTGCCCCTTGAAGTGGGAGAGCACCAGCAGGGAGTCGTATGCGGCCAGATGCGCGCCCACAAAGTTCTTTTGGATGACGCGGCCGTTGGGAATGGGCAGCTCCATGTCGTCCGTCTCGTCCAGGATGTCCACCTGGGCGGCGCTGAGCCAGCCGTGGCGCTCCATGGTGATCTTGTGGGCGTGGGTGGTGTTGCGCCCGCCGTCGTAGGCGGTATTGCACTCCACGATGACGCCGCCCACGTGGTCGATCATGGGCTTCATGAAGTCGGGGCGCAGAAAGTTCTGGTTGCCGGGCTCGCCGGAGTGGAGCTTGACGGCCACCTTCCCCTCCAGCTTGACGCCCAGGGCGCCGTACAGCCGGAGCATGGCGGCGGGGGTGAGGTCACGGGTGAAATAGACGGTGGGTTTCATGTCGATCCTCCTCAATCAAGAATATTTTGTGCATATTCCCATTGTATATCAATGGGGACGGGCCGTCAAGGGGACTTTGACGGGGAGACGGGCGAATTACGGCTTGCAATCGCCGCCGCTCTATGATAAACTTTTAAAATATATACCAGAGCTGGTTTGAAAATTGCCGGTATATCCAAACGACGGGCTTTTTCCCGCCATATGCCGTTGATTTGAAATGCACAAAGCATTTCTGTGTCAAAGCGCCCTGCCCGGCGAAAAAATCCCGCACCGCCGGGCACACCGTCAATTTTCAAACAGCGCCTTGACGGCGGACGCGGGTTTTGTCCGCCGGGGACGCACACCAAAAATAAGAAATAAGGGGATCGACATGAAGGTTCGACGCATTTTAACCGCTCTGTTGGCCTTTGTCCTTCTGGCCGGGTGCAGCGACCAGGCGGGGACGGACGGGCTGGACAGGGATGGATATATCGACCGGGTGGCGTTGGCGGAGACACGGGACGAGGCGGCGGCCCTTGCCGAAGCCCCCCATCCGGCGGCCGCCGTGCTCAAGCCGGAGGCCGCCGGAAAGCTCACCCAGGAGAACAGCCGGGCTGTTATCGACTACTCCAATTCCACCGACGGATATGTGATGGTCAAGTGCTCCGACGGCGGCAAGAAGCTGATGGTCCAGGTGTTCGGCCCGTCCTACGCCGACAGCGAGATCAAATATACCTATAACCTGGGCGGGGACGAGTGGACGACCTTCCCCCTGTCCGACGGGAACGGAAGCTATAAGGTGACGGTGTATGAGAACACCTCCGGCCAGAACTACGCCACGCTGCTGTCCGCCTCCTTTGAGGTGGCGATGGCGGACGAGTTCGCCCCTTTCCTGCGGCCCAACCAGTATGTGAACTACGAGGAGAACGCCGAAAACGCCATCGCCAAGGCCGCCGAGCTCACCAAGGGCGTCGGCGACCCGCTGAAAAAGGTGGAAGAGGTCTATAAATTTGTGGTGAACCATGTCACCTACGACAAGGAAAAGGCCGCGTCGGTGAAGTCGGGCTACCTGCCCGTGCTGGACGACACCCTGGCCAGCGGAAAGGGGATCTGCTTTGATTACGCGGCGCTGATGACCGGGATGCTGCGCAGCCAGGGCGTGCCCTGCAAGCTGGTGGTGGGCTACTCCGGCAGGCAGTACCACGCGTGGATCAGCGTGTGGACGGAGGAATCGGGCTGGGTGGACGGCGCGGTGTTCTTCGACGGCTCCACCTGGCAGCGCATGGACCCCACCTATATCTCCTCGGGCAAAAACAGCGCGGCGATCCAGAAATATGTGGGAAACGGCAAGAATTACAACGCCATGTACCTCTATTAAGCGAGTTGATTGAGAATGGGAAAGACGATCACAAATGGGGAGCTGTCCAGCCTGACCATGGAGCTGTCCATGCTCCTCCACGCCGGGATCGGCGTGGGAGACGCGCTGTCCATGCTCAGCGGGGAGGACGGCTATCGGGATTTGCTGGACGGGATGGCCCGGCGGGCCGACGAGGGGGAGCCGCTGTCCCAGTGCCTGCGGGAGGGGGGGCGCATCCCCGCCTATGTCTGCGGGCTGGTGGAGGTGGGCGAGGAGACGGGCCGCACCGAGGAGGCGCTGGCCGCCCTGTCCCGCTACTATGAGCGCAGGGCCCGGCTGGACCGGCAGGTGCGCAGTGCGCTGCTCTACCCGGCGGTGATGCTGGTGCTGATGCTGCTGGTCATCGCCGTGCTGCTGGTGCGGGTGCTGCCCATTTTTGACGATGTGTACGCCTCCCTGGGCGGGCGGCTCACCGGCGTGGCCGGGGGGCTGCTGGCCCTGGGGCGGGGGCTTGACGCGGCCATGCCGGCGCTGTGGGCGGCGCTGGCCCTGGCGGTGGTGTTCTTTGGCGCCTTTGCCGGGGTGGAGTCCTTCCGGGACAGGGTGCTGGCCCTGTGGCGGCGTGGCCGGGGGGACCGGGGGGTGTCCCGCCGGATGAACAACGCCCGGCTCGCCCAGGCCATGGCCATGGGGATGGCCAGCGGCCTGCCGCTGGAGCGCTCCATGGAGCTGGCCGCCTCGCTGATGGAGGACGTGCCCCCCGCCCGGGCCCGGTGCGAGGACTGCCGCGCCCGGCTGGAGGGCGGCGCAAGCCTGTCCGCCGCCATGGGGGAGAGCGGACTGCTGCCCGCCGGGGCCTGCCGCCTGCTGGAGATCGGCCAGCGGGGCGGTACGGCGGACGCCGCCATGGATAAGATCGCCCGGGACCTGTCCGAGGACGGCGAGGCCGCCCTGGAGGAGCTGATCAGCCGGGTGGAGCCGTCGCTGGTGCTGGTGTGCTCCATCCTGGTGGGGGTAATTCTGCTGTCGGTGATGCTGCCGCTGATGCACATCATGAGCGCCATCGGGTGAGCCTATGGGGACGGGGAAAAAAATTTTGCGGGTGCTGCTGGCCCCGCTGGCAGTGGCGGCGGCGCTGGTGTGCTTTGCTGCGGCGGTGGACCGCCTGGAGGAGGGCCAGTCCGCCCAGCGTTTGCAGCAGGTGGAGCAGGCGGTGCGGCGCAGCTGCCTGTCCTGCTATGCCCTGGAGGGGGCCTACCCCCCTGACCTCAACTATTTGAAGGACCGCTACGGCCTCCAGATCGACGAGGACGAGTACATTGTGCGCTATTGTGCGGTGGCGCAGAACCTGATGCCGGACATCTATGTGCTGCCCGTGTCCCAGGGGGACGGTGAGCAATGAGCGTGAAAAGGCGTGGCTATCATCTGGAGGGCCTGATGGCCCTGCTGCTGTTCGGCGTGTTTGCGGTGTGCCTGCTCATTGTGCTGCTCACCGGCGCGGACAGCTACCAGAGGCTGACCCGGCGGGACCGGGCGTCCGATAACCGCCGGGTGTGTGTACAGTACCTGACCACCCGGGTGCGCCAGGCCGACGCCGCCGGAGGGGTGTCGGCGGGTGAGTTCGGCGGCGGGGACGCGCTGCTGCTCACCCAGGATATCGGCGGGACGCAGTACGTCACCCGGATTTATGTCAGCGGCGGCTATCTGATGGAGCTGTTCAGCGCGGCGGACAGTGAGATGTCCCCGGAGGACGGGGAGAAGCTGATGGCAGCCCAGGCTTTGTCGGCGTCGCTGTCCGAAGGGCTGCTGGAGCTGTCCGTCACGCCGGAGGACGGTAGGCCGGTGGAGCTGACGCTGTCCCTGCGCAGCGGAGAGGGGGCCGGGACATGAGAAGCAAGGCCCCATTGCTGCTCATGGAGCAGATGGTGATGCTGGCGGTGTTCGCCCTGGCGGCGGCGCTGTGCGTCCAGGCCTTTGTGCGCTCGGACGCGGCCTCCGCCCGGAATGAGGCCCGGGACGCGGCGGTGGTTCTGTGCCAGAACGCGGCGGAGGCCATCCGGCACAGCGGCGGAAATTTTAATGAAGTGGCGGAAAAGCTGGGCCTGGAATTTGGCCAGGGCAGCACGATGTTCCGCTATTACGACGAAAACTGGCAGCCCATTGATTTTGATACCTGCGGCATGGGCGCCCCCCCGGCAGCCTACAGCCTGAACATCCACGGTGTGCTGGACGTGCCGGACGGGGTGGGCAAGGCGTCCGTCTCCGTGTCCGAGGCGGGCGGAGAGGTGCTGTTCGAGATCGAGGTGGCCTGGCAGGAGGTGTTTTTCCATGGATGAGCGCAAGCAGGCCGAGCTGTCGCCGCCGCCGGTGGGGGGCGCGTCCCTGCTGGTGGTGTTCGCGGTGCTGTGCCTGACGGTGTTTGCGCTGCTCAGCCTGTCCACCGTGCGGGCCAACGGGCGGCTCAGCGAGGCCTCCGCCCAGGCGGTGGCGGACTACTACGCCGCCGACTGCGCCGCCCAGGAGATCCTGGCCCGCCTGCGGGCCGGGGAGGAGCCGGAGGGAGTGGACTTCAGGGGCTTCGGCGAGCTGTACGCCAGCTACGCCTGCCCCATCTCGGACCAGCAGGAGCTGCGGGTGGAGGTGCGCTTTCCCGATGTGCTGGATCTGGACAGCTATGAGATCCTGTGCTGGCGGGCGGCTCCCGTGGGGCAGTGGGAGAACGACGACAGCCTGAACGTCTGGGACGGGGAGGGCACATTGTTTTAAGAGAGGACGGACCATGCTATGGCGGAACTGCTGGAGTATCTGAACCGGGTGGTGAAGGACGAGGGCTCGGACCTGTTTATCATCGCGGGCGGCCCCGTGTGCGAGAAGCTGGGGGTGCGGGTGCGGCCCATCGGGGATGAGCGGGTGACACCCGAGGAGAGCGAACGGCTGATTGGCGCGGTCTACGCCCTGGCCGGGCGGCCCATCGACGGCTTCCGGGGGCGGGGGGACGACGATTTTTCCTTCTCCGTGGCCGGGCTGGCCCGGTTCCGGGTCAACGCATACCGCCAGCGGGGCTCCATGGCGGCGGTGATCCGGGTGGTGGCCTTCGGCATCCCGGATTGGAGAAGCGTGGGCATCCCGGAGCGGGTGATGGCCCTGGCGGAGGAGCGCTCCGGCATGATCCTGGTCACCGGCAAGGCGGGCAGCGGCAAATCCACCACCCAGGCCTGCATCATCGACCAGATCAACCGCACCCGGGAGTGCCATATCATCACCATGGAGAACCCCATCGAGTACCTGCACCGCAACCAGCGCAGCGTCATCAGCCAGCGGGAGATCTCCATCGACACTGAGGATTACCTGTCCGGGCTGCGGGCCTGCCTGCGCCAGGCCCCCGATGTGATCCTTTTGGGGGAAATGCGGGACCATGAGACCATCCTCACCGCCATGACCGCAGCGGAGACCGGCCACCTGCTCATCGCCACCCTCCACACCAAAGGGGCGGTGAACGCCATCGACCGCATCATCGACTCGTTCCCCAGCGAGCAGCAGGCCCAGGTGCGTATCCAGCTGAGCATGGTGCTGAGCACAGTGGTGTCCCAGCAGCTGATAGTGGGGGAGGGGGGACGGCTGACGCCCGCCTTCGAGGTGATGCGCGCCAACAGCGGCATCAAGGGCCTGATCCGGGACGGCAAGAGCCACCAGATCGACAACGCCATCGCAGCGGGCGGGGCGGAGGGCATGATCTCCATGGACCAGTCCATTTTGGCCCTGTGCCAGGCGGGCAGGATCAGCCGGGAGACGGCCCTGGCCCATGCGGACAACCCGGATTTGCTGCGCCGCCGGCTGGGATAGGGGGACAAGCTATGAAAAACGCCGCCGGAGCACTGCTCCGGCGGCGTTTTTGGCAGCTGGGATGGAGAACTCAGGCGGTCCCCGCCTCCCGGGAGGCGGGGAACTGCTCCACATGATATCGGAGCCCGGCGGTGGTGAAGGCGGTGTACAGCACGTCGAAGACATTCAGCTGGGAAATGCGGGAGGAGCTGGTGCCGTCGTGGAGGGTGGCCGTGTCATCGGTGGTGTAAAGCCGGTAGTCGGCCAGATCCGCCACCGGGGAGGGGGTGCAGCGGGTAATGGCGATGATAGGGGTGCCGTTTTCCCGGAGGGCCCGCATGGACTGGATGACCTCCGCCGTCTCGCCGGAGAAGGACACCACAATGGCCAGATCCTGGGGGCCGGAGTTCTTGGCCTGGAGCAGCTGGGAGGACCAGTCGTCATTGATGACGCAGGGCTTGCCCAGGCGCAGGAACTTCAAATAGGCGTCCCTGGCGGCATAGAGCGACGCGCCCAGCCCGAACAGCAGCACCGTCCTGGCGCTTGTCAAGCGCTCCACGCAGGCGTTCAGCGTTTCGGCGTCCAGCAGGTTTTTACTGTCCTCCAGGGAGAGGATATTTTTTTGGGTGACCTTTTCCACGATGTCCTCCATGCTGTCGGAGGGGAAAATCTCCTGGGGGGACTGCCCCGCATGGCTGAAGCGCCGCACCGCCACCTCGCAGGTGACGGCCTGGCGAAACTCCTTGTAGCCGGCAAAGCCGATGCGCTGGCACATGCGGATGATGGTGGAGGGGGAGGCAAAGGTCTTTTCCGCCAGTTGGTGGATGCTCAGGCCCATGGCCTCGCCCTGATGGGTCAGCAGATAGTCGGAGACGGCCCGCTCCGTAGCGCTCATGGAGTTTTGGGTCTCCCGCAGCTTCAGCAGTGCGCTTTTCATTTTTCTCTCTCCTCTCCGCCCCCGGACGGGGGGCGCAGCCTAGTCGTACGGTACGCAGGCGGCGGACAGACCTGGCCGGGGGAATAACAGGATGTATTCCCCCCTTGGGGCGGGCCAGGGCCCTGCCGGCGGAAATAAATAAAAGTCCCTGCCGGCGGGACGCTCCCGCCCGTGTGGCGCTGTGCCTCAGGTGGGACTCCGCATGGCATGGACAGTCATTTAAAAGTCAAAACTTTCCTTTTCTTTACTTGGAGTATACTCTCATTTTTTCCGGGTGTCAAGAAAATTTCCAAAAGTTTCTTTTCCGCCAAAACAGCGCAAAAAGCGGGGCCCCGGCGGCTGGCCGGGGCCCCGTGCAGGGGTAGTGTAAAAATCCGCTCAGGCGGCGGGGATCACCAGGACCTGGCCGGGCCAGATCTGGTTGGGATTGGAGATGAGATCCCTGTTGGCCTCATAGATGACGCGCCACATGGAGCTGTCGCCGTACTGGATGTAGGCGATCTTGGACAGGTTGTCGCCCCGCACCACGGTGTAGACGCCCTCGGGCTCGGGCTGAGGCTGGGGCTCAGGCTCCGGCTGGACCTGGGGCTTCACCACAGTGATGCGGCCGGCGGGCTCGGCATAGGTTTCGCTGATGGTGCCGCCCAGCTCGTCGGTGATAAACTGCATCAGGGCCACGTCCAGCGCCACGCCGGTGTCCACCACGGTGGCGGTGGAGAAAGCGTAATAGGTGTCGCCGCCGGCGGCGCAGAAATCGTTGCTGATGACGGCATAGGTATCGGTGAGGGAGAAGTCCTTGCCGTTGACAGACTCCACGCTGACGCGGTTGATAGAGGCGGGGGCGTAGTAAGTGGTGTCGGGGTACAGCTCGCCCTGGTCAAACTCCTTGGTAGCGTCCACGGTGATGTTCATGCCGGCGATCTGGGGGAAGCCGCCCACGGCGGTGGGGGTGCAGTAGGTGGATGCCTCCAGGACCTCCAGCAGCTGCTCGCCGGTGACATAGACCACGGCCACGGTGTTGCCGAAGGGGAGAACTGTATTCACGTCGTTCTTGCTGATATCGCCCTTGGCGATGGGGGCGCGGATGCCGCCGCCGTTGGTCATGGCCACCACGTGGTCATCGTCCACCTCCAGGCCGCCATCCTTGGTCACCAGCCAAACCATGGCGTCGGTAATCAGGTCGCCCAGGTTGGTCTCCTCGGTGCGGTTGCCGGGATCGCGGTCGCCGTTCAGATCCACCGCGGAGGTGGCAAAGGTGGCGCCGTATTCGGCCTCGATTTCGTCCGCGATGGCCTTGGCGCGCTTGGCAACGTCGCTGTCCTCGGACGCCTCAACGTCCTCGGTGGAAACGCTGTCGATGGTGATGGTCTCGCCGTCCAGGATGACCCGGCCCACGCTGGCCAGCTTGGTGCCGGTGGAGGTCAGGTAGGTGCCGCCCACCTTGCCGGAGCCGCCGGTGGCCTCCCTGACGGCCTCCAGGGTGGAGTGGGAGTGGCCGTCGATGAACACGTCAATGCCGGTGACCTTGCCCAGCAGGTCGACGGAGCGGTTCTTGGTGGCGGCAGTCTCATCGTCGATGCCCAGGTGGCCCAGGCAGATGATGTAATCGCAGCCCTCATCCTGAAGTGCCTTCACCTCGGCTTGGGCCAGGGCGTACATCTCCTCACCGCCCACAAAGGTGACGCCCGCGATCTTGGCGGGGTGGGCTTTGGTGGCGGTCTCGGGGGTGCTCAGGCCGAACACGCCGATCTTCTTCCCGCCGGCATCCAGCACGATGTGGGCGTCAAAGGGGGTCTCGCCCTCATACTTGATGTTGGCGGCCAGGATGGGGAAGCCTGCGGCTGTTGCCAGCTTCTTCAGGTTGGCGTAGCCGTAGTCGAACTCATGGTTGCCGGGGGCGGCCACGTCATAGCCCACCAGGTTCATCAGCTCCACGGCGGTGGCGCCCTCGGAGTCGCTGACGTTGGTGGTGCCCTGGATGAAGTCGCCTGCGTCCATCAGCAGGACAACGGCCCCGGCCTCTTCATACTGGGCCTTGAGGGCGGCCACCTTGGCGTAGTTCTCAATGGCACCGTGGACGTCGTTGGTGTGGAGGATGACGATTTTGCCCTCCATCTCCACGCCGTCAACGGGCGCGGCAAAGGCGGGGACAGCCAGGCTGAACGCCAGGACCAGTGCCAGCAGCAGGGCCAGGAGCTTGCTTTGTACTCGTTTCATTGGTTCACCTTTCCTTCCTTATTTTTCTCTTTGCCCGGCCGGTTTTCCATGTGCCGCACCAGCCAGCCATACCACCATTATACAAACAACCGGTGGTTCTTTCAAGAGCATCTTGGCAAATTGGCCCAATTTTTCGCGGGGCGGGCGGTACAGGGGGATGGACGCGGGGATGGGGCCAAAACAGCCCTCCCGCCGGAGCGGGAGGGCGTTCCATTATTTTGCGGCCCAGCTCCCCGTGGCGGCGGCGGTGAGATAGGCGTTGATGAAGCCGTCCAGGTCGCCGTCCATCACCCCATTGACGTTGGAGGTCTCAAAGGCGGTGCGGTTGTCCTTGACCAGCTGGTAGGGCATAAACACGTAGGAGCGGATCTGGCTGCCCCATTCGATTTTGAGCTGCACGCCCTTGATATCGGAGATCTTGTCCAAATGCTCCTGCTCCTTGATCTGCATCAGCTTGGAGCGCAGCATCTTCATACAGGTCTCCTCGTTCTGGAACTGGGAGCGCTCGGTCTGGCAGGACACCACAATGCCGGTGGGCTTGTGGATGAGCCGGACGGCGGAGGAGGTCTTGTTGATGTGCTGGCCCCCCGCGCCGGAGGAGCGGTACACCTGGCGCTCAATATCCTCGTCCCGGATATCCACCTCCACGCTGTCGTCCAGCTCGGGCATGACCTCCACGGCGGCGAAGGAGGTCTGCCGTCGGGCGTTGGCGTCGAAGGGGGAGATGCGCACCAGGCGGTGGACGCCGTGCTCGCTCTTGAGGTAGCCGTAGGCGTTGTCCCCCTCAATGCGGATGGCGGCGGACTTGATGCCCGCCTCGTCGCCGTCCTGGTAGTCCAGCACCGAATAGGTAAAGCCGTGGCGCTCCGCCCAGCGGGTGTACATGCGATAGAGCATCTGGGCCCAGTCCTGGGCCTCGGTGCCCCCCGCCCCGGCCTGGAGGGAGACGATGGCGGTGGAGTTGTCGTATTCCCCGGACAGCAGGGTGGACAGCCTGGCGGTCTCCATCTCCTTCACCAGGGCGTCGAAGCCGGACTCCACCTCGGGGATGAGGGATTCGTCCTCCTCCTCGTTGCCCATCTCGCACAGGGTCATCAGATCGTCCCAGGCCCCCTGGCGCCTGGCCTGGGCGTTTACCTTGTCCTCCAGGTTGCTGATGCGCTTTTGTACCTTGCGGGCCTTTTCCACGTTGTCCCAGAAGCCGTCGGCGGCGGACTGGGCGTGGAGCTCGTCCAGCTCCCGCGCGGCGCTGTCCAGGTCCAGCGCCTCCCCCAGCTTATCAAGCTCGGGCTTCAGGTTGTTGAGCTTTACCCGGTATTCGTCAAATTGAAGCATGGCGTTTTCATCCTTCCACAGCATTTTCCGTACAATTATATAGAACGCCGGGCCAAATGTAAAGGGGAAAAGCAAAAAACCGCCCGGGCCCCGCGGGGCGGGGGGCCGGACGGCTTACCGCTGGCTGACCTGGGGCCCGGTCTGGCCCAAAAAGATCAGGTCGTCCACATCCTGCTGGGAGGGATCGGCGCTCCGGGCCGGGAGATATCTTTCTGTCATGTTCATCGCTCCTTTTTCTGTTCTGCGCGCACCTTGGATTGTGCCATACAGACCAGCATATGCACGGGGGAATGCAAGGATGACAAGAATTTTTTGAAGAGGGCCCCGCCGCTCCGGCCGGGGCGGGCATTTTGCGCCGGCCAGGTTGCAAAGCGGCCCGCAGCTATGCTATACTGGGAAAAATGGTGGGGCGCGGCCCCTGAAAGGAGTTTTGATGATGGATACCATGTTTCCCGAGGTGAAGGGCCGGTTTGGCTTTGGCTGCATGCGGCTGCCCATGGCGGGCGAGGAGGTGGACCTGGAGCGGTTTGCCGCCATGACGGACCGCTTTTTGGAGGCGGGCTATAATTATTTCGACACCGCCCACGGCTACATCAGCGAGAAGAGCGAGACCGCCATCCGCGCCTGCCTCACCTCCCGGCATCCCCGGGAGTCCTACATCCTCACCGACAAGCTCAGCGGGAACTACTTTGAGAAGGAGGCGGATATACGCCCCCTCTTCCAGTGCCAGCTGGCCGCCTGCGGGGTGGAGTATTTCGACTTTTACCTGCTCCACGCCATGGCCGCCGCCTGGTATGACCACTACACCGGCTGCCGGGCCTTTGAGATCGTCCAGGAGCTGAAGGCGGAGGGGAAGATCCGCCATGTGGGCATGTCCTTCCACGACACGGCGGAGGTGCTGGACCGCATCCTCACCGACCACCCGGAGCTGGAGGTGGTCCAGCTCCAGTTCAACTACCTGGACTTCGACGACCCCAAGGTGCAGAGCCGGGCGTGCTATGAGGTGTGCGTGAAGCACAGCAAGCCCGTCATCGTCATGGAGCCGGTGAAGGGGGGCAAGCTGGCTGACCCGCCCCAGGCGGCCCGGGCGGAGCTGGCGGCGCTGGGCGGGCTGAGCCCTGCTGGGGTAGCGCTGCGGTTCTGCGCCAGCTTCCCCAATGTGCGCATGATCCTGTCCGGTATGGGCAGCATGGACATGATGGAGGACAACCTGTCCGCTATGGCCCGGCCGGAGCCTTTTGGGGAAGCGGAGATGCGGGCGGTATTCCGGGCCCGGGATGTGCTGGCCGCCCAGCAGGCCATTCCCTGTACCGGGTGCCGTTACTGTGTGGACGGCTGCCCCATGTCCATCCCTATCCCGGAGCTGTTTGCCTGCGTCAACGACAGGGCCCAGGGGAGGGAGGGGGCCGGCTATGCCCGGGTGACCGAGGGCCGGGGACGGGCCTCCCAGTGCGTGAAGTGCGGGAAATGCGAGGAGATATGCCCCCAGCACCTGGAGATCCGAAGCCTGCTGGACCGGACGGCCCGGATGTTTGAGTGACAAAACCGCGGGGCGGCATGGCAAACGCCATGCCGCCCCGCGGCGATTTTATCGGAAAGGGGGCCGGTCACGGGTGGACGATGTGCAGGGCCTGGGCGGGGACGGTCTCCTCGTAAATACCCAGGCTGTTGACCAGCTCCAGCACGGCTTCATCATCCAGATGCCAGTAAGGGCTGATCCACTCGCCCTCCAAGGAGGCGGCGTTGAGGGCGGAATCCAGATCCATGCCGATGGCCTGGGTGCCGAAGAACACCATGTCGTTCAGCGGCATGTCGGAGACCACGTACTGGCTGAAGGTGTTGATGAGGGAGGTGACGTTGGTCACGTTGGACGGGGTGATGGCCTGCTTGGCCAGGGCGGTGAGAAAGGCGCGCTGGGTGGCGGTGCGGCCGATGTCGGCGCTGGGATAGCAGTTGCGGCAGCGCATGACGCCCTCCGCCTTGCTGCCGTCCAGCAGCTGGTAGCCCGCCTTGATGTGAATGTGCAGATCCTGAAGGGGGTCGTCATAATCCATATCCACCGGCACGTTAAACCATACCCCGCCGATCTGGTCCACGATGGAGGAGAACGCCTTCAGATTCACCGACACATAGTAGTCCACCGGCACGCCCAGCAGATCCCGGACCGCCGCAGCCACCGCCGTCTCGCCCCCGGCGTAGGTAGAGTTGATTTTGCGGTACTTGCCGTTGGAGTAGATCACCGTGTCCCGGGGGATGGAGATGAGGGAGGCGGTTTTTGCCTTGGTGTCGAACACGCCCAGCATGATGGTGTCGCTGCCGCCTATGTCCGCCACTCCCAGCAGCAAGCAGGTGTAGACCCCCTTCCGGCGGGTGAGCACCAGGGGGGTGGGGGTGGCCTCGGCCGGATCGTCCGACTCCGCCGGGGGGGCGGAGGGGCCGGCGGGCTGGGGCGGGATGGTGACCTGGGAGTCTACCGTGGGCTCGGGGGCGAATATCTTGAGGGCCGCAAAGCCGACCACTACCACCAGGGACAGGCCGAACAAAACGAAATAGAGGATTTTGACCAGACGGAGCAGAGGAGAGGCTTTCCTTCTGGCTTTGCGCTTGGCAGAAGTACTCATGGGGGGCTTCCTTTCCAAAAAGGCCTGTCGAAGGGCCTCGTATTATGTCAACTTTAAACCGTTCCCTAGTATAGCGGAAGCCGGCAAAAAATACAAGGGGGCGTTGATGAAGATTTAGTAAATAAATTACCCGCTGCCAGCCCTTGACATTGGGGATATTCACGGCTAAAATTGTAACCGCAGAAATTTCAGCCATTGCGGGCGGGCATCCCCGTCCTGCCCCACAAGAAAGGAACCAAACCATGAGACACATGAAATTCCAGGCCCTTTTGCTGGCCTTGTCCCTGCTGTTTGCCCTCGCCGCCTGCAAGCCCGCGGCGGCGGACCCCTCCGAGGCGCCCTCCGAACCGGCGGTCCCCAGCGCGGAGCCCACGGTGGAACCCGCTCAGGAACCCTCTGCGGAGCCCTCCGGCGGGATCACCGGCGTGGAGCCGGGTCCGGGTATGCGCATCGCGGTGCTGTCCGGGCCCACCGGCGTGGGGGCGGCCAAGCTGCTGGACAACATCGACAATAACCCCGCCGCCCTCCATGGGAGCGGCTACAGCTACGCCATCGCCAATGATAACAGCGAGCTGGTGGCCAGCCTGACCAAGGGGGAGGTGGACATCGCCACCGTGGCCTCAAACATGGCGGTGAACCTGTACGGCAAGACGGACGGCGGGGTGCAGATCATCGCCGTGGGCACCCTGGGGGTGCTGCACATCCTGGAGGGCGGCGGGAAAACGGAGATCAACAGCCTGGCCGACCTGGCGGGCAAGACCGTCTATGCCGCAGGCCAGGGGGCCAACCCGGAATACGTTTTGCGCTACCTTCTCCAGGAGAACGGCCTGGAGATTGGGAAGGACGTGGAGGTGGTCTTTGCCGACGCCTCCGAGATCAGCGCCAAGCTGCTGTCCGGGGAGATTGAGTGCGCCATGCTGCCCGTCCCCGCCGCCACCGCCGCCATCATAAAGGGCGGGGGCAGCGTGCGCCAGGCCATCGACCTCACCGAAGCGTGGGACAGTCTGAAGAACGGCAGCCAGCTCATCATGACCGCCGTGGTGGCCCGCACCGAGTTTGTCCAGACCTATCCCGATCTGGTGGACGCGTTCCTTGCAGATTATGAGGCGTCCATCGACTTTGTGAACAACAACCAGGACGCGGCGGCGGAGATGATCGCCAGGCTGGGGATTACCCCCAGCGCGGCCATCGCCAAGCAGGCCATCCCCCAATGCCATCTGGCCTTCCTGAGCGGGTCGGACATGGTGGCGGCCATCTCCGACTACTACTCGGTGCTGTGGTCCGTCGACCCCGCCTCCGTGGGCGGCTCCCTGCCCGACGACGGGATCTACTGGTGGACAGAGTGACATGATGCGATGCGTTTTGGGTTGAAAAAAGCGTTACAGGCGGCGGCACCCCCAGCCCTCTGGCTGGGGGTGTGGCAGCTTGCGGCGTTGGCGGCGGGCCGGGAGCTGCTCCTCCCCGGCCCGCTGGCGGTGGGAGAGCGGCTGCTGGTCCTGGCGGGGACGGCGGACTTCTGGCTGTCGGTGGGCTCCACCCTGGGGCGTGTGTTCCTGGGCCTCCTCTGGGGGGCGCTGGCGGGGGCGGCGCTGGCCTTTGCCACCCATTTCTCCCCCTGGGCGGACCGGCTGATCTCCCCGGCTGTGCGGGTGGTGCGGGCCACGCCGGTGGTGTCCTTCATCCTGTTGGTGTACCTGTGGGTGGCCCGAAGCGCCATTCCCTGGGTCATTGCGGGGCTGATGGTGCTGCCGGTGGTGTGGGGCGCTCTGGGCGCGGGGCTGGACAGCCTGGACAAGCAGCTTTTGGAATTTGCCCGGGCCTACCGCTTTACCCGGTTCAAAACCCTGCGGCTGGTGTGCCTGCCCGCCCTGCGCCCCCAATTTTCCGCCGGACTGCTTACCGCCTTTGGGCTGGCCTGGAAGTCCGGGGTGGCGGCGGAGGTGCTGTGCCCCCCTGCCTACGCCATCGGCTCGCGCATCCAGCAGGCGAAGCTGGGGCTGGAGACGGCGGACCTGTTCGCCTGGACCCTGGCCATCGTGGCGCTGTCCCTGGCGCTGGAGAAGCTGCTCCGGCAGGTGCTGAAAAGGGGGGACAGGGCGTGATTAAGCTGGAAAATATCACCCTGCGTTATGGGGGGAAGCTGGTGCTGGACCGCTTTTCCCTGGAGCTGCCGGGCCGGGGCTTCACCGCTCTGTCCGGGCCCTCGGGCTGCGGCAAGACCACCCTGCTGCGGGTGCTGGCCGGGCTGGCGGCCCCCGAGTGCGGCACGGTGTCCGGCATTGATCCGGCCCGGACGGCATTTTTGTTTCAGGAGGACCGGCTTCTGCCCTGGCGGACGGTTCGCCAGCACATTGCCGACGTGCTTCCCCGGGCCCGCCGGGGGGAGGTTGGGAAATGGCTGGCCTTTGCCGAGATGGAGGGGGAAGGGGACGCCTGCCCCGCCGGACTGTCCGGCGGCATGGCCCGGCGGCTGGCGCTGGCCCGGTGCGCGGCGCTGGGCGGGGAGCTGCTTTTGCTGGACGAGCCCTTCGCCGGGGTGGACCCGGCCCGGACGGCCCGGATGCTGGAGCGCCTGCGGGCGCTGGACGTGCCCGTGGTGCTGGCCAGCCATCAGTCCCAGGTGCTCTCGGCCTGTGAGCGGATGATTGCGCTGGACGGGCCGCCGCTGGTACAAATATAAGGGGCGCCCCGGCATACCGGCCGGAGCGCCCCTTTTTCAGCGTTTGGTGATGACCACGTGAACCAGGTCGCCGTCCCCCTTGCCCAGCTGCTTTCGAATGGCCTTCAATACGCCGATGATATAAGAGGGATTGCCCTGGGCGTCCTTGACGCCCATGTTTACGATGCTGCCGTCATAGGGCAGTGCGTCAAACGTGGCGCTGACCTTTACCCACCCCGCGCCAAATTCCTCCCGGATATCCCACGGGAAGATAGCATACGCGCCGCCGCGGTCCTTCAGCTCGTGGATGACGGCGTCAAATTCATACCTGTCCTTCATGTCCCGCTCCTAATTCCATGGTGGATTTACGCGCCGGAGCATGGTTTAATATTGATTCACCCAGTTGGAGATGAGCCACTGGGGCACCAGCCACGCGGCCATAAAAACCAGAAAGTTGGCGGGCGTCAGCGAGGCGTAGGCCCCCACCGAGGTGAGGTAGAAGGTGAGGCACAGCCCGAGTACCGACCCGGCCAGCGCGAAAGCCAGCCCCAGCCGGACGGCCAGCCGCAGCCGCCGGCCGCCCACCACCGCGTCGCAGTAGGGCCCCAGCCCCTCCCGGCTGAGCAGGGCCACCAGATCCCCCGCCTCCTCCGGGGCGGGCTTGGACAGGTCCAGACGCCGGTCCACAGGGGGAAATTCCATCTTGTCCACCGGCAGCTTGAACTTCTGCTCCAGCAGGGCGGGGATGAGGTTGGGGTCCCGGGTGGCCAGCACCGGGGCGGCCCCGGCCCCCATCAGGGCGGACAAGCTGGGGTTGACCGCGCCGCTCATGGCGTAGTTGAGGAGAAACAGCCCGGAAAGCTGGCCGTTGATGGCGCAGAAAATGGCGTTTTTTACGTTGTGCCCGGGGGGGATGAGCACCTCCATCAGGTGCATATAGGCGGCGGTGCCCACCAGTACCTCCTGGCTGCGGATGATGCCGGAGGCGCCTCCCTCGTGCCACTCCAGGCCGGACACCTCCCGGTAAAGGGCGCCGTAGGTGCGCAGCAGGTCGTGGAAGGGCCGGGTGAGGCCGCAGTCCATCACCCGGAGCATGGTGGCGGTATAGCCCACCACCTTCTCCGTGGCCACGCCGCCGAACACCTTCACCTGGGCCACCTGCACCGAGCCGGTGGGGAACAGGTCCAGGTCGCTGACGATGACGCCCCCCTGCCCGCACCGGGCGGCCCCCGGCCACCCGGCCAGCACCGCCCCCACCCGGTTGAGGCGCTGGGTCAGCTTTTGGTAGGGCAGGGCAAAGGCCAGCAGGGCCGGCCAGGAGGCGGCGGCGGTGAAGCAGGCGGAGGCCGCCCACAGGACGCGCTCCGGGGCCTTCTGCCCCGCCGAGGCCATGAGGGCGCACAGCGTGGCCCCCAGCAGCAGCAAGGGGGCGGCGACGCGGTAGGCGGCATGTCCGCCGTCCTCCAGCTGGAGCTGGCTGCCAAAGCCCAGGCTGGAGCCTGAGCTCTTGGTATAGGTGGGCTTGCTGGACCAGAGGGTGGGATGGATGGACACCACATAGGGGGTTTTGACCTGGGAGGCCGCCTTGGCGGCCATGCGGTCGGCCCGGCGGCGGCGGTGCTCCCCGTCCAGGGCGAGGGCCAGCCCCAGGGCGGTTACGGCCGAAAAGGGCATAAAGCCCGCCCGGCCCGGCATACGGGGGGCGGTGAGGCCGTCGGCCAGGGTGAAAAGGAGGGCGAAGAGCAGCACGCTCTCCCCCCGGGGACGGAGGGTGAAGAACTGCTTTGCCCCGGCGGCAAGAATCTCATAGCACAGCAGCGCCGTGAGGGCCAGCAGGGCGGTGAGCACCCAGCAGCGCAGCTGGAATACCTCCAGCCCCAGCGCCGCCAGCTCCCCGGCCAGCGCGTTCCAGGGCAGAGGGGGCAGCTCCACCGAGCACAGCGCGGCCAGCAGGGCCAGCAGCAGGGCGAACCTGGCCCGGACGGCCTGGGCCTTGAGCCCCTTCTGGTACTGGGCGGCCAGCTGGGCGGGGGGCGTGTCGGGAGGCAGCTGCTTGGGCTTGACCAGGCGCAGCCTGGGGCGGCGGGGCGGGGCGCTGCTGTCGGGCAATACCTCCCGGTCCACGCCGGGGGTGTATTTTTCCGCCTTGCGGGCCTGCTCGTCGGGCTGGGCCTGGTCGTACATGTGGTCGGCAAAATGGTCCGCCCGGCGCAGCAGGGTGTGGAGCCGGGCCCCGATACTCCGGCCCACGCCCTCCGGCACAATCTCCGGGATGGGCTTGTCTTCTTTTACGGGAGGCTTTTTCACCAGCCGGATGGTGGGCTCGTCCCCGCTGTCCTGGGGCGGGGCGGAGGGCATGGGGGGAAGCTTTTCTGTGGGGAAGTCCACCACCTTGGAGGGCTGTCCGGGCTTTGGGCTGCGCTGGCCCTTGGAGCCGTACTCCGCCAGGATCTCGTCCACGGTGTACTCACGCCCGCCCGGCTTTTTCATCTCATCGGACATGGATACGCCTCCTCACCCGCGCTGCCGCACGGCCTCGTATAATACAATAGCCGCCGCTGCGGAGGCGTTAAGGGAATTGAGCCGTCCCTTCATGGGGATAGACAACAGGAAATCGCACTGCTCCCGGACCAAGCGGCCCATACCGTCCCCCTCGCTGCCGATGACAATGGCGGCAGGGCCCCTCAGATCCGCGCCGTACAAGGGGGCGCCGCCATCGGCGGCGGTCCCGAATACCCACAGCCCCTCCTCCTTCAGCCTCTTGAGGGCGGCGGTGAGGTTGGGCACCCGGGCCACGGGAAGATAGCTCACCGCCCCGGCGCTGGTTTTGGCCACAATGGCGGTGAGTCCGGCGGAGCGGCGCTTGGGGATGATGACCCCGTGGGCCCCGGCGCACTCCGCCGTGCGGATTACCGCACCCAGGTTGTGGGGGTCGCTGAGCTCGTCGCATACCACGATCAGGGGGGGCTCCCCCCTGTCCCGGGCGGCGCTGAGAATGTCGTCCACGCTGGCGTACTCCCGCACGGCGGCCACGGCGATGACGCCCTGGTGGCTCTTGGTGCGGCTCATGCCGTCCAGCTTGCGCCGGTCCGCCTCAGTGACCACGATACCCTTGTTCCGGGCGGTGGAGGCGATGTGGCCCAGGGTGGCGTCGGTCTCCCCCCGGGCGATGTAGATTTTATCAATGGCCGTCCCGGCCCGGAGGGCTTCGATAACGGCGTTGCGGCCCTCGATGAGGCCGTCGGGCTGCGCCTCCTGGGGCGGGCGGCGGTTTTGGTCGTCTCGCATGGGAAAATCTCCTTTGTACGGCGTTTGTGGATAGTATACCATAAACTCCGGCCGGGGAAAAGGGGGGAGGGCGCTTTTCCTGCCCCCATTTTTCGTCATAGAAAGTTTACACCCCCGTTAAGAAGATTTCTTGTTTTTAACGGGAAGATGTGGTATACTGCCATAATAGTATCACAAAAAACAGGCCGGAGCCCCGCTTCGGTTTTGCAAAGGAGGCTGCAAGAATGGCCGGCCCAATGAAACCAAACGACCCCAACCGCCGGGAGGACCCCAACGGCGGCGATGATAAAAAACGCGCCCCGCTGGGCTTTTTCAGCATCGTGCTGTGGGCGGTGATGCTGGTATTCATGCTGAACATGTGCCGCAGCAGGGTGGAGAGCGCCACGGTGGAGACGATTCCCTACTCCACCTTCTATGAGTGGGTGGACCAGGGCTATGTGGCGGAGGTGAAGCTGGACGCCAACGTGTATACCTTCACCCTGAAGGAGGACGCGCCGCCGCTGAAGGAGCTGGTGGACAAGATGTCCGAGAGCTACGGCGCCGGGGCGCTGGGCAACCTGTTCAACCAGCTGGACCGCCAGGACCTGGAGAGCGCCGCCAGCAGCACCATCCGCTTCCAGGTGGGCCCGGTGAACGAAAAGGACCTGGTGGGGCGGCTGGTGGAGCATGGCGTGCAGTTTGCGCGCGACCCGGTGACCCAGGAGCAGCAGATGATGAACATGGTGGCCGGTACGGTGCTGCCCATCCTGCTGATGGTGGTATGCCTGATGCTGCTCTACCGCTATATGTTCAAGAAGATGGGGGCCGGGGGTGGCTTCGGCGGCATCGGCGGCGTGGGCAAGTCCAACGCCAAAGTGTACGTGGAGAAAAAGACCGGCGTGACCTTCCGGGACGTGGCGGGGCAGGACGAGGCGAAGGAGAGCCTGGAGGAGATCATCGACTTCCTCCACAATCCGGGCAAGTATACCGAGATCGGCGCCAAGCTGCCCAAGGGGGCGCTGCTGGTGGGCCCGCCGGGCACCGGTAAGACGCTGTTGGCCAAGGCCGTGGCCGGCGAGGCCAACGTGCCCTTCTTCTCCATCTCCGGCTCCGACTTTGTGGAGATGTTCGTGGGCGTGGGCGCGTCCCGTGTCCGCGACCTGTTCAAGGAGGCCAGCAAGATGGCCCCCTGCATTATCTTCATCGACGAGATCGACACCATCGGCAAGAGCCGCGACAACCGCATGGGCGGCAACGACGAGCGGGAGCAGACCCTGAACCAGCTGCTGGCCGAGCTAGACGGCTTCGATCCCGGCAAGGGCGTCATCGTGCTGGGGGCCACCAACCGGCCCGAGGTGCTGGACAAGGCGCTCCTCCGTCCCGGGCGCTTTGACCGGCGCATCACCATCGACCGGCCCAATCTGGCGGGGCGGCTTGCCACCCTCCAGGTGCACACCCGGAAGATCAAGCTGGCCGAGGACGTGGATCTGAATAAGATCGCCCTGGCCACCGCGGGCTGCGTGGGGGCGGATCTGGCCAACCTGGTGAACGAGGCCGCCCTGCGGGCGGTACGCAAGGGCCGCCGCCTGGTCACCCAGGAGGACTTGCTGGCCTCCTTTGAGTTCGTCATCGCGGGCAGCGAGAAGAAAAATTCCGTGCTCACCGAGTTCGAGCGCAGGCTGGTGGCCTATCACGAGGTGGGCCACGCCATGGTGGCCTATAAGCAGAAGAACGCCGAGCCGGTGCAGAAGATCACCATCGTCCCCCACACCGAGGGCAGCCTGGGCTACACCCTGCTGATGCCCGAGGAGGACAAGACCAACCTGCGCACCAGGGAAGAGCTGATGGCCAAAATCGCCGTGTCCATGGGCGGGCGCGCCGCCGAGGAGGTGGTGATGAACACCATGACCAACGGGGCCTCCCAGGATATCCAGGAGGCCACCAACATCGCCCGCAACATGGTGGCCATGTACGGCATGAGCGAGGAATTCGGCATGATGGCCCTGGGCAGCGTGCGTAACCAGTATTTGGACGGAGGCTACGGCCTGGACTGCGCCCAGGACACCGCCGCCGTGATGGACAAGGCGGTAAAAGCGGTGATCGACGTGTGCTACAAGGAGGCGGTGGAGGTCATTCGCGCCAACCGGGAGGACATGGACAAGGTGGTGGCCTACCTGCTGGAGAAGGAAACCATCACCGGCGGCGAGATGGTGGCCATCCTGGAGGGCCGGGACCCGGCTCTGGTGGAGGGGGCTTATACCTCCACCCGCACCAAGCAGCTGCCGGGGGACATTGAGCCCCCCGCCCGGCACGTCCACATGACCGACGAGCCCATCCCCATGCCCTCGCCGGAGGGGGACGGGGAAAAGGGCCCGGATGAAGGGCCGGAGAAGCCGGAGGAACCGAAAGAGTAGACGAAAGCCCCGCCCGGAGCGTCGCTCCGGGCGGGGCGCTGCATTTGAGAGGAGCGGCGTCAATCCTCCAGGCCTAGCTGGTTCAGCGCGGCCTGGAACCAGGGACGGTTGACGCTTTCCAGCTCATAGCTGGGGTCGTTGTTCAGCTTCTCCACCAGCTCCTCAGAGAGCTCATAGGAGGGCTGGCGCACGCCGTCGATGACCAGGTAGGTGTCGGCGTAGTCGAGCCCGGTCAGGGAGCCGGTGCCGCTTTCCGTACCAAAGAACTCGGCCCAGCCGAAGTGGTCCACGGTGCCGCCCACAATGACATAGCCCTTGTTGCCGGTGGCGGGGTCTGTGTGCTCATAGATATAAGGTGTATTCTCGTCGATGAGGCCGGTGAGGTCGGTGCGCTCGCTGCCGTTGACGAACCAGAGCTTGCCGCCCTCTTGGACAATGGGCGTGTAATTCTCATCGCCCCAAACCATTTCCACGCTGCCGATGGTGTCCTCAACGCCGTTGGGCGGCATGAAAACCACCGAACCGCCGCTCATGAAGTTATACACCTGGGCGGGCAGGCCCGCCGCGATGGACAGTACGCACCCCACCGCCAGCGCCGCCGCTAAAATCACCTTGCCCATCCGGGGCATACGCCGCTTCTGGGTCCGTTTCTCGCTATTCTCCAACATGTTCATAATTTCCTCCTTTTTACGCTCACTCATTTGAGCCTGTTCCATCATGTGCCAATAGTTGTTCATCGTCGCTCAGCTCCTTTCTCAGCATGGCACGGGCCCGTGCCATGCGCGTCTGGACCGCCGTGCGGGAGATGTGGAGTACCTCTCCGATCTCCCCCTGGTCGTAGCCCTCCCAGTAGTAGAGGTGGATCACCGCCCGGTATTTGGGAGGCAGGGACATCACCGCCTCCCACACCGCCCGGTCGGCCTGGTCCTGAAAGGGGATGGATTCCTCCAGCTCCCCCACGTTCCGCCGCCAGAAGGATCTCAGCTGGCTTTTGCACAGGTTGGCGGCGCAGGTGAGCAGCCAGCTTTTCTCCCGTCCCGGCAGAAGGACCACCTTGCCCTCCGCCAGCTTGAGGAACACGCTCTGGCACACGTCCTCCCCGTCGGCGCGTGAGCCCAGGTAGCTGTACGCCAGCCGGAACACATCGTCGCCGTATTTGCGGAACAGGTCCGTCAGTTGTTCTGCGCCCATTGCGGGTCACTTCCTTTCGCCGCCGTTTGCCGTAATGGCCATCGCGCTGCTGTGACGTTGGGATTGGCACGTATGGGCCGTATGCGCCTGTCCTCACGCCTCTTTGTGATCACGCCCATAAAACGATTGAAGGGGCCCGATTATCACACGCCCCTAAAAATTTTTCAAAAAAGCGGCTGGCGGGAACGCTCCGGCCAGCCGCTTACCATATATAATTAGGGCTGTGCCAACGCCTGGGCCCGGCTGAGAAAGTACCGCTCCCGGTCGATGACATGCCGGCGCAGGTAGTCGGCCCAGTGCTTGTACGCGCTGTAGGCGAAATGGCAGCCGTCGCTGGCAAGCTCCGCGGGGAGCTGGCCGTCCTCGCCCAGGTACGCCTCGGCGGTGTTGAGCAGTACCACTTTTTTCTCCGCAGCAAGGCGGACGATGGCGCTGTTGAACTGGCTCAGCTTCTCGTTGCTGATGTAGTCGGCCAGCTTATTGGCACGGCACAGCGCGTCGTTTACCGGGGGCATGATTTGGAGGTACACCACCGCGTCCGGCTGGAGCTGGACTACCTTGTCCAGCAGCTCGCCCAGGCCCTGCTCATAGCTCTCGGCGGGGTAGCCCAGCTCGTTTATGCCCAGCATGATGTACACGCTCTCATACTGCTTCAGGGTCAGGACCTCCAGAAGATTATACTTCTGCCCGTCCACCTCGAATACCCGGTAATCCTCGCTGTCCGCCTTGAACACCGTCATTCCCCGGGCCCAGTAGAAGTCGCCGTGCTTCAGGCCGCTGAAGAGCTGAAGGCCCTCGGTCCGGGAGTCGCCCAGGTACACCGCCGTGTCAAAAAAAGCGTCGTCCTCCACCGCTTCTCCCCCCTCCAGCGGCGTGCCGAACTCATAGGGCTCCGGCGGCTCCGGCGTGGGTTCAGGGGAGGGGGTGGGGGCGGGCGAAGGCTCCGTGGCGGCGGGGGCCTCCGTGGCGGCCGGGGGGGAGGGGCTGGGCACATCGTGCCCAGATGTGGTCCCGCAGGAGGACAGCGGGACCAACAGCAGCATGCACAGCAGCAGGGACAGGACTTTGACGGGCATTTCGATCAGGGCTCCTTTGTGTTGACTTCTGTGTTATGTTAATATCTGGCCCCAACTGGGTCAAGACGGGGATGGTTATGAAGCGGAATCAAAATTGTTACAGGGGAAGCTTATCCCCGCCGGGTCCGCCGCCACAGATGGAGGGAGGCGGACACCAGCAGCAGCCCCAGCGCCAGGCACCCCGCGATGCCGAAGGTGCGGAAAAAGGTGTTCCAGAACAGCTCGGTGTGCCCCCGCAGGCCGTAGTCCATGGCCTGGTAGACGGTCAGGCCGGGGACCAGGGGGAAGATGCCGATGACCAGATAGGAGGTGGCGGGGCAGCGCCGCCGCCGGGCCATAGCCTCCGACCAGGCGGATACCGCCACCGCCGCCAGCAGGTTGGCCAGGAAGATGTTGGCCCCCAGCCCGGAGAAGAGCAGGTACACCGCCCAGCCCAGCGCGCCCCCCAGGGCGCACAGCGCCGCCCCCACCCCCTGGGCGTTGACGGGCAGGCAGAAGCCCAGGCAGGCCACAAAGGCCAGCAGGCAGGACACCGCCGGGGGATAGGCCGCGGTGCTCCCCCCGGCCTGGACGGGCCACAGCCCCCGGAACAGTGCCATGGCGGCCCCCGCCCCCAGGGCGATGGCCGCCGCCGACAGCAGTGCCCGGGCAAAGGTGGCAAGGCCGGACACCATATCCCCGGTGAGCAGGTTGCTCATAAAATTGGTGAACACCAGCCCGGGCACCAGCACCATGATGCCCCCGGCCAGGGTGACCTCCAGGCTGATGGGCGCGCCCAGCGCCCGCATGGCGCAGGAAGCCGTCCCCAGCACAAAGGCGGACGCCAGGGTGGACAAAAAGGCGTTGCCCCCCGCCTGCTCCAGACAGGCCAGACACGCCCCGCAGGCCAGCCCCGCCAGCCCCGCGCACCAGGCCTCCGCCCAGCCGCCGCCGAAAAACAGCGCAAAGAAAAACGCCCCCACGAAATACCCCGCCACCCGCAGGCGCATGGGATAGCGCCGCAGCTGCGCCGCCTCCCGGCGGCACTGGGCGAGCAGCTCCCCCGGGTCGTCCGGCGGGGCGGCGCACAGGCGGCGGGACAGGTCGTTGAAGCGTTCAATGCCCTCGATATTCAGCGTGGAAGAGGGCACCCGGCGCATCACCGTGCACACCCGGCCGTCCGGCTCCCGGGCGCTGGCCCAGACGCAGTTGGGGATGGCGAATACCTCCCCCTCCAGGCCGTAGGCCGCCAGCAGGCGGCGCATGGTGTCCTCCGCGCGCTGGATTTCCGCGCCGTGGCGCAAAAGCTCCCGGGCCACCTCGCAGCAGCCGGAGAGAAGGGTGTCGTAGTCCATAAAAGGGCCTCCTCATGGGGAAAGGGGCCGGTATCCGGCCCCTTTCTTGATGGGTTACTGCTTCAGCCCGGAGATATAGGCGTCAATCAGGTCTTTCAACTCTTTTGCGGTATAGGTTTTGTCAGGATTCTGCTCGAAGATGCGAATCAAATCATACGCCATGGCTTTCTGAACGTCCTTGCGCTCGTTTTCGGTGGGCATTCTGCCAGCCTCCTTTCCATTTTGGAGCGTAACACATTATACCATATGGCGGCGGGGGCGGTCAACACGCTTTTTGACGCTTGACAAAGCCGGGGGAGCTGGTATAATAAGCGTATAGAGGCGCTGCCGCAGGCGGTCAGCCCTCACTGATCAAACAAAATCAAAAGTTCTGTATTGACCGCTTGGGTGCCAGCCGAGCGGTCAATACGCTTTTGGGGATATGTAAATCATCAGCAAAAGCGTATTGATAAACCATATCAGGATACGCAGAACCGCGGCCCCGCGCCCATTTCCCATCTGCCCCACCCCCTTTCGCAAGGGAGTGGCCAACCGCCTTTTTTATACGACAGCGCTTATTTTTATTCTAACATGTCCTTTCGAAAAATGCAAGCGCGGCCCCCCTCTGGAAGGGGGTGGAACAGCTTCCATAGAATTTTTCTAAAAAGTTCCGCTAATCCCTTGCAAATTTTTGCCGATATAGTATAATAGTAGCCGTATAACTGTGGCGTCGGAGGCGTCAGCCAATCATTCCGATGGAAGGAGGGCCGAATGCCCGGCCACACCCCGCAACGGGACAACCCGAGCCGGCCAGACCGGCGAGACCCAGGCACTCCCTAGAGAGATCTAAACCAGAACAGGAGGAATACGTACATGAAGAAACGGATTTTGTCAGCCCTGCTCGCGCTCGTCATGGTGCTGGCATTACTGCCTGCCACGGCCTTCGCGGCGACGTCTGCCGAGAGCGGCAGAACCAGCGTCAGATACTACGACAAGATTCAGCCCACCCTGCTGGACGCGGACGGCGCCCCCATCGGCCCCGGCTGGTACTACCAGTTCCAGATGGATGTGGGCAGCAATCGGAAAGAGACCCGCTATGCGCAAGTCAGCAGCGGCGTCATTACCGGCACCAGCACCAGCGGCACCTGGTATGAGAGCGCCCAGGCCGCCCTGGACAAGGGCCAGGCCAGCTTCACCCTGCTGAGTAATCAGACCATCAGCAACTTGAACCGAAACCTCACCGTGGACACCAACGGCAACACCCTGAATATCAGCGGCGCCGACATGACAAAGGTGACCAGCCTCACCGTGACGGACGCCCGGTACGCCGCCGCCATGAAGGCGGGTCGGTCTGCCGACCAGGGCGCGGTGAACTGGAGCATCAACAACGACGGCACTGGCACCCAGAGCTTCACCCTTACCCTGCGCAATGGCGGCAAGCTGTCCGGCAGCGTGACCCTCACCAACCCCGCCAACCACACCATCACCATGACCGACTATGCCAAGATTGAGGGCAGCGTCACCATGAGCGGCAACGCTGCCACCAACGCCAACGCGCAGAATGTCAGCCTGAGCAATCACAGCACGATCACCGGCGCGGTGAATCTCACCGGCAACAGCAGCCGGGTGAACGTGGCCAGCAGTGAGATGGGCGCTCTGACGCTCAAGGGCACCGGCACCCAGCTGAAGGTCGACGGCATCATCTCCAAGGTGGGCGCTGTGACCCTGAACAGCGCCCAGAGCAAGACCACCGGCACCAACGCCACCGTGAACATCAGCCAGGGCCATGTGGAGTCCATCACCCAGACCACCGACAATCTGAAGAGCAACATCAAGATTACCGTGGGTGAGAACGGCTCCGCGGGCGACATTAGGATTGAGAACGGCGCGGACATTACGGTGAACCAGGGCAGCACGGGCGCAATCATCCTGCCCAGCGGCACCCTGACGGTCAACGGCCCCAGCGCCAGGCTGGGCGCGCTGACCCTGAACGGCACCGGCAACACCACCTTTAAGGTGGCCGGCACCGGCAACAGCATTACCAGCGTCAGCGCCAGCAACGGCACCAGCCTGAAGGTGGACATCGCCGCCGAGATCAGCAACACCTTTGGCGCTGTGAGCCTGGACGGCTACAAGGGCCACGGCATCAAGGGCGGCACCTATAAGGGCACCGCTCCCACCGCCGACGCCCTGGCCAACTCCGGCAATGAGGCGCTGATTTATCAGGCCACTGACAGCAGCAAGGTCACCACCTTCTACACCTCGGCCCAGCTGGCCGACGGCCTGTACAAGCAGGCCACCAAAGGCGGCACGCTGACCATCGTGGGCCAGGCGACCACCAGCAGCCCCAGTGGTGTCATCACCTTCATGCGCGGCACCAACAAGGCGGGCGAGCTTAATTACTATGGCGTGACCACCATCCCCATGCTGCCCAACAAGGCGCTGGGCACCCCGGTGGCTACCTGGACGGACACCACCAACAAGAACAAGACCTATAACGCGGGCGGCAGCTACGATGTGCCCCAGGGCGGCGGCAATGTGACTCTGTCCACCCAGGGCGCCAGCCAGGTGGTCACCAAGATCAATGGCCTGAACACGGCCACTGGCACCGGTGCGAACCACAATATCACCGCCTCCCTGAACGGCAATGTGATTACCCTGTCCGGCGCGGTGGAGCCCATCGGCGGCATCGCCACCTTCCAGCTGAACCTGCTGACCGACCTGGTGAACGAAAAGCAGCAGCAGGTCATCATCCCGGTGTGGGTGAACTACAACAGCGTGAACAAGCGCACCTACTTCGGCAACCAGACCTTGGACGGCGGCCTGACCGTCAATGCCGACGGCTCCCGGCTGACCCTGTTCGACGGCAGCACCTATTACACCCTCAACGGCTCCGGCCTGCGGGTGATGGATGAGAACTTTAAGACCGATGTAGACCCTGCCGGCGCGGTGAAGGCCACCTATACCGGTACCGGCGACGCGGCCACCAAGCAGTATTTCGCCAACCTGATCCAGGGCACCCTTAGCGGCGACACCCCTGCCTCCTTTGATTGGAGCAACAGCACCGCCGTCAAGCAGGCGGTGAACGCCGTCCAGGCCGGGATCACCAGCTCCCAGGTTCAGAACTGGCGCGACCAGGCCCAGCGCAAGGCGTGGCAGAACCATTACAGCGGCAGCCCCACCAAGGACCAGTACACCACGGACCCTGTGTCCAAGGATTATACCGAGGTCTACCTGGTGCCCTACCTGAATGTGACCGCCAGCAAGTTCAACCAGAACGGCACCCTCACCGCCGCCCTGAGCGTGTATTACCGCGTTGAGGTGCGCAAGGGTAGTGATGCTACCACAGCGATTGAGGTGCAGGCCGGCCGTGCCTTGGGCACCCTGGGCGAGGAGTTTGACATCGGCGTGGTTGTGAAGTTCGGCAGTACGTTGAACACCATGCTGACCGCTGGTAATAATAATGCATACATGCGCCAGGACGACACCTATGTATACAAAAATGACGCTACCGATGATAATAAGTTTACCATCAGCCACAGCGGCCGGACCGGCCTGGGCACCATCGTGATCGACCAGACCGCCCCGCTGGTGATGCTGGAGCGCAGCAGAGGCGCGACGAATACTACCCACGTGCCCGCCGGTGCCATCGCCTACTACACCACCCTCCAGGCCGCAGTGAACGACACCCAGCCCCAGCCCAAGAACCATGAGGATCGCATCACGGTGCTGAACGGCTATAAGGCCAGCGACTCCATCGACGTCACCGGCCTGGCCCGTACCTTCTATATCAAGGCCGAGGGCAATACCACGCTCACCCGCGCCAGCAACAACTTTACCATGACCCCGGACACCACGGGCAGCCTGTGGACGGTCCAGCTGGCCAAGGAGACCGCCACCGGCACGGTTGCCATCTATGTGACGGACGTGGCCAACGGCAACGCCAGCGCCAGCATTGTCCGCGCCAAGGCGGGCGACACCGTGACCATCACCACCAACCCCAACAGCGGCTACTACACCCTGGGCGTGTCCGCCGTGGGCAGCAACAACACGTCCATTGCGGTCAGCGGCTCCGGCAACAGCTGGTCCTTCAAGGTGCCCGACAACGTGGTTTCCGTGACCGTCACGCCCAACTTCGGCGTGGGCGGGGGCCAGGTCAGCATCAACGTGAATAACGCGACCAACGGCTCCGCCACCGTGAGCAGCGGCACCAACAATGTGACTCAGGGCAGCACCATCACCGTGTACACCGTGCCCAGGGCGGGCTACCGCGCCACCGGCGTGAGCGTGTACTTCAACAACGGCACCAGCGTGAACGCCACCAACACCGGCACGAACACCTGGGTGTTCACCGTGCCCGCGGGCGCTACCACCGCGACCGTCACGCCCAGCTTCACCGTAGAGACCGGCCTGCCCTTCACGGACGTGGGCTCCAACGACTTCTACCTGCAGTACGTGAACTTCGTCTACAAGCACGGCATGATGGAAGGCTTCGGCAACAAGTACACCTTCAACGGCAACGGCAATGTGACCCGCGCCCAGATCGTTTTGATCCTGTACCGTCTGTCCGGCAGCCCCTCGGTGTCCGGCGTGACCAAGTTCAGCGACGTGCCCGCCAACCAGTGGTACAGCGCGGCTGTGGCCTGGGCCTCCAACAACAACATTGTGAATGGGCGGTCCAACAGCATCTTTGACCCCGGCACGGCGGTCACCCGCCAGGAGCTGGCGGCCATCCTGTACCGCTACAACAACTACCGCGGCCTGAGCAACGGCAATCTGTCCAACCTGAGCCAGTTTACTGACCGGGGCTACGTGCAGAGCTACGCCAAGGAGGCCATGCAGTGGGCCGTGGGCAACGGCATCATCAGCGGCACCACCAACACCACGCTCAGCCCCAACGGCACGGCTATCCGCTATCAGGCGGCCGCCATGCTGACCCGTTACTGCCAGAACTTCCTGAAGATGAGCTGAGCGGCAGCGAGAGGCTGAAGAGAAAAACCTAAAAAAAGCGGCCAGCCGGGGAACCGGCTGGCCGCTTTTTAATGAATTAGGGGATTGCAGGGGGTGCGCCGGGCGCTTCCGGCGGCTTAGCCGCCTTGGGCGGCCAGGTATTCCTCCCGGGTGAGCAGCAGGTGGCGGATGCCGTCCACCGTGCCTGCGTCCCGGAAGCCCGCCGCCAGATGGGCCTTCCAAGCGGCCTCCCGGGTGGTCTCGAAGTAGTTGTGGAGGCGGCTGACGCCGCAAACCCGGAAGGCGTGATCCAGCATCAGGCGCAGGGCGGGGGCGGCGTACCCCTGCCCCCGGCAGGGGGCGAAGATCACGATGCCCATGTCCCACCAGTCCTTGTCCGGCGTGTGGTGGAAGTTGACATCGCCGATCCACTCCCCGTCAGACCTGCGCCGGATGTAGGCGTAGAACCGCTCCGGCTCCCGGCCTACCCACTGGGCGTACCACGCCTCCCACTCCTCCCGGGGGAAGTCAATGCAGCCCGTGTCCTGGTGGTAGCCGGGCCAGGGATCGTAGCCTATATTGTAGGACATGGTGGCGGGGTCGGCCATCATCTGCTGGTAAAACCAGAGGTCGTCCAGCTTGGGGATATACAGGTCAAGTTCCATGCTCAGCCCTCCGCGTAGTAGTTGATGAGGCAGCCGGCGAGGATAATGTCCCGCTCCTCCCTTGTCAGGCCGGGGAGGGTGAGGGTCACAGCCTGGGCGGCGGGGCCGTTGGCCCCATGCTGGATGACGGTGGCGGCGATTTCCTCGCCGTCTCCCTCCAGCAGGGCGCGGATGCCGGGCAGGTGCACCTGGTCTCCGGGCTGGAGGTTCAGCGCCCGCAAATCCCCGGCCACAAAGGGCAGCATCCCCCAGTTGACCACGTTGGAACGGTAGCGCTTGGTGGCATACTCCTCCGCCACGTTGGCGCAGCCCCCCAGCACCCGCTGGCAGGAGGCGGCCTGCTCTCTCGCCGAGCCGTCGCCGGGCTTCAGGGCCATCACCAGGGAGCCCAGCCCGGTGCGGGCCGGGTCATAGCCATCCAGGGCCCCCTCGACCTCGGGGGCCTTCGGATTGGTGCGGCGCAGCTGCTCCACCGCTTGGACTGCCTTGGCACGGGGGACGTACTGGGGGTCCTTCCGGGACAGGGCGAACTCGGCCAGCCGCAGGGGGTTGGAGCGGTAGGAGGAGGTCTCCCCGGAGGGGATGAGCTCATCGGTGGTGGTCACCGGGTCGTAGATAGCGGCGCAGCAGGTGAGCAGCAGGTTTTCCGGCAGGGGGATCTGCTCCGGCCAGTCGGCGATGTTGGGGCCGAACACCAGCCCGGCCTCGGGCTGGGGCTTCCCGACGCCGAAGTAGACCCGGGATTGGTATGCGGAATCGTCGTAGCTCCACTGCTCATCGGCCCGGTCTGCGGGCACGTCAGGCAGCTCGTCCGCCCCGGTGAGCACGCCGCCCATCCGGGCGGTGGCGGCGATGGACCGGGCGTCCATGAGGGCCACGTAGGAGATCTGGCCGTCCCCGGGCTTGGAGCCCTCCCGGTTGGGGAAGTTGCGGGTGGAGTGGCGGATAGAGAAAGCCCCGTTGGCGGGCACATCCCCCGCGCCGAAGCAAGGCCCGCAGAAGCAGGAGCGGATGGACGCCCCCGCCGCCATGAGCTGGGCGATGTACCCATTTTTGGTCAGCTCCAGGTTAATGGGCATGGAGCCGGGGTAGCAGGACAGCCAGAAGGCCCCGGAGCCGGTGGAGCAGCCCGTCAAAATCTCAGCCGCCCGCTTCAAATTCTGATAGGCGCCGCCGGAGCACCCGGCGATGACCCCCTGATCCACCAGGAATTGGCCGCCCACGATTTTTTTCACCAGAGAGGGCGCGTTTTTCACCCCCAGCTGCTCCGCCGCGTCCACGTCCACCTGATGGAGCAGGTCGGCCATGTTGGCCTTGAACTCTCTAATGGTATAGGCGTTGGAGGGGTGGAAGGGCAGGGCGATCATGGGCTCCACCTTGTCCAGCTCCACGGTGACCACCCCGTCGTAATACGCGCCCTCCGCCGGGGCCATCTCCCGGTAGCTGTCCCCCCGGCCCAGCAGGGCGAGGGCGGTTTTGGTGTGCGCGTCGGTCTGCCAGACGGAGGACAGGCAGGTGGTCTCGGTGGTCATCACGTCGATGCCGGAGCGGTAGTCCATGGAGAGGGATGCCACGCCGGGGCCGAAGAACTCCAGCACGGCATTTTTCACCGCGCCGGCTTTAAAGGTGGCCCCCACCAGGGCCAGAGCCACGTCCTGGGGCCCCACTCCCGGCCTGGGCGCGCCGGTGAGGTAGACGGCGATGATGTTGGGGTAGGCGATGTCGTAGGTCTTGCGCAGCAGCTGCCGGGCCAGCTCGGGGCCGCCCTCGCCGATGGCCATACAGCCGTAAGCCCCGTAGCGGGTGTGGGAATCGGAGCCCAGAATCATTCTGCCGGGAGCGGCATAGCGCTCCCGCATGTAGGAATGGATGACCGCCTGGTGGGCGGGGACGAACTCGCCGCCGTACTTTTTGGCGGCAGACAGGCCGAACACGTGGTCGTCCTCATTGATGGTGCCGCCCACAGCGCACAGGGAGTTGTGGCAATTGGTGAGCACATAGGGCAGGGGGAATTCCTCCATGCCGGAGGCCCGGGCGGTCTGGATGATGCCCACATAGGTGATATCATGGGAGGCCATGGCGTCGAAGCGGATGGACAGGCGGTCCGGGCGATCAGAGGTATTGTGGGCCATGAGGATGGCGTGGGCCATGGTGCCCTCCCGGCCCTGGGGGGCGGCGGAGGGGGTGAAGCGGCCGTTTTGCCAGCGGACAGGGGTGGTTTGAACGGTAATCATATGCAGTTCCTCCCGTGGGGTGATTTGCTTTAGTGTAGCAAATTATCACACAAAAAGCAAGAAAACCGGGAAATTTTACCGGCATCAAAATGCACAATAAAATTCCCCGGCCAAGGTCAGTTCCCATGGAGGAAATACAGCAGGTCGCGGGAGACGCGGCTGATGATAAAATCGGTATTATCCGTGTTTTCCACAGTGTAGACAGCCTCCCCGTTTTCGTAGAGGGAGGAGGTTTTTGTTATGGTCCCATCGTGAGAGATGGCCAGGATGCAGCGGCTGCACGGGGTACGGTCATCCGGCACGGGGGTGGAATAGTCCACACAGATCATCAGGCCGAAGACGGACAGGCTGGTCACGCGGGCGCGCTGTCCGCCGATCCGAAGGGCTTCGGCATCCACAAGGCCCACAGGCAGCTCGTGGGCGGGTGGATCTACTTGGCCGGGATTGGGATAGAAGGCTGTCACGTTCTCATTGGCCAAAAGCTCCGCGGCCAGCTGGAATTCCTGCCGGGTGATGAGGGCGAAGGGGCAGGTTTCGGCGGCCTGGGCGGCGGATGCGGTTTGGGCCTGATAGGTGTAAACCCGGTTGGGATTGAGCCAGAGCAGCAAAAATACCGCCGCCGCGCACAGTAGCAAAGCCGCCGCGGCCAAGAGCAGTCGCCGCCGGGAATCCTTCTTTGCCATGGACGCACCTCCTTTTTTCAACAGTATATCACAGCCACGGAGGGGAGCGCAAGGCGGGGGCAGGGCGGCCTTTTTCGATTGGCACTGGAATTTTGCGGCGAAGTGTGATAATATAATAAACCGACCATGTGCCGCGCCTGCGGCAGTTCTGAGAATGAGGTGAATACATTGGAATTTTGGATGGCAATCGTCCTGGGACTGGTGCAGGGGGTGGCGGAATTTCTGCCCATCTCCAGCTCGGGGCACCTGTCCCTGCTGCAATACTTCTTTGGGATGGAAGAGCCGGACGCCCTGTATAATATTTTGCTCCACTTCGCCACGCTGCTGGCGGTGTGCGTGGTGTACCGGGGCGATATCATAGACATGATTGTGGAGTTCTTCCGGGGCGCCGCCGCGCTGTTCTCCCGTTCGGGCGGACGGGAGCGGGGCAATCCTCCCGAGGCACGGCGGCTGGTGCTGCTGCTGGTTCTGGGCACCCTGCCCCTGTTTTTGGTGCTGCCCATCGAGGATTTTGTGGAGGAGCTGGGGGCAAGCCCGGTGTTTGTGTCCGTCATGCTGCTGGTCACCGGCTGCATCCTGTTCCTGTCCGACCGCTGCGGCGGCGGGCGGAAAAACGGCCGCACCGCCACAGTGAAGGATGTGCTGCTGGTGGGGCTGGCCCAGGGGGCGGCCACCATCCCCGGCCTGTCCCGCTCCGGCGCCACCATCTCCGCCGGGATGGCCCTGGGCTTTGAGCGCAACTTTGCTGTGCGCTTTTCCTTCCTGCTGTCCCTGCCCGCCGTGCTGGGGGCCACCCTGCTGAAGGTGGTCAAGGTGGCGGGCGCGGGGGAGATCGACATGAACCTGCTGCCCATGTACCTGACGGGCATGGCGGTGGCCGGGGTGGTGGGCTACTTCTCCATCTCCCTGGTGAAGCTGCTGGCAAGCAAGGGCAAATTCGGCATGTTCGCCTACTACTGCTGGATCGCCGGGACCGTCTCCCTGGCCGCCAGGTTCCTTCTTCCCATCCTGTTCCCCGCAGCGTAACATACACAGGAGGTTTACCCCATGGCTTCCACACAAAAGAGAAATTCTGCGACAAACGGCGGCGGTTCCAAGGGCCGCTCCGCGTCCAATCCGTCCAAAAGCGGCGGCAAGCGCGCCGCGTCCAGATCAGGAACCCAGTCCAAGGGCCGCTCCCGCAGGTCCGCCCCCCAGAAAAAGCCCTACCGCCGGGAGGTGGGGGGTGGAGTGTGCTTCCTGCTGGCCCTGTTTGGGGCCATCGGCTACTTCAAAACAGAGGAAGGGGCGGTGATCGCCCTGTTCTGCGACCTGCTCAAGGGGCTGTGCGGCTACGGGTTTTATCTGGCCCCGCCCATGCTGCTGGCCGCCGCCGTCATCCTCGTCTTCCACCGGGGCCGCCCCGTCCGGCTGCGGGTGGCGGGGGCGGTATGCCTGCCAGTGTTTGCCGGGGCGCTGCTCCACCTGCTGCTGAGCAGGGGGGAGTACCAGTGGGGCTGGGAGCTCTTTGGACAGCTTTGGACGGACGGCAAGGCAGTGGCCTGCGGCGGCGTGGTGAGCGGTACGCTGGCCATGGCCTTCCGCTTCGCCTTCACCACCGTGGGGGCTGTGGCGGTGCTGCTGCTGCTCACTGCGGCGGCGGCGCTGTGCGCGTTGCGCCTTACCCCGGCGGATGTTCTGGACTATCTGAAGCAGCGCCGGGAGCAGCGGGCGGAATATGACCCGGACGACTACCCCGAGCCCGAGGAGCGCCCCCGTAGGCCCGCCCGGGTGGAGCCGGAGCCCGCCGCCCGGCGCAAAAACGCCGCCATCGACATTCCCGTGGACGACGGCCCGCTGCTGGCCCAAAGGCCCACCACCCCGGTGACCACCGTGCGTAAGAAATCCTTCTTTGACAAGGTAGCCGGGGTGGCGCTGCCCGGCCAGGGGGACAGGCCCCCCAGCCTGGAGGAGGAGCCCCCGGAGTATGAGGATGTGGCGGAGCTGCGCCCCATGAAGGAGCCCCCCCGCACCCCCAGGCCCTCCCCGGTGGCCCCGCCCCCGGCCATGGACGACCTGGTGGCCCCGGCGGCGCCCACCCCCATCCGGGAGGAAGCGCCTTCCGCGCCGGCGGCCCAGGAGGACCCGGTGCCCCCGCCCGTCATCCGGGAGCCCGCCCCCCAGAAGCGGTCCAAGGAAGAGGAACAGGCCCAGGTCCGGGAGGAGATGGCCCGGGAGATCGAGGCGGGCATGGAGCAGGATTCCCCCGCCTACCGCTACCCCCCCGTGACCCTGCTCAACCAGGGGGGAGGGGGGAATGCCTCCGCCGCGGAGGGGGAGCTGCACGCCAACCAGCAGCGGCTTCAGGACGCGCTCCAGTCCTTCGGCGTCAGCGCCCGCATCGTCAACGTCATCCGGGGCCCCGCCGTCACCCGGTATGAGCTGGAGCTGGACCAGGGGGTGAAGCTGAACAAGATCACCAACCTGTCCGGCGATATCGCCCTGGCCCTTGGGGCGTCCGCCGTCCGCGTGGCCCCGATACCCGATAAAATCTCCACCGTGGGCATTGAGGTGCCAAACCGGGTGGTGAGCCCGGTGTGCATCCGGGATGTGCTGGGCTCCCGGGCCTTTACCGACAGCCCATCCAAGGTGTCCTTCGCCGTGGGCAAGGATATCAGCGGCCAGCCCATCGTGGGCAATATCGCCCGTCTGCCCCACATGCTCATCGCCGGCACCACCGGCTCAGGCAAATCGGTATGCACCAACTCCCTCATCATCTCCCTGCTGTACAAGGCCGCCCCGGAGGAGGTCCGGCTGATTATGGTGGACCCCAAGATGGTAGAGCTGAGCGTCTACAACGGCATTCCCCACCTGCTCATCCCGGTGGTCACCGACCCGAAAAAGGCCGCAGGAGCATTGCAGTGGGCGGTGAGCGAGATGATGAAGCGCTACCAGAAGTTCTCCGAGGTGGGGGCAAAGGATCTGGCGTCCTACAACAACCACGCCGCCCAGCGGGAGGACCTGGAGCCCATGCCCCAGATCGTGGTGGTCATCGACGAGCTGGCCGACCTGATGCTGGTGGCCGCCAAGGAGGTGGAGGAGTCCATCTGCCGGGTGGCCCAGATGGGCCGCGCCTCGGGAATGCACCTGGTCATCGCCACCCAGAGCCCCCGTGCCGATGTGATCACCGGCCTGATGAAGGCCAACATCCCCAGCCGCATCGCCTTTGCGGTGGCCTCCAGCCTGGAGTCCCGCATCATTCTGGACACCACCGGCGCGGAAAAGCTGGTGGGCAAGGGGGATATGCTGTACGCCCCCCTGGGACAGGACAAGCTCCGGGTCCAGGGCTGCTTCATCACCGAGGAGGAGGTGGCCAACGTGGTGGACTTCATCAAGGAGGGGGCGTCCGCCCAGTACGACGAGCAGGTGATGCACGAGATCGAGAAGAACGCCGAGGACAAGAGCAAGGCGGACAAGGGCGTGGGCGGCTCCGACCCGGCAGGCGGGGACGACTACGACGAACTGCTCCCTGCGGCCATCGACGTGGTGCTGGAGGTGGGGCAGGCCAGCGTGTCCATGCTCCAGCGCAGGCTGAAGCTGGGCTATGGCCGGGCCGCCCGGCTGGTGGACCAGATGGAGGAAAAGGGTGTGGTGGGTCCTTTCGAGGGCTCCAAGCCCCGGCAGCTGCTCATCACCAAGGAGCAGTGGGCGGAGATGCAGTACAAGCAGAATATGGTGGCTGCTGTGCCCGACGAGCTCCCCTTTGAGGGGGACGCCCTCCCCCAGGAGCGGGATATTCCCCCCTTCGATATGGACGAATAAAGTGAGCCGCCCGGGTGAAACCCGGGCGGCTCCCAGCCCGTCGAAAAAGGCTTTGCCTTTTCCGGCGGGATAGGCTGCGGCCTCATGTGCGCACTCACTGTCCGCCTGCGGCGGGCAGTTCGCACACTGTTCGGCCGAGAAGTGTTTTTCCCGACGCGCATGTCGCCGGGAAAAACGGATTTCAATTTTTTCGCGCCTGCGGGCGCGAACTCTGCGAGGCTTATGTGATAAGTTCTGAGCCGTCCGGGATTTCCCCGGGCGGCATTGCTTTTGCGCACCTGTTCAGAAGGGGAGGGCGCGCTCCGCCTCCGGGCCGTTCTCCGGCGCCTCCCGGGGGGCCAGGGCGGCCACAGTGAGCGCCCCTTGGCCGTATTTGGAGCGTATGGCGTCCATGGTGCGCTCCAGCTTCTCCACCCGTTCCCGCCTTTGGGGGGCGGCGGACTGGAACAGGTCCAGCTGCACCGCGGCCTCCCCCTCCGGGATCAGGCTGTGGGCGGTGAGGGTGATGGCCCGGATGGGCGCGCCTGACTTCCAGCTGCGCTCGATGATGCCCATGGCGGCGTGGTACAGCTCCCGGGCGGTGTTGGTGGGGGCGGGCAGGGGGCGCTGGCGGCAGATATCCTTGAATTTGGGGTCCCGGATGGTCACCTGGAGGGTGGACGCCTTCATGCTGTGCTTTCGCAGCCGCACCGCCACCTGGTCGGCCAGCATGGCCACCCCCCGGCTCACCTCGTCCCGGCGGATGAGGTTGCGGGGGAAGGTCTCCCCATTGCCCACCGATTTGGGGGGCGTGTATGTCCCTGCCGGGGCCACGGGGCTGTGCTCAAGGCCGTTGGCGTACTCCCACAGCTGTCCCCCCTGCTTGCCCAAAAGCTCTGTGAGCGCATTTTTGTCAAAAGCGGCCAGATCCCCGATGGTGGACACCCCGTACTGCCCCAGCACCTTGGCCGACGCCCGGCCCACAAAGAGCAGGTCGGTGATGGGCAGGGGCCAGACGATGCGCCGGAAGTTCTCCCGGGAGATGACGGTGGTGGCGTCCGGCTTTTTGTAATCGCTGCCCAGCTTGGCGAACACCTTGTTGAAGGACACCCCCACCGAGATGGTCAGCCCCAACTCCTCCCGGATGGTGCTGCGGATGCGGTCGGCCAGGGCCCTGGGGTCGCCGCCGAACAGGTGCAGGGAGCCGGTTACGTCCAGCCAGCTCTCGTCGATGCCGAAGGGCTCAATGAGGTCGGTGAAGCGGTCGTAAACGGCGTTGACCTGTTTGGAATATTCCCGGTACAAGCCGTGGTGGGCGGGGAGGAGCACCAGCTCCGGGCACTTCTGCTTTGCCTGCCAGATGGTCTCCGCCGTGCGCACGCCAAAGCGCTTGGCGGGCTCGTTTTTGGCCAGGATGATGCCGTGGCGGCTCTTGGGGTCGCCGCACACCGCCGTGGGGACGGCTTTCAGCTCCGGGTGGGAGAGCAGCTCCACCGAGCAGTAAAAGCTGTTGCAGTCGCAGTGATAGATGACCCGGTCCATGGTGGTTCCCCCCTTTGGGGATAGTATACATGTTTTGTTCTCGTCTGTCAAATATTAGTTCGATAATCTTGCGTTCTGATTGTCCATATGATATAATGTACCCAACATACGGAAGACAGGAGAAGTGCATATGGATATTTATCAACAGTGCCCGACGTTGGAAAACCACCGCTTTTTGCTGCGCTTTGTGGAGGAAGAGGACTGTGCGGACCTGCTGGAGGTGTACAGCGATAAGTATGCCCTGCCCTTTTTTAACAGCGACAACTGTGACGGGGACAATTTTTATTACGACACCCCGGAACGGATGAGGGACGCGCTCCGATTTTGGAGGCAGGCGTATCAAGACGGGTGGTTCGTCCGATGGTCCGTTGTGGACCGCGCCGCGTCGAAGGTCATCGGAACAACAGAGGTGTGCCGGCGCGTCTCCGACGATGTGTTCAACGGTGCGGGGATTCTGCGCCTGGACGTGAAAAGCAGCCGCGAAACGGAGGACGACCTGGCCGAAATCGCCGCGCTGATCATCCCGACGGTCTTTGAGGCACTAAACTGCGGCACGATCATCACAAAAGTGCCTATCTACGCCATTGAACGCATCCGCGCGGTGCAGCGGCTGGGCTTTACCCAATCGGAGCACGTCCTGATTGGGAAAACAGGATATCCTTACGACGGGTATTGGACATTGGCGCGCCCCCAATGAGAAACCGAGCCCCCTCCGCGCCTGCGGAGGGGGCTCAGCCCTATTTATCCGATAAACTGCACGCTGTTCACGCACACGAAGTACAGCCGGTTGTCACAGTCGTTGGACAGGACCAGCACATTACCCACGGTGCCCAGCAGGGTCACGTCCTGGAGCACCAGAAGGCCCGCCGCCAGCGACACCCGGCGGCTCAGGTTGTTTTGGGCCAGGGTGGACAGCAGCCCGGCCGCGCAGCAGCAGTCCCGCCCGTCGCAGGCACAGGAGCAGGCGGTCTGGCCGCAGGGGGAGCCCACTGGGTTCAGCCGCTGGGCCAGCATGGCGCGCAGGCAGCGGAAATTCCGCGCGGTCACCTCATGGGCGGTGAGATCACCTTCGGCGCAGGCGTCCGCGCCCTGGATTACCACCGCGTCCAGCTGGCACAGGTTCACCTGCTGGGCGGTGAGGGCGCAGCTTTTCCCGGATGGGGTATATACCTCGGCTTCGATGTCGATCAGGTCGCAGCTGCACGGGGAGAACCGGCGGAAGCTGCCGTAAAGGTTTCCCAGGTTGTCGGACGTTTCGCAGGGGCAGGGCGGGGTGGGCTTGCCCTTGGCCCCGGCGGTATCACCGGCATCCCCCTCCGCCTGGGCCCCGGGCGTTCCGGCGTAGGGCTTGCCGCCCGCCAGTTTGGTTCCCGCCGTATAGGTGTCGGTGATAAATGCCGCCGTGTCGAAGTCCAGCAGGCTGGAGATCCGCTCGTCGCACAAAAGGCCCAGGGCCGCCCGGAAGCTCTGCTTGCAGCAGCAGCCCTCCTCCACCTGGGGAGGCTGGGGGGTGGGGCCGGGGGCGGGACGGCAGCAGCAGATCATGGGCTGGCAGTAGTCCGGGCCCTGGCCGCAGCCGTTGTCCAAACAGCCGGGGGAGACTGGGGGCGTGGCCCCCCCGCAGCCGCACCCGCAGTCCGCAGGGGGCATGGGAGCCGCGCCGCAGTCACAGCCGCAGCCGGGCTCCTGGGGCGGACAGGGCTGGGGGCCGGGGCAGCGGCAGGCCCCGGCGGCGAACTCCTCCGCAGACATGGCATAGCCCCTGGGAGGGTCGTTCCAATAGAATTGACTCATGAGTACGCTCCTTTCACCGGCCCCAAGCCCAGGGGACCCGCCGCCTCCGCCGGGGCCGGAATCAGGCGCGGGGGCAGGGCGCAGCGCCCGCCTGGGTGCAATCCAGTCTATGCCCCGGGCCTTTTTGCGGCCACCGGCCTTGTCAAGCCCTGCGGCATAAAAATCCCAGCCAAAAAAACCAGTCCCCATTTATATAGAATGACCAGTTGACACTGACCACAAGATATAGTATCATTATGGAGCGCCCTCAATTTATCCCCCAGATCCTTCCAGGGCGGAGCGGACCGCTTCGGACGGTCCGGCGCACAAAAGAACCATCTAGAGAAGGGAGCCCGCCCCATGAAAGTTATCAAAAGAGACGACTCCGTTGTGGAGTTTGACCGAGCGAAAATTGTGGCCGCCATCCAAAAGGCCAACGCCGCAGTGGACGAGCCCTGCCGCCTTGACAGCGGCTCCATCGAGGCCATCGCCGATTCCGTGGCCGAAACCCGCGGCCGCAAGCGCCTGTTGGTGGAGGACATTCAGGACATGGTGGAGACCAGGCTGATGGCCGCCGGTAAGTACGAGCTGGCCAAAGCCTACATCATCTACCGCTACACCCGGGCGCTGGTGCGCAAGGCCAACACCACCGACGAGTCCATCCTGTCCCTCATCCGCAACGACAACAAGGAGCTTGCGGAGGAGAACGCCAATAAGAACACCGCCATCGCCTCCACCCAGCGGGACTATATCGCCGGTGAGGTGAGCCGGGATCTGACCAGGCGCATCCTCCTGCCCGAGCACATCTCCAAGGCCCACGATGAGGGCGTGCTCCACTTCCACGACGCGGACTATTTTGTGCAGCATATCTTTAACTGCTGCCTGGTCAACATCGGGGACATGCTGGACAACGGCACCATGATCAACGGCAAGCTCATCGAATCCCCCAAGAGCTTTCAGGTGGCGTGCACCGTGGTCACTCAGATCATCTCCTGCGTGGCCTCCAACCAGTACGGCGGGCAGAGCGTGGAGATGAGCCACCTGGGCAAGTACCTGCGGGCGTCCTATGAGAAGTACGTCCGCCGCACCCGGGAGGCCGCCCCCGAGCTGGACGACGCCACCGTGGAGAGGCTGGCCGCCGCCCGCACCCGGGACGAGCTGAAGAGCGGCGTGCAGACCATCCAGTACCAGATCAACACCCTGATGACCACCAACGGCCAGTCCCCCTTCGTTACCCTGTTCCTGGTGCTGCGGGAGGGCGACCCCTATATCAAGGAGAACGCCGCCATCATCCAGGAGATTCTGTCCCAGCGGCTGGAGGGCATTAAGAACGAGAAGGGCGTGTATATCACCCCCGCCTTCCCCAAGCTGGTATATGTGCTG
>Ga0137309_100155_pt1 | contig 48072 bp, 50 predicted proteins | sample NAcewiD2O_June_FD_97179 | JGI IMG/M metagenome (GOLD analysis project Ga0137309, IMG submission 97179) | Mouse cecal microbial communities from Vienna, Austria - N-Acetylneuraminic amended D2O_June | ecosystem: Host-associated > Mammals > Digestive system > Large intestine > Cecum | place... | reverse complement strand
AACCACCAAGGAAGGTGGAGAAAATGGACGAGAAAAAGAGTTACAAGTCATGGACAATATCAGATGCCTTCTGGGAGGCCATCAAAGAGGAAATTCCAGATCGGAGCAGGAATCCCGAAAAAGAGTACCAGCGAAAGCCAGGAGGAGGAAGAAAGCCTTTGCCGAAGCGGCAGGTACTGGAAGGGATATTCTACGTTCTACGAACGGGCTGTCAGTGGAAAGCAGTTCCCAAAGAATACGGAGCAGGTAGCAGTATTCATCAATATTTCCAGGAGTGGGCGGTAGCGGGATTCTTTGAAAAGATTTGGGCCAAAGGACTGGAAACATATGATGAACTGGAAGGAATCGGCTGGGAATGGCAGAGTGTGGATGGGTGCATGGTAAAAGCGCCGTTGGCGAGGGAGTCTGTGGGGAAGAACCCTACAGACCGTGGAAAAAATGGGGACAAAACGCTCGATTCTCACCGATGAGAAGGGGATTCCTCTGGCAGTTGTTCTCTCCGGAGCGAATACACATGACGTAAAACTGCTGGCGGATACGCTGGACGGTGTGATCATTTCTCGCCCGGAACCCGATGAAGAGTCTCCTCAAAATCTCTGCCTTGACGCTGGTTATACAGGACACCAGGACGAAGTGGAGGCCAGGGGATATATTGCTCATATCCGGCCCAGAGGTGAGGAGAAAAAGGAATTGGAGCGAAATCCGGATTTTCATGCCCGCCGCTGGGTCGTTGAGGTCACGCACTCCTTCCTCAACCGCTTCCGAAAACTACTGGTACGTTTTGAGAAAAAAGCCGATAACTATCTTGCTCTTGTTCATTTTGCTTTTGCCGTTATTGTTTGGAGAAAGATCCTTCCTGTCCATCGCTAGCTATTTGCGGATAGGCTCTATGAAAGCGGTCCTGAATTCTCCCCGGCATCCTGAATACGGCGATATCACCGTCCCTTTTCCCATTCCCCGAGATGAGTATGACAGGACCATGGACCTGCTAGACGGGTTGGGAATCGGGGATGTGCTTCGTCAGGACTGTCACATCGCCGTGTTGGAGAGCGATTACCCCGCCCTCGCTCGACTGGAGGGCGCGGTGGTCAATGTGGACGAGCTGGACTGTCTTGCCAAACATATGGACAGCTTTTGCGAGAGCGAGGACCACCAATTTCTTGCTATGGCGCACAAACTGGATATTTCCAGCATCCGGGATTTCATTAATCTGACGCTCTGCTACCAGCAGGCCACAGTCATCACCGATTTCTCTAATCTGGAGAAAATCGGGAAAGATCACATTCTGACCGTGAACTTTGGAATACCACTGGAGGAATATCAGGCGGTAGACGGAAGAAAAGAGGCCCTCCAGCTCATCCAGGACGGCGACGGAACGATTACCCCTTACGGTGTGGTGTACGATAACGGAATGGAATTGGAGCAGGTCTATGACGGTATGCGGTTCCCGCCATATATTGATGGCCCCACTATTCTGGCGTGGGAAGCGGCGGATGGTGCGGAAGGATGCTTTTGCCTGCCGATGTCAGACCGGCAGCTCCAGCGGGCGCAGATTCGTGCTGGTATCGAAAACCCGGAAACGCCTTTGACGCTCGAAATGGACGACCTGCCGGATGAGGCCGCTGGCGCGCTGGACTTGGATCACTTGACGGTCAGAGACCTGCCGGATTTGAACCGGCTGTGCCAGGCCATTGAGCAAATGAGCAAGGCAGACAGAGAAAAGCTGGGCGCGCTGGTGCAGTTGACGGAATCTCCGAGTATAAAGGAAGTCTGCCGGTTGGCGGAAAATCTGGATCAGTTTGGCTTGATCCCCGGCGTCTTCACCCCGGAGGAGTACGGCAAGTATATGATTCGGGAGTCGGGCCACTTTGCATATGACGAGAATCTGGAAGAATTCTACGATTTTCGAAGCTATGGTGAGAAGTGCATCCTGCATGAGGGCGGGCAGTTTACCGAGTTTGGTTATGTGGTCAGCTACGGCCCGATGACGTTGGCGGAGCTGGTGCAGAACGATTCTGCGGAGCAACACCAGTGGGAGCAGGGAATGTAGACTTGAGAGGGAAGGTGAAATGATTGAACACCAGCGCTTATGAAACTCCCAGGACAATGATCCTGACGCTTGCAACTCTGGAGCGGGCCGACACCCTGATCCTCCCCGCCTCTGCGGCACAACTGAATCGTGCCCAAAAAGTTCTTGAGATCGATGATTTTTCCGAGGCGGTGATCGCTGGCATCGAATATGCGTCCCCCAGTTTGAGCCGGTTGATCCCTGCGGGCACGGCCACCGTAGAGGATCTCAACGAACTGGCCCACTGCCTCCAGCAAATCGATGCGGAGGGCGAGACGGCAAAATACTGCGCTGCACTGGAGGTGGAGAGGCCGTCCACCTTCTCCGAGGCCCTCGACATGGCGGTCAATGTGGACGACTACGAACTGGTGCCTGAAGACGGGTGGGAATATGGCCGGGAAGCCCTTCGCCGCATTGGTGCAGATGATGAACTGCTGGAAACCATCGACGGCTATACCGATTTTGAGCAGTTGGGCAGGGCCATGATGGAGGAGGACGGCGTTCGCCGGACGGAGTTTGGCCTGGTTCGCCGGTTGAGTTCCCCCTTCGAAGAACAGCTCGAAATGGGACAGCAGATGCAATAAAAATCCTGTAGCTTTTCGTCAAAATCTGTAGTATGTATTATGACTATCCAAACAAGAAGGAAGTGAGATCAATTGAGTATCAACATTTACAAGGACCAGATGGAGCGCGGAACGCTGTTCGGCAAGCCGGTGCTGTTCACCGAGCAGGACATTCCGCGCGAGTCGGTTCCGGACGGCTGGTTCTGTTACGACCTGTGCGGGAACGACCGGCACCCGGACGAGCCCACCGAGCTGATGGACCGCGTCCTCTGGGAGCGCCTCGGGACCGTTCTCTCCCCCGCGCCGCTGAAACGCGCCTCCACCGAGGTCAGAAAGATCAAGGACGCCCTCGTTCTGAGCGGGGAGATGACCTCCCTGAACGCTTTCTGTCAGGAGCAGGGCCTCGCCTGCCCCAGCGACCCCCGGAAATACATTCTGCGTCCCGCTTCCGCACAGGAGGCGGGATTATTCTATTCCGAGATGGATCAGGAACAGGATGCCATGGCGGGAACGGTGGGTCATATGCGGTTCTACTTTGACAGCGAAGGGACGTTCTGCCACAGCTGGCAGCCCCACAATGACGACCGCTTCAACACGCCGGAGTTCAAATCTGCCCTCCAGGAATTCGTAGACGAGATGCGTGAGCGCGGGCCGCTGCACGGCGGCGCTTCCATGCGCCGGTGGTGCTATCAGAATCCTGCCGGGGAGATCGGGCGGGAGCAGGTCGGGTTTGTTGCGGAGACGGAGGAATACCGGTTCTGCCTGCGTTGTACGGCGCTCGACGGCGATTACGGGTACCTCTACTGCTACGACCTGAACGAGCAGAGATTGGCAATGACAGACCAGGAGGCTCAGAGCCCGAAAATGGAAATGGGAGGAATGTGAACCATGCAGATGATACCAAAAGGCTGGCTGGAGTTTCTGCGGGAGCAGTACCCGGTGGGTAGCCGGATCAGGCTCCGTGAGATGGGCAACGACCCCGACCCGGTCCCTCCGGGCACCATGGGGACGCTGCAGTTCATCGACGACGCTGGAACTTTCCACACCGCATTTGACAATGGTCGTGGCCTCGGCCTGATCCTGGGCGAAGACAGCTTTACCGTCCTGCCGCAGATTCAGACGCTGAAGCTGTTCATGCCTCTGACAGCGGACTACTACGAGCCGGACGAGTGGGGCGATATGCCCGAGGAGTGCGACTTTCTGGATGGCCGCGCCCTGTGTGCGTATGAGGACAGCATCCTGGCCTCCCTGCTCAAGGAGCGGGCCCCGGAGGAGGCGGAGCGCGGCCTGATGCTCTATTACGGTGAGGCGGACAGCGTCAATAGCAAGGTGCAGTCCTACGTGTTCACCGTGGAGGAGCGGGACGGACAGCTCTGGGGTGTGGCGGAGTGCAAGGTGCAGGGCCAGCTGACGCCGGAGGAACTGGACAAACTCAAAGAGGCCGTTACCGGTCAGGCTTCAGACGGCCTGGGCGAGGGCTGGGAACAGCGTCCCATCCAGGTCGGAGGCGGTGAGTTGTATGTCCACCTGTGGCAGGGCGATGGCTGGAGCATCATGACGGAGCAGGACCGCTTTCCTAAACAGCAGCAGGAGCAGGGAGGGATGACCTTTGGCTAAAATCTTCCGCGTCTACGCCGCCAATGGCAGGGACCGCTACGCGGAGCTGGACCTCCCCGCCGGAGACTACGAGATGCTGGACCTCATGGAGCGCCTGCGGCTGAAGCCCGGCCAGCTCCCCTATCTGGAACTTCTGGAGTGCCGGGAGGAGCACGGCTATCTGGAAAAATGCATCCACGAGCTGCCGGACATTTTCCAGCTCAACGCCCTGGCAAAAAAGTTGGCTGAGCTTACGAGTCCCCAGGATATGGCGGCGTTTGAGGGGCTGACGGGGCAAGAAATCCGACAGAACGGATTGCCCATTCCCCTCTCCCGGCTCATCGGCTTTGCCGGCAACACAGAGGGATGCGCTTTGGCGGAGAACGTCATGACCGACTTTCAGCTGGGAAAGTTTCTGGTGGAGAACGGCTTTCTTCCCGAGACGGAGGAAATGTCAGATGCCGCCATTGCCCTGCTGGATTTCGGAAAGATCGGCAAAGAGCACCGGGAGGCGGAGGGCGGCCTCTTCACAGCCTTTGGCTATGTGGAACAGCTTCCGGAAGTACAGAATATCAGCGAAACCACGGACTTTCAGCCTAAAAGGCCACCTTATACGGTCCTTCTCAATGTGGCAAAGTTGCCGATCCAGGAGCGTGATATGCTCCAGCTTCGGCTCCCCGCACCGGAGGAACAGCTGCAGGAAGCACTGGACAAGCTGGGCGCGGAGAGTTGGGTGGAGGTTGCCGTTTCCATCCTGGACTGCCCCATCCCGCGCCTGAACCACACGCTGTATTTGGACGGCGAAGCGCCTCAAATCCTGGAGCTGGCGCAATGCCTGCAACATCTGGACGAGCGAGGTGAGCTGACCAAGTACAAAGCCGTTCTTGAGGTGAGCAACTGCATGGATCTATCGAAGATGGTCTCCCTCGCCGGTGCGTTGGACGACTACTTCTTCGAACCGCAGACCGGCAGTCCGGAAGCTGTGGCGCGTGAGGAACTGAGCGTCATTGTCAACAGCCAGGACGTGGAGACATTGCTCCCATACGTTGACCTCGTTCGTTACGGACGCGCCCTGCTGGAGCGGGACCAGGCGGTCATCACGGAGTACGGCCTCCTGCAGCGGGAACAGACCATAGAACAGCCCCGGTTAGGCGGAATGGAGATGAACTGATGCACGATGAATTCCAATATCTGACGGAGCTTCCGGGAACGCCGAAGAAGCAGTCCTGGGTGCAGGACCGGCTGGAAATATTGAGCGAGTGGGAGCGGGTGATGCTCACGGCGGTCACCGCCCAACAGCCTCCCGCCACTGCGGCGGAGGCATTCAACTGTCTGCTGTCGCTGGAATACGGCTCTGTATTCTCTGCAATGAACGGTTATGAGGACTTGGGCAGGTACCAACTTCGTGCCATGGCTGAGGACATGACGGATGAGCTGATAGAATACGCCGACCTGTACGCGCTGGGGAAGAAGTTTGAGGAAGCACACCCCGGCCAGTTTGTTGGCGAGTACTATGTGGCGTATCCATCGGAGGAAGCATCGTTTGCATTTGGCGGTCAGAGCGTCAGACTGAAGCTGGCCTCGTCCGCTGTGCCGGAGGGAGTGTGGCTGAGCCTGCCGGACTATCGGGAGCTATACGGCGCGGGCGATGAGATCGGCAAGACCGGCGTCGCGATGAAAGCCCTGCGCGTCCTCAGTCTGGAGGAATGTACCTTGCTGGACGCCAGATGCTTCCTGCCGGAAGCGGTCAGCCTTATGAAGCAGTACGACAGCGTCACGGAGCTGGTCCGGGACGCCAGTCAGCTGGGGTGCGTCCTGGATGAGCAGGGCCAGGGAGAGCCCAACTGGCTGGAGAAGTTCGCCGCCGCTTTGGAATATGAGGGCTGTGACACGTTGAAATTTGCCCTGGACATTTCGCAAAATCTGCAATGCTATGAGTGGGCATCCTGTGAGCGACTGGCGGCTTTGGGTGCGGAGCATCTGTGCTTATGCGAAGTGCCGGAGGATCTGATCCAATCCGGTTGTATCGATTTGCGCAGGTTCGCGAAGGACCTGCTGGAGAGCGACGGGTATATGCTGACCGGCGACGGGGAGGCGTATGTGAAACGAAACAGGAAGGAGTTTATCTACAAACACAGCGCCAGGGACTCCCCCGGCCAGGACCAACAATCCGGTATGACTATGCAATCGGAAGGGATGGTGATGATGTGAACGAGTACACAGTGCCCTTTCTGCGCCTGCCGGGTACAATGGAGGAACAGACCTGGCTGGCGGAACATCTGGAGACACTGAGCGTCCGGGAATCCATCATCCTCGCCGCCGCAGTGGAGCACAGCCCGCCCGAGACGATGGCAGACGCTGTGAACAACTTGCTTACCCTGGGCGAGTATGAAGTACTCCCGGCTGGGAGTTACGAACAGCTGGGAGCGCTCTATTTGCAGACAGCCGATGTCCCGAACGAGCAGCGGCCCGCCTTTGACAAAGGGGCGCTGGGCTGGTGGTACGCGAACGAACACCCCGGAACATTCCTTGACAGCCGTTTCTACGTCTCCTATCCGGAGCAGGACACGCCCCAACCTTACAATGGGAACCATCTCCCCACAGACCTGGAGCTGTTGGATTGGAGCGTGCGGTTGAAACTGGCCTCGCCGTCGGCCCCGGAGGGCCTGTGGCTCAAGCTCCCGGACAGTCAGGGCGAACTCGACCTGGCACGGGAGGCGTTGGGGGTCAATCATATAGAGGACAGCACCCTGCTGGAGGAAAGATGCATCCTGCCGTGCGTGCGTGACCGCGACATCGTGGATGATTTTGCGTTCATCACCCACGCGGTCTATGAGGGCGACCGGCTGGGGGATTTCCTGAAGAAATGCAAGGAGGAAGCTGGCCTGCTGGAGCGGTTTCTGGCCGCGCTGGAGTACGAATCCTGCCAGGACCTGGGCGGAGCGGCACAGATCGCGGAAGCGATGGATTCCTATGACGTGGTCGAAGCGGACGCATTCCTGGACCGCGTGACGCGGGAGCTGAATGAGGAACCCTGGGCGAAGGCCGGGGAGGGCATTCAAAACTGCTTCGACTACGCCGCCTATGCGGAAGCCGGGGCGGCACAGCAGGGCTACAGCCTGACCCATGACGGGCGGTACTACATCCGAAAGAGCGGTGCCCAAGAGCTGGGCATGACCATGCAGTGAGGAAAAGAATATGGACGATGGATTAGATTATGAAGTATCCACAAAGGTCAGATTTCTGCTGAATTATGACGGTGCGGAAGAGTTCAACACACTGCTCCTGCCGGATGTGCAGGAAGCATTTGTCAACCACGTCAAGGAGGTCTACGAGCGGAACGATACGCTGCGCGAATATATTTCCGGCGATCTGAACTTCCGCTTCGATGGCCGCAGGGTAGATTTGGAATACGTCTTCTCATGCTGTGATGAAAATGAGGCGGAAGCGGAGAGTTTCTCCGAGTACTGTGTACGCGAGGTGCAGAGAGAACTGGAGGAATTCGGATGCAGGCTCACGCATATTGCCTGCTCCGCAGACGAGGCGGATATGGCGTGGCTGGAGGAATTGGAGGACGCCATATTCGGTCCCAGAGGCGCTGCTGACGATGAGCACCTTCAGCCCGAGTTTGGCGGCATGATTATGTAATAAAACGATGAGGGGCCGTTTCTCCGGAGGGACGGCCCTCTTTTTCTGCCCTTTTCCGGAGGATCAGCCCCGGAAAGGATCAAAAATGGCAAGTGAACAGCTGAAAAACCATCTCAAACACAACTGCCTTGGCCGCAAGAACGCGGTCAAGAGCCAGGAGCTGGAGGCGGCGCTCCACATTAGCGGCAACGAACTGCGCCGCCAGGTCAACCGCCTCCGCCAGAAGAAGGTCCCGGTCTGCAGCGGTCCGGAGGGGTACTTCTACGCCAGAAACGCGGGCGAAATCTACACCACCATCCGCAGCCTCAAGGACATGATGTACGGTCTGAGTCAGGCTGTGGACGGTCTGGAGGGCGCGCTGGAGAGCTTCGGGGAGGAAGCGGGTGGGTCCCCCTGAACAGTTTTGCCAGCTGGATCGGAGGGAAGAAGCTACTGCGGGAGGAAATCGTGCGCCGGTTCCCGCTGGACTACGACCGGTACATCGAGGTCTTTGGCGGCGGAGGCTGGGTGCTGTTCCACAAGCGGCCCCGAAACGATTTTGAGGTCTACAACGATTTCAACGACCTGCTGTCGAACCTGTTCCGCTGTGTCCGGGAAAAGCCGGATTTGCTCATCAACGCATTGCGTTATGTCCTCAACTCCCGCGCGGACTTCGAGCGTGCGCGGTTGGCGCTGCAGCAGAAAAACACGACCGACATCCAGCGGGCGGCCTGGTTCTATCAGATCATCCGGCAGAGCTATTCCTCCGGCCTCACCAGCTTTGCCAGCCAGCCCCATGACCTGTGGGACGATTTCCCGCTCATCCAGCAGTCCAGCCGGAGGCTCAAGGATGTGGTAATAGAAAACCAGGACTTCGAGCGGCTCATCCGGCACTACGACCGTCCCACAGCCTTCTTCTACTGTGATCCGCCCTACCACAAAACCGAGGGCTACTACCAGAATATCGGCGAGAGGGGGTTTACCGAAGACGACCACATCCGCCTGCGGGACCGGCTGCTCAAGATCGAGGGCAGATTTCTGCTGTCCTACAACGATGACGGCTTTGTGCGGGAGCTCTACGACCGCCCTGGCATCGTGGTCCAGGAAGTCACGCGGCTGAACAATATGCGCCAGCGTTTCGAGGGCGGGGCACAATTCTCGGAGCTTCTCATCGCCAACTACGACATGGACGAGCGGATGCGGGCAACGGCACAAATTACACTATTTGAATGAGAAAGGACAGGAAACACATGAAATTTGTAAAAGGCACCACGAAAAAGAAGCTGGTGATCCCCAACGCCGTCATGGAGCTGGGCGGGTTCGAGAAGGGGGCGCCGGTGGAGATCCGCGCTCTGCCGGACGCGGTGGCCGTCCTGAAGAAGGAGATGACGGCCATGGAGCTGATCCGCGCCGTGGACAGCCTCCAGCGGCTGTCGGTGGAACTGCTGGTGGAGCTGATCGGGGTGTGCGACCCCTGCGAGGACTGCGGCAATGAGAAGTGCGCCGCTGCTCTGGAGAGCACCGATGTGCCGGAGTGGGTGCTGTCCGTGCTGGAATCGTGGGGCGTGTGCCTGGAGGACCTGGAGAAACTGCTCATGTCGGAGGACATTGTCTATGGATACGAAGACCCCGCTGTTTGACGCGGCCCACTGCGAGCCGGACTCCTGGGAGTCTCTGGACTACGAGGGCAAGGTGCTGGCGATGAGGCCGGAGGTTCTGAAGGAGGAGTACCGCACCGGGGAGTTCCAGCTCTGGTTAGCGACTGGCGGCTTCGGGTGCTCCCCCACCGCCATTGGCCGTGCCGTGTACGCCACCTGCCTCGCGGATGGAGAGGAGACCCGCTGGGATCGCGCCGACTTTCTTGGCGTGGTGAAAGACGAGTTCCTGCCGGACTGGGCGCGGGAGAAGCTGGAGGCGATCCAGGCGCAGAGACAGAGCGGTCCCACGATGGGCGGCATGAGCTGAAAGGAGGCGATATTCTTCAACAAATAACCTTAAAAATCAGAAAAACCAACAAAAAGGAGGAAACAATGTGAAAACCATGTGGCTGACGATCCTGGCGGCACTGCTGTTCGCAATGTCCCTGTCGCCCCACGTGCTGGCGATGGAGGTTTGCTATCCCACTGCCGTGGAACAGAGCGAGGATGGGGCCGAAATCCGCAAGACCTACGACCTTGCCCCGGAGGAGGACCCCTCCGGCATCCCCCGCTCGGACTTCGAGCAGAGCGGCTGGCACTACACCCTCACCGACCTGCTCCGGCAGGAGACGCCGGAATACCAGGAGCGGCAGTACTCTGAAACTGTGACGGTCACCAGCAAGAATAAGGACATGGAGTCCGTCCTGGCCCTGCTACCCCAGGAGAAAGAGTTTGTCACCGAAGATGGACTTTCCGGTACCCTGACGCTCCAGCTGAGCACGGTCCGGGTGGAGGCGGCGGGTTACGGAAGCTCCAGCAAGACCGTTACCGCAACCCGAAGCTACCCCAACCTGGAGAGTCAGGACACCCAGTACATTCCCAAGAGCATCCAGGACGGCGGCAGAACAATGACGTTGAAGGACATCTCCTGGCAGACGGCCAACACCGCTGACGTAGACGGATTCGCCCTGGGGGACCGCTACACCGCTGTGGCCACCTACACCGGTACCGCTACCAGCAGTTACGTCACCGGTTACAACGTGACTGCTGAATACAGCGGCACCGTCAGCAGGATTGCTCTGGATCGGGTACGGTACGTGGCAATTTTTGAGCGGACCACGTTTGTCCCGGATGAACCGGAGCCGGAACTTCCTGATGATCCCAATGATCCTGCGCTCGGAGAAAATCCGGAGCTTCCCGGTGAACTGGATGCTCCCACGGATGAGGACTCCGGCTTCCACTTCAACTGGGCGTTTCTGGTGGTCCCCCTGGCGCTGGTCGTTGCCGGAGGCGGCGGGATCGGCATCGCACTGTACATCAAGCACAAGAATGAATCTGGAGAGGAGGGCTCGTAAATGGAGAAAAAAAGGAACATTCTGACACTTCTGCTGGCCTTTTGCATGATGGCCTCCCTGGCCGGTCCGGCCTTTGCGCTGGAGTACGCCTTTGACGGCGCGGAGGGCCTGGCCTACGGCAAGTCCACGTCCATCGAGGTCCCCATCACGGCGGACGGCGGCGCGATGAAGAACGAGGACGTCAGCAAAAACGCCGCCCGCATCCCGCCCACCTTCGGGTCCCCCACCAGCAACACGCTGGACACCGGCGACTACCTGACGCCCAATCTGGCGCCCGCCGTCATGGCCGCAACCGGCCCCGGCGCGATGATCAACGGCAGCGCCGTCACGGTCCTGCCGCCTTCGCTGGACGGCATTGAGATGCCCGCTGGCAGTCCCGGCAGCTCCACAGGCAGTTCTTATGTCTCCGCCCCCGGCGCGTCCGAGGTCACAATCACAACGCCGACAACGACCACCTCCGGCTATACCGAGGTCACGGACGATCTCTACTATGAAAACGGCTCCCTCGGAACGCTGAATATTCCGGCCATCGGTCTGTCTGTGGGAATTTTTGAAGGGACCGACAGCGCCGTGCTCAAGAAGGGCGCGGGCCACTTCGAGGACTCCAGCATTTGGGATGGAAATGTCGCCCTCTGTGCTCATAACCGGGGCGCAAACTCCTATTTTGGAGAAATCCACAACCTCCAGCTGGGCGACACCATCTCCCTGACCACCCGGCTGGGAACCCGCAACTACGAGGTAACTTCCGTGTCCAAGGTGAGCGAAACGGACCGTAGCGCCCTTGCCGCATCCGGCAGCAATCAGATTACGCTTTACACCTGCGTCCGGGATGAGCGGGAATTCCGTTGGTGCGTCCAGGGTGTGGAACTTGTGTAATTTGCTTCGTTTTTGAGCCTTTTCTTCTCCATAGGATTGCAAAAGTTCCGCTGGACTTGTGGCCGCTTCTCCGGTATTGTGGTGCTTGCAAAAGCCCAATATTACAATATGGAGGAGCGAGTTATGAACAGAAGAAAAGAAATCTCCCTGATGGCGGCGGGCCTTCTGGCTGGAATCGCCGTCAGCGGCCCTGCCACACAGGCAGTGGCGGGACTTATGGCGAACCCGAGCACCCAGACCTTCCGCCTGGACGGCCAGTGCATCCACCTGGAGGCATACTCCATCAACGGAAACAATTACGTCAAGCTCCGGGACATCGGACAGGCGGTAAACTTCGGCGTGACCTACGACGCCGCCAGAAACACCGTCATCATCCACCCGAATGAGGCTTATACGGAGGAGGTGAAAGCATCCACCAAAAACGTTATGGTTCCCCAGGACGGTTCCCAGTACATCCCGAAAGCTGGGGACGTGATCCCTTGCGGCGACGGCACCGGCTACGCCGTCACCGACGTCAGCCGGTACGACCGAAACGCCTTCGCCTCCGGGCCCGCGGGCCCCCTGCCCGAACCGGCCTGCGATTGGTCCCAGTTCGACCAGCCCCAGCTCCCGGCGGCGGAGGTCCGGCGCTTCAACGACCAGGACGGCGACTACCTCTTCGTCCGCAATCTCTACGAGACCCGCCGGATGCTCTATACCCTCTACAACGCCATGGCGGACAACCCCAAGACCTGGCAGGACGGCGAAGCGGTGCGCCGCAGCGACGGCACCCCCTGGGTCCACATCCACCTGTCCATGCCGGAGGGCGTCAGCCCAGCCGGGTTCTGGCCCTGGCGGGCGGAACGGGTTACAGAACTTCTGGACAGCTGTCCCGCCGGGGACTACTACCTGGATGTCTGGGACGTCTACCGCAACGGGATTTTTCAGAGAACTGAGTACCAAATCTACTGACGCGTCAAGGCGAAGGCCGTGTGCTCTAAGAGCGCACGGTCTTCTTTTTGCAACAAATTTGAGGAGGAACAACATGAAACGACGAATCGCGGCACTGCTCCTGGCGCTTCTCACGGTGCTGGGGGTCTTCCCCGTCACCGCTCTGGCGGCGGCCAACATTCCGGACGCCCTGGGCGAGGTGGACATCTACCACAGCGGCGAGAAGATGGACTATCTCTCCATCAACGGTCAGGCCCGGTCCCAGACCTACACCTACTACAACTACAAGGCTCCGGACGGCTCCACCAAGCAGATCCCGGCCTACTGCGTCAACCCTAACACCGCCGGGGTGCCCCAGAAGGTCCCCGCCGGGAGCAGCATCCAGTATCTGGCGGACGACAAGGCCACAGACCCCAAGGTCACCGGCACTGTCGCCAGCGGCTACCCACACCGTACCCTGGACGCGCTGGGCCTGAACAGTCCCCAGGAGGCGTACTACGCCACTAAAATGGCCCTCTGGTGCTACCTGATTTCCGGCTGGAATATTCAGGACCTCCAGGTCAATCCCAGCTGTTCGGACCAGGCTGCGGCCCAGCGGGTCCTGACGGCGGCGAAGAAAATCTATTCGGACGGTATGTGCTGGACGGTGGACAAAAATCCCCGCATCACCCTCACCCCAGACCAGACCGAACCCTACCCCGTCACCGTCAACGGTACCGATTACCTCCAGCAAGTCTACACCTTGGAGAGCGAGACGTGGGTGGACGGCGAGCTGGTAGACGTGGCCTTCGCCGACCCCGGCGCGGTCCCGGCTGGCACCCGGATCACCGACATGAACGACAAGGATATCACCAGGATTCCGGTCTATACCCCCACTGGGACCAACTTCAGCGGGCAGTTTAAACTGCTTATCCCGGCTGGAAGTCCCAGCGGGAGCGTGCAGATGACTTTCTCTGCAAATGTCCATAATTATGCCGTATTTTATGCGGTTTGCCAGGAAACTGGCAAATATGGCCCCCTGCAGAAGTATATGGTGGACACGGACCCCCGGCAGGCCTTGAAGACGGACGCGGTCACGTCCTGGACTACTGCCGGTACGCCGGACCCCGATCCGATCCCCACGCCCACTCCCACCCCTGACCCGACTCCTACGCCTACTCCCGACCCCACGCCCACACCGACACCTCCCGGAAATCTGACCATCATCAAGCGGGAGACCGGCACCCTGACACTGTTGGACGGCGCGATTTTTGAGGTGGTCGGCCCCAACGGCGATACTATCGGGATGTTCTCCACGGTGGACGGAATGATTTCCATCCCCGACCTGGTTCCCGGCAACTACACGGTCTATGAGCGCGTTCCGCCGGAATTCCACCTTCTCAGCAGGAATCCCGCTCAGAATGTGACCGTGCAGGAGGGGCAAACCGCCACCCTGACCTTTGACAACGACCCCTTCGGCGAACTTCGCGTGGAGAAGTACAGCGACACCGGCGAAGGGTTGGCGGGCGTTGTCATGCAGATCAAGCACATCCAGAGCGGGCGGACCTACTCCGGCACCACGGAACCCGGCGGCGCGGTGCAGTTTACCGAGCTGATTCCCGGCGCTTATGAGGTTCGCGAGATTTCCGGCATCAAGGGCTGGAAAGCGGATACAGAAACCATCCAGACGGTGAATGTCGTGACCGGGCAGGTGTCCACCGTCTCCTTCACCAACAAGGAGCTCCCCGGCCTGCGCATCGAGAAGTACGACAGCAGCAACAACGAGGTCCTCTCCGGCATCACCTTCCGTATCTGGAAAGATGGGGAGCTGATGGGCGACTACCGCACCGGCGAATTGGGCGAAATTCTGCTGACGGACCTTCAGCCCGGTACCTATGTGGTCCAGGAGGTGGCCGCGGATGACGAACACGTCCTCAATGGGATGCCCCAGCAGGTGGAGCTCCACGCCGGGGACGGCATCAAGTCTTTGGTATTTTTCAACGCCAAAAAGCCCGGAATTCACCTCATTAAGGTGGATTCCGCTGACCCCTCCAAGCGCATCCCTAACGCCAAATTCAGCATCCGGTCTGTGGCAGGCGACTACGGGCCCCAGGAGTTCATTACAGACGAGAACGGTGAGATCGATCTGAGCAAGCTCCCGGTCGGCGCGTATGTTGTTACAGAGCTGGAGTGTCCGGGCTACATCATTGACGAGGCCCAGCGGATCATTCAGCTGGACGGCAATGAGAACGTGGAATTCGTTTTCACCAACACCGTCAAGCCTACCCTGCATCTCATCAAGACCAGCGCGGATGGCAGCCGCCTCCCCGGCGTGACCTTCCGCATCGCAAAAGTGGAGGATGGCACCCACTACCTGGACCGCACCACAGACGCCAACGGCGAGATTACTGTCTCCGACCTGGAGGCGGGTGTATACTCCGTCGTGGAGACCGCTACACCGGACGACCACATCCCGGACCTGCGGGAGCACCATGTGGAGCTCTTCCCCGGCAAGACTTCCACCATCACGCTGGAGAACCAGAAGCGGCCCAACCTGTTCGTCTACAAGTGGGACGCGGACACCGGGGAGCCCATCCCCGGCACGATTTTCCAGGTCAAGGCGGCGGACGGACACAGCGTGGACCAGATCCAGACGGACGCCTCCGGTAAGGCGGAGCTGAAAAATCTGCTTCCCGGCGTGTATGAGATCATCGAGAAGTCCGTCCCCTCGGCCTGGTTGCAGGACGCCCCCAGCCAGCTGGTGACGCTCTATCCCAACCGGGACCACACCGCGAACTTCAAGAACCACAAAAAGCCGTCTCTTACGGTGAACAAGGTGGACAGCATCACTGGAAGCCCCATCAAGGGCGCCAAGTTCGAGGTCTGGTACGGTTCCAACAACACGACCACCGGCGAGTTGAACAGCTTGGGCACCTATTTTTCGGATGCCAATGGTCGGTTCACCCTGGATATGCTCCGGGATGGCTGGTACAAGGTGACCGAACTGGAGCCTGCTGCTGGTTTCACCATCAAGGAACCCGCCACCCAGGAGGTCTACATCAAGGGCGGGGAACACAAGGTCCTGACCTTTGAGAACGTGCCGCTCAACGCGATTATCGTTGAAAAATACGACTCTGTTTCCGGCGAGGCCCTGCCGGGATGTACTTTCCAGCTGAAGTATTTGGGCGGAACCTCCGGCACCGGCGGCACAGCCATCGGGGAGAAAGTGACCGGCAAGAACGGCACCGCCATCTGGACCGGCCTCCAGCCAGGGACCTACGTGCTTGAAGAAGTAGACCCTGCGGACGGCTATAGCATCATCCAGGAATCCGAGACCATCTTCCTGGCGGACAGCGGGGAGCAGAGCGTGGTCACAGTGCGTTTCACCAACGCTCCGGACGGGATGCTCCTGGTCCGCAAGGTCTGTTCTGTCAATCCCAGTGTCACGCTCCAGGATGCGGAATTCAAGATCATGTATGCGGATGGGACCCTCATCGGCGACACAAACGGGGTCTTCCGGACAGATGAAAACGGCGAGATTCGGGTCACCGGCCTGAAGCCCGGAAAGAGCGTGGTGGTCACGGAGACCCAGGCTCCCGCCGGGTTCATCCTGGACTCCCAGTCCCAGACCGTCCAGGTGAAAGAGGGACGGACGGTCTCTCTGACGTTCAAAAACCAGCCAAAAGGTGCCATTATCGTACAGAAACGGGACAGCGTTACCGGAGATCCCCTGCCCGGTGCGCAGTTCCGCATTGCGACAGCGGCGGGTTGTGAAGTCGGGCTGGACGGCGTGATCGGCACATCCACCTTGACCTCCAACGGCATCTTCACCACAGACAGTCAGGGCGAAATTCGGATCACCAACCTGGCCCCCGGCGCTTACGTGCTGACCGAGATCAAGGCCCCGGCGGGTTATGTCATGGACGCGCCCAGCACCAATGTGGTCATTGGTCCCAACGGCGATACCCAGACCGTCATCGTTACCAACACCCAAAAAGGTGGATTGATCGTTGAGAAGTACGACAGCGTGACCAAGCGGCCCCTTCGCGGCGCGCAGTTCAAGATCACGACCGCAAGTGGGGAACTGGTACCGGACAATGAGGGTTTGACCAGCAGTAATGGTCTCTACACAACCGACATCAATGGGCAGATCGTCCTCTCCAAGCTCCTGCCCGGAACCTACGTCGTGACCGAAGAAGCCGCCCCCGACAACTACCGGAAGGACCCCACCCCGCAGACGGTGGTCGTCAACGCCGCAGATACGCAGACCTTGCGCTTCTATGACGATCCCCTCTGCACCCTCACGATTCTCAAGCGGGACGCCGTGACCAAGAAGCCGCTGGCGAACGCGGAGTTCACCGTAAAGGACAGTGAGGGCCGCGCCGTCGGTCCCAACAACGGTAGCTATATCACCGGCTCGGACGGCACCGCGACCGTCACCGGCCTGGAGCCAGATGCCACGATTATTGTCTCCGAGTCCAGGGCTCCCACGGGCTACATCCTCGATCAGACGCCGAAGAGCATCGTAGTGCGGACTGGTGTCGCCAACTCGCTGATTTTCGACAACGAGCCCGCCACCACCCTCATCATTCGTAAGTTCATTGAGGGCACCGAAAATGAACCTCTCTCCGGCGTGGCCTTCAAGCTGGTGGACGGTTCCGGCGCGGCAGTCGGACCGGATGACGGAATTTTCTACACGGACCATGCAGGGGAGATCATCGTGGACGGCCTGGAACCCGGCACCACCGTTGTGGCGCGGGAGATCAAGACTGTAGATGGGTTCGTTTTGGACGGTACGCCCCAAGACATCCTCATCAAGGGCGGCGAGAAGCAGGAGCTGGTCTTCTGGAACAAGCGGGACTGCTCCCTCACCATCCTCAAGCAGAGCACCGACAAAACGCCCCTCACCGGCGCGGTTTTCCACGTCACAGACGAGGACGGCGCCGCCATCGGTACGAACAATGGGCGCTACACCACCGACCGCAACGGCCTTATCACCATCACCGGCCTCCAGCCCAACCAGATCATTATTGTCACCGAGGAAAAGGCCCCGGACGGCTATGTCCGGGATATGACCCCCAAGACGATCAAAATCAAGCAGGGGGTGGCCAACAGCCTCATCTTTGAGAATGCCCACGCGGGCAGTCTCGTCATCAACAAGCGCAGTTCCGTGGACAAGAAGACGCCTCTGGAGGGCGTGACCTTCAAGATCACCACCACGGACGGAAAGTTCCTCCCGGATGAGAACGGCAAAGTCAGTAGTAATGGATTGTATTACACTGATGAAACCGGTCAGATCATCATCAAGGGCGTGGTCGGCTCCCTGGTGGTGACCGAGGTGGCCACCATTCCGGGCTACACCATCAGCGACGCCAACCGGTCCCAGACGGTTGTGGTCAATCCGGATGACACACAAACGCTTTATTTTGTGCGCTTTGTTCCTTGACAATCTGCGTAGAAATACGCAATAAAACAAGGCAGATTTTTAAGGAAATCTGAACTCTATGCTTAATTGAGCAGGGGAAGAACCTGCTAACCCCGGTGTGACGGGTAATCAAAACTCTGATACTCCGACGTGCGGATTGTGGTGTCACACAATCTGTATGAAGCTCGGTAAAGAGCGGATACGTGGTCTGAGACGGCCATGCCCGCGGGAGGCTACAAATCGGTCATGTCCAGTATGTTTTGTTGCAACCGACAAATGTCTTTGAGAGTACGGCTCGTAAAGCGTGGGATGATTATACAGCCATCCACCTCCATGTGGGGAGCTGCCGCCGTTGAAATTTGGAATAGTGGAAAACGGCAGAAAACCAGTAAGGTCGAATGTCTTTGGCAGGAAATCACACAAGCCAAAGACGGCAGCCGGGCTAAAGGGACGGGCTAAAACCGATATGAAAAGCTAGAGCATAGGGAACAAAGGAACCATGGACGGACACATCAAAGATGTAAAGAGAATGACACTTCTGCCCGCGCGGGTAGGAAATGACCCGCTCATCCATGGGACAGCAGCCCGTAGTAGCGATGAAGCCCCTGTAATGGGGGTGGAGCGAAGGGGCATAGTCAGTGCAGATTCGTATGTGAACATGGAAGTCGAGGAAGCCGTAGGCATACCTGACTAAAACCAGAAACACCAATTCCAGAGAGGAGGCGGTGCGTATGGCACAACAATTCGACTTCCCAGAAACCGAAACCCAATTACGCGAAATTTTGGACAAATTGTATCAGCACAGCAAGGAGGCCCATGATACTGGTGGAAGGCCAGCATTCAAAGGGCTTCTGGAAATCATGTCAGCCGAAGCAACCATTACAACGGCAATTCATAACATCAAGAGTAATCACGGCAGTGAGACTCCCGGCGTGGACGGAAAGCGAATGCGGAGGGACTATCTGCAAAAATCCCACCAGTGGGTCATCCGCGATATTCAAAAAGCATTCCAACACTTTGAGGCTCAAAAGATACGCCGGAAGTACATCGACAAACCGGGAAAGGCAGAAAAACGTCCGCTGGGTATTCCAACGATACGGGACCGTATCGTCCAGGAGTGTATGAGGATCGTGCTGGAACCTATCTTAGAAGCACAGTTCTTCCCTCACTCCTACGGATTCCGCCCCATGCGGGACGCGGCTATGGCATTGGAACACATTGATATTTTAATGCACAACAAAGGCCATTACTGGGTAGTCGAGGGCGACATCAGCAAATGCTTTGACCGCATTGACCACAGCATCCTCCTTAAGCGCTTGTACCATATGGGCATCAAGGACCAACGGGTACTACAAATCGTCAAAGCCATGCTGAAAGCTGGAGTTATGGACGAGTGCGAAGTAAACAAGGAAGGGACGCCGCAGGGCGGGTTAATCAGTCCATTGCTTGCAAACGCCTATTTGGACATCATGGACGAATGGGTATCCAAGCAATGGGAGGCCAAGAAAACCAGACACCAATACTCAACAGCCTCATGCAGATATACCGCCCAACGCAAAACAAAATTGATTCCCGGCTACCTCGTCCGGTACGCTGACGATTTCGTCATCGTCACAGACACTCGCGCTCACGCTGAAGACTGGAAATCCCGGCTGCAAAAGTTTCTCAAAGAGAAAATGAAGCTGACGTTATCCCAAGAGAAAACGCTGGTAACAGACATCCGAAAGAAGTACATCAAATTCTTAGGCTACGAATTTAAGATGGTTCGGGGGAAATCCCGCAGAGGCTATATCCCGCGGACAATACCAGACAGAGACAGATTGAAACGAAAAGTGGATAAGATTGCCCATGACATCAAGAAAATCCCTCGGAATTACAGCCGGGAAAAGATGATTGGTGCAATCAACCGCATCAACAGCCAAATCAGAGGGCTTATTCAGTATTACCAATGCTGTACCTGGGTGAATATCTCCATGAACAAGTACAGCAGGCGGTTGCAACTGGTGGCAAAGACTCGCTTGAAGCAGTACAAAGGGAAGTGGATTCCAGCAAATAAAACACAAAATCTTCCCCGCATCCACCAAAAGTACAAACAGAAGATTCCCTCAATCAAGTACCGCGACATTTATGTTGGCTTTACCGCACTATCCTTCTGTGCATGGGAAAGAACTGAATCCAAGAAGCAGGAGGAAACACCCTATACAGATGCAGGCAGGCAGCTATACTTTGAGCGCACGAAAAAGAGAAAAATCCACGCGCGACTCGATGAAATGTACTCGGATAAAGCTGATAGAGCCGCCAGTTATGGGCAGTGGGGAAAGCTCAACAATTTTGAGTTCATTATGAATAGAGCGTATGCTTTGAACCGGGACAAGCTCAAGTGTCGGGTCTGTGGCGGATGGCTGATTTCCGGTACGCCCTGGGCGCACCGAATCAATCCACATCTCCCTCTCAATCAAGTCAATCGCGTCAATAATCTGGTATCGCTCCACAAGAAGTGCTTTGATGCGGTGAATAATCCTTCACAAGACATCAGCGAATTTGAAGCCAAAGCGCAAAAGAAAATCATCGGTTACAGGGAAAAACTGGTCCCTTCACATACATGCAACAAATAATCTGCATTGATGGAGCGCCGTGTGCGGTGAAAGTCGCATGCACGGTGCGAAGCGGGGGAAAATCCGCTCTGACTGCTACTCCCTTACGGGAGCAGTAAAAGCGGCGGACTACCTATCGCTATTACAATGACCCCCTGTGCAGTCTGACCCTCAAAAAGGTGGATTCTGTCACCGGTAGGCCAGTCCCCGGAACGGAGTTCACAGTCAGAGATGGAAACGGCACGCTCCTGGGCCGCTACACCACCGGCTCGGACGGAACGGTCACTGTGACCGGCCTCCAGCCCGGAAGCACCGTGGTGGTCACCGAGACCAAGGTCCCCAAGGGCTACGTCCTGAATCCCACGCCCCAGACCATCATTGTGAAGAACGGCACCGGCAACAGCTGGACCAGCAGCGGCACCGTCAGCGGCGGGAGCACCGGCGGCAACAGTGTGATTGGTGGAACGGTTTCCGGTGGCACAGTTTCCGGCGGCAGTTCCACCGGCGGGAACGATCTCACGTTTGAGAATGATCCCACGACCACGCTCACCATCCAGAAGTTCGTGGATGGCACCAACGAGCCCATGAAGGGCGTTGAATTTCTGGTTGTAGACGGAAGGGGTACCGTCGTGGGACCCAATAACGGGTACTATACCACGGATAAGGATGGCCGCATCACCATTCCCAACCTGGAACCCGGCACGGTCATTACCGCAAAGGAAACCAGGACGCTGGACGGCTTTCTTCTCGACGGCACGCCCCAGACCATCACGATCAAGGTCGGCGAGGGACAGACGTTGACCTTCTGGAACAAGAGGGCTGGAGGACTTATCGTCAACAAGGTGGATGCCGTAACCGGAAAGCCCCTCGCCGGCGTGAAGTTCCACATCACCTACGCGGACGGGTCCAACGTGGACCTGGACGGCGGGAAAATTTCGAGCAACGGAATTTACACCACCAATTCCGAGGGCCAGATCAAGATCCTGGGTATCACCGGCACCATCATCGTCACCGAGATCGAGACGATTCCTGGATATCTCATCGACCCCAACACCAAGTCCCAGACCGTGGTGGTGAATCCCAATGACACACAGACGCTCACATTCCAGAACCAGCCCACCAAGAATCTGGTGATTCAGAAGCTGATCTCTGGCACGGACAAGCCCTTGGCAGGGGTGGAATTCCTCATCACAGATGCAAGCGGCGCCACCGTGGGACCCAACAACGGCATCTACAAAACCGATGAATACGGTCGGATCACCATCTCCGGCCTGGAACCGGGAACGGTCATCACCGCCAAGGAGACCAAGACGCTGGAGGGGTATGTCCTCGATTCCACGCCCCAGAGCATCGAGATCAAGGAGGGCGAAGGGCAGACATTGACCTTCTACAACTCCACCTTTGGCGGCGTGGAGATCATCAAGGTGGATGAGAACGACCGCACCAAGCGGTTGGCAGGCGTCACTTTCGAGATTCGCAAAATGGACGACGCTCTGGTGGACACCGTCACCACCGGCAAGGACGGCCGCGCCGAGCTCGACCTGGATGCGGGTAGCTACTACGCCGTAGAGATCGAGGCGGCGGAGGGCTACAAGCTGGACAACACCCCCACCCACTTCACTGTGGAGGACGGAAAACCCACCAGCATCACCATCACCAACAAGGCGTTCAGCGGTATTCTACTCCACAAGACCGATTCTGTCACCGGAAAAGGAATCCAGGGCGTCACGTTTCTGCTCTACGACAGCACCAACAAGCCCGTCGGGCAGTACACCACTGACAACACCGGGTACATTTATATCGATGACCTGACTGTCTCCGGCAAGTACTTCCTGAAGGAGTTGGAGAACAAGGGCTACCTGGTGGACACGGAGCTGAAGACCATCTACGTCACCGCCGGGGAGACGACATTAGTGGAGTGGAAAAACACGCCCATCACAGGACAGATTCAGATCACCAAGACCTCAGAGGAGTACAACACCATGAACGGCTGGCCCGCCGGGACCCCTCTGCCGGGCACCGAATTTGAGATCTATGAGCACCGGACGAACAATCTGGTGGATACCGTCAAGACCGACAAAAACGGGCTTGCCAGTTCCCGTCCTCTGCCTCTGGGACGCTATAAAGTGGTGGAATCCAGAGCTACGGATTTCTACGGTCTGGACAAGACGCCCATCGAGGCGGAGATCGAGTTTGCCGGTCAGATCGTGCGGGTCGCTGTGACCAACAAGAGCCTCTACACCAGCGTCTCTATCACCAAGAGGGGCTACAATGAGGTGGTGCCCGGACAGTCCATCCGCTACGACTTCTCGGACATCGGCAACAATTCCACCACCGCGCTTACCAGTTTTTACTGGAGGGACACCCTGCCCACCCAGGCGGTGCGGCTGGATAAGATCGTCACCGGCACCTACAACGTCAAGGGCAACTACAAGATCGTCTACAAGACCAATCTCAGCGGAGACGAGTACCGCACCCTGGCCGACAACGTCAGCACACAGCAGAACAAGGTCCTCGCCGCTTCTCCGGCGGCGCTGGGGCTGGCGTCCAATGAGTGCGTCACCGAGTTCATGTGCGTGTTCGGCGTTGTGCCCGGAAACTTCCGGCAGGTGGAGGCACCCAAGGTCTACTGCAACGTCCTCTCCGGCCTCGCCGGAGGCACCCAGTTCTCCAACCAGGCGGACGTGGGCGGTATGTACGAGGGCCAGTGGATCATGGCCACCGACCGCTGGGTCACGAAGGTCTACGCTCCCGCCAAGTCTTTGCCCAGGACTGGGTATTGATTCGAAGAATCATGTCATCAGACTATATTTAATGTATACAAGGGACCGTCCGGCAGGACGGTCCCTTATAGCTAGGAGGTATGTATGAAGAAATTGAAAAAGCATCTGCGTCCCCTGCTTCTGGCGCTGGTCATGACCGCCGTTCTCACGGTCCCCGCCTTCGCTTCCGGCGGAGGTGGCGGCACGGGCAACGTGGGCGCGGTGGTGGAGAGCACCTGGAAGGACGCCGCCGGTCAGATCAAAACGGTGGTCAACAACGTCGTTTTTCCCGCTTTGGACATGATTTTGGTCATTGCGCTGTTCGGAAAGGCCGGGCTTTCGTATTTTGACTACAAAAAACATGGCCAGTTTGAGTGGACCGGACCGGTGATCCTCTTTGTCTGCCTGATCCTTACACTTCTCGCTCCCACCTACATCTGGACCATCATCGGCATCTGAGGCGTAAATGTGGAACTTCTGGTTGCGTTTTCTTCTTCCTCCGGGTATAATACAGATAGGTAAAGGGGGAGGGGGTGTTTCCGTGGTTGACAGTGTAAAAGAAGATCTGGAAAATATTTGCAAAACGATCGATACAACCGTAGGGCCGGAAAAAATCTATCTGTTCGGCTCATATGCGTATGGGGTGCCAGACAGCAACAGTGACTACGACCTGTGTGTGGTCATCCCGGACGGTACGCTTCGACCGGCAGACGCAGTCAAGAAGATTCGCAGAGCCCTATACACGCAGCAGGACACGCCTCTTGATGTGGTCGTTTACCGGACGAGCCAATTTCAGCAGAGGCAGGGAACTGCATCCCTGGAACGGAAGATCGTTCGGGAGGGGGTGTTGCTCTATGACCGATATGGAGCGGAGCAAGGAATGGCTTGATTTCGCTGCAATGGATCTGGGTGCCGCAGAGCATCTCCTGACGATGTACCCTGTCCCTTTGGAAATCATTTGCTACCACTGCGAACAGGCCGCTGAAAAAACCTTAAAGGGAATTTTGGTGGCTTTCCATATGGAGCCGCCCAAAACCCATGATTTGGTCCAGTTGTGCAAGCTGTGCAGTGAGAGAGATGACCGGTTTGCTGATCTGGCAGATGCTTGTATTGAACTGGTTCCATATGGCGTCCAGGTGCGGTATCCGTCTGATTTGGAACTGGATGAAAGGGATGTTACCTGCGCCCTTCGGGAATGCCGGAAGATTTATGCACTCACACAGCAAATATTTCATGAGATAGCAGAGGAACACGACCAGACAATGACCACACAGTAGCTATTATAATAATGCCGCAAACAGCGCCGTTCCCGGTAAGGGAGCGGCGCTGTTTGCCAGATCGCAGGGTTGAGTCTGCGCATCAGCGCAGAGCGAAGATATTCGGAGGTGAGGACAAATCTTTGTTTTCGATTTCGTAATGGATACGATCATGGGGAATCTCATGGACTGGTTCTATGGCCAGATTGTTGGATTTCTCGGCAATTTTTTCGCAATTATGGGCAATATGGGCGTGGAATTGTTTGAGCTGAGCTGGGTGCAGTCTGTGGTGACCTTTTTCAGCCAGCTGGGCTGGGCGCTCTTCGCCGTCAGCATGGTGGTCTCCTGCTTTGAGTGCGCCATCGAGTACTCCACCGGGCGGGGAAACATTCAGCAGACCGCCGTCAACATCCTCAAGGGCTTCATGGCCGTGAGCCTGTTCTCTACGGTCCCGGTGCGGCTCTACGAGTTATCGGTGAACCTGCAGGGCAAGTTTTCCGCTGAAATCACCGGTCTGGGGACCAGCATCGCAGACGTAGGGAAACAGATCATCGAGGACTTCGCCGCTGTGACCAGCCTGAGTGATATGACGGGCGCGCCGGACTTCATTCTGTCCATGCTGACCAGCCCTATCATGCTCATTTTCTGCATCATCGCCATGGGGTATGCCGTAATAAAAGTGTTTTTTTCGAACCTGAAGCGTGGAGGAATCCTGCTCATCCAGATCGCTGTGGGGAGCCTGTATATGTTCAGCGTCCCCCGTGGTTACACAGAGGGCTTTATCCAGTGGATCAAGCAGGTGATCGGGCTGTGCCTGACGGCGTTCCTCCAGGCAACCATACTGGTGGCGGGGTTGATGGCCTTCCGGCAGCACCTGTTGCTGGGCCTGGGGCTCATGCTCTCCGCCGGGGAGGTACCGAGGATCGCAGGGACCTTCGGCCTGGATACCACAACCAGAGCCAACATCATGTCCGCCGTCTACACCGCCCAGGCGGCGGTCAATACCACCAAAGTCGTGGCGGCGGCGTTGAAATAGGAGCTACGGCTATGGGTCTGAAAGACAGAATCTCCACCGCGCTTCGGGCGGTCCGCGAGTATCCCGTGCTCCTGGCGGAGTTTGGTGTCGCTGAGTACGAGCAAAAACAGTTGAAGTGGGCTTTGGAGCAGAAAACACAGGAATGTGAGCACTTGCAGGGAATGACGGAGGCGGTGGGCCACCGCCTGCGCTTCGCGGAGTGCAGGGCTTCCGCACTCTCCGAAGCGCTGCAGGAGTTCGCCCCGAAGCTGTCCACCGCAGAGGAAATGAAGCGCTTTTACAAGGTGATCTCCCCCAGTCTGGACGCAGGCGGATATACGTTGCACCGAATGTCGGAAAAAATATCGGAAACCACTGCATTTGGTACGGAGGAGCAACTGTATCGCGCCATTTTGGAGCGCATGGGATTTGGTGGCCTCCTCGCTCCAGAGCACAAAATTCAACAGGAACAGGAGGTGAGCACACAGTGGACGATGGAAATGCACGCCTGACGATGGGAAGCCTCTTCGATGGGATCGGAGGCTTTCCGCTGGCGGCAGTGCGAAACGGCATCACGCCGGTCTGGGCCAGCGAGATTGAGCCGTTCCCTATTCAGGTGACAAAACACCACTTCCCCGATATGCTCCACGTTGGGGATATCACCAAACTGGACGGGGCCAAGCTGCCGCCCGTGGACATCATCTGCGGCGGCTCACCCTGCCAGGACTGAGTGTGGCCGGGGCGCGTGCTGGCCTTTCTGGCGCACGCTCCGGCCTTTTTATGGAACAAATTCGCATCGTAAGGGAGATGAGAGCAGAGGATGAACGCAGAGGCAGAACAGATAAGCTTATTCGCCCAAGATGGATGTGCTGGGAAAATGTGCCCGGCGTGTTTAGTTCAGGGACCCCAAAAGGCGAGGACTACCGTGTCGTCCTCGAAGAGATCGTCCGCATTAAAAGCGATTCCATTCATGTCCCTGGACCTCACCCCTGGGCATGGCAACCTGCTGGGCGAATCATACTGGGAGATGGTTTCTCCCTGGCTTGGCGGGTCCTCGATACTCAATACTGGCCCCGCACCCCTCAAAGAAGAAGACGTGTATTCCTTGTCGCAGATTTTGCAGGACGATCCGCCACGCAAATACTATTTAAGCCGGACGGCCTGCCTGGGCATCCTGCGCAGAGCGAAGGAGCGGGGGAAGGAACTGCCACCCCAGCTCCATGCGGCGCTGATGGCACAGGCGGGGCTGGCCGGATCTGAGGCGGAGCCGACCACCGGTGTTCAGGCATACCATATCAACCAGCGCAATGAGGGGATCGACCTGGGCGGCATCGCCGGCGCGCTCATGCGGACGCAGAATATACAGATGCAGACCTTTGTCACCCAGCCGCCGGCTGCTTTCGCCGCCAACCAGCGGGACGAGGTGCGGGACCTCCACGACGTAGCCGGAACTCTGGCTGCACAGCCGGGAATGAAACAGCAGACCTTCATTGCCCAGAACTGTCTCAACCCCTGGGACACCCAGCAGGCCCGCGTGTTCACGCCGGAGGGCAAGGCACCAACGCTGACCGGGGCAGATGGTGGAGGCGGACGGAATCCTGCCGGACTGCTGTTCACAGCCGGATTCTCCGCCAACGCCGGCGGCAGGGCGGGGAGCATCGGCTTTCAGAAGGAAGTGGCGCCCACACTGAAGGGTGCGCAGAGCGGCGGCATGATGCCGTCCGTCCTCTGCCTCAACGACCAGGGCGGCAGCGTTATGGAATGCTCGGAGGACCTGGCGGGCACCCTGCGGGCTCAAGAGCACGGGCATCAGCCTTTAGTTTTTGAAAACCACGGCATTGACGCCCGCTACACGGGCCCGCATCCAATTTCGCCAACCATAACCGCCAGAGCGGGGACCGGCGGAGGAAACCTCCCTTTGGCGCTGCAAGCAGAACACCGCGCCGCCTACTCCCGCCAAAAGGTGGATGTGTTCAAGGATAATGATGTAGCTTCCACTGAGAGCGCCCGTCAGCACAAAGATGCCACCGACCTCGTCTGCCAGCCGTCAGATGTGGAGGACCCTCTGCTCATCCGTAGGCTGATGCCATCAGAATGCGAATTGTTACAAGGCTTTCCCCTTGGTTGGACCGACCTTCCTGGTGCCTCGGACTCCGCGCGCTACAAAGCGCTCGGCAATTCAGTGTCGATCCCATGTGTGGAATATGTTATGCGGGGTATTGTTGCGGCGCTGCAAAGGAGGGTGGGATAGTGTGAAAAAAGCGGAAACAAGCAAAAATGCCCCAATTTTGCAATCGATGCAACACAAATTGGCCCACATAGTGAGCCCAAATTTCAATATTTCCACCTAAGGAACTGCGATAGGCGCACCTGCACACCGCCGCTGATTGGATGGATGCAACAAGAAGCGATGCCGGGATGCCTCATAATCGCATTGATTGTAACACAGAAAATGTGAAAAGGCAAGATTAGCGGTAGCCTTTTCATCTCTATTTGTGCCGGGTACCGCCCCGGCATGGTGATTAGAGTGGAAGAACCCAAGTATACAGAACAGGAACTGTGTGAAACCGTCTTTTACCTCTCCCGGTACGCCGAATGTCTGGAGATCGACAAGACAATCACGGTCCCTGATGAGCGGGAACTGTTTTGGATGCTCTACGACTGGGCAAAGCAGTTTGAAGAAACCTTCGACCCTGACGGTCCAATAGACCATCATGAGAAGCTGGAAACAGAAGGTGCCCGTTGGCTTATGGAGACCTTTCCATATACGCCGGAGCTGGATGAAGACTTTGACGCTGGACCGGAAACTGCGCCTGTGTTCGGTATGTAGAGAATTTGTTGCAGTTGCTTTGTTTTCCGCTGTTTCTTCGTTGGGTTTGGTCATAGCTTTGCGCCGAAGGTTCGGGTATACTTGGCCTTACAGATCAGGAAAGGGACGGTGCAGCATGGAGAATACGGTCAATTTGTGCGCACAGGTCCCCGTGTCCCTCATGACGAAGATTCGTGAGGAGCAGGAATTGTCCGGACTGACACGGGGCGAGTACATCACGCAAATACTCACAAATTATTATGAAAAGGGAGGAAAAGAAATGGAATTCACCAAGACACTGGCCTTCCAGGTGCCAGAGGCGCTCTATAATCGCATCAAGGACCACCTGGAGCGTGAGAAGCAGCGCACCGGCAAGCGGCTCAGCCAGAAGGACTTCGTCATCGGCCTCATCGAGCAGGCTCTGGCGGAGGCCGAGCAACGGGACACGATGGAAGCGATGGAAGCGGAGGTGGGCGGCGATGCTGACGCGGGATGACAGCCCCCTTAGTGCGGGATAGACACTATGCAAACAAGAACGAACCGGTTGTTAGCTTGGCTCGTTCTTGTTTATCTCAATCGTTCCATTTTCTTTCTCAAATTCAGCGATCCGCCGTTTGATAAGCTGCTCAATCTCCTTATTCTTTGTTCGGCCCTCGAATTCAGCGATGAAAGCCAGCTTATCAAGCAAGACCTGCGAAACACGCAGAGTATAGCGAGGTAAATTGTCCTTCATAAACAGCACACCTCTGGCTCAGTATTGACATCATTATAGCGGCATAGTAGAATTGTGTGCAGAAATGACGAAATAATGACGCATAGGAAAGAAGGACAAATATGAAAGTAGCAGTGATCGGTTCGAGAGGACTTGCGGTGGAAAATCTAGCGGATTATCTCCCGCCTGAAACAACGGAGATCATCTCCGGGGGCGCGAAAGGCGTGGATGCCTGTGCCAGGGAATATGCCCTGCAACACGGGTTGAAGCTGACGGAATATCTTCCGGAGTACGAACGGTACGGAAAGGCCGCACCTTTGAAGCGCAACATTACCATCATCGAAAACGCCGACCTCGTCCTGGCATTCTGGGATGGGGCATCCAAAGGGACAAAAAATGTCATCGACAACTGCAAAAAGCAAAAGATTCCTGTGAAAATCTATATCATTACAAAATAATTGGGGGTGATCGCGATCTTTATCTATCCCGACAACCTGACCGCGAAACCGGTCCTGTGGCTGTGGGAGCTCAAGGATCTGGCGGTGGTAGGCGTCGGCGGACTGCTCTCCGTCCTGGTGCTGGCCTCGTCCGGATTCCTCCTGCCGCTGGTCCTGACGGTCCTCTACGCCTTTCTCAGCATCCGCATGGAGGATGCCAGCATCTTGGACTTCCTCCGCAACGCCGTCTGTTTCCTCTTCCTGCACCAGCAGAGCTACGAATGGAGGGAACGCTTTGAATAGAAAACAGAAAAAAGAACGAAAACGGCTGCTGTCCACACGGCAGCTCATGGGGATCGACCAGTTCACAGAAAACGGCCTGAAGGTGGGACGCAGTGAGCTGGTCTATTTTCTTGTCCAGCCGGAGAATCTCTCGGTGCTCTCCCAGGAGGGCATTCGGGGCAAGGTCATGGCCCTGACCAACCTCCTGCGCGGCACGGAGTCCGTGCGGCTGCTGGCACTGGACTCCCGCGAGTCCTTCCAGAGCAACAAGAATTGGTACCGCCAGCGGATGGAACAGGAGGAACTTCCCGCTCTTCGGGAGCTTCTGCGGCAGGACGCCGCCCACCTGGACAGCATCCAGGCCGAGACCGCCTCGGCACGGGAGTTCGCCATGGTCTTCGAGCTGGACCGCCAGAAGGACGAACCCTCCCGCAGTCAGATCGCGCGGCTGGAGCGGAGCATCCGGGACCAGGGCTTCCGGGTCCGGCAGGCCAACCGGCAGGACCTCATGCGTCTGCTGGCGGTCTACTACCAGCGGGACGTGACCACGGATATTTTTGATGACCTGGACGGAGAAAGGTGGGTGGACACGGATGGCTAAGAAAAAAGCGAAGAAAACGCCGGAGCCTCTGCCCAAGGATTTCCTGGACATGATCGCTCCGGCGGCGGTGAAATTCAATACAGACCATTTCATTTTGGGCAATGCCTACCACTGCGTCATGGCGGCAAGGGGATACTCCACCGTCACCGAGGAACTGGCGCTCTTGAGCCACCTGGGGGAGCGCAGCGGGGTGAACATCACCATCTACATCCGGCAGGTCACGGGGGCGGAGGAACAGAAGATCATCCAGAACGCCGCCAACCGCAGCCGTTTCCAGCGGGGCAGCAGCAACGATATGAAGCAGTCCGTCACAGCGGAGGTCAACCTCCAGGACGTGGAGGCGCTGGTGACCGCGATGCACCGGGACCGGGAGCCGTTGGACCACACCGCTGTGTATCTGGACCTGGCGGCGAAGGACCTGGAGGGCCTGCGCACCCTCCGGGACGAGGTGACCAGTGAGCTGATCCGCTCCAAGATCGCTGTGGACCAGCTTCTGCTCAAGCAGAGGGAGGGCTTCCTTTGCGCAAACCCAGCGGGACGCAACGTTCTCGGAACACAGTTCGAGCGGGTCCTGCCCGCCAGCTCTGCGGCGAATCTCTACCCCAACAACTACTCCGGCAAGACCGACCCCCACGGGTTCTACGTCGGCAGGGACAAGTACGGTAGCAACATCATCGTGGATCTGGATCGCCGTGCGGACGACAAGACCAATGCCAGTATGCTGATCCTCGGAAATTCCGGGCAAGGTAAGAGCTATCTGCTGAAACTGCTGGTCATCAATCTGCTGGAGTCCGGCAAATCAGTGATCTGCCTGGACCCGGAGCACGAGATGGGAGAGCTCTGCGCTAATCTGGGCGGCTGTTTCGTGGACCTCATGACTGGGCAGTACCGCATCAATCCTTTGGAACCCAAGGTGTGGGATGTGGACGGCGAGGACGATCCCGAGGCGCCGGAGGCGTTCCGGGAGCAGTCCAGGCTCAGCCAGCACATCTCGTTCCTGAAGGATTTTTTCCGCTCCTACAAGGACTTCACAGACCGGCACATCGACACCATTGAGCTGATGCTGGAGCGGATGTACGAAAAATGGGGCATCCACAACCGCACCGATTTCTCCCGCCTCCGGCCTGTGGACTACCCCATCCTGTCCGACCTCTACAAGGTGATTGAGGACGCCTACGAGAACTACGATGAGGAGAAAAATCCCTTGTACCCCAGGGATTTGCTCCAGGAGGTGCTTCTGGGACTTCACTCCATGTGCAAAGGCGCGGAGAGCCAGTTTTTCAATGGCCCCACCAACATCACCTCCAGCAGGTTCCTGGTTTTCGGTGTGAAGGGGTTGCTCCAGGCCAGCGGGAGTGTGAAAAACGCCATGCTCTTCAATGTCCTCTCCTATCTCAGCGACAAGCTGTTGACCGAGGGCGGCACCGTGGCCTCAATAGACGAGCTCTATCTGTTTCTCTCCAATCCCACCACCATTGAGTACATTCGGAACTTCATGAAGCGGGTACGGAAGAAGGATTCCGCCGTGCTCCTGGCCAGCCAGAACATCGAGGACTTCGCCCTCCCCGGCATCGCCGAGCTGACCAAGCCGCTGTTCTCCATCCCGACCCATCAGTTCCTGTTCAACGCCGGGTCCATCGACCGGCGGTTTTTTATGGACAATCTCCAGTTGGAGGAATCGGAGTACGAGCGGATTCGTTTCCCCCAGCGGGGCGTGTGCCTCTACAAGTGCGGCAATGAGCGCTATCTGCTGGCGGTCCATGCCCCGGAGTACAAGAAGGTGCTGTTCGGGACGGGCGGCGGGCGGTAAACAGACCTAAACCTTTTGGCAAAACAGTCCATGACGATTACAGTACCAGTACAACAGCCCACCGCCTCGCAGAGACATACGGGTTTCGGCATTCCCTTCCGGATACAGCTTGACCAGTTCAAAGTGTCCGGAGGAAACGAACACGATAAACGAGATATAGTGCTGCTTGCTCATTTCATGGGTGATTGTCAGGAAAAATTCGTCATCTACCGGAGTGACCTGCAAGGCATGGTCCGAGTCGGCATCCTCAGCCTCTAACGAAGGCAGCGTGATCCCACAGCAGGAAATCAAAGCGTTCCCAGATGACCACAGGACGTTTCCGCAGACCGGACAAACATACAGTGAGGAGCGTTTGAGATTTGCTCCCCGGTTCTGATTGATGACCTGTTCTCCGGAAATCAGTTCTGGTACAGAGACGTGCAATGCCTTTGCCAACGGCTCCAGCAGGGAGATGTCCGGGAAGCCCTTGCAGGTCTCCCATTTGGAAATCGTCTTATCGCTGACGTTGAGTTTTTCCGCCAGCTGGGACTGTGTCATGCGCAGTCCCTCCCGGAGTCTTTTGACCGCTCCGCCTGTCACATAATGATCCATAGTATGTCGCTCCTTTCGAATATTATGATAGCTGAAAGCGACATCATTTGCAACCTACGAAGCGTAGAGATGGGCCGATAAAAGTAAAACGATAGGAAGTGAGAACATGAACGATCAGATCCTCTACGCTGCCTACGGCAGTAACCTCAACATCGCGCAGATGACCGTGCGCTGTCCGAACGCCAGGATGTATGGCCGGACGGAACTGGAGAACTACGAGCTGGTATTTCGTGGGCCTCCTGGAAACGCCATCGCCACCGTCGAGCCCTGCAAGGGGAAGCGGGTGCCCATCCTCCTCTGGAGAATCTCCCGGCAGGACGAGCAGGCGATGGACCTGTTCAATGGCTTCCCGGTCCTCTACAGGAAAGACACGATGAAGTTTACGGCGAACAGCCGCACTGTGCCCGCCCTGGTCTACGTGATGAAGCCGGAGCATTCGCCCGGCCAGCCGTCGGACTATTACTACAAGGCTCTGCTGGAGGGCTACCGGGACTGCGGCTTTGACCTGGCGGTCCTGGAGGAAGCGCTGGCGCGAAGTCAGGAGCTTGCGCGCCAGATGGCCCGGAGCGGAGATTTAGAAGGGAGGAAAAAGTGAAACCCATCGAATTTGAGAAGTGGAAGCCCTCTGCGGACGACCCCCGCAAGCTGGAGTACGACGGCCAGCGGACAGGCCAGGAGGTCTTCGAGGAGCTGAAATACCGGCTGGAGAGCACCGGATACCTGCCGGACGAATATTTTATCCTGGACAGCGACTGGGAAAATGGCCGGGAAATTCCTGCGGATGCGGACATTTTCTGTGCCACGGACTATGGCGGCAGCGAGGGCGTGTATCTGGACGTCTACCTCAAGTGGTACGACAAGGATCAGATGCGGTCTGTCACCAAGAGCTTTATCACTGGCAAGACCCTGGGCGAGAATGGGAACGATCTGGATAGAATGTTCCTCATTTCCTCCGCCATCACTAAGGCGTTCCACGGCGACAATGCGACTCATGCCCGCTACAGGAAAATCGGTTTTGTGGAGGACGACACCGGCGGTGCGGTGATCCATCTGAGTCACCGGGAGCAAAAGGTCCTCATTGAAGCACTGGTGGAACAGCGTGAGCGGCAGGAACAGGCCATGAGCCAGACCGAACAGCTCCTGCGCCGCATGACCGGGAGCATCACCGAGTACATCAACGAGGTGGGCCTGCGCCCCCTGCGGATGAGCGACTACGACAAGGCGGTGCTGGCTATCAGGGACGGCAATCTGGATGCGTTCAAAAAATACGCCGCCAGGGTCCCGGACCAGGAGGGGGAGTTGCTAGTCGAAGCGGCTGGCCGTCCGGGGGCTGTGGGCAGGAAGATGACCGAGCTTCTGGTGGCGGACCGGATGGACATCGACTACGATGTGTACCGCGCCGCCTGCAAAAAGGCCATCGACATTGCCGACTCGGAAAAGACGTTCTTCCTGCTGGAGCAGGCGCAAACCTGCGTCCGCCAGCTGAAGCCGTCTTTCTACGGAGAGATGGCGGGCCATGCGCATAATGGCCATCGCGCCCTCTCCAAGGAGATCATTCGGCGTTGCACCGATGAACAGATCGCCGCCGCGCCGTCCTACCTGCTGGTGCTGTTTGCCCAGGGGCCGGACGAGAAGACGCTGAACAGGCTGGTGGAAAACGGCATTTCCGGTGGCAGCTATGCGGCGCAAACACTGCATATGTTGACCTACGAAGGACGGGACAACCGTATGGCGCGGGATCTGTTGCAGAAGCGGATGTGGGTTGATCTCGATGACTATGCCGCCCTCCATGCCTGCGTCAAAAACGATGCTGTGGAGGTGTGTACGCTTCTGCTGGACAATGGGATGGATTTCGATGGCTACCGGCAGTGGGCGCAGGAGCGGCACTGTAGCGGCCACGAGGAGACCCTCCAGGCCCTCGCGGAGCACTGGCAGGAGATGCAGCAGGAGGCCGCGCCCAGTCAGGAGGGGATGACCCTTGCCTAACCCGGCAGTCATCAGAGCGGCAGTGCTGCTCTCGGACGAACCATCAAGGAAAAACATTGGGTGGGTTATCGTTGCGGTCCTCTCCCCCGTGATCCTGCTGGCGGCTGTGCTCTGCTCCCTGGGGGCTGGAGCCTCCAGTCATAATGCCACGCTGGTGGAACTGTGCTTTAACGGCGGAATTCTTCCGGATGATACCCCGGCGGAGTACGTGGTCCATATCGAGAATATGCGAAACAGCTTCGTCCTGCTGGACGCCTGCATCTCCGCCATCAATGAGAATGCAGAGGAAGGGAAAAGCCTTGACGGTACACGCGTCAAGGCAATTTTTTATGCTCTGTACTTCGGCGCGGAAAGCCACGGAGACGCACAGACTTTTGTGGACTGCTTCGTCGATCTCGCTGGGCCTGTCAGTGATCTGAACACGGTCTATCAAAGAATCGAATCTGTTATGGGCATCACGATCACGGACGATCAGAAAGCCAACGCCGACAGCATCTACAACCTGATCCGCTACGGCTACTCCGGCGGCGTGGGGATCGGTGGTACGGATGCGCCGTTCATAGGCGCGGACGGGTTCTGCTCCCCAGTAGGCGAGAACTGGCGAAACATCGTGACCTCGGAGTTCGGTTACCGCAAGGACCCGTTCACCGGACAGACCAAGGGCCACAGCGGAATGGACCTGGCCGTCCCAACCGGTACCTCCGTCCGAGCCGCCCTGCCGGGGACAGTCACGGTCTCCCAGTATAGCTCCAGCTACGGCTACTACGTCATGATCGACCACGGCGGCGGGCTGTCCACGTTGTACGCCCACAACTCCAAACTGCTGGTATCGGTAGGACAGACCGTCAGCGCCGGAGATGTCGTCTCCCTGTCCGGCTCCACAGGGCGATCCACCGGGCCACACCTCCACTTCGAGGTACGCGTCAACGGGGAGCGGACCGATCCCAGAAGCTACTTGCCTTAATTCAGGAGAAAACAGTCATGAAGTGAAACAGGCCACGGGGCCGGTAAAATATAAGGAGGAGTAGTGGACAGAGAATACAAATTCAACATCCCGCTCACGGCGGAGCGGCTCACCGCCTACGCCGTGGAGCGGCAGAACGGAATCGAACGGCATCAGCCTCCCGGCACTCCGTCCTGGATGGAACTGCGGCGATTCTGGACGGATACCATCCTCCAGGGCATGGCGAGGCTGGACGGGAAAACACCTGACCCCAACCTGATGTGCTGGTATGACAATGGGCTGAACGCGGCTCGCGGCTGGCCCGCTGTGGCGCCGCTTCCGGTGGAGGAACAGACTGCGCTGATCCGTGACCTGGGCCGGTACATCTCCATACTGGAAGCCGATGGCAATGACCGGAGGCAGCAGATCACCGTGACCGCTGATTTGTTGGGTGATATGGTCACCCACCGTTCCTGGGGGCTTACGGAAAATGGTCTCTCACAAATCAGGGAGCAGGCCGAACGCTCCCTCCTGCGCATGACGGCCCGGATGCCCATCCGATTCACCAGGATCGTGCTGGGCGGTGAAAGAGGTCCGTGCGAACAGGATTTTGTCTCCGGGGCGGTTACAGATGCCGAGACAGTCAAGGCAACCGAGCTGTACGGGAGGATGTCCCGGCAGCATCCGGAAGTCACAGCGTGGCCCGTGCTCTGCACCGTCTACGTTGGCCGCGGCCTGAATTCCGCGACGGGTACGGTGGATGCCACTGGCTTTGATCTCAGCATCATGCGCGAGGCGGGGGACCGCTTCCTGAAGCTGCCAGACATCCGGCCTGTTGGTTTCCGAGAGCTGAATATCGTTGCGCCGGAACACATTCAGGCATTGATGAGTGAGCCGGACGAGCCTTCTCAGTGGGAATTCTATATGCTGTGAGAGGAGTGCGCTATGCGAAAAATGACCGTCAGCGTCCAGGTGGACGCGGAGAAGTTGCGGGCCATCCAGTTCTACACCGGGAGGAAGGACACCTCCATGGAGGCGGAGCTGAAGGACTGCGTCAACAAGATCTATGAGAAATACGTCCCCGCCCAGACGCGGGAGTACATCGAGAGCATCGGTGCGGTGGAGCGGCCCTCCAGGACCAGCCGTTCTGTGCCCCAGCCCAGGCCGGAGAACATCGGGGAGCGCCATGAGCAGTAGGGAGGCTGCGGCCCCAAAATGGAAACGTAGTAGGCCAGCGAGAGGTCCGAGAGGGCCTCCTGTCCACGTTCCCAGCTGTTTGCCCCTGTGAGGCCGTTTGCGGGGCGTTTCACCCCCAGGTGGCACCCACGCCCCACCCGGCCTCCAGAACGGCCCTGTCGCGGCCCGTGGGCCGGGTGTGCGACGGGGGCGGAAAACGCTGAAACCGTTGGGGCGCAACGGGGACAGGGGACGATTTCGGTGCAGGAAAAAGCGGTGGCGCCTTTCGGGCTCCACCGCAAACCACACCGTCCCGCAATGCGGGTCGGGACAAGGGGTTGCGGGGTTTGGGCTCCGGCGCCAATTTCGAGACCCGGCGCCAATTGTGGCGCCTGTTTTCGTGAGATGCCCGCCGTCAGGGGCTTTCGCCGGTTCCGGGACAGCGCCTCTCAAAAAATTAAACCGAGGAGATGAACAGAACAATGTCCGAAAAAGTGCGCTTGCACCTGCGCTTAACGCCGGAAACTTACCAGCTCATTGGAGAGTATACACCGAAGGACAACTGCACGACCGCTAACGATTTCGTGGAACACGCCGTGGAGTTTTACGTTGGTTATCTCTCCGCTGAGGACTGCATGAGATTCCTGCCGCCGTCGTTGGCAACGGCGGTACGCGGCACGATCCAGGACACCGAAAACCACATCTGCCGCCTGCTGTTCAAGCTGGCGGTGGAACTCGATATGATGATGAACGTCCTTGCTTCCGAGTTGGATATTACTCCGGAGGCTCTGGAAAAGCTACGCGGCCGGTGTATTCAGGAGGTCAAGAGGACTGGCGGCGGCATCACATTCAAAGATGCCGTCAGGTATCAGCGGGGCGAGTAACACGCCATGCCCCGCGTTATTTTCAAGTGTCCCCACATCAAAGGCGGCACGTCAAAGGCCGCTTCTCACCTGGGAAACATGGTGGAGTATATCGCCACACGCGAGGGCGTCCAGCACATTGATCCTGGTAACATGAACCTGCCTGCGACTGAAAAGCAGGTCAACATGGTTGAAAAATTGGTGCGTGAGTTTCCTCTGAGCAAGGGCTTGCACGAGTACGCAGACTACATAGAGTCGCCCACTCAGGGTAATGCGTCCGAGTTCATCTCTCGTGCGATTGAGGACAACCTGGACCAGATCGCCAAGAAAGAAAATTATCTGGACTACATTGCCAAACGTCCCCGCGCACAGCGTTTCGGCTCCCACGGCCTGTTCACCGGCAGCAAAGATCCCCTGGTGCTGTCCAAAGTGCAGGAGGAAGTTGCAAACCATCCGGGCACGGTCTGGTTGCCGATCATCTCTTTGCGCCGGGAGGATGCCGCGCGGCTTGGATTCGATGATGCGGAGAAATGGCAGTCGTTGCTTTCGTCCTATTCGGTGGACATGGCGCGGGCGATGAACATTCCACTGGAACAGTTTCGATGGTATGCAGCGTTCCATGATGAGGGGACGCACCCCCATGTGCATATGGTCTGCTATAGCGCTGACGGCAAATCCGGATTCCTCAGCGAGAAAGGGATCGAGGATATCAAATCCGGATTGGCGAAGCAAATCTTCCGGCAGGAGTTGACCGAGGTCTATGCCAAGCAGACCCAGCGGCGGGATTCTCTCAACCGGGATGCGCAGAAAACACTGCGGCAGTTGATCCAGCAGATGCAGGAGGGTTCGCTAGACAATGAGCGCATCGCACAGCTGATGCTGGAGCTGTCCCGCCAGCTCAAAACCGTTTCCGGCAAAAAACAATACGGTTATTTGAAACCACAGATGAAAGCGCTGGTGGATGAGATCGTGGATGAGCTGGAGCGGGACGAGCGCGTCGCCGCCGCTTACAATCTATGGTATGAAATGCGGGAGGAGGTTCTGCGAACCTATAAAAACGATCTGCCGGAACGGATTACGCTCTCACGACAGAAAGAATTCAAGCGGATCAAGAACATTGTGGTCCAGGAGGCGGTACAGTTAGGAGAACAGTTGGAGCTGAAGATGGATGATTCGGATGCTTCAAATCCACAGACAGTGCCAGCAGGGCAAGGGAATGAAAACCATTCTTCTGCCCTGCTGTTTCATTCCGTGACAAAACTCCTGCACCATATGAGCCGCATTTTTCAGGAGCAACAACAGCCGGTCACTCCGGTATATCACACTGACCGCAAGCTGCTACGAAAGCTCCGGGAGAAGAAAATCGCGCACGGTCATAAGCCGGATGACCATGCGCCACGGTTATCGTGAGGAGGTTATCAATGCCAACAGCAAAGAGGGCGCCGCCCCTGCATCTCTGGTGGGTGCGCCACCCGGAGTGCGGACTGGCCGTCGTCGATGCGCCCAACTGGGAGCTTGCTACCGTGGAGGCCGCCGCATGGTGGAGGGTCCCATGGAAGAAGGTTGCCGCGCTGTGTGAGTGCGAGCGGAAGGAGATCGTGCCGCGCCATGTGTGCATATGTTGCGGCACGATTTTCAACGGCGACGGTTCCCGCTGTACCAGGTGCGAGATCATTGAGCGGGACAGACTGCTCAACAAGCGCGCCAGGGAGCAGCGGTATTACCGCAGTATGATGCCGAAGAAATCTGCCCGCTCACACTAACCTATCAGTCGATAGGATTGGGAATCGTATCCCGAAGCTCCGCCTGCTTGGCACGGTTCCAGCCAGACGGCTCCCCGATGCAGTAGCCGCCCATCTTCCGCAGATTGCGGAAACGGTGGAGATCACAGCGGACATCCACGCGGTCGTCCTGCACGTCCAGAAACAACTTTTCGATGATACTCACCGGGTACACTGCCGTGACCTGCCGGACATAGGCATCCTGCTCGGCCTCGGTCAGGGTCCCATTCAAAACAACAATCTGCATCGCTCCACCTGATTCCTTTCGAGGCAACAGTATAGCAGAGGGCAGGTGAGAAATCAAGGAACGGGGGTACCAAAAATTCCTTACATCCATTTTACCGACATCCAGAAACGGCAGGCCGGAGAGGTGGATTTGGAGCAGTTTTTGCTCCGGCAGGGCGAAAAACTGCTCCCATCCGGACGTGAAAAGCGTCTCGCCAGCGACCGCAGTATCACCGTGAGGGGCAATCACTGGTATGACCACGCCGAGGAAAAGGGCGGCGGACCGATCTCTTTTATGAGAAAATTCTACGGCCTGACCTATCCGGAGGCCGTCTTGAAACTGCTTGGCGGAGAGCAGGGAATTTCTTATGAACCCGTCCGGCAGCAAAAGCAGGAGGAAAAGAAATCCTTTGCCCTGCCGCCAGCCAGCCCGACCATGCGGCGGCTATACGCCTATCTGCTCCAGCACCGGGGCATCAGCCGGGAGGTGCTGGACGCCTTTGTCCACGCAAAACTGATCTATGAGAGTGTGGAACCGTCCAGAGACGGCTCCAAAGTACATCACAACGCCGTGTTCATCGGGACGGATGAGCACGGCGTTGCGCGTCATGCGCACAGACGAGGACTGTATACTTTTGGCGAGGGGTTCAAACGAAACGTGACCGGCTGCGATCCCTGTTACAGTTTCCATCACTGCGGCACCAGCGACCGCCTCTACGTATTTGAGGCACCCATTGATCTGCTGTCCTTCCTCTCTATCTACCCGCAAGACTGGCAGGAACACAGCTATGTTTCTCTCTGCGGTACGTCCCAGCACGCGCTGATGTGGATGCTGGAGCAGAATCCTGCACTGCAAAAAATTGCGCTTTGCCTGGACAATGATGCGGCTGGTGTGAAAGCGACGGCGCGGCTCACGGAATCGTTGCAGGAGAAGGGATACGAGCAGATCGGTGTCCTTACGCCTAAACATAAGGACTGGAACGAGGACCTGACGTCGGACGAACCCACCGTTGAAAACGAAGTAACAATGACTATGTGATAGGGGGTGAAACGACCCAAATGGAACATGAAAAACAGAACATCCTGGCGGCAATTCGCCTGCTGATTGCCTATTATAGCGGCACTCTGCGAACTGGCTGCGGCTACACCGGCAATGAACAGCTCGTCTATCTTACAGAACCCCAGGCGCGGACTGCTCTGCAGTACGGTGTCCCCATCGGCATCCGCGACGCGCACCGCACGGTTATGGGCGTACCGGTGGGAAAACCCTACCGCTACATCACCATCTCCGATGTAGAACACCTGGAAAGATGGCTGGCAATCTCCTCCATGGAGCCTTTGGCCTCGATCCATGCTGATCTCCCGCCGCATATCCAACGTCGGATGCGGGAGTACATCCTGCAAATCATGGAGATCGAGTGCCCGGAACATCCGCCGCCCCACAAGCCGATCGCGCCCATGCTTGGTGCGCGGGGCGACTTTTATAACCTGCTGTGCATCGCCAACCGGACGCTTCGCCGCGCCGGACAGCAGGAGCAGGCGGAGGAAATGTGGCGGCGGGCGCTGGACAGCGGTGATTATTACAAAGCACTTTCCATCATGGGAGAATACGTCCAGTTCGGCGAAAGGCCAGAGCCAGTGCTCAAAACCGGCTGGCTGGGTGCGCCCCATGGATAATATCTTGACGCAATTGGCAGGGACGGAACTCTCGCCGCAGACGATTCTGTTGATCGCCCTTTTGGGAGGAATGCTCTTGTTGCTCTGGTTTGCCACATCTCGCTCTGGCAGCGGATCGCTGAACATCAAGAGCAAAGTTGTGGGCGACGGTCAGCACGGCACTGCTCGCTGGGCCACTCCGAAAGAAATCTCTCAGACCTACTCGCGCGTACCGTTCAAAACCGAAGACTGGCGGAAAGGAAAAGATTTGCCAAAGGTGCAGGGGCTGGTCCTCGGTTCCACCGGAAAGAAGGGAAAAATCACGGCACTGGTTGATCGTGATGACATTCATTGCTTGATGATCGGTGCCAGCGGCGTTGGTAAAACGGCGTTCTTCTTGTACCCAAATTTGGGCGCGACACGTTCCTGACTGAAAAGGTCAGGCGCAAGTCCAGGGAAGGGGACTTGAAAGGAGTCCCTGAAAAATAGCAACTTGCAGAACTGATAACTCGACAGGTGGAATGAAGGGGTAACGCCCGGAAACGCCTGCCCTGATACTCCGAATGGCGTGGAGATGGTCACGCATCTCCGGGTCATAAGCTCGGTGAAGTCGGCTGAATGCACTCGTGATATGGGCGGTCAACGATCGAAACAGCCATATCTCAAAGCAAACCAGAGGTGGTTGTGGGTGTTAGGCCGGGGGTCTATGAATACCTATGGTGAGGATGTCTGCGGCAAGAAACCGCAGATGACGTACTCTTGAATGTACGGGTCTAAATCGGGAATCAGCGTAATGGCTGTACTCGCACCAGGCGAGGTCTGTGAGGTCTAGTAAAATTCCAAGTTATGAACAACCTTACACCGTTACAGGCGGTGTCCAGCAGACAGGCTCATAGAGAGACCTAAGGGTATTTTTGAAAGCCGGAAACGGCTTGGGATAGAGTTATCGGAACGTGGTAAGTCTGTGACATGGAGGGCGTGATCCCGGTGAAATGGCGGCAGGGAAAGCAATTTTGTATAACCTGCCCTTACACAGATGAAGGTGGCGGCACAGTACCTATGAAATTGTTCTAACAGGACAGTGGAGGGATAGCCGCCAGTCAGTATTTACAGTAAGGAATCAAGTCACAACAGATTTTATCTGCATAAGGTTCGAGTATGACTAAAAGAGGCGTCCGGAAGGAGGCCGACTTATGGCAACAGCAACGAAGCGACCCAAGAAACAGAAAATCAGAAATAATGAGTACTACGACACACAGGCACTGTTTGATGACCTGTATGCGAAAAGCCAAAGAAAGCATATTTTCAAGGATTTGATGCAGTACATCACCAGCAGGGAGAATATTTTACTCGCCTATCGCAACATCAAGAAAAACAAGGGCAGTAAAACAAGGGGCGTCAATCGGAGCACGATCCTCTCTGTTGCGGAGAAAGATCCGGAGGCGCTCATATCCTATGTGAGAAACCGTCTGAATTGGTTTACCCCACACCCTGTACGCAGGGTGGAGATTCCAAAACCAGATGGAAAAATGCGTCCTCTTGGCATTCCTACGATCGAGGACAGACTGATCCAGCAATGTATCCTGCAAGTTCTGGAGCCTGTCTGCGAGGCAAAATTCTATGCCCACAGCTATGGGTTCAGGCCCAACCGGGGGACCAGAGACGCAATCGCCAGAGCGAATTTCCTCACCAGCAGAAACAACTTCCAGTATGTGGTTGACATTGATATCAAAGGATTCTTTGATAACGTCAACCATGCCAAACTGCTCAAGCAGATATGGACGCTGGGTATCCGGGATAAAAATCTGCTCTGCATCATATCCAAAATGCTAAAAGCCGAAATCGCTGGAGAAGGGGTCCCGACCAAGGGCGTTCCCCAGGGAGGACTGCTCAGTCCGCTTTTGTCCAACATCGTCCTCAATGAGTTGGACTGGTGGATCGCCAGTCAATGGGAGACCTTCCAGTTAAAGCGGCACTATTCATCACATCCCTATGAGTACAAGGTACTGCGGGAGACCTCTCAGTTAAAAGAGGTTTTCATCGTCAGGTACGCCGATGATTTCAAGTTGTTCTGCAAAAAGCGGAGCGACGCGGACAAGCTGTTCCAGGCCGTGCAAATGTGGCTGAAGGAACGGCTGGGCCTAGAGATCAACCAGGAGAAATCAAAGGTGGTCAACCTGAAAAAGCACTACTCAGAATTTCTGGGGATCAAGATGAAGCTGTGGCACAAGGGAAAGAAATGGGTCATCAAATCGCATATGCGTGACAAAGCGGTTGAAAAGGCAAGGTCAACGCTCAAAAACAAGGTGAAGAAGCTACAAAAGTATCCCACCCCCAAAAGCGTCAATGCGTTCAACGCCACGGTGCTGGGATTGCACAACTATTTCAACATGGCAACCAATGTCTACCTTGACTTTGACCGTATCGCCTTTGAAGTCAACAAGAGCCTGAAATGCAGATTAAAGCATGTTCTCAGTAAAAATATCATCAAGACCAAGACCTATCAAAAATTCTATGGTAACTACACAGGGAAGCTGTTCGCTGTACAGGGCAGAGTTCTGTTCCCCATCGCGTCCGTCAAAAACTGTCCTCCCAAGAATTTCTCGCAGGAGACGTGCAGTTATACGCCGGAAGGCAGGAAAAAGATCCACAGCTTCCTTCAGGCGGTCGACATGAAAATTCTGTACAGTTTGATGGAGAATCCAGTTGGAAATACCAGCGCTGAGTACAACGACAACCGGATATCGCTCTATGTCGGACAACAGGGCAGATGCTACGTCACAGGAGAACCGCTCCGCACCGGCGAAATGGAGGTCCATCACAAAAAGAGGCGGCGTGACGGCGGCGGTGATCTGTATGCAAATCTGGTGTGGGTGACTGCGGATGTTCACAAACTCATCCATGCAACAGACAACGCAACCATAGAATTCTATTTGAATCGGCTTCATGGTACTAAAATTGATTTTTTGAGACTGAATCAGCTTAGAAAGCTTGTTGGGAATTGCGATATTGATTCAAATAAGTAAATATTGATGGGGCGCCGTGTGAGGGGAAACTCTCATGCACGGTGCTAAGCGGGGGAAAAGCCGGAGATGACTTCAAAGGTTTACCTATCGCAACAGTTTTCGTGTGCAAGTGGTATGAGTTTCTTAGCTTTAGATACCAAAGGAGACCTCGCGCGGAACTACGGAACGATTGCTACAAAGTGCTACGGATATCAGGTCTCTGTCGTTGATCTGCGCAATCCTACGCGGTCAGACGGTAGCAACTTTCTCACGCTCGTGAACAAATACATGAGCATTGCAGTGAAAGATTCCACTGACATCGCATCCAGAGCCAGAGCGGAAAAGTACGCGAAAATCCTCGCTAAGACGATTATCAACCCAAGCGGGGATGAAGGCGGCTACGGGCAGAATCAGTTTTTCTACGACGCCGCTGAAGGTCTGCTGACCGCTGTTGTTCTCCTGCTGGCGGAGTTTCTGCCGCCCAAAGAGATCGATGGCGAACTGCGGGAGAGGCGTCACATTGTTTCCGTGTTTAAGCTGGTCCAGGACTTGTTGGAGCCATCTCAAATGAAAGGCAAAAGCCAATTTCAGGTACTGATGAGCAAGCTTCCCTCTGAGCACAAAGCCCGCTGGTTCGCTGGCGCCGCGCTCAACTCCGCAGAGCAGGCGATGGCGTCAGTCCTGTCCACTGTTTTGTCGCGGTTGAACAGTTTCCTTGATACCGAATTGGAGGTGCGACACGAAGTCGCATAATTGATTGTTCAACGCTGAAAAGTGATTGAACTTGCTATTCCGTTAGCAAGACCTACTATCCCCGAAGCAGTCTGAGAGGATTGTGAGGAAGCGGATAGGACAAGGTAGCCCACCCACACGGGAGAAGCCGGAACCGCGAGGGGACGGCGAAGCTGTTAGCACGATACGGCTTGGGAGCTGGTCTGGCAATATGGCTAACATATGTGAACCGCTGATAAACGTCGTTACGCTGAACAGGCTAAAGTTGCTGATAAGCCTGGACCAAAATGGTACGCAGTTGGTTATCCCCTTTTCTAGTGGGGATACACGGACATGAAACTGCCGGCGGAGAGGCGGAGCCTAAGTTGCTGATTATCAATTATGTGGAACGTGGTAAGCCCGTATCCTCCCTGCGATACGCAGGAAAGCCCACTGTAAAGTGTGCCGGTGGGGGTGCGGGTAAGGGAACATGGAAAAAGCGAACGCCGCCCTGCAATGGGGCGGATAGGGATTGCAACATCATCCCACGCGAAAGCGGGCAGACTTCCATGTGGTCTTTCTTTACAAGAGAACTTGTAGAATTTTTGAAAGGAGAAGAGCAAATGGACAGGAAACTGTGTGCATCTCTTGACAGTGCATCCGCATGGTCTGAAATTGATTGGGCCGAAGCGGAACGTACCGTTAGAAAACTACAGGCGCGTATTGTAAAGGCTCAAAAGGAAGGCAGGACCGGCAGGGTGAAAGCTCTGCAGCGACTGCTGACCACATCCTTTTACGCGAAAGCTCTAGCGGTAAAAAGGGTGACAGAAAACACAGGCAAACGAACCTCTGGAGTGGATAAGGAGCTGTGGTCCACTCCAAAAGCAAAATATGAAGCAATCTTCAGACTGAAACGCGTAGGATACCATCCCAAACCGCTCAAGCGGATATATATTCCAAAGAAGAACGGCAAAATGCGCCCCCTCAGTATTCCGACCATGCTGGACCGGGCTATGCAGACCCTTTACCGCTTTGCGCTGGAACCCTTGGCGGAAATGAGCGCAGACCCGTGCTCCTATGGTTTCCGCACAGGCCGCTGTCCACAGGACGCCATTGAGCAGTGTTTCAATGATTTGGCGAAAAAGCGGTCGCCCAAGTGGGTGCTGGAGGGCGACATCAAGGGGTGCTTTGACCACATCAGCCACGAATGGATACTGGAGCATATCCCCGTTGACAAACAGATTCTCCGTAAGTGGTTGAAATGCGGGTACATCGAAACGAAAAAGCTGTTCCCCACAGAGGAAGGGGCGCCCCAAGGCTCGCCCATATCACCAGTCATCTGCAACATGGTGCTGGATGGACTCCAGCCGCTTCTGCGGAAGAACTTCCATCAAGTCAGTCGTAATGGCGGAAAATACTCTCCTAGGGTCAATTTCGTGAGATTCGCTGATGATTTTATCATCACCGGCGAAAACCGCGAGTTGCTGGAGGAGCAGGTACTCCCTGTCGTGCGCCAATTTATGGCGGAAAGGGGATTACAGCTCTCAGAGGAGAAGACGGTCATTACTCACATTGACGACGGTTTTGACTTCTTGGGGTGCAACATCCGCAAATATAAAGGAAAACTGCTGATCAAGCCATCCAAGAAAAATATCAAGGGGATACTGGACAAAATCAGGACCACGGTAAAACAGAATCCCACAACAAAGCAGGAATGGTTGATTCGCAAGCTGAACCCCATGATACGCGGATGGGTCAACTACCAGCGCTTCAATGTGTCCGCTGTGGCCTTTGAATATCTGGATTTTCAGGTCTTCAAATGCCTGTGGTCCTGGTGCAAACGCAGGCATCCCAAGAAAAGCGGACCATGGATAGCCGCGAAGTATTTTCACCGTATTGGTAATCGGAACTGGACATTTTCCCTTCCCACAAAGCAGAAAAAGAGCAACGGGGAAATAGTATACATCCGTTTGGTTTATGCTGTCGATACGGATATCATCCGCTTCACAAAGATTCGGAACCATTCCAATCCTTTTGATGCGGATGACCGGGAATACTTTGAAAAGCGTGAAACAGAGAAAATGCGAAACAGTCTGAAGGGCCGGAAGATACTGACGAAGCTGTTCCGGCAACAGAAGGGGCTTTGTCCTGTCTGTGGCAGGAAAATCACCATGGAAACGAGTTTTCAGGTCTATGAATACAGGCAGAATCACCGGAATCCCAAGCAAATGCTTCATCCAGAATGCTATAGAAAGGTTCGTAAAACTGATGATTTCTTTGAGCTGGTTCCCGAAGGGGAGCTTTGAAAGGCTTGAGCCGTATGAGTGGAAACACTCATGTACGGTTCTTAGGGGAGGCTTGGGCAGTAATGTCCAGGTCTTACCCGACCAAATCTTATGTTTTGAGAGTAGTATTACTGCTGAAAATTTCGCAAGCAAAAAGTCTGCTATTTTCCTTATTTTGCCGGAGGAAGATCCCAGTAAAAACTTCATGGCCGGATTGATGATCCAGCAGCTATCTCGTGAGTTGTTCGCTGTGGCAGACGAGAATGAAGGGAGATTGCCCAATCGTGTGGTGTTCTTCTGTGATGAGCTCGGCACCATGCCGCCCTTTGACATCCTGCCGCTGTTCTCCGCAGGCCGCTCCAGAAAGCTGACGCTGGTGCCGATTATCCAGAGCTTGGCGCAGTTGGAGAAGAACTACGGCAAGGAAGGTGCTGAAATCCTTACGGATAATTGCCAGGACACAATCTTTGGAGGCTTCGCGCCGCAGAGCCAGACGGCGGAGGCGCTGTCCAGGGC